>Ga0310811_10008349_pt1 | contig 13306 bp, 7 predicted proteins | sample YCmetagenome_FD_207642 | JGI IMG/M metagenome (GOLD analysis project Ga0310811, IMG submission 207642) | Soil microbial communities from experimental microcosm in Duke University, North Carolina, United States - YC | ecosystem: Engineered > Artificial ecosystem > Soil microcosm > Unclassified ...
ATCGCCCAGTGGACGCCGGCGCCATAAGTAATGATGGTCAGATCATGACCATCCTGTACCGTCCTGCTCCTCCCGAGCTCGAGCGCATAGTAGTCCTCGGGGACGGGGCCACTTATGCTGCGGTATAAGGCCTTGTGTTCGAAGTATAAAACAGGGTTGGGATCGTTGATGGCGGCCGTAAGGAGTCCCTTGGCGTCGTAGGGGTTGGAGGGATAGACGATCTTCAGGCCTGGCACATGCATAAACCAGGCTTCATTACTTTGAGAATGGAAGGGTCCCGCCCCTACCCCGGCGCCGGTCGGCATGCGGATCACCACGTCGGCGGCCTGTCCCCAGCGATAGTGGATCTTGGCGAGATTGTTGACGATCTGGTTGAAACCCTCGGTGGCAAAATCTGCGAACTGCATCTCCATCACGCTCTTGTAGCCTTCGAGGCTAAGCCCGAGCGATGAGCCTACAATGGCGCTTTCGCAAAGCGGCGTATTGCGTACCCGGCTCTTCCCATATTTATGCACCAGTCCTTCGGTGATCTTGAAGGCGCCACCATATTCGGCAATATCCTGGCCCATCAGCACCAGGTTGTCATGCCGCAGCATCGACTGGTCAAGGCCCTCGCTGATGGCGTCGATCATTCGCTTCTCCGGTCCCTCCATCGATGGTGCTTCGCCGGCAAACGGCGCCGGTGCATAGACATCGGCCAACTCTTCCTCCTCGTCGGGATAGATTACGATGGGGCCCGAGGCAAGGCTCAACTCCGCCTCGATGGTTTGCCGGTTCTCTTCACGGATGCCCTCCATCTGCCGGTCGTCCAGCACACCCTGTTCCCGCAGGAAATTCTCGAAACTGACGACGGGATCTTTTTTGGCCCAGTCTTCGAGCAGATCCTGGGGGACATATTTGATCCCGCTCGCCTCTTCGTGGCCACGCATCCGGAAGGTCATGCATTCCACGAGATAGGGCCGCTGATATTTGATGCAGTATTCGCGGATACCTCGTAGCGTATCATAGACCGTGAGGACATTATTGCCATCGATGCGGATGCCCTCCATGCCATACCCTTCGGCCTTATAGACCAGGCTTTCGCACCGATACTGTTCCGAGACGGGCGTGCTTAAGCCATAGCCATTATTTTCGATCAGGAAGATGACGGGCAGATCCCATACCGATGCGACATTGAGGGCCTCGTGGAAATCGCCCTCACTGGTCCCGCCGTCGCCGCTGAACACCAATGTGGCGCGGTTTGCCTTTTGTAATTTGTACGCCAATGCGATGCCGTCGGCTATGCCCAGTTGTGGACCGAGGTGGGAGATCATCCCACAGATGGCATGTTCGCGGCTGCCGAAGTGAAAGCTTCTCTCGCGTCCTTTGCTGTACCCTTCGGGACTTCCCTGCCATTGAAGGAACAGCTTCGACAGCGGCATCCCGCGGCTGGTGAATACGCCCAGGTTGCGATGAAGCGGAAGGATCCATTCCGCGGGGTCCATGGCCAGGGTAGCGCCAACCGCTATCGCCTCCTGGCCGATACCGCTAAACCACTTGCTGATCCGGCCCTGCCGCAACAAGACCAGCATCTTCTCTTCGATCATCCGGGGCAATAAAATGCTTTTATAGAGACGAACCAGATCTTCGTTGCTAGAGTTTTTTCTTTCAAAATACATGGTCGTTCGGTTAATACCTGTCCCGCCTGTGGTCCTCCCTTGATTCCTTATACAACAATGAGGTCAGCAGAGACAGGAGCAGGCTGAACAGGAGGGCCCAGCCGAACCCATCCACGTGGAACCCGCGCACAATATGGCTCTCGCTGGCAAACCAGACGATCAGGGCATTGATGATAAAGAGGAAGAGACCTAAAGTAAGAATGGTGATTGGCAACGTAAGAATGATGAGGATCGGCTTTAGGAAGAAATTCAACAGCGCCAGCACCAGCGAAAGCACGATAGCCGTCCAGAAACTATGAATATGTATACCCTGCAGAACAGAAGACAATGCAAAAGCGACTACCGCGGTGATCACGATGCGGAGCAGGAAATTCATGCGATTCTTTTATTGAAATTACGCCATTCTCACACTACTACCAACTCGAAGAAATCCTCGGGTCTCAGGTATTTCCGGGCCAGCTCCCGCAGCTCTTCGGGACCGATGGTCTTGATGATCCTGACCCCCTCGTCGAAGTACCGGCCGTCCAGCCCGTTGAGCAGGATATTCTTCCAGCGGCTCGCCACATGGAAGGGGCCGTCGAGGTCGCCGAGGATCGTCCCGATGGCAAAATTCCGCGCCATCTGCAACTCTTCCTCGTCGATCAGCTCTTCCCTCAGCAAGTCCATTTCCTTATATACTTCGGCGATAGCCGGGGCACAAACCTCCTTCCCCGCCTCCGTGCTGATCACCAGCGCACTTTGCTGGATATTGTTCACGAGATAGCTATAGATGCCGTAAGTGTAGCCCTTCTCCTCGCGGATATTGGCCATCAGCCGCGACCCGAAGAACCCGCCAAAGACATTGTTCAGCACCTGTACCTTTTGAAAATCGGGATGATGCCTGTTCGGGAAATTACGGGCGATGCGGATCGAGCCCTGCACACCGTTAGGATCGTTGACGATATTGTATTTTTTCTGCGTAGCCGGGACGATCGCGGGTGCGGGCAGAGCGATGTCTTTTGCCGGCGCATGAATGGCCAGCCGGCCAAAAGACGCTTCCAGCCGGTCGAGGATATCCGCAGGCAGCTTTCCGGCAACAAGGATCCTGCAGGCGCCCCCAAGATATTGTTGTTTGTAAAAAGCCACGAGGTCGTCCCGCTGCAGCTGCTGGTAATCTTCCTGCTCCATATACACGCCATAGGGGTGGGCAGGACCATAGAGGTAGGCGTCGATCAGCCGGGCGGCGACGAAATCGCTCTTCTTCAAGCTCACCTGCAGACGTTGCTGGGCGTTCTTTTTGTAAATATCCAGCTCTTCCTGCGGGAAGATCGAATCGGTGATCAGCTCGGCTACTACCGGCAGCAGCTCGCCTACGTGCTTGTTGAGGCAGTGCAGGGTAACATCAGCGGTCTCATGATGCGAGCTCCGGTTGAGCCAGGCGCCGTAATATTCGAAGTGTTCGTTGATGGCAAAAGCGCTGCGGGTGGAAGTGCCGTTCTTCAACAGGTGGCTGACGGCGGCGGCGACCCCTTTCTTTGATTCCCAGCTGTTGCCGGCGTTGAAGATCCAACTGACCATCATGGCCTCCACATTACCCAGGTCGATGGCATATACTTCTACGCCATTGGACAAGGTCTGCCGGCGATAAGGCGGCAGGCTCAGATCGAACTCAATGGCATCTTTTATCGGGGGGGCGATCGTTCTGTCTAAAAATGCTTTTGTTTGTACACTCATTCCCATACTCATTTTTCGCTGTAATAATAAAGCGTGTTGCTGTTAAGCGGGTCAAAGAGCCGGCGGCTTGTCGCCAGCATCTCTTCGGCTGTCACCGCCCGGTATCTTTCCAATTCGGTGTTCATCATGTTCACGTCGCCGAGCAGCTCATAGATGGCCAGGCTGTTGGCGCGGTTCATGACGCTCATATCTTCGAAGACGATGGCGGACTCCGTCTTATTCTTCACTTTTGCAAGCTCTTTTTCGGAGATCGGCTCCGCCTTTAGCTTCTCGAGCTCCTCTTCCACGGCTTTGTCGGCCTCTTCCATGCTGACACCCTTGATGAGCTTTCCTTCGATGACGACCAGTCCCGGGTCGTTGGACCCGGTGTGATAACATTCTATCTGGCTGAACAATTTCTTTTCCTTGATCAGGCGCTGATGCAGCCGGGACGAGCCGCCGCCGCCCAGCACTTCCGTCAGTAGATCGGCGACATAATACCCCGGCTCCGTGCGGGCCGACATGGGATAGCATTTGTACAGGGCGTCGAGGGGCACGGCGGCTTTTACAACAAGCTTTCGGGCCTCGTGTTGCGGAGGCTCCTGTGGCAGCCGGCGCTCATATTTCACCCCGGCGGGGATATCCCCAAACCATTTTTCCGCCAATTCCCGGACCTGCGCCGTGGTGACCTTGCCCGCTACGACGAGGATCGCATTGGCGGGCCGGTAATATTTGAAGAAGAACTCCTTTACGTCTTTCAGCTGTGCTTCCTCGATATGGCTCAGCGTACTGCCGATGGTCATCCAACGATAAGGGTGCTGCTTATAGGCCAGCTCCCGCATCTTGAACCAGACGTCCCCATACGGTTTGTTGATATAATGTTCCTTGAATTCTTCCATCACCACCTTGCGCTGCACTTCGAGGCTCTTTTCGCTAAAAGCCAGGGAGAGCATGCGATCGCTCTCCAGCCAAAAGGCCGTTTCGATATTCTCCGCGGGAAGCTGGATATAATAGTTGGTGAAATCGTTTGTGGTGTAGGCGTTGTTCTCGCCACCCGCAAGCTGCAACGGGGTCTCGAAGTCTTCGATGTTGACGGAGCCGCCGAACATGAGGTGCTCGAACAAATGGGCGAATCCGGTCTTCTTTGGGTCTTCGTCTCTTGCTCCCACATCGTAGAGAACGTTCACGACAACCATTGGAGTAGAAGCATCTTCATGTACCAACACGCGTAGTCCATTCGGTAATTCAAACCTGTCGTACTTAATCATAGAACACCAAATTTACGGAAAACAGTCTATTTGATGCTTTTCACCTGGAGGGACAGTTGGAGAAGCTCCCCTTTCCGGTTGACAATCAGCTTCAACTTGTCCCCGGTGTTCTGGAGCAGGTTCTTATAAGTCTGGATATTATTACTGAAGTTATTCCCCACCGACAGGACGATATCATCCTCCTTGAAGCCCGCCTTCTCCGCCGGGGAGTCTTTCATGACGTCCCCTATCCGGACCTCGCCGTTCATCCAGTAAAGCCCCAGCCCGGTATAGGAATAATCGAACAGGTCACGATAGTGGCTGTTCGGCACGAGGTAGATCGCCCGGCGATCATAGTTGAGGGTAACGTTAAAACGACGAAGGATATCGTTGCCCACCAGCCCGCCAAGGTTGGGATAAGACGTTACATTATATTGGTCATCAAATATATAGGTTGGGACTTTGTGGAAACGATAGGGTCCGACGCGAAGGTCCCGCAGCGTCGTCAACCGCATGGTGGCCTTTCCGCCGAGACCCTGGGCGGAGGTGTAATAAACCTTCTTCCGGCTGTCGAGCAAGGCGCTGTCGGTGACGAAGTCAGTGGACAGCAACGAGCAAAGTCCGGCGCCCGTGTCAAAATAGAACCGGGCGAAGATATCGCGGGCATCCCGCACCTGCGCGCCAATGATCGGCAGGCTGGCGATGACGGGCCGGATCATATACCCGCCTTTTGGATACCGGAAATTTCCCAGGGTATAGACCGAGATCCGCGAGCTGTCGTAGTTGATCTGGACGATGTAGCGGGAGAAGAAGCTGTAGCCGATAATGCCGTCCACTTTCTCGCCATAGACACTGGTCAGAATGTCATAGTCGTTGACATGAAAATTAAGGCTGTCCACGTCCAATCCCGGCAGATGCAGCACCTGGTTATACAGGAATTTCACCTGGCGCACCCCCGCGATGCCGAGGATGGTCTTGTCCGAAGGAAGGGGCGTCATTCGCAACCGCACGCAGGTCTCGGAATCCAGCGAGATCCCGCCGCTGCCGGTATCAAGGATGAAGTTGAGGCTGTCGGGAAAATCGTTAAGCTTGGCCCTCAGCAGGATGACGCCGCCGGTGAAGAGGGTGAAGGGGAAGGTGGTGATCAGCCGGGACGGCGGCTGGACAAACGTTTCCTGGGCTTGTAGCTTTTCACTTTGCAAAGAGACGAATATCGTTAGAAGCAGGAATAAGGAGCGAATCATAGGCAGTCTTTGGTCCATTAAATATAAATCCTATTTGTTAGGAATTCAAGCCGTTCGTGGATATTATCCAAGGTTGTGTATTTTTGCGGGATCAAACGTCACTACTATGGATCTGCCAGGCTTATATGAACGGGCATTGAATTTTGAGTTCCTCACCGCCGAAGAAGGGATCTTTCTTTTTGAAAAGGCACCGCTGACCGAATTGATGTACGTCGCAAACGAGCTTCGGAAAAAGCAGGTTCCGCATGGAAAGGTCACCTGGCAGATCGACCGCAATGTGAATACGACCAATGTTTGCATCGCGAATTGCAAATTTTGCAATTTCTACCGGATCCCCGGTCATGCGGATGCCTATATCACCGATATCGACACCTACAAACGGAAGATCGAGGAAACTTTCCGCTGGGGCGGCGACCAGCTGCTTCTACAGGGCGGTCATCATCCTGAGCTGGGCCTGGATTTTTATACCACCCTTTTTCGCCAGCTCAAAGCGCTGTATCCCAACCTAAAACTGCATACGCTCGGACCGCCTGAGGTGGCCCATATCTGTAAAAAGGAAAAGATGAGCCACCATGATGTCCTGGCGGCACTGCGGGAAGCGGGAATGGACTCGCTGCCGGGGGCCGGTGCGGAGATATTGGTGGACCGGGTGCGCCGGCTGATCAGCAAAGGAAAGTGTGGAGCCCGGGAGTGGCTGGACATTATGCACGAAGCGCACAAGCTGCATATCACGACCTCCGCGACCATGATGTTCGGTCACGTAGAGACGTTACTCGAAAGAATGGAGCATTTGATCAGCATCCGGGAGGTGCAGGCAAAGAAACCGGCGACGGCAAAGGGTTTCCTGGCCTTTATCCCCTGGACCTTCCAGGATGTGGACACCCTGCTTACGCGCATCCGGGGGGTACACAATCTCACTACCCCGGAGGAATATATCCGCATGATCGCCATCAGCCGGATCATGCTTCCCAATGTCAGGAATATCCAGGCTTCCTGGCTTACGGTGGGCAAGCAGACCGCCCAGCTGTGTCTCCACGCCGGCGCCAATGACTTCGGCAGCATCATGCTAGAAGAGAACGTCGTCAGCGCGGCGGGCGCTCCCCATCGATTTACGGCCCGGGGCATCCAGGCGGCCATCCGGGAGGCGGGGTTCGAGCCCCAGCTGCGAAACCAGCAGTATGAATGGCGCGAACTACCTGTTGCAATAGAAGAGCAGGTTATAAATTACTAATTTTCAGCATGTAAGTGTTTCCACCGAGGTTTTTTGGCCCTTCGAGAAACTTAATTTCGTGATTTTACGTTTGTATTAGGGTAGACTAGACCCTTTGCATACTATTCCATGAAAAGCCCGTTTCGCAAACTCATACGTATTTCGGTCGTCTTATTGGTTTTAGTGCTTCTTTTCAACTTCTTTGGCTATTACGTCAACCGGATCCGGTCCGGCGAGAACAAGGAGCTGATAGTGGCGATCAATAGGAGTGGTTACCAGCAGGCGCTCTGCCAGCGGATCGCCAAAGAGTCTATCCTTCTTTTGGGTAATCCTGAGAACAATACCGCAGCAACCATCCGGGACACCCTTACCCGGTTGATGGCCAGCTTCCAGGAAAATCAGCTCCTGCTCCAAAAACAGGCCGGCGCTACGCCTTCGCCCGTGCCGCAGCTGATCTTCCAGATCAAGCTATTGCTCAATACCTCCCAGACGTTTTTCGAGCCCATCAACGCCATCGGGCAGGAGCTGATGCAGTCGGATTCCACGCTGGTCGCGGTAAACCGGAAGCTGTATCTCCGCGACCTGCTATACAACGAGCAGAAGTATTCCGCGCTGATGTATGAGGTCAGCCAGCATTATTCCGAGCTGGTCGCAGAGAAGAATGGGGAGGTCGCGACGATCGACACCGGTAAGCTGATCTCGCTGGTCGTCGCGATCGCCGGGCTTATCCTGCTGGTGCTCGAGCCCGCTTTCAAGAAGGGCGAGACGAACTACAAGGAGCTGCAGCTGGCCCGGATCGACCTGCTGAATGAAAAGAAATTCCTCGCCTCCATTCTGCAGTCGCAGACCAACTACGTTATCCGTATCAACCGGCTGGGTCAGTTCACCTATGCCAACCCCGCCTTTCTGAAGACCTTTGGCTATACCGAAGAGGAGATCCAAAGTGTGCTTTTCTATACCACGATCTTTCCCAAGGATATGGCCCGCTGTCAGCAGATCGCCAGCGAATGCTGGAACAATCCCGGGAAGATCGCCCGGCTGCTGATCCGCAAGCCGATCGGCCGTACCCGGGAATTCCTGTGGACCGAATGGGAATTCCTGGCCCTGACCGACGAAGCGGGAGAAGTGAACGAGATCCAGGGCATCGGGTCCAATGTCTCGGAAAAACTGCAGATGGAACAGGGGAAGGAAGAGGCCATCCGCACCCTGTCTTACGCGATGACCTATGCGCGGATGGGCTCCTGGAAGCTGGATTTTATCACCAGCGAGCTCTTCCTCAGCAAGGAGTTCAAGGCCCTGCTGGCCATGGACGAGGAAGATCCCGACAAGATCCCCATGGATAACTTCCTGCATCTCTATGTAGTCCCGGAAGATTTTAACCATGTCGCGGAAGAGTTTGCCCGGGCCATTCAGCACAAGGAGAGTACCGGATATGAGACTTCCTTCTCCTGTCGGATCATCACAAAACAAGGCTGGATGCGGTACATTTCCGTGAAGGGGAAGGTTGTTGACGAACAGATGGAGTTTGGCATTGCCCAGGACATTACGTCCCAGAAAGAGGCGGAGAATGCCCTGCTCAACAGCGAGCAGAAATTCCGGCTGCTGGCGGAGCACTCCGAGGATATCATCAGCGTTCATGCTACGGATGGGACCGTCTGGTATCTTTCGCCTTCGGTGACCACGGTGCTCGGCTATGAGGTGGATGATATCATCGGGAGGAGCTTCGAGCAGTTCGTGCACCCGGATGACCGGCATAAGTTCCTGCCCGCGGACCAGGTGCCGCAGTTTGCCGATAAGAACACCGCTGAAAGCATTATCATCATCCGTTATCGTGTCCTCCGCAAGGATGGGGTCTATATCTGGCTGGAAAGCATCATCAAGCCGATCACGGACGAGGACGAGCTGGTCAAGCTGATCTGTACCTCGCGGAACATCACCGATCAGAAGATCGCGCAGGAAAAGCTCAAGAAAAAGGACCACCTCCTTCAGGCCGTATCCCAGGCAACCCATTCCCTGCTGATCAATACGGATCTCAATACGGCGATCGATGAGTCCATCCAGGTGTTGGGCAGTACGGCCATGGTAAGCCGGGTCTATCTCTTCCAGAACCATTTTGACAAGAGCGCCAATACCTGGTCCACGACCGAGACCCATGAGTGGACGGAAAAGTCGGGCGACTTCCGCCTCAATAACGACTACATGAAGGATATCCCCTTCGACAATATAAGGAAGATCATCGAGCCGCTACTGGACCATCAGCCCTTTGTCAGCTACAAGAGCAAAGAGGATGACCCCCAGCTGCAGGGTATCCTGGAACGCACGGGGGTTTACTCCAGCGTCGCCGTTCCCATCTATCTGAAGAATGGCAGTTTCTGGGGGTTTGTTGGCTTTGATGAAATGAAGGAAGAACGCGAATGGTACGAAGCCGAATTTGCCATCCTCCGGTCTTACGCCTCTTCGCTGGCCGCCGCCATCGAACGGAAACAGATCGAGGTAGAGCTGGTGCAAGCCAAGGAGCTGGCCGAATCCGCCAGCCATGCGAAGAGCGAGTTCATGGCCAATATGAGTCACGAGCTGCGGACGCCCATGAACGGGATCATCGGCTTTACGGACCTGGTACTGACGACGGAGCTGCAAAAGGCGCAGCGGGACTACCTGCAAAATGTGAAGAAATCGGCCTATGGGCTACTGGAGATCATCAACGATATCCTCGATTTCTCCAAGATCGAAGCCGGCAAGCTGCTGATCGATCATACTGCCTTCAAGCTGGACGAGCTGATCGAGGAGACCATCGATATGCTCACCCTGAAGGCCTTTGAGAAACGGCTGGAGATGCTTTACCGGGTGGACCCGTCGATCCCTTCCCAGTTCCTGGGCGACCCGGTGCGTATCCGGCAGATCGTGGTCAACCTGCTGGGGAATGCGATCAAATTCACGGGCGAAGGGGAGATCGTCGTTTCGATCCGGAAGACCAGCAACGTCTATCAATCCGAGAACAAATCCTTTATCCGGGTGGCGATCGAGGTGAAGGATACGGGGATCGGTATCCGCCGGGAGAAGCTACAGAAGATATTCGAGAGCTTCACACAGGCTGACAGTTCCACTACCCGCAAATACGGCGGTACCGGGTTGGGCCTTACGATCTCCAGAAGCCTGGCGGAGCTGATGGGCGGCTATCTTACCGTGGAAAGCGAGCCGGCCAGGGGTAGCGTGTTTACCCTCCATCTTATCCTGGAGGTGGCCAACCAGCAGACGGAATTCCAGCTGCCGCAAAAGCCGCTGGTGAAGAAGGTGCTCATCGTCGATGATAACGCCAGCAACCTGTTGCTGTTACAGGAAGTATTCACCTATTTTCATATCGCGGCCGTGCCGGCATCCGGCGGCAAGGAGGCGATAGCGCGGATCAAAGAGGCCCGGCAGAAGAAAGAGCCTTTCGACCTGGTGATCGCCGACCAGGGAATGCCGGGGATGGACGGTATTACGTTGATGAAGGAGATGAAACGGCAATTTGCGGCGCAGGCCCCTTCCTGTATCCTCATGCTTTCCCCGCTGGAAAAGGACCTTTTTCAGCAGGAGGCGACCCGGACGGGCATTACCAAATTCCTTTCCAAACCCGTGAAGATGCACGAGCTGTATGGCGCCCTGCTCTCCCTGTCCGGAATGACCCTTCAACAGGAAAGTCAGCCCTTTGTGGCTCCCGGCAATAATAATGGCGTGGAGAAGGTCGCCGAGCCGACCTCCATCATGGTGGCCGATGACGATCCGATCAATATGCTGCTGATCTCCGAGGTATTGCGCCGGATGGGCTTCGAGGTGATCCAGGTCAGCAACGGAAAGGAGGCGCTGGAGCGGCTTCCGCAGTGCGATCCCGTTATCATCTTTATGGATGTGAATATGCCCGAAATGGACGGCTATACCACGACCCGTCATATCCGGCAGATGCCCGAGCCCTGGTGCCGCCTGCCGATCATCGCCCTCACCGCCGACGCCATGAAGGGAGATCGGGAAAAATGTCTTGAAGCCGGGATGAATAAATACATCTCCAAGCCGTTCCGGCTGGAAGAGATCGACCAGGTCTTACGGGATTATACATTGATGGGTAGCGCCCGGACGGCCTAGTTGGCGGCCACCATCCGCGGATTGCCGTCATTCACACAAATGGCGACGGTCCAGTCGGAACCTTCACCGTGAAGGATCAGCTCCACATGGACCCTTTTCATTTCCCCAACACCGGGCAGCAGGGAGAACTGCACCTCATTATCCTTTTTATCGGCGACAGGCGCCTCGTACTGACCACTTAAGATAAAGGTCCTTTGCCCGGCAGCAGAGACAATACTGTTGCTGAGCTGACTATAGATCTCGGAAAACCGGTCCCGGGCTTCCTCGAAGGAGGCAGTTTGCAGGACGGTGCAGGTCCAGCCGGAGCCTTCGGCGCCTGCGGTGGAGACAAGCGTGATCGTGCTGGAGGCGGCACCCGGCAGCTCGAGGGTAGATCGGTATCGGGCGGTTTGCGTGGCCTGGCCGATCAGTTCCCCTTTAATATTCAAGAAGTGATTGGGATAATCCTGGATAACCTTTTCTACAACAGCTTGGGTCTTGTTTGAGAAGACCCCCTGGGCGGTAAGGGAGGCGGAGAGCATCACCGGCGCTAAGGCAAGTATTGCGCTTCTCATAGTTTAAGGATTTTTGACAAGATACGGCGCATTCCGGCCTTTTGCAATAGCAAAACTACTGTTGCATCTTAACAAAACCTTGCGCAATAATCGGGTAAATTGGACGTTAAATGCCTATAATCCAATATCGATGAAGAAAGACCATCTACATTACGACACTCGTAAAGCGCGCATTTACAAGGACATGTACCGCCCGTCTTCCAGTCCCTTCCGTCTTCTTGGCTCAATTCTCTCCGTTCTTCTACAGGGCCAGTCCCGGATCGGAAACCCAGACGTCTATGGCCGTCGCCGTTAGTCTTAATTGATCGGGAAATTTCCACCGCCATCGCGGAAACCGCCGCCACCGCCGCGGAACCGGCCGCCCGGGAACATCCCCGGCATACGCCGCTGGTTCGCCCCTGCAAAGTTGTTCAGGTTGTAGGTAAATGTCAGTAGAGCATAGCGGCTCAGCACATTCGTTCGATTATAGGTCACCGCCCCAAAGGTGCCTACCGTCTTGGAGACGGAGGTGTTCTTATTCAGGACATCGAATACCGTCAGCCGGATCTCCCCATTCTTCTTCTTGAACAGCTGTTTGGCAATGCTTGGCGTAAACAGCGGGATATGCGCCGTGTAGGTGTTCGAGTGCGTATAGGTATAGGTATAATCAAAGCTGGCCGCGATCAGCCAACCACTGTTGGTATACGCCGTAAATTCCGCGGACAGGGTCTCGGCAAACGTATTCAGATTGTTGGTGCTGCTGACGCCACCGGACTGGCCCTTGGCGCTGTCGGTGCTTGCCGTACGTTGCGCCCCCGGGTTCTTATTGATCGTATAGCCGGTGGTGGAGCTGAAGTTCATGTCGAAGTTCTTCTTGATATTCGTCGTCCACCGGATCGTCTCGTTCAGCCCGGTATTCCTTGTGTATTGGTGGGCATACCGGTCCGCCGCGGCCGAGAGCGAGTCCTGCGCCAGCAGGCTTTGACTCTGCGCGTAGGTAATATTGGTCATGAAATTCAGGTTGGACTTGGGACGTTTCAACGGAAAGCCATAGTTGAAAAATCCGCTGATGTTATACGTGCCGTTCAAATTGACATAGGTGCTGTTCTGACCCCCCAGGCTGTTGCGATACACCGCCGACTGGATATCATTGACGATCGTGCTGGCGTTCACCGTGGCGAAGATGACCCGCTGCGTTCCAGGGTCGAAGTTCGCATACAGGATGCGCAGCGAATGGGTGAACTGGGGCTTGAGGCCCGGGCTGCCGATCTGGAAGCTAAGACTGTCGGAGGTGGTGGTCAGGGGTTGGAGTTGGGATGCCGTAGGAGTTCCCGTTCTGCCTGAGTAGTTCAACCTCAAATGCTGGGTCGTCGAGAACTGATAGTTGAAATTTACCGTCGGTGTATAGTTGACATAATTGTGCTTTACATCGATGCCCTTGGTCGTATTGTTGCTGTTGAAATCGGTCCACTGGATGCCGGACCCGAGGGACAGATTGTATTTTGCATGCTGGATGCGCCAGGCGAGGGCGACCTGGTCGGAGTTTTGAGTGAATTTATAGGAATTGCTGAACAAGCTGTCAAAGGCCGTGTATCCTTTCACC
>Ga0310811_10008350_pt1 | contig 13306 bp, 10 predicted proteins | sample YCmetagenome_FD_207642 | JGI IMG/M metagenome (GOLD analysis project Ga0310811, IMG submission 207642) | Soil microbial communities from experimental microcosm in Duke University, North Carolina, United States - YC | ecosystem: Engineered > Artificial ecosystem > Soil microcosm > Unclassified ...
CGGGTCGCGATCGTCCACAACGGCATCATCGAGAACTTCGCGGTGCTGCGGGCCGAGCTGGAAGCGGCCGGGGTCGAGATGGCCAGCGACACCGACAGCGAGACCGCGGCGCACCTGATCGCGCGCGCCTGTGACGACGGGCCGACGGCGGGTGACCTGGCCGCCAGCGTCCGGGCCGTGTGCCGCCGTCTCGAGGGCGCGTTCACGCTGGTCGTGACGCACGCGGCGCAGCCGGATCTGATCGTGGCCGCGCGGCGGTCCTCGCCGCTGGTGGTCGGTGTCGGTGCGGGTGAGACGTTCGTGGCCTCGGATGTCGCCGCGTTCATCGAGCACACCCGGGAGGCGGTGGAGCTGGGCCAGGACCAGGTGGTGGTGATCACCCGGGACGGTTACCAGGTGACCGACTTCGCCGGCGAGCCGGCGCAGGCCAAGCCGTTCACGGTGAACTGGGATCTTTCCGCCGCCGAAAAGGGCGGCCACGAGTACTTCATGCTCAAGGAGATCGAGGAGCAGCCCGAGGCGCTGGCGAACACGCTGCGTGGGCACTTCACCGAGGGCCGGATCGTCCTCGACGAGCAGCGCCTGGCCGATCAGGACCTGCGCGACGTGGACAAGGTGTTCGTGGTCGCCTGCGGGTCGGCCTACCACTCGGGCCTGGTCGCCAAGTACGCCATCGAACACTGGACGCGGCTGCCCGTGGAGGTCGAGCTGGCCAGCGAGTTCCGGTACCGGGACCCGGTGCTCGACCGGGACACCCTGGTGGTCGCGGTTTCGCAGTCGGGGGAGACGGCGGACACCCTGGAGGCGGTCCGGCACGCGCGCGAGCAGAAGGCGCGCGTGCTGGCGGTGTGCAACACGAACGGCGCGCAGATTCCGCGCGAGTCCGACGCGGTGCTCTACACGCACGCCGGGCCGGAGATCGGGGTCGCCTCCACGAAGGCGTTCCTGGCGCAGATCGCGGCGAACTACCTGGTGGGGCTGGCGCTGGCGCAGGCGCGCGGCACCAAGTACCCGGACGAGGTCGCGCGCGAGTTCGCCGAGCTGGAGGCGATGCCCGCGGCCGTCCACAAGGTACTGTCCACTGTGGACCAGGTGCGGGCGCTGGGGCAGGACATGGCGGGCTCGAAGGCCGTGCTGTTCCTGGGTCGGCACGTCGGGTTCCCGGTCGCCCTGGAGGGCGCGCTCAAGCTGAAGGAACTCGCCTACATGCACGCCGAGGGCTTCGCCGCCGGCGAGCTCAAGCACGGCCCGATCGCGCTGATCGAAAGTGGACTGCCGGTCGTCGTGGTGATGCCCTCGCCCAAGGGGCGGGCGGTGTTGCACGCCAAGCTGGTGTCGAACATCAGTGAGATCCAGGCCCGCGGTGCCCGCACGATCGTGATCGCCGAGGAGGGCGACGACACGGTGCGCCCGTTCGCCGACGAACTCGTGGAAATCCCGGCCGTGCCGACGCTGTTGCAGCCGCTGGTGTCCACCGTGCCGTTGCAGGTGCTGGCCGCCGAGATCGCCCGCACGCGTGGTTACGACGTCGACAAGCCGCGCAACCTGGCGAAGTCTGTCACCGTGGAGTAGACAGACCGTATGCGAAACCGGGAACGCGAAGGGCTGCCGTCCGTGCGTGCTTTCGGCTCTCGGCCCGGCCCCCGCCGGATCCCGGAGTAGGCGGACCGGTGCGGGAATTCTGGACCACCGAACGGATCCGCGCGGCCGAGGAGCGGTTGCTCGCCGTCACGCCCGAAGGCGCGCTCATGCACCGGGCGGCGTTCGGCGTCGCGACGCAGGCCGCCGCGATGCTGGGCAAGGTCACCGGCCGCCGCGTGACTCTCCTTGTCGGCGCGGGAAACAACGGCGGTGACGCGTTGTGGGCGGGTGCCTTCCTGCGCCGGCGGGGAGCGGGCGTGACGGCCGTGCTGCTCAACCCGGATCGCGCGCATCCCGCCGGGCTCGCCGCCCTGCGCAGGGCCGGCGGGCGGATCGTCGGTGTCGCGGACGGGCCGCGCTGGATCCCGGAGGCCGATCTGGTGATCGACGGCATCATCGGGTTGTCCGCGCGCGGGTCGCTGCGGGACGAGGCGGCCGCTCTGGTGGCGCACATCACCGGGCCGGTGCTGGCGGTCGATCTGCCCAGCGGCGTCGATCCGGACAACGGTGGTGTTTCCGGCCCCGCGGTCACCGCGACCAGGACGGTCACCTTCGGCGCGCGAAAACCGGTGCACGTGCTCAACCCGCAGCACTGCGGAAAGGTCGTGCTCGTCGACATCGGACTTCGGCTGCGCGATCCGGACCTGCGCCAGCTGGAAGCCGCCGACGTCGCCGCCGCGTGGCCGCTGCCGGGGCCCTCGGACGACAAGTACAGCCAGGGCGTGACCGGGATCGCCGCGGGTTCGGCGACCTACCCCGGCGCCGCCGTGCTGGCCACCGGTGCGGCGGTGCGGTCGACCTCGGGCATGGTCCGCTATGCCGGTCCGGCCGCGGACGTCGTGCGCGCGCGGTGGCCGGAGGTCGTCGCGACCGGTTCGGTGACCGACGCCGGACGGGCGCAGGCCTGGGTGGTGGGCCCGGGCATCGGGACCGGTGCCGAGGGACGGGACGTGGTCGCGCACGTGCTCGCCGCGGGCGTCCCGGTGTGCGCCGACGCCGACGCGACCACGCTGCTGGCGCAGCAGCCCGAACTGCTGGACGCGCGGGATCCGGACACACCGCTGGTGCTCACGCCGCACGCCGGGGAGTTCGCCCGGCTCACCGGTGAACAGCCGGGCGCCGACCGGGTGGCCGCGGTCCGTGCGGCGGCGCGGAAGTTCGACGCGGTGGTGCTGCTGAAGGGCAATCGCACGGTGATCGCGGCGCCGGACGGCCGGGTGCTGGTCAATGTCGCGGAGGGTTCCTGGCTGGCCACCGCGGGTTCGGGGGATGTCCTCTCGGGCATGGTCGGCGCGCTGCTCGCCGCCGGCCTGGATCCGTGGCTTGCCGCCGGCCTGGCGGCGTCGGTACATTCGCACGCGGCCGACCTCGCCGCCCGGGGCGTGCCCACTTCGGCGTCCGGTGTGGTGTCCGCCATCCCCGCCGCGCTGCGCCGCATCGTCGCCGGCCGTGCGTGAATTTATCAAGTTATGTGTTAACAACGGGGAAGTTCTCTGGTAGGAAGTGTGGCTGGAGGACTCAATGACGATCCCTGAAGCGATGAACGTCTCCGTGCTGCACGGCATCGGCGACGTACGGCTGGAACAGCGGCCGGTGCCGGTGCCCGGGCCGGACGAGGTGCTCATCCGCGTGGCGGCGGTGGGGACCTGCGGTTCCGATGTGCACTACTACGAGCACGGCCGCATCGGCGACTTCGTCGTCGAACAGCCGCTCGTGCTCGGTCACGAACCGAGCGGCGTCATCGTCGCCACGGGTGAACGGGCGCGGCGGCACGAGATCGGCCGGCGAGTGGCACTCGAGCCCGGCGTCCCCTGTTCGACCTGTGCGGAATGCAAGGCCGGCCGCTACAACCTCTGTCCCCGGATGCGGTTCTTCGGGACACCACCGATCGACGGCGCCTTCTGCGAGTACGTCGTGCTTCGCGAGGATTTCGCTTACGCCATCCCGGATTCCCTCAGCGACGAGGCCGCCGGCCTGCTGGAACCGTTGTCGGTGGGCGTGTGGGCGTGCCGGAAGTCCCGGGTGGGCCCCGGAACCCGGGTGCTGATCACCGGCGCGGGGCCGATCGGTCTGGTCGCGACGCAGTCGGCACGGGCGTTCGGCGCGAGCGAGGTCGTGGTGACCGACGTGAACCCGCGCCGTCTCCAGGTCGCCAGGGAGCTGGGTGCGACGGCGACCGTCGACGTTTCCCGGGAAAGCCTTGCCGACGCCGACTTTTCCCCGGACGTGCTGCTGGAATGCTCCGGCGTGCCCGCCGCGGCGGGGCAGGGGATCCGCAAGGTCGGCCGGGCGGGCCGGGTCGTGCTGATCGGCATGGGCGGCGACGAGATCCCGCTTCCGCTCGCTCACGTGCAGGGCTTCGAAATCGAGGTCACCGGGACCTTCCGCTACGCCAACACCTGGCCGACCGCGATCGCGCTGGCCTCCTCCGGGGAGGTGAACCTGGATCGCCTGGTGACGCACCGGTTCGCGCTCGACGAGGTCGAGCAGGCGTTGACCGTCGCGACGAAGGACGATTCGGTGATCAAGGCCGTGGTGCGGCCCGGTCGGTTGTCGGCCCCGTAACGACTCCCATGCCCAGACCATCCGACGCCGAAGTCGAGCAGCGCAGACAGGCCGTCCTGCGCTATGTCATCGAGCGCGGGCAAGCCCGGATCGATCAGCTGACCCGGCGGTTCGGGGTCAGCCTGATGACCATGCACCGCGACCTCGACGAACTGGCCGAGCGACGGCTGTTGCGCAAACTGCGTGGCCGCGTCGAGGCGTATCCGGCGTTGACGATGGAAACCGCGAAACGTTTCCGGGAAACGTTGAACGTCGAAGTCAAGGAAATGCTCGCGGAGGTGGCGGCCGGCGAGGTGCGCACCGGGACGACGGTGTTCCTCGACGACTCGACCACGCTCTTTCCCTTGGCGCGCAAGCTGATCGGGCCCTTGCTGGTGATCACCAACTCGCTCGAGGTGGCGCGGATCCTCGGGGACACCGCCGGGGTGGACGTGATCCTGCTCGGTGGTCGCTACACCGAGTTCGACTCGTGTGCGGGCCCGGAAACCGTTGCCGCGCTGGGTAGGACGAGTGCCGACATCGGCTTCGTGTCGGCCACCGCGCTGGCCCGTGGGCGGCTGTATCACCCGGTGCGGGACTACGCCGATCTCAAAACGGCGGCACTGGGCGCGGCGAGCCGAAACGTTCTGGTCGTGGACCATTCGAAATTCGGCAGGACGGCGACCCACGCGTACGGCGATGTGGGCGGTTACGACCTGGTGATCACCGACGAAGAGACCGCGTCCGACGAGCTGTCCGCGATGCGGGAACTGGGAGTGACCGTCCGGGTGGGCAGAAGTCGAGACAATTTCGGATCAGCTACTGGACGCCGGAGCGAAGTTCACGGAGGCTCTTCGTTATGACAAAGCAGCGGCTCGTGGCCGGCGTCGATTCGTCGACCCAGTCCACGAAAGTCGTCGTCTGCGACGGCCGGACCGGTGCGGTGCTCCGGACCGGCCGGGCGAGCCACCCGGACACGACCGAGGTCGATCCGCGGGTCTGGTGGCAGGCGTTCACCGAAGCCACGGACGGTGTGCTGGACGGTGTCGAGGCGATCGGCATCGGTGGCCAGCAGCACGGCATGGTGACCCTCGACGAGGCGGGCGAGGTGGTGCGTCCCGCCCTGCTGTGGAACGACACCCGCTCGGCCGAGTCCGCGGAAGCACTGGTGGCGGAGTTCGGCGGGCCGGCGGTGTGGGCGAAGGCGGTCGGCTCGGTGCCGGTGGCGAGCTTCACGGTCACGAAGCTGCGCTGGATGGCCGAGCACGAGCCGGAACTGGCCGACCGGGTCACCCGCGTGCTGCTGCCGCACGACTGGCTCACCTGGCGCCTGACCGGCGAAACCGTGACCGATCGTGGCGACGCGTCCGGCACCGGATACTTCTCGCCCGGCGAGAACAGCTATCGCACGGACTTCCTGGAACGGGCGTTCGGCGGGCGCGGACCCGAACTGCCGCGGGTGCTGGCTCCGGCCGAGGCGGCGGGACACACGCAGGAAGGCGTGCTGGTCTCGGCGGGCACCGGCGACAACATGGCCGCGGCGCTGGCACTCGGCCTCGAAGAGGGCGATGTGGTGGTGTCGCTGGGCACCAGCGGCACGGTGTTCGGGGTGTGCGAGACCCCGGCCGCCGACCCGAGCGGCGAGGTCGCCGGTTTCGCCGACGCGACGGGCCGGTTCCTGCCGCTGGCGTGCACGCTCAACGCCGCCCGGGTGCTGACCGCCACGGCCGCGATGCTCGACGTCGACCTGGCGGGACTCGACCGGCTCGCGCTCGGCGCGAATCCGGGTGCCGACGGTCTGACGTTGTTGCCGTACCTGGACGGGGAGCGCACCCCGAATCTGCCTGGTGCCGCGGGTTCCCTGCACGGGATGCGGCGGGCCAACATGACGCCGGCGAACCTGGCGAGAGCGGCCGTCGAGGGCATGCTGTGCGGACTGGCCGCGGGTCTGGATGCCGTGCAGGAACAGGGAATCGGCGCGCGCCGGGTGCTGCTGATCGGCGGCGCGGCACAGTCCCGGGCCGTCCGTGCGGTGGCGCCCACGGTGTTCGGCCTGCCGGTCGTCGTGCCGGAACCGGCCGAACACGTGGCGCTCGGCGCGGCCAGGCAGGCCGCCTGGGCGCTCGCCGGGACGCCGGAACCGCCGTCCTGGACGGAAAAGACCGGTGTCGTGTTCGAAGAGAGCGCTCCCGGTCCCGGTGCCGGTGCCGACATCCGGCGCAGGCATCTTGACGTGCGCGAGCTCGTGCACCACGTTTCACCGAAAACACGAGAGGACACCTGATGGCCACGATCACTTACGACAAGGCGTCCCGCCGTTACCCCGGTGCCGACCGAGCGGCCGTCGACGCGCTCGATCTGGAGATCGCCGATGGCGAGTTTCTGGTCCTGGTGGGGCCATCAGGGTGCGGCAAGTCGACCAGCCTGCGCATGCTGGCGGGGCTGGAGGACGTCGACGACGGTGCGGTCTGGATCGGCGACCGCGATGTCACCCAGCTGCCACCGCGTTCGCGGGACATCGCCATGGTGTTCCAGAACTACGCGCTGTACCCGCACATGACGGTCGGCCAGAACATGGGGTTCGCGCTGAAGATCGCCGGCAAGCCGAAGGCCGAGATCAAGGAACGCGTCGCCCAGGCCGCCAAGCTGCTCGACCTCGAGGAGTACCTGGACCGCAAGCCGAAGGCGCTTTCCGGTGGCCAGCGGCAGCGGGTCGCGATGGGCCGGGCGATCGTGCGTGAGCCGCAGGTGTTCCTGATGGACGAACCACTGTCCAATTTGGACGCCAAGCTCCGGGTCTCCACCCGCACCCAGATCGCCGCGCTGCAGCGGCGCCTGGGCACCACGACCGTCTACGTCACGCACGACCAGATCGAGGCGATGACGATGGGCGACCGCGTCGCGGTGCTCAAGGACGGACTGCTCCAGCAGTGCGACACGCCCCGCGCGCTTTACGACCGGCCCGCCAACGTGTTCGTCGCCGGCTTCATCGGCTCGCCCGCGATGAACCTCGCGCCCGCCCGCCTCACCGAAGGCGGCGCGACGCTGGGCGGTCTCACCGTCCCGTTGTCCCGCGAGATCATCGACTCGGCCGACGGCACCGAGGTCACGCTGGGCTTCCGGCCGGAATCCCTGGAACTCGTCGCCGAGGGCGGGATGGCGGTCAAGGTCGACCTGGTCGAGGAACTCGGCTCGGACGCCTTCGTCTACGGCAAGATCGCCGCCGACGGCGCGGCCGAGGGCGCTTCGGTGGTGGCCAGGGTCGATCCCCGGCACACCCCCGGCATGGGTGACACCCTGCACCTGGAGATCCGTCCGGACGAACTGCACGTCTTCTCCGGCAGCAGCGGCCAGCGCCTCGGCTGATCCACGCCGCTCACCCACCCCGCCGAAGCCGCGCGCCGGTGGGGTGGGTGACGAGGGCGCCGGTAGGCCCGGCGGGCACGGCGGGTGGGAGAATCGCCGATGATGAGCCCTGGTTATCCCCGCGCGGAGGTCGTGGTCGACCTCGACGCGATCCGGCACAACGTCGCCCTGCTGGCGCGCAGGGCCGGTCGTGCCGCCGTGATGACCGTGGTCAAGGCGGACGGCTACGGCCACGGCGCCGCACCGGTGGCCAGGGCCGCGCTCGAGGCCGGGGCCACCTGGCTGGGGGCCTGCTCCCTTGCCGAAGCACTCGAACTGCGCGCCGCTGGGATCACCGCGCCCGTGCTGAGCTGGCTCGACGCGCCCGACGTCGATTTCGCGCCCGGAATCGCCGCCGGTGTGGACCTCTCCGCCAGTTCGGCCGACGAGCTGCGGCGGCTGGCCGAGGCCGCGCGCCGCGCCGGTTCCCCGGCACGGGTCCACCTCAAGATCGACACCGGGTTGTCGCGCAACGGCTGCCCGCCCTACGCCTGGCCCGCGCTGGTGAAGGCGGCCGCCGCCGAACCCGACGTCGAGGTGGTGGCGATCTGGTCGCATCTGGCGTGCGCGGACGAGCCGGGGCATCCCTCGATCGACCTGCAGGCGGAGCGTTTCCGCGCGGCGGATGAGATCGCGCGCGAAGCCGGGCTGAATCCGTTGCGGCACCTGGCGAATTCCGCGGCCACGCTCACCCGGCCGGACCTGTGTTTCGACCTGGTGCGGCCCGGTATCGCCGGCTATGGCCTCAATCCCGTGAGCCAGCGCGAAGATCTGCGTCCCGCGATGACCTTCCGGTCCACGGTCGTGCTGACCAAACGGATCGAGGCCGGCGAGTCCGTCTCTTATGGACACACCTGGACCGCGCCGCGCGACACCACGCTCGCCCTCGTTCCGGTCGGTTACGCGGACGGGGTGCCGCGCACGCTGTCCGGCCGGATGAGCGTGTGGCTGGGTGGACGACGCCGTCCGGTGGCCGGCCGGGTCTGCATGGACCAGCTGGTCGTCGACTGCGGTGGTGAGCCGGGCGCCGAGCCGTCGGTGGGCGACGAGGTGATCCTGTTCGGCCCCGGCGACCACGGTGAGCCGACCGCCCGGGAATGGGCCGACACGCTGGGCACCATCGACTACGAGATCGTCACCGGCATGTACCGGCCGCGGGTCCGGCGCAGGTACCTGGGGGAGCGGTAGGGATGGCTTCACGGGGGCTGCTTGCCGTGCTCGGTGGGGCCGCCGCGCTGGCCACCGGGACGGCGGCGGCCACCATCGCGGTCAGCGCGCAGCAGCGGCGGGCGAACGAGAAGGCGCTCCTGCAGCGGCTCGGTGAGCTGGATCCCGACCGGACCTCGACGGTCGCGGCCGACGACGGCACCCCGCTGTCCGTCTCGGAGATCGACGCCGTCGGCGGGCGGCCCGAGCTGACCGTGGTCGGCGTGCACGGCTTCGCGCTTTCCCAGCGCAGCTGGCATTTCCAGCGGCGCGACTTCGCCGCGCTGTCCCTGCCGCGCGTGCGGCAGGTGTACTACGACCACCGCGGCCATGGGGCCTCGGCCGCGGCGAACGAGCAGACCAGCACGATCGAGCAGCTGGCGCGTGACCTGGACGCGGTGCTGCGGGTGGTCGCGCCCGGCGAGCAGATCGTCCTGATGGGACATTCCATGGGCGGCATGGTGATCATGGAGCTGGCCCAGCAGAACCCGGAGCTGTTCGACGAGCGGGTCCGGGGCGTGGCGCTCATCGCGACGGCGGCCGGCGAGGTGGGCAGCAGGGGGCTCCCGCGCGGGTTGCTGTCCAAGTACAACCCGGTGACCAGGGGGGTCGGCGGGCTGGCCGGCTGGCAGCCTGGCCTGGTCGAGTTGGTGCGCGCCGCCGGCGGACAGCTGACCAGGCAGGCCGTGCGGTGGCTGGCGTTCGGTCCGCGGCCGGTGCCCTCGCCCGTGGTGGATCTGATGATGGAGATGCTCGCGGTGACCCCGGTGCGGGGGCTGGTGAACTTCGTCGACACCCTGGGCAGCCACAACCGGTACGCCGCGCTGGCCGGGCTCAAACACGCGCACGTGCTGGTGCTCGGCGGCGATTCGGACCGGTTCACGCCGTTCTCGCACGCCGAGCGGATCGCGGCCGAGCTGCCCGACGCCGAGCTCGCGCGGGTGCGCGGGGCCGGGCATATGGTGCACTTGGAGCAGCCCGAGCTGGTGAACAGCCACCTCATCGACCTCCTGCAGCGGTGTGCCGGAGTGGCCGACGAGAGTTCGTCGCGGAGGATCTGGCGGTGGCTGAGCGGCTAGCGCCGCGGTCTTTCCCGGTAGGACAACGAGCACGATAAGGAGCGCCCGGTGACGATTGACCGCGCGAACTTGCCGACGGAAGAGCTGGTCCTTCCGGCGGAAGAGGACACCGTGCGCTTCGGCGAGTCGCTGGGCCGGTTGCTGCGGGCGGGCGACCTGGTGCTGCTCGCCGGCCCTCTCGGCGCCGGGAAGACCGTGCTGACCCGGGGGATCGCGACCGGGCTCGGGGTTTCGGGGCGTGTCAGTTCGCCGACTTTCGTGCTCGCGCGGGTGCATCCGGCCGGGGAGCGGGGGGTCGGGCTGGTGCATGTGGACGCCTACCGGCTCGGCGGCGACCTGGCCCAGCTCGACGATCTCGACCTCGACACCGATCTGGCGGCCGCCGCCGTCGTCGTCGTGGAGTGGGGCGAGGGCGCGGCCGAGCGGCTGTCGGAGGATCACCTCGTCGTTCGCCTCGAACGCCGGCCCGACGACGTCCGGATCGCCACCCTCGAACCGCACGGCGGCTGGGCTTAGACGCGTTTTCCGCGGCGCGCAAGCGTTGTCCTCGGCCGCGTTCGGCGTCTAAGGTCTCGAACGGCGACCGAAATATCGGACAAGGTGGTGGCGGTGACCAGGTTCAGGGACTTCCTGAGGGCCGAGGGGTTCGCGGGCACGGATACCGAGTTGCCGGACAGCGGGAAGCGCTTTCCCGACGGCGCGCAGTGCCGGGTGGAGATCCCCAGCGTGGAAGGCCCGGAGGTGCTCGACGCCGTGCTGGCCGAGGCCGACGAGCGCGGCGTGCCGGTGCACCGGGTTTCCCAGGGCAGCGGCGGAATGCTGCTGACCTTCGACGAGCTGGGCCGGATGGCCGAAACCGGCCGGCGGCGGGCCATCGAGGTGAGTTTGTTCGCCCGTCCGCTGACCGGCTGGGGTGCCTCGGGCGCGGCGCTGGCGTCCGGTGCCGGGGCGCTTGTCGCGCAGGCCCGCGGCACCGAAGGGTTGGTGCACAACCTGGAAGACATCGCCCGCAGCGTGGAGGCCGGGATCCGCAGTGTGCTGATCACCGACCTCGGCCTGCTGGACATCGCCGCGAAACTGCGGGCCGCCGGGGAGTTCCCGGCCGGGCTGCGGTTCAAGATCAGTGTCCAAATGGGACTGTCGAATCCGCCGGCCGTGCGATTGGCCGAGCGGCTGGGCGCCGACACCTACAACGTGCCCACCGACCTCACACTCGGTCAGCTGGCGGCGATCCGCGCCGCGGTCGACCTGCCGCTGGACATCTACATCGAGTCGCCCGACGACCAGGGCGGCCTGATCCGGCAGATGGAGATCGGCGAGATCGTGCGGGTGGCCGCGCCGGTCTATCTCAAGTTCGGGCTGCGCAACGCGCCGAACATCTACCCGAGCGGCACCCACCTCGAGCCGGTCGCGATCGCGCTGGGCCGCGAACGGGTCCGGCGCGCGCAGATCGGCCTGGAGTTCCTGGACCGGCTGCTTCCGGAGGCGGTCATGTCGAAGTTGCCGGCCGAAGGACTCGCCGTCCCCGTCTGACGGCCGCTGGACCGGCCTGCAGTCGGGCAAGCCGCCGGGATCGGCGACGGGCGCACGGAGAAACGGAGGGACCGATGAACCGAGCGGTGCTGATCGACCGGCCGGGATCGCTGCGGCTGGTGCCGGCCGAACCGGCCTTGCCGGAGCCCGGCGAAGCGGTGGTGCGGGTGGCGTGGTCCGGGATCTGCGGTTCGGATCGCGAGGTGTTCGCGGGCACGCGGGCCGAGGCGTTCGTGCGTTACCCGGTGATACCCGGCCACGAGTGGTCCGGGACGGTCGTCGAACTCGGACCGGGGACCGACCCGTCGCTGCTGGGGAAGCCCGTGGTGGGCGAAGGGTTTCGCAACTGTGGCCGGTGCGCGGCCTGCTATCAGGGCGACACCAGCCTATGCGGGGCGGGCTACGACGAGACCGGGTACACCCGGCCCGGCGCGTGGGCGAACGAGCTGCGCCTGCCCGCCCGGCTGCTGCACGAGCTGCCCGAGGGTGCCGACCTGCGCTCGGCCGCGGCGCTGGAACCGTCGGCGTGCATGGCGGCGGCGTGCCTGAAGGCGCAGGTCGTGCCCGGTGAGCGGGTCGCGGTCGTCGGTGGCGGCACGCTCGGCATGCTGGCCACGCAGTTGCTGGCGGCGAGTGGCCCGGCCGAACTGGTCGTGGTCGATCCGCGCACGGACCGGGCGGAGCTGGTGTCGCGGTTCGGCGCTACCTGGTGCCCACCCCACCAGGCCCGGGGCGGCTTCGACGTGGTCGTCGAGGCGGCCGGCGCGCCGGGGACCGGGCACCTGGCGGTGTCGCTGACGCGGCGCGGCGGACGGACCGTGCTCGCCGGCCTGTCGGGGGTCGAGACGGACCCGCTGGTGCCCGCGGACCTGGTCGGTGCCGCGGTCACCGTGCACACCGTCTTCGGCGCTTCCGCGCGGGACTGGGCCCACGCGGTCCGCGCCTTCGCCGCCGGCATCCTGGATCCGGCCCCGTTGATCACCCACGAGTTCCCGTTGGAGCGGGCGGGCGAGGCGCTGGCGCTGATGGCCGACCCGGCGACCCCGAACGGCAAGATCCTGCTGCACCCGTGAACCGCTCGTGTGGTCAGGCGGTGCCGCCGACCTCCCGCCCGGTTCGCACCTCGGCCAGGCCCAGTTCCGCCAGGTCTCCAGGACGCAGGCGGAGGCGGCCGGCGACCGCCCGCACCTCGGTGGACGGCAGTTTCAGGATCGCCGTGGCGGCTTCCGGCGAGGTGACCGAGAAGTAGGCATCGGGGGTGATCCAGGTGCGGCCGGGCGCGGCGAAGGCGAGCGCGCCACCGGACCCGCCCTCGCCGATGACCAGCGTGGTGATCGGCACGTCCGCCTCCGCGACGGCGGTGAACACCTCGGCGATCGCCGGTCCGGCACCCGCGCGCTCGGCTTCCGCGTCGTTCGCCGCCCCGGGGGTGTCGACCAGGGTCAGCACCGGAACCCGCAGCCGGTCCGCGAGCCGGATCAGGCGCGCCGCGGTGCGGAACCCGGCGGGCAGGGTCGGCGTGCCGCATTGCGCGGCGTAGGCGACCGTCACACCCCGCCGCGACCCGAACCCGCACCGCACGCCCGGGTCCACGCCTCCGCAGCGGTCCCCGCTGATGTCCTGCCGCCAGTCGAAGTAGTCGTCCAGATAGGCATCGGCCCGAGGTCGTTCCGGCGCCCGCGCCGCGGTCACGGATTCCCACCCGCTGCCCGGAAGCGGCCCGGTGCCCAGCGCGGCCGGCGGGTCGGCCGGGCGGCCGTCCGCGCCGGTGAGCAGCGCCAGCCACCGGGCCAGGCGTTGCGGCAGCTCGTCCCGCGGCACGATCTGGTCGACCTGCCCGGTCGCCAGATGTGACTCCGCGGTGTAGGCCGTGGGCGCGTAACCCCGTTGGCCCCCCG
>Ga0310811_10008351_pt1 | contig 13305 bp, 12 predicted proteins | sample YCmetagenome_FD_207642 | JGI IMG/M metagenome (GOLD analysis project Ga0310811, IMG submission 207642) | Soil microbial communities from experimental microcosm in Duke University, North Carolina, United States - YC | ecosystem: Engineered > Artificial ecosystem > Soil microcosm > Unclassified ...
CGGCCTACATCAAACGGACACTCGAGGAGAAGAGCTCGAGTGACGAGCGCTTCCGCCGTCTCGTCGAGCTCGCCCCCGACGCCGTCTTCATGTGCGCCGATACGAAGATCCGGTCGGCCAATCCCGCCGCGGTGGCGCTCGCCGGAGCACGCCACAAGAACGACGTCATCGCTTCGAGCATCCACCGTTTCCTCAAGTTCGACGATCGGGGCCCCGAGGCCGCGCGCGCGGGTGGCGGCGTGCGACTCGCGACCTGGACGCAGCTCGATCGGCGGCGAGCTCGTTCGTCAGTTCGTGGTCCGAGACGTCACCCACAGTCGTCGCCGCGAAGCCGACCTCGCCCATCGCGCCGAGCACGATTCGCTCACCGGCCTCGTAAACCGCTCCCGATTCGAGTCGCGCCTTCGCGAGCTGCTTGCACCCGGAGGACTCGGCAAGGCGCGCGACGCGACCGAAGTCGCGGTGCTGTTCATCGACCTCGATGACTTCAAGCCCGTGAACGATACGTACGGACACGCCGCCGGCGACGCGGTGCTCGTCTCCGTCGCCGCTCGGCTCCGCGACTCGACCCGTGGCAGTGACCTGATCGCCCGGCTTGGCGGCGACGAGTTCGCCGTTCTGCTCGAGGTGCGTGACCCGTCCGAGGCGGATTCCGTGGCCCACCGCATTCTGCGCACGCTGCACGTCCCAATCGACTGCGAGGCCGCCATGGTGGCCATTCGAGCGAGCATCGGGAGCGCGACGACCCGGCCGACGCCTGGCAATGGGCCGACCGAACGTTTCGAGCGGGCGATGACCGCGGGAGAGCTGTTGCGGGCCGCCGACGCCGCCATGTACGCGGCGAAATCGGCCGGCGGCGACCGGTATGTCTCCGGGGCGGGAGGATCCCCCGAGGCCTCGACGGACGTTAGGTTTCCGGCCGTGGCCTAACTTCGTGGAGACCCATGGCGACAAGCACGCGTGCCGAGCGTAAGAATACCGCCGGCCTGACCCGCGACCAGCTCGTGGGCGCGTATCGCACCATGCTCCTGTCGCGCCGTTTGGACGACAAGGAGATTCAGCTCAAGCGACAGAACAAGATCTTCTTCCAGATATCCGGCGCCGGTCACGAAGCAGTGCTGACCGCAGCCGGTTTCGTGTTCAAACCGGCTTACGACTGGTTCTACACGTACTACCGGGATCGCGCTCTCTGCCTCTCCCTGGGGATGACGGGCGAGGAGATGCTTCTATCCGCGGTCGGGGCTGCCAGTGATCCGAATTCGGGCGGCCGCCAGATGCCGAGCCACTGGGGCCACAAGAAGCTCAATATCGTCTCGAATTCGTCGCCCACGGGAACGCAGTTCCTTCAGGCGGTCGGTTCGGCCGAAGCGACGCTCCGCGCCAAGCTGCTCAAGATCACCGAGGGCTTCGAGAAGGACGAGGTCGTATTCTGCTCGACCGGTGACGGCACGACGAGCGAAGGCGAGTTCTGGGAGTCGCTGAACAACGCGTCCAATCTCAAGCTTCCCGTCGTCTATCTCGTCGAAGACAACGGCTACGCCATCTCGGTTCCCGTCGAAGTGAACACCGCGGGCGGGAGCATCTCCAAGCTCGTGAAGTCGTTCCCCGATCTCTATGTCGAGGAAGTCGACGGCTGCGATCTCGTCGCCAGCTATCAGGCGCTGCAGCGCGCGGTCGACTACGCGCGCAAGCGCAAGGGACCGGCGCTCGTTCACGCGCATGTCATTCGCCCGTACTCGCACTCGCTGTCGGACGACGAAGTGTTCTACCGTCCGGCCGCGGAACGCGAAGCCGAGGCGGCGCGCGATCCGGTGACGCAGTTCCCCAAGTGGCTCGTGGCCGAGGGATACGCGACCGACGCCGAGATCACGAAGATCCAGGAAGAGGTCGAGGCGGAAGTCCTCGCCGCGACGGACGCCGCGCTCGCCGCAGAACAGCCCGGACCCGAAACGGTCTACAACTACGTCTACTCCCCCGACGTCGATCCGACGAGTGAGCAGTTCGACACGGAAGACGACCCGCAGTTCTCGGGCAACGAGACGACGATGGTCGATCTGCTCAACGCCTGCATGCGCGACGAGATGCGGCGCGATGAGAAGATCCTCATCTTCGGCGAAGACGTTGCCGACGTCTCGCGCGAGGAGCACCTCGGCAAGGTCAAGGGCAAGGGCGGCGTCTTCAAGGTGACGTGGGGTCTTCAAAAGGAGTTCGGCGGCGCGCGCGTCTACAACTCGCCGCTGGCCGAGGCCACGATCGTCGGCCGTGCCATCGGGCTCGCGGTGCGCGGGTTCAAGCCCGTCGTCGAAGTTCAGTTCTTCGACTACATCTGGCCCGCGTACATGCAGATCCGCGACGAGCTCGCGACGATGCGTTGGCGCTCGAACAACGAGTTCAGCGCGCCCGTCGTCATTCGTACTACGTACGGCGGATACATTCGGGGCGCGATCTACCACTCGCAGACGGGCGCGTCGCTGTTCACGCACTGCCCCGGTCTGCGTGTCGTGTGCCCCGCGACGGCGCTGGACGCCAACGGACTGCTGCGCACCGCCATCCGCTGCGACGACCCGGTGATCTTCCTCGAGCACAAGCACCTGTATCGCCAGACGTACAACAAGGCCGCGTATCCGGGTCCGAACTTCATGATCCCGTTCGGCAAGGCGAAGGTCGTGCGCGAAGGCACTGACGTTACGGTCGTCACGTATGGCGCCACCGTGCAGCGTGCCTTCGCGGCCGCGAACCAGCTCGCCGACGAGGGCCTCTCGGTCGAGGTCATCGACTTGCGAACGCTCTCACCGTGGGATCAGGATACCGTCTACGAGTCGATCAAGAAGACCAACCGCGCGATCGTGCTCTACGAAGATTCGATCTCGTGGGGTTACGGCGCCGAGATCGCCGCGCGCATCGCCGATGATTGCTTCGCGTGGCTCGATGCACCGGTCAAGCGCGTCGCGTCGACAGATACGTTCGTCGGCTACGCACCGCGCCTCGAGGATTCGATCCTCCCACAGATCGATGACGTCAAAAAGGCCTGTCAGGAGATCGTTCGATTTTGACAGGCGCTAGGCGCTAGACACTAGGCGCTGGTAGACAATGACTGCGGGGCGCGGCTATCGCCGCGCCCCGTTTTCCTTTTTTACTAGTGTCTAGCGCCTAGTGTCTAGTGCCTTGCCACCAACCACAGTGCTGACGACACGTGCCGTTTGAATTTCCTCCGGCCGAATTTTGGTGATGTCCCGATCGATGATCGCAAAGTCGGCCAGCTTGCCGCGCTCCAGACTTCCCGTTCGAGTCTCCTGGAACGACGCGTACGCCGCGTCGATCGTGTAGGCGCGCAACGCCTCCTCGACCGTGATCCGCTGCTCTGGAATCCAGCCACCCGGGTTCTTTCCGTCGAGCGTCCGCCGAGTGACGGCGGCGTAGATCCCCTCGAGCGGTGTGGGCGGGGCCACGAACCAGTCGCTGCCGAACGCCAATCGTGCACCGGCATCGAGCAGCGACCGAAATGCGTACGTCAGCTTCGCGCGCTCGTGGCCAATGAGTCGCTCTGCCCAACGGCCGTCGTCGATGGCGTGGTATGGCTGTGCGCTGGCAATCACGCCGAGCGACTTGAATCGTGGGACGTCCGGTGCGCTGAGGTGCTGTGCGTGCTCGATGCGAAAACGACGGTCACGCGGTCCGTTCTCGCGGATCACGCGTTCGTAGATATCCAGCTGCACGCGGATCGCATGGTCGCCGATGGCGTGCACGATGAGATGGAGCCCTTCAGCATCCGCCGACTTCGTCCACGCGAAGAGATCCTCCTGCGTGTTGACGAACAATCCACGATCGTTCGGCGCGTCGTCGAACGGCTCGAGCATCGCGGCGGTGTGCGAGCCGAGCGATCCATCGACGAAACCCTTGAGCGCTCCGATCCCGAGCCAGTCGTCGCCGCGTCCACTCGCGTTCACCCGGTCGCGCAGCCGCGCCCACGTGTCGATCGGCACCGCGGCGTAGATGCGCGTCGCGAGCCGACCCGCCCTCCACGCGCGCTCGAAAACGGTCAGGTCGTCCCACGTTCCCATGTGGTGTACCGACGTGACGCCGTGGCTGGCGACGAATCGCATCGCCGCCTCGAGTGCATCGTCGAGCTCCGCGTCCGACAACGGCGGCGCGGCGCGCGACACGAGTGTCTGCGCGTTGTCCTTGAGCACGCCGGTCGGTTCACCGTTCGCGTCGCGCACGATCGTTCCACCCGCGACTTCCGCCGTCTCGCGAGTGATGCCCGCCGCGCGTAACGCCGCGCTGTTCGCGAGCGACATATGGCCGTCGAGTCGGTTGACCCAGACCGGGTGATCGGGCGTAGCAGCATCGATCCAGTCGCGACGCGGCAGCTCTCCCCCCCACAGCTCGTGATCCCAGTCGCCGTTCCTGATCCACGTTCCCGCTCGTCGCGATCTCGCGAACTCGGCGACCCGGCGCGTGAATTCGTCTGGAGTCGCCGCGTCGCGTAGCTGCACCGACGAAAGCCCCAGACCGCCTTCGAGAAAGTGGATGTGCGCGTCGATGAAGCCGGGCACCACGAGCATGCCGCCCGCGTCGATCACCCGCGTCGTTCCCTGGGCTCGCTTCATGATCTCGGCACTCGATCCGACCGTGGCGATCTGATCGCCGCTCGTCAGCAGCGCGTCGGCCCACGGACGGCGCGAATCCGCGGTCCAGACGCGGGCGTTGACGACGGCGAGCGATTCGCTCGGGCCGGGGGCACCACTATCGGATTGTGAGGTCATTGCCGCACATAGCTTAGTCCGTTTCGGCCCTGTCGCAAAACAGGCCGACCCGCCCCGGGCGCATTCCAGCCCGTACTCGCCCCACGCGAGCGGGAAAGTCGCGAACTTTCACGTCATGCCGGCCATGCCTCGCCCTGCTACGCGAACGATGCGCACGCTCAAGTCGGCCTCGCTCGTGCTCGGCGTGTGGGTCGCATTCTTCTGCCTGCAGGGGACGTTGTCGATCGCGCTCGCCCGGCGCGGTCCGGCGCAGCTCGAATCGATGCTCGAGCTGGATCTGGCAGTCGGCGTGCTGTGGGCATCTCTGAGCTTTGCCATCGCCGCCTGGCACCGCACCGCCCGGTCGCTTGCGCCGAACGTGCTCGTCCTCATCGGTCTCCATCTCCCGACGCTTTTCCTCGCCGGCGTCGCCGACACGGTCGTCACGCGCTCTGTCACGCTCGCCATCGATCCGGCGCGACAGATCACACCGTTCTGGGCGTTTCTCGTCTACTACGCCGACTTCGACATCGTCAGCTACGTCGCCGTCGTGGCCGTTGCCGAGGCGCTGTTGGTGCGGGGCGCGCTCGTGGCTCGACAGCAGCTCGCCAAGCGGCTCGAGACGTCGCTGAGCCGTGCGCGGCTCGACTACCTCGAGGCACAGCTCCAGCCGCACTTTCTCTTCAACTCGCTCGGCGCCGTATCGGAGCTCGCCTACGACGCTCCGGCAACGGCGAATCGGGTGCTTCGGCAACTCATCTCGATCTTCCGTACCGCTCTCGCCCGTAAGAGCGACGAGGTCACGCTCGGTGAGGAGATCGTCGGAATCGAGCCGTACCTCGACATCCAACGCATCCGCTTCGCCGACTGGCTGACGATCGACTATCACGTCGACGACGCCGCGGTCGATTGCCTGCAGCCGCGTTTCATTCTTCAACCACTCGTCGAGAACGCGATCCGCCATGGCCTGAGTGGTCGTAGCGCCGCCGGCACGATCGACATCTCCGCCGTCGTCGAGCGCGGCACACTGATCGTGCGCGTTTCCGACAACGGCGTCGGTCTCGTCGCGGCGTCGTCGACGGCCGGACGCGGCATCGGTCTCGCGAACGTTCGCGACCGCCTGGCGATCATGTACGGCGACGACGATCGCCTGCGGCTGCTGAACAGCGATACCGGCGGAACGATCGCCGAGCTCACCATCCCGGTTCGCCGCCGCGGCGAGCCGACGACGACCGACGCTGACGCCGCTCCCATCTCGATCGGCGACACGGACGTTCCCGTCGTACGCGTGCCAGCCGTATTTCGAAATCCGGTCGTCTCGATCGGAGTGACCTGGCTTCTCTGTGGCCTCGTGTGGACGCAACAGAGCTTCGTCTTTCTGCAGATGCGAGGAAAACTCGGCAACGCGTCGTGGTCCTCGCTCGCGCGGAACGACATGACGTCGGCACTCCTCTGGGCGCTGCTCACTCCACTCGTGATCGCGGGTGCGCGACGTTTTCCAATCCGGCCGGACCGTTTGGCCCTTCGCATCTTTTGTTTTCTGCTGGCCGGCGCGTTGACGACCACGGTGCAGGTCGCGCTGCTCCAGCGACTCACCAATCGTGCCGGACCGCTGCTCGCGCCCGAATGGCAGCTGACGCTCATCGTCGGGTTCGTGATCTTCCTCGTGCTCGCAGCGATCGGTCATCGCGGTGTGTTGCTCGAGTGGCTCCGTGCACGCGAGGCGGCGTCGATGGATCTGACGGCTGCCGTCGCCGCCGCACAGGCCCGTGCGGCAAAGCTCCAGGCCATTCCGCCCGTACTTCTTCGATCGCTCGACGGAATTGCCGAAACCGCACGACACGATCCTGCGCTCACCGAGACACAGCTCACGCGTCTCGCCGACTATCTGCGCCTCGCGCTCGAGAGCACCGACGAGCGAGGCATGACCGCCGACCGTGAGCGCTCGCTCGAAGCCGCCGTCGCCGCCTTGCGCGACAGCGGCGCCTATCCGCAGGACTTCACCATGAGTGCCTGACATGCTGACTGTCATCGTTGCCGACGACGAGAAGATCGCACGCCGCCGTCTCGTCCGTCTCATCGAGGAAACAGGCGAGGCCGAGATCGTCGCGGCGTGCGCTGGCGGCCGCGAAGCGGTCGAGCAAACGCTCACCCTGCAACCGCGCCTCCTGTTTCTCGATGTTCAGATGCCCGATCTCGACGGTTTTGGAGTGCTGCGCGAGATCGCCGGAAAGGCGTGCCCCGCGACGGTGTTCGTGACGGCCTTCGACCAGTACGCCGTTCGAGCCTTCGACGTCCATGCCGTGGACTACCTGCTGAAGCCGTTCGACACGGCACGCTTTCGCGACGCCTTTGGCCGAGCGAAGGACCGGCTGCAGGGCGACTCGCGGACGACGGACGACGATCGCATCCGCGCGCTGCTCTCCGACTATGTCGCGCACAACAAACCGCAAAACGGGAAGCAGCCGCTGGATCGCGTCGCGGTGAAGGTGGACGGCGTCCTCAAGATCGTTCGCACGGCCGACGTCGATTGGTGGGAGACCGACGGCAACTACATGCGCCTCCACGTCAGCGGGGCCAGTCACCTCATTCGCATGACCGCTGCCGCGATCGAACCGCAGCTCGACCCGCGTGCGTTCATTCGCATCCATCGACGCTACATCGTCAACGTCGATCGGATCGTCGAAGTGCAGCCGTGGTTCGCGGGCGACGCGATCGTCGTGCTTCGTAACGGCGCGAAGCTGCGTTTGTCGCGCACGTATCGTGAGCGCTTACATGCTCGCCTCGGCGCACGAAACGAGGGCGCGGACGAGGACCGCTAGGGCTTCGCGCCGCCCGTCGCCGCTGCCGCGATTCGGAACGTGAACGGCTGCTCGACGAGTTGACGCACTTTGTGCTGGCCGATCTTGGCCGGCGAGAAGCGCATGTACGGCAGCGCTTCGCGCACGGAGCGAATGAACGCCGGGTTCGTCGAGCTCACGACCTCGAACGACGTCGTATCGGCAAAGCCGGTCGTGTCGACGATGTATCGTGCGATGACGGTGCCCTCGACGTGCTTCGCAAGCAGATCCAAAGGATAGGCCGGCGCCGCACTGCTCTGCGAGCGCACGACCGCGCTATCCACATCCAGCTCCGTGAAGACGGAATCGCCCGCCGGATCGCCGACGACCGGCTGTGGCGGTGGCGGAAGCGTCGAATCGGCGCGCTCACCGCCAGCGGTTGTCGACGCCACGAGCGATGTGCTCGGCCGCCGAGCGTCGATGTCGGTGGGCCCGGGTCCAAGCCCCGACCCCGGCGTCAACGTGAGATAACGCACGACTTCGCGCGTCTCGCGCGGCACCATCGGCTTGTTCGGCGGCGGAATGTAGTAGACGCGATTCGCCAGACTGTCCGACGCGAGCGACGACCCCGGCAGCGTGTTCGCCACCCAGGCGGCGATCAGCACCGCATGCGTCGCGACGCTCACGAGGCCGGCCTTGCCCCTCGGATTTCGGAGGGCATACGACGTCTTCCACAGGCGCATCATACGCCCCAAGCATGCGCCAGCGATCGCTGCGCCTCCAGGGTCCCGGTGCGAACCGTTCCCCGTGAGGGACGAAACGACTCACCCCGAATGTCGCGCCGCGAACGCGCGTCGAAACGCGGCTCGTCCCGAGATCGTGGTGCGGTATCCCAGTCAAACACATAGTGACACGCGATGCGCCGGAATCCTCCTCGCGTTTACACGCTCATCGTCGCCGCCGTTACCGTCATTCGAGTTCCGCCGGCGAATGCTCAGGCTCCCACTGGGATTCCCGTCGTGGATTCCGCGGCTGTCTCGCGTGCAGCCGTCGAGCGCGCGCTCTCCGCGTTGCGACGTAACGACAGCGCTACGGCGCGATCAGAGATTGCTCGTGCAGCGACGTCATGGCCGCTGCAGCCCTCTTACATCTGGGCCAGCGCGGTGCTCTCGGCCCGTGCTCGCGATACCGCCACGGCGATCGACGCGCTCCGGCGCTATGCCGCGCTCGGCCTCGGTCGTGACCTCGGGACGGACCCGGCGTTCTCCTGGCTCAACCAGTTACCCGAATTCGCAAGCATCCGCGTCGCCCATGACGAGAATCGCAGCGTCGTTGTGAGAAGTCGCGTCCGCGCGACCCTCGCCGACTCCACCTTCTGGCCGGAGGGCATGGACTACGACGCTGCCAGCAAACGCTTCTACGTCGCAAGCGTGCGCCATGGCATCATCGCCGAGGTGCAGCCAGACGGTCGCAGTCGCATCATCACGATCGCGGACCGAAGGCCCGTCGCGGCGATTCTAGGCGTACGAGCCGACTCGCGGCGCGGCGTTCTCTGGGCGACGACATCGAGCGTCCCATCATCACCCACGTTTCGTGAACGAGACACCTCGGTTGCCGCGCTGCTCCGGATCCGTATTCGCGATGGCGCGGTCGAACGCCGCTGGGACCTGCCGCCGTCGCCCGCCGGCCATACCCTCGGCGACATCGCCATCGGGCCTCTCGGCGATGTCTTCGTGACCGATTCGAACGATCCGGTCCTGTACCGTCTACGCCCCGGCGCCGACACGCTCGAGTCGCTACGGAGCCCGCTATTTCGCTCACTGCAGGGTCTCGCGCCGACACCTGACGGCGACCTGCTGTACCTCGCCGACTACTCGCACGGCTTTTTACGTGTCGACGTGAGGTCGGGCGCGGTGACCCGGCTCGAGGACGCGCCGAATTCGACATCGCTCGGCTGCGACGGTATTGCCTGGGATCGCGGCGCCATCGTCGCGGTCCAGAACGGCGTGATGCCCGCCCGCATCATGCGCTTCTCGCTCGACCCAGCCGGTACGCGGGTCGTGAGAGCCGAACTGATCGACCGGAACACGCCGATCGCCGACGAGCCAACGATCGGCGCCGTGGTCGGGCGAGAGTTCGTTTATGTCGCGAACAGCCAGTGGGAGAAGTTCGATGAATCGGGGAAACGAAACGCCTCGAAGCCTCTTACGGCACCCATTCTTCTCTCGGCTCCCCTGCCCTGACGCCGCCAGATGTTCGTCCTGGGTAGTTTTCCCGGGACATGATCAACACCAACATCTGGTTCTGGGTAGGGTTCGTCGGGTTCGTGCTCGCGATGCTCTCACTCGACCTCGGCGTGTTCCATCGGCGACCGCACGAGGTTCGGCCCAAGGAAGCGGCGATCTGGACAGTCGTCTGGGTCACACTGGCGTTCGTATTCGCCGCCGGCCTCTTTGCCATCTACGGTCACGAAGTCAGTCTGACGTTCCTCACAGGCTATGTCATCGAGGAATCGCTCAGCATCGACAACATCTTCGTCATCGTTCTGATCTTCGAGTATTTCCGCGTACCGAAGAGCTGTCATCACCGGGTGCTGTTCTACGGAATCCTCGGTGCCCTGGTCATGCGAGGCATCTTCATCGGCCTCGGCGCAGTCCTGATCGCGCGCTTCCAATGGATTCTGTACGTCTTCGGCGCGATGCTGGTGATCACCGGCATCCGGATGGCGGTCAAGGGGGACGAGGAGTTTCAGGGCGAGGAGAATGCCATCGTTCGGCTCGTGCGCCGCTTCATCCCGATGACAGCGAGCTACCACGGGAAGAACTTCTTCATCGTCGAGGCGGGCCGTCGCCTCGCAACACCGCTGGTGCTCGTGCTCATTCTCGTCGAGTTCACCGACCTGATCTTTGCGGTCGACTCGATCCCGGCAATTTTCGGCGTGACGACGGATCCTTTCATCGTCTTCACGTCGAACATCTTTGCGATTCTGGGGCTGCGTTCGCTGTACTTCCTACTCGCGGCTGTCGTCGACCGCTTCTACCTGCTGAAGTACGGTCTCGCGGTCATCCTGACGTTCGTCGGCGTGAAGATGCTCGGCGAGAGCTTCTTCCACATCGGCATCGGAGTCTCGCTCGCGATCATCCTCAGCGTGCTGGTGATCTCGATCGCCGCAAGCCTGATCTGGCCGAAAAAGGAGACTAGTCACTAGACACTAGTGCCTAGTGCCTAGTGCCTAGTGCCTAGTGATCTGTGTCTGGCCTTTACTTCTTTTCGATCGCGTCGCGAACGTCGAGCAGGATCTCGAAGTACAGCTGCTCGCGGCGATAGGCAAAGTCGAGCGCGGCCATCTGCGCATCGTCGCCCGTTGCCTTGGCCCGTTCAAACGCTTCGCGGTACATCTCGTCGACGTTGGCTAGAATGCGTTCGCGGGAGCGTGACATACGAGTCTTCTCGAGGGCTTGGAAGGTCAGACGGGGAGGATCATCGTCGGGGCGGTGCTGCGGACCAACGTCGATCTGATCCAACAGATACTTTCGCGCCCGATCAAGGATGAGCCGTCGCGGCTTCGGGAGGTTGTCCATTGAAACGGAGCGGAATCTTCAGTCGCGACGAAAATCGATGCGTCTACTGCGGCGAGCAGTTCATCGCGGACGAGCTCACACTCGACCACGTTCAGCCCCGTGTTCACGGCGGCGACCGCTCCGAGGGCAACTTAGTGACCGCGTGTAAGGCGTGCAACACGCTCAAAGGGCACATACGGCTCAGCGAATTTCTCTTTGCGAACCCCTCGGCGCGAGAGAATTTCTTTCGGTACGCCGTGCACGTCTGGCCGCGGCTCCTGCGCCTCGTCGAGGCGGAGCTCGACGGCCTCGCCCGCGGTCGTGCGGTGAAGAAAGGTTAGTCAGGCGTCGTGCGTTCCAACGGTGGCTACAGCCGGTGAAAGACGGCCTCCTCCACGACGCGACCGTCCCGAAGGTGTTCGACGACGATCCGCTCGAGCAATGCGGGGGTGACACCGCCGTACCAGATGCCATCCGGATACACCACCACGATCGGCCCACCGGTGCACACGCCGAGGCAGGGAGTCTCGCCGCGCTTTACCCGTCCCGGGCCGAACAACAGGCCCTCACGCTGCAGCAGCGACGGCAGCAGTTGGTACAGCTCGCGCCCTCTGCGATCGGGCGAGCAAAAGCCACCCACGCACACGAGCAGGTGGCGGGAGTACGGATCCATGACGGGTGCAGCGGGCTGGCCCATGCAGGTGCATGAATAGCGCGATCGAGATCGATTCACCATCGGTGTCTCGTCAAACGATCCCCGGCGACCCATCTTCACCGGAAATGATCCAGACCATTCATGTCGGTGAGCTTGCCGCGCTCCATGCGCGCGCCGCCGACCAGAGACATCGGCCGCTGCTCTTCGTCCATGGCTACTTCGCCGACGGTGGAATCTGGACGCCCTGGCTCGAATTCTTTGCCGCTCGCGGGACGCCGGCGTACGCCGTGCACCTCCGTGGACGCGCTGGAAGCGGACGCACGGAGAAACTCGGCGGCGTCTCGATCGACGATTTTGTCGCCGATGCGTCCAAGGTGGCACGTCACGTCGGGGCCAGGATCGTCGTGGGCCACTCCATGGGCGGACTCATCGCGCAGAAGCTCGCCGAGGGTGGTGACGTCGACGCCGCCGTACTGATCACGCCGGCGCCGCCGCGCGGCATCAGCGTCCTCTCACCGCGCGTCGCGATCAAGCAGCTGAGATATTTCCCGTCGCTCCTCCTCTCGCGGGTGGTTCGTCCGGGACGCGACGATCTGCGCGATCTCGTCATGAACCGCGTGCCCGACGAGCGAAAAGAGGCGCTGCTCGACCTGCTGGTTCCAGACAGCGGTCGCGCCGGGCGCGAAATGTCCGTCACGGGGGTCCCGGTCGATCGTGGCCGGGTGCGATGCCCAATGCTCGTGATCGCCGCCGCGGATGACCAGTTCATTCCCGCACGGATCGTCGCGAAGATCGCTCGGCGATACAGAGCGCCGCTGGAGACAATGCCGCGTCACGGACACATGATCATCCGCGAGCCCGATTGGGAACAGCTCGCCCTTCGCGTCGAGGCCTGGGTCGCCGAACGGGAGAGCGCCGCCGCCACCTGACTCCGACGGCGATATCTTTTCGAATGGCCACCGCCGACGAATTTTTCGCCATCGACATGCGAGTGGGCACGGTGCTGGAGGCCCAGCCGTTTCCCGACGCACGAAAGCCGTCGATCAAGCTCGCGATCGACTTTGGTCCGGAACTAGGGATCAAACGCTCGAGCGCCCAGCTCACCGTGCATTACACGCCGGAGCAGCTGATCGGGCGGCAGGTCGTCGCCGCGGTGAATCTCGGCCCACGACGAATCGCGGGCTTCAACAGCGAGGTCCTCGTGCTCGGTGGAATGCCCACCCAGACCGAGGTGATACTCCTCTCGCTCGAACGTCCGGTCGCGAATGGAACGCGCATCGGATAGAACGGAGACATGAACATGGCAACGAGCGCGCAGGCACCCGATTCTCCAATCGTCGCGAAGGGCTACGCGAGACCCGAGTCCCTGGTCAGCACGGAATGGCTCGCCGCGCACCTGGACGATCCGACGATTCGCATCATCGAGAGCGACGAGGATGTTCTGCTCTACGAGACGGGACACATTCCCGGTTCATTCAAGGTCGATTGGCATACCGATCTGAACGATCCGGTCGTGCGCGACTACGTCAGCGCCGCCCAGTTCCAGGAGCTGCTGCGCGCCAGGA
>Ga0310811_10008352_pt1 | contig 13305 bp, 11 predicted proteins | sample YCmetagenome_FD_207642 | JGI IMG/M metagenome (GOLD analysis project Ga0310811, IMG submission 207642) | Soil microbial communities from experimental microcosm in Duke University, North Carolina, United States - YC | ecosystem: Engineered > Artificial ecosystem > Soil microcosm > Unclassified ...
CGCTGCCGCTGAATACCTGGAGTCATATCGCAGGCACGTACGACGGAACGACGGTGCGGGTCTTCGTGAACGGAATTGAAGTAGCGAACAAAGCCGCCACGGGAACGATCCTGACCTCCACGGGCGCAGTACGCATCGGTGGCAACGCCGTCTGGGGCGAATACTTCCGCGGCAACATCGCGTCACGCAGGTGACGTGGGCGAACAACCGCGGAGGGTCCGGTACTGCGACGGGCACGACGAGTTGGTCGGCGACCGGCGTGGCACTGCAGACCGGAAGCAACGTGCTGACCGTGACGGCCCGCGATGCCGCGAACAACACCGCGACGGCGACGCTCACCGTCACGCTCGCGCTCGACCAGACGGTGCCGACGGTCGCCGTAACCGCGCCGAATGCGGGGGCGACGGTGTCGGGACCGGCCGTGACGGTGACGGCCAACGCCACCGATAATCTCGCGATGGGTGGCGTGACATTGCTCGTCGACGGCGCCGACGTCGGCGGTGAAATGACCGGCGCGGGCCCCACGTACACATTCGCGTGGAACAGCACGACCGTATCGAATGGCGCGCACACACTGTCGGCCCGTGCGCGCGATGCTGCCGGCAATACGGCCGTCGCCGCGAACATCGCCGTGACCGTGGCGAACACACAGCCCGTGGGGCTCGTTGCCGCGTACGCCTTCAACGAGACGAGTGGAACCACGACGGCGGACGTCTCTGGCAACAACAACACCGGCACGTTCGGCAGCGGTGTCACGCGTACGACCGCAGGCAAGTTCGGCAACGCGTTGGTGTTCAACGGCAGCAGCTACCTAACGATACCGCACTCGACCTCGCTCAGTCTCACGACCGCGATGACGATCGAGGCATGGGTGTACCCGACGGCGACGCTGAACTGGGCGGCCGCCGTGATGAAGGAGCAACCCAATCAGTACGTCTACGCCCTCTACGCTGGCGCTCCGACCACACCCAGCCTCGAGTTCAATCCCGGCACCACTTCGGCGAGCGCCCAACGCGCGCTCGCGCCCTCGACGCTACCGCTGAATACCTGGAGTCATCTTGCGGGCACCTACGACGGGACGACGGCTCGCGTCTTCGTGAACGGGATCGAGATCGCGACGAAAGCCGCCACGGGAACGATCCTGGGGTCCACGGGCGCGGTGCGCATCGGCGGCAATGCCGTGTGGGGCGAATATTTCCGCGGCAACATCGATGAAGTGCGCATCTACAATCGCGCATTGAGTCTCGCCGAGATCCAGACGGACATGAGCACTCCGATCGGAACGACGGGTACCGACGTCGTGGCCCCGACAGTGGCTGTCACCGCGCCCGCTGCTGGCGCTACGGTATCCGGCCCCGTCACAGTCGCCGCGTCTGCGTCCGACAATGTCGGAGTCGTCGGCGTTCAGTTTCTGGTAAATGGAGCTCTGTCGGGGGCAGAGGCCACCACACAGCCCTACGCCATGGTTTGGAATACCACGGGGCTGAAGGCGGGGGCGTACACCATCGAGGCCGTCGCGCGCGATGCAGCGGGCAACACGAAAAAGAGCGCGGCGATTTCAGTGAACGTCGTCGCGCCAACGGCGGCAGCTGTCGTCGGCCAATGGTCTGCCGCATTCTCCTGGCCGATCGTCGGCGTGCACCAGGTCATGCTTCGCACCGGTGAAGTGCTGTCGTTCGAGCAAACCTTCGCCGGCGGCGCGTATTTGTGGAATCCAACGACGGGCCAATTCACTCACGTGCCCGTGGGGACGAACACGTTCTGCGCAGGACACGCCCTGCTCGCTGACGGGCGAGTCCTGGTCGTAGGCGGGCACAGTGTCGATCACGTTGGACTGAACGTCACGAACATCTTCGATCCGGTGACTCGTACGTGGACTTCCGGGCCAACGATGTCCACGCAGCGATGGTACCCGACGACGACCACGTTGCCCGACGGGCGCGCACTCATCGTCGCCGGAGAAGTCAACTGCGCGGGTTGTAACGCGCAGATTCCCGAGATCTTTGATCCGGTTGCGAACACGATCACCCAGCTCCCGGCCGCGTCCTTCGACTTCCCGTGGTACCCGCACAATTTCGTGCTGGCCGATGGCCGAATTCTCGCGGCGGGCGCGGGCAAGGCGCCGATCGCATCTCAGGTGTTGGATTTGCAAACTCAGACATGGTCGGTCGTCGATCCGGTGCCCTACGACGGTGCGAGCAGCGTGATGTATCTGCCCGGTCGCTTCATGAAGACCGGTACCGCCATCGATCCCAACCTTCCGGCCAGACCCGCTGGCCCCAACACGTACGTTCTCGACATGAGCGCGGCCACACCCGCGTGGCGCGAAACGCCGCCGATGGTATTTCCTCGTGCCTTCGTCAACGTGACCGCGCTTCCAGACGGCTCGGTTCTGGCCACCGGCGGCGGCCCAACCACCGACCCAATGGGATTGGCCGCGGCGACACTCGAAGCCGAGCTCTGGTCGCCGACGACGGAGACCTGGTCGACGATGTCACGGATGCATACGCCTCGCCTGTATCACGGCAACGCGCTGTTGATCCCCGATGGGCGAGTCCTCGTCGCCAGCGGTGGGCGCTTGCACGACTTCGCGGATCCTACGTACGATCAGTTGAATGCCGAGCTATTCTCGCCACCCTACCTCTTCAAGGGCGCGCGACCAGTCATCTCGAGCGCGCCGGCCAGCGCTGCGTACGGATCTGCGATCAATGTGCAGACGGCGGATGCAGCCAGCATTACCGCGGTTTCGCTGGTTCGCATGGGCTCTGTGACACACGCATTCAACCCAGACCAACGCTTCATTCCGTTGTCGTTCACGACCGGCGCGGGACAGCTCTCTGTCGCCATGCCCGCAAACGCCAATCTGGCGCCTCCGGGTTACTACATGCTGTTCATACTCAATGGCGCGGGCGTTCCATCCGTCGCCGCAATCATTCGCATGGGATAGCGGCGACTTCGGAGGCGGGCAAGTGTGCCCGCCTCCGGATTGTCGCTAGGGCTTGCTCTTGGCTTTCTCGAGCTTTTCCTGCTTCGCCTCGCCACGTTCGGTTTTGGGCGTCTCATGCTCGGTGTTGACCACTGCGCCCGTCTTGGCATCGACGTTCACCTCTTCGATCCCTGAACGGCCCGGAACCTTGAGCTCGTAAGAGTAGAGGAGGTGACCGTCTTCGTTCTCGAGCTCCACCGCCCGAATCCGGGCGTTTGGAACCTTTGCCATTGCCGTCTTCGCGGCGTCCTGCTCTGACACGGTCGCCTGTTTCACCAGCGCCGCGGGCAGGTCTCGCTTATAACCTGGATCCGGCTGTTGCGCGGCAAGCGGCGCGAATGCACCGCCGGCGGCGATGAGCGCGCTGAGAATGGGCAGCATGGAACGCTTGAACGACTGATTCATTAGATCTCTCCTGCAATGCGTCAGCACCCGACGTGAATGCGCAGCGAATGGGGACTGACGAGTGTGGCGGCTGCGCACGGAGAGTAAGCTGGCGACCTGTACCTAAACACAGCTTAACGATGCGTCTCCACTGGCAAGGTCAGCACGAACAGTGAGCCGCGCGCGTCGGATCGGGCGAGCTCGAGTGTTCCACCGTGCGCCGCGGCGATCCATCGCGATATCGACAGCCCCAGCCCCGCCCCGCTCGTCAGCGTATCGTGTTCATGCGATCGCGTAGCGTCGGCGCGCACGAAACGATCGAAGATGCGCGGCTGCAGCTCCCTCGGAACGCCCGGACCCGTATCCTCGACCTCGAGATGAAACGCCGCCGCGGCGGCGCGTAGTCGTACGGTGACGCGTGCGCCGCGCGCCGAGTGCTTGATTGCGTTGTCGAGCAGGTTGAGAACCAGGCGATGGAGCAGCGCCGCATCGCCGACATAGGGCGCCTCCGACATCGGCTCGACAACGACAAACACGCCGCGCTCCTCGCCGAGCGAACGCACCTCGCGTGCACAGTCCGCAATGATCTCATCCAGATACAGGGGATCACGACGCACCGGAAGCTCCCCGGCGTCGGCGCGCGCAAGCATGAACAGATCGTCGACAATGCGCGTGAGCCGCCGTGATGCATTGCGAATCACGACGAACGCATCCTCGTCTTCGACGGGATCGCGTTGAGGACGCGAGAGCGCGAGGCCGGCCTCATTCTGCACGATCGCTACGGGTGTGCGGAGCTCGTGCGATGCATCGGCCATGAATTGCCGCTGCTGCGTGAAAGCGCCGTCGAGCCGCGAGAGCAGGTCGTTGATCACGGTCGCGAGCTGCCCAACCTCGTCGTGCGGTGTGGCGATTGGAACACGGTCGGCAAGATTGCTTGCGCTGATACGAGCCGCCCGCTCGCGCATCGCGACCATCGGCGCGAGACTCCGGCGAGCGAGCAGCCAGCCCCCAGTCGCCGAGAGGAAGAGCGTGACCGGGATTGCGACGAGCATTGCGAGGCGCGCTTCGCCCAAGGTCTCCGCCTCGCCGTGCACCGACTGGACCGCGGCGGCGACGAATATGCCGTCCACCCTACGCACAGGCTCGAGTGCAGCACGATAGCCGCCCTCCGCATTGCCGATCGACACGAACTTTCTCCGCGTGATCCTCGCCGACTTCACCGCGCGGCCCAGCTGTTCGGCATCGAACGGTGATTCGGTATCCTCCTGAACACCGCGACGGAGTGTCCGAGGGATGGCCGACGCGATGATACGGCCGGCAGAGTCATACATCACCAGGGCGATAGTTCGAAACCGTAGATCGCTGAGCGCCTCGGTCGCCGCTCGACTCGTCGGTTGGTTGCGCCCCTCCTGTGCCAGCTCACTAACCAGATCGTCAACCGCCTCACTCAGCGCTGCGTCTGTTCGCGCGCGGCTCGACTCGAGCACGAACGCGTATGCCCCCACGGCAAACAGCGCGAGCAGAACCGCGAGCACCGCTGTGTGCCACAGCGTGAGTCGGGCGCGTATCGAAGTGATCATCGATCATCGCCTTCTTTGGCGGACGCGCGGCCGGTCGCTGACAGGTCGGCGAGCATGTAGCCTGCACCGCGGCGCGTGTGGATGAGCGGCGTCGCACCACTGACGTCGACTTTGCGCCGAAGTCGACCGATGTACACCTCGAGGGCGTTCGAGAACGGGTCGTGGTGCTCGTCCCACACGTGCGCCGAGATGTCGGCGCGCCCGACCACTTCGCCGGCGTGACGCGCGAGGTATTCGAGCATCGCGTATTCCTTAGTCGTCAGCGGGAGTGCACGACCAGCTCGTTCGGCAGTCTGGCTGCGAGTGTCGACGGTCAGGTCTCCCACTTCGATGCGCTGCGGTGCGACGGCGGGACCACGCCGAAGCAGCGCGCGCAAGCGAGCCAGCAGCTCATCCAACTCGAAGGGTTTCGTCAGGTAGTCGTCCGCGCCTGCGTCGAGGCCGGCCACTTTGTCGCCCACCCGATCGCGCGCCGTCAGCATGAGGATCGGCGTTCGGATCCCGCGCGCACGAAGCGCGTTGGCGACCTCGAAGCCGTCGCGCTTGGGAAGCATGACATCCAGCACAATGGCGTCGTACTCGTTGACCGCTGCCTCGACCACCGCGGCGTCGCCATCGCTGACGACGTCCACGGCGTACGCGTTCACCCGTAACGCTTTGGCGAGTGAGGCAGCCAGCGCACTGTCATCTTCCGCGACGAGGAGACGCATGAGTCCGCGATATCAGCCGGCCCAGCGTGCGGACGTCGATCGACGAGCGTAGCGCGAGCGCATGATCCAGACGATGACGAGAAAGAGAATTCCGAACAGCCCGTTCGACATCGCGTCCACGGCGAGCATTCCGCGGACGCCCCAGCGTTGGTGACCGATCCCGTCGAGGCGCAGCATGTAGACCACCGGTACGTTCACGGCCGCCATGAACAGCGTGAAACGTGTGCCGCTCGCCGCGGACGCCGATCCGACCAGCTGAAACGCTAGCGACATGAAGGCGGCGTAACAGATGCCGATCGTGAACGCGTAGCCCGCGGCGCCGGCGACGTAGGTCAGCGGGCTCGGCGGAGCGAAAAGCATCGCGCACGCGCTGAGCGCCGCGAGAATTCCAGCGACGGGATACACTCGCCATCGATCGAAGCGGTCGCAGATGCTTCCGCCGACGAGCGCGCCGAGCGGCATGACGATTCCAGCGAGCGCGACGACCAGGACGACCATGTTCGACGACGCGTGGAAGTCGATGGCCACGGCCGAGAAGAGATTCATCAGCGCGCCGGCACCGATGGGGCTGAGAAAGAAGACGAGTCCGAGCCACACCTCGCGCTGCTTGAGCATTGTCGTGATCGATCGGCGCATGCTCGCAAGATGCGAGCGCAGCTCGGTACGCGGCGACGACGGCTCGTCTATGGCGAGCACGGCGAACGCGGGCGCAGCGATGAGCACGCCGACGACGAGCGCCGTGATCGCGGGCGAAGCGTTGTCGGCCAGCCAGACAGCTAGCCCGCCGGCGATCACACCTCCTCCGACAATACCGGCCTGTGACCACCCCCCGGTGCGACCGCGCTGGTCATCCGGAACGACGCTCGCCACGAGACCGCCGAGCGCGCTCGAGATTGGCTGATTGAACACTGAAGAGGCGACGAGGAAAGCCGTCAGGGAGCCAATCGCTGCCGTGTTTCGTCCGATCGCCAGGGCCGCGCACACTGCGCTGGCGACGGCGAGCGCCATGACCCACGTTCGGCGTCGAAAACGAACGTCGACGACCGGCGCCCACAGCAAGTACCAGATCGACGGCGCCTGAACGAGCGCGCCAATGGACGCAATGTGCTCGACGGTGATTCCGTGGCTGCGAAGCAGATACGGCAACGCCACGGCGACCACACCGTTAAGACTTCCATATGGCACCGAGGCAAGGCCGAAGAGCCAAGGCGGCGGCGGCCCTCGGCGCCGTGCTACTGGCTCCGTCGAATCCACGTCTGTGAACGGCCGAAGAGGGAGAAGCCGAGGTAGCCTCGCACCACCAGCTTCGCTCCCCCGTCAAAAAGCTTCATCTTGGCGCGATACGTCTTACCGCTCTCGGGGTCGAGAATCTCTCCCCCGCTCCACTCGTCGCGGTCCCGGCGCATATGACTCAGGATCTCCATGCCGATGATGGGCTTCCCCCTCCGCTCGCCCGAGCATTTGCCGCAGACGCTGTCCTCGGCCGATGCAGGAGCGAGTAGCCGGCGGACGACGCCCACGTACTCACCGTCAACCTCGCGAAGCTCGACCACCGCCTCGGGTTTCCCGTCGACGTCGCTGATGGTGTTCCAGAAGCCTGCCGGAGTGGCCTGCGCGAGTCTCGGCTCGGGCGAGACGGTCGCGCGACCGAAGAGCAGGAAGGCGGCACTCACCCAACCTGTCAGCTTCACGTCATGAAGCATAAGAGAACTTAATTCGTTTCTCGCGACCATCGGCGTGAACCGCGTGTAGGATAATCAAAGGACGCCGGAGCACTTCCCATCTACCCCCGGCGCAGACACCTATGGATACGCTACACACTATCAAGGAGCTCGCCGCGACGCAGTTTGGCGGCGAGCCGGACGCGATCGACGAAAACGCATCGGTGGACAAACTCGGCATCGACTCGCTTGGCTTCCTCGAGTTCTTGTTCGAGCTCGAGGACAAATTCGGGTTCTCGATCCCGCAGGAAGCCGTCGCCAACGTTCGCACGCTCGGCGAGCTCGCGACAGCGATCGATGGTCTGATCACCGCAAACGCCGCCACACCGACGTAGAGGCCAGCCGTGCCGCGTGTCGTGATGACCGGCTTGGGCGTCGTGTCACCCGTTGGGCAGTCGGTGTGCGAGCTCTTCGCGAACCTCCTGAACGCACGCTCGGCGGTTCGGCCGGTGGTCGACTCAGTCTGTCCGGGCGCGCGCTCGCTCGTCGCGGCCCAGGTGGACTTCAACGCATCCGCGCATTGGCCCGCGCACCAAGCAGCCCAATACGATCGGGCAACGCAGTTCGCGCTCGTCGCCGTGCGACAGGCGATCGTCGACGCGTCGCTCGAGCTCACCGAGGAGGAATCCTATCGAGCCGGCGCATACTGGGGGACGGGACTCGGTGGCGCGACCTCGATCGAAGAGTCGTATCGCCAGCTCTACGCCGGGAACGGTCGCGTGCGACCGACGGCGGTCGTGCTCGGGATGAACAACGCGGCGGCTGGCCATATCTCGATCGCGAATGGTTTGCGAGGCCCCGTGCTCAATGTCTCGACGGCGTGCTCATCGTCGGCGGCGAGCATCGGCGAAGCGTACCGCGCGATCAAGGCCGGATACGCCGACGTCATTGTGGCCGGCGGATCCGAGGCGCTCGTCACGAATGGCAATCTCCGCGCGTGGGACGCGATGCAGGCGCTCGCGCACGCGGATTCAGCCGACCCGGCGCGGAGTTGCAGACCGTTCGCCGCCGATCGCACCGGTATCGTCCTCGGCGAGGGCGCCGGCGCGCTGGTCCTCGAGAGCCACGAGCGCGCTACACGGCGCGGCGCTCGCATCTATGCGGAGCTTGTCGGATACGGCAATGCAGCCGACGCCGCCGGCATCTCGAAGCCCGACGCAAGCGGTCAAGCGCGCGCCATGCGCGCCGCACTCGGCGAGGCGGCGCTGTCACCGGACAGCATCGGCTATCTGAATGCGCACGGCACCGCCACGCCGGTGGGGGATGTCGTCGAGACCAACGCCATCAAGCAGGCCTTTGGCGCGCACGCACGCGAGCTGCCGGTCTCTTCGACGAAGGCGCTGCACGGACATCTCATGGGCGCGACTGGCGCCGTCGAGCTGCTCGCCGCGATCACGGCAATGGAGCGGCGCGTGATTCCTCCGACGGCACATCTCACTCTGCCCGACCCCGCGTGCGATCTCGACTACGTGCCCAATCAACCACGTGAAGCAATGCTCGACGCAGTGATGTCCAATTCGTTCGGGTTCGGCGGAATGAACGCCGTGCTCGTCGCCCGTCGTTACCGTCCGTAGCAGAGAGCATTCATGCATGATTTGAAGGAAGTCGGCACGTGGCTGGAATCCCGCGGCACCAACCGCGACCACTTCGCACCGAGCACGCTGCCCGATCCAACGTTCATCGGCGATGGCCGGAAGCTCGTGTCGTTCAGCACGAACAACTATCTCGCGCTGGCCACCAGTGCTCGGATGAAGGCCCGAGCCCACGCGGCCCTCGATCGGTATGGCGTCGGCAACTGTGAGTCACGGTTGCTCGGCGGCAATCTCGAGATATACGACGAGTTGGAGGCGCGGCTCGCGTCGATCAAGCGTAAGCCGGCGGCGCTGCTGTTCGCCACCGGCTACCTGACGAATCTCGCCGTGCTGCCGGCGCTCGTGAAATCGTCCAACCTCGCGCGCGCATTCGGCTATTCGCCCAAGGTCAACTGGAAGCACGCGTTCTTCACCGACGAATACAATCACCTCAGCATCCGCGACGGGATCAGAACGTCGGGCGCGCCGTCGTTTGCCTTCCGACACGTCGATATGAATGATCTGGAGGCCAAGCTCGCATCGTCGGCAGCACAGATCAAAATCATCGTCACCGACGGTGTGTTCAGCCAGCACGGCGACATCGTGCCGCTGCCCGACATGATGGCACTCGCCGAGCGATACGACGCGGTCGTGTACATCGACGACGCCCACGGTACAGGCGTGCTCGGCGCGACCGGTGCGGGAACGACGGAGTATTTCGGCGTCGAGAGCCCTCGCATCATTCACATGGGAACGTTGAGCAAAGCCTACGGCTGCATCGGCGGCTTCGTCGCGACGGAATCGTACATCGCGCAGATTCTTCGCTTCGGCTGTTCGGCGTTCGGCTTCACGTCGACGCTGCCGCCCGATCAGGCCGCGGCGGTGCTCGAGGCAATCGATATGGTGACCGACGAACCGGAACGCCGCGTCCGGCTGTGGGACAATCAACGCTACTTCGTGTCGCGCATGCACGCGCGAGGACTGATGGTGCTCTCGACGGCGACGCCGATCGTTCCGGTGCACGTGGGCGACGAGAGCGAGTGCGGTCGACTCGCGAGCGGCCTGCGGGACGCAGGCTTCCACGTCGACGCGATCCTCTTTCCGGCGATCGCGCCCGGGCAGAGTCGGTTGCGATTCATGATGAACGCGCACCATACGACCCAACAGATCGATGGAGTGATCGACGCGCTCGCGAGATTGATCGGCATGTGAGCGTCCTCACCGAGCCGTCGCGCAGATGAATGTCTTCGTCACGGGCGGCAACGGGTTCATCGGCTCCGTCGTCGTGCGGCGGCTCGTCGCGTCGGGCCATCGAGCCACGTGTCTTCTCCGCCCGACGAGCAACCTCGATCGATTGAGCGGCCTCGTGTTCGAGCGGGCGATCGGCGACGTGCAAGACATCGCCTCCGTCCGCGCCGCGATGGCCGGCTGCGACTGCACGGTGCATCTCGCCGCGCCAGGCGGATGGAGCAATGACGAGCCCACGCTGCTCCGCCGCGTCATCGAGGGTGGTACGCGCAACGTTTTACACGCGGCGAGTGAGCGCGTCGATCATCGTGTCGTCGTCGTGTCGAGCACCGCGGCGATCAACGCGTCCGACGCACCACACGTGTTCGACGAGCGCGCCGAGTTTACCGTGAGCGACCCGGCGCTGCAGTACGCGCTCGCAAAGCACTGGGCCGAGTTTCACGCGCAAGTCGCGTACGAGCGTGGTGTGCCGGTGGTCATCGTCAATCCGGCGGAGGTCTACGGTCCGGGGGACACCGCGCTCGTGACGGCTGGGAATCTGATCGACTTCGCAACGTCGACGCCCGTGCTTGTCTGTCACGGAGGTACCAGTGTGGTACATGTCGACGACGTGGCGTCGGGCATTATCGCGGCCCTGCATCGCGGCCGACCGGGCGAACGCTACATCCTCGGCGGAGAGAATCTCACGATTCGCCAGCTCGCGCAGTTATGTCTCGATCTGCTCGGACGACGGGCGCTCGTCGTCACCGTGCCGAACGCGCTGGCTCGGTTTGCATCGCGGCTCGCGGTGCGCCATCGGGTTTCGCTGCCGTTCAACCCACACGTTGTGCCGTACGCGACGCGATACTGGTTCGTGGACAACGGCAAGGCACGCCGGGAGCTCGGCGTGCCGTTTCGGAATGCCCGGGATACGATCGAGTCGACGCTCGAGTGGTTGCAGGCCGAAGGCGCGCTGCGGTGACTCTACGGCCTCCCGATCTCGACGATCGTGAATGACCCGGGAATCACTGGAGCCTGACCACCGCGACCGCCGCCCGCCGGTGGCGGCGGCGCGGGCCCCCGTTCCACGCTCATGACGTAGATGTGCCCCGTCGTTGGATCGAGCGTCAGCGTGCGCGCGCCGTTCATCGTTTGAAGATTCTGTTCGACCTCGAACTTCGTCGGACTCGTCTCTTTCACGACGGTGAGCGTGCCGTTACCCTGCGAGCTGAATGCTTCCATCGTCTTGGGATTGAACGCCGCGCCGTCAGAAGAACCGGCAAGTGGCAGCGTCGTGAGGATCTTTCCATCCTTCGCGCTCAGGATCACCATGACGGGCTGAGGGGCCTGGCCCGGCGTTCTTCCCTGCGCGCACGCGGCGAACAGGATGCCGTTTTTCGCGTCCAGTGCCAAGCCGTTGCACCGGCCGATGTCGCCGAACGGGTAGTGCGCGGTCGTCTTCATCGCCTTCTGGTCCACGACGGCGATGCTCCCCGCCGAATCCTGAAGGACGGCGTACAGGGTCCCCTTGCCATCCGAGACCGTCTGCTCAGGAATGCCGTCGAGCGGGATCTTGCCGAGGACTTTGCCGTCGTGTGAGTCGAGCACGATCAGGTCTTTGGTCGGATGACTACCGATGTACACCCGGTCGTCCGACGGATCGAAATAGATGCCGTCGCCGCTGAACTTTGGATTGGCGCTCGGGTTGTCCGCGTTGGGGTCGATGGTCTTGATCATCTGCATCGCCCTGGTGTCGAACATCGAAAGGTCCGGATGGCTCGTGGCGAAGCCATGACCCGATTTCGCGTCGACCACGGCCCCGTTGCCGCCGCCGTTCATGATTTCGCCGATCGGCTTGAGGGTTTTGAGATCGAATACAGTCACGCGACCGGGCACGGCCTCCCGGGCCGGCGTACTATCTGTCGCGGGAACCGCACGCACGGCGTTGCGCGTGATGTAGAGGCGGCCGTCGGGCGCGGCGTTGATGTAGTCGGTGCCGCCCTCGCCGCCGACGCGGGCTCGATTGAGAACCTTGTACGGTCCCTCCTGGGCCAGCACGGAGGTGGCCGCGAACAGTGACATCGCGGCAATGGAGACCAGGCGAATTCGTTGCATGGAGCCTCGGAGGACGAAGGACGGGCGAGTGGAACGCCTGCGGCGCCGCAAGCGCATTCGATATTGGCCCAGTCGGGGCCGACTCTCAAGGCGCGGTCGCGCCCGAGCGATCCCAGACATACGTTTCGGCACCCCGTGGAGCAATCATAATGATGCGTTCTTTGTGCCTCGCCGGCCTGGCGACGTTCGCGAGCCTCTCATCCGCCGCCGCCCAACGTTCGACCATCACGCGCGACGCGTTCCGCCCTCGCGCCGACTCGCTCGTCTTCACCTATCTCGCGGAATCGCATGCGCCGAGCGCCTCGTTCGCGGTGATTCGCGGGAACGATACGCTGGCGTATGGGGCGCACGGTCTCGCCGATGTGGATGCCTGGCGTGCGCCGACCGCCGCGACCGTCTATGAGATCGGATCGAACACCAAGCAGTTCACGTCGGCCGCGATCATGAAGCTCGTGGAACAGGGACGGGTGAAGCTGGATGACGATCTCTCGAAGTACGTGCCGCAGTTTCCGCTCCACGGCCAGAAGGTTTCGATCCATCAGCTGCTGAACCACACGTCAGGGATCCACAGCTACACGTCGTCGCCGGACTGGGAGAAGACGTGGAACGACGTGCTGTCGCCAGACGCAATCATCAAGTTCGTCGCGGCCGACACGTTCGATTTCGCCCCTGGCACGGCGTATCGGTACAACAACACTGGGTACGTGCTGCTCGGCATGGTGATCGAGAAGGCAACGGGCCAGAAATACGCGAACTACCTCGAGGCGCAGTTCTTCAAACCGCTCGGTCTCCGGTCGACGTCCTACTGCCCATCGAAGACGACGAACCCCGCCTTCGCGCTCGGTTACAGCAAAGCGACGAACGGCGCGGCGCGTGCGAAGTTCATGGACCTGTCGCATCCTTTCGCGGCCGGCGCATTGTGTTCGACGGTGGGCGACTTCGCGAAGTGGCAGCGGGCGCTCGACGGCGGAAAGGTCGTTTCGCCGACGTCGTACGCGCTGATGTCGACCG
>Ga0310811_10008353_pt1 | contig 13303 bp, 11 predicted proteins | sample YCmetagenome_FD_207642 | JGI IMG/M metagenome (GOLD analysis project Ga0310811, IMG submission 207642) | Soil microbial communities from experimental microcosm in Duke University, North Carolina, United States - YC | ecosystem: Engineered > Artificial ecosystem > Soil microcosm > Unclassified ...
TCCACGAGGGCTACACGTCCGGCCGGGTGATCTCACGGCTCACCTCCGACGTCGAGGCCATCGCCGAGTTGCTGGACTCCGGCTTCGACGGCCTGGTCACCGCGGTCCTCACACTGTTCGGCACGGCCGCCATGCTCCTCGTGCTCGACGTCCACCTCGGGCTCGTCGCGCTGCTGCCGCTGCCCGTGCTGCTGCTGTTCACGCGCTGGTTCCGCCGGGAGTCGAGCGCCGCCTACCGCCGGACGCGTGAGACCGTCGCGCTGGTCATCGTGCACTTCGTGGAGTCGATGACCGGGGTCCGCGCGGTGCAGGCCTTCCGCCGGGAGCCGCGCAACCAGGAGATCTTCGAGAGGCTCAACGCCGACTACCGTGAGGCGAACACGCGCGGGTCGCGGCTCATCGCGATCTTCATGCCCGGGATCAAGCTCATCGGCAACGTCACGGTCGCCCTCGTCCTGCTGTACGGCGGGTGGCTCGCGTTGCACGGCACGGTCACGGTGGGGGTGCTGGCGGCGTTCCTGCTCTACCTCCGCCAGTTCTACGAGCCGATGCAGGAGATCAGCCAGTTCTACAACGCGCTCCAGTCGGCCGGCGCCGCCCTCGAGAAGCTGTCGGGGGTGCTGGAGGAGCAGCCGGGCGTGGCGGAACCGCGCCGCCCCCGGGAGCTGACCCGTGCGAGCGGGGCGCTGCGTTTCGACGCCGTCGAGTTCGCCTACGGGGAGGGCCCGCGGGTCCTGCCCCGGCTGGACCTGGAGATCCCCGCCGGCCAGACCGTCGCGGTGGTGGGGACGACCGGCGCGGGCAAGACGACGCTGGCCAAGCTCATCTCGCGCTTCTACGACCCCGTGTCCGGGCGGGTCATGCTCGACGGCGTGGACCTGCGCGACCTGGACGAGGCCACGCTGCGCCGGTTCGTGGTCATGGTGACCCAGGAGAACTTCCTGTTCACCGGGACGATCGCGGACAACATCGGGTTCGGCCGTCCCGGCGCGCCCATGGAGGCGGTCGTCGAGGCCGCCGAGGCGATCGGCGCCCACGAGTTCATCACGGCCCTCCCCGAGGGTTACCACACCCAGGTCGGCAAGCGGGGCGGCCGGATATCGGCGGGGCAGCGCCAGCTCGTCGCGTTCGCCAGGGCGTTCCTCGCCGACCCCGCCGTGCTGATCCTCGACGAGGCGACCTCGAGCCTCGACGTGCCGAGCGAGCGGATGGTCCAGCGGGCCCTGCGGACCATCCTCGCCGACAGGACCGCGCTGATCATCGCCCACCGCCTCTCCACGGTGGAGATCGCCGACCGGGTGCTCGTCATCGAGGGCGGGCGCATCGTCGAGGACGGCCCGCCCGACCGGCTCATCGAGGGATCCGGCCGTTTCTCCCGGCTCCATCAGGCCTGGGTCGACAGCCTCGCCTGACCCGCGCCGGCCTGGCCCGCGCCGGCCCGACCTGCCTCGGCCTGACCGTCTCCGCCTGACCGCCCGGCGGCCGGGTGGAGCCGCCGCACGGCTCGCGCTCCGACGCGAGCCGTGCCGGCTTCCGGGTCCGCCGGGTTCTCGCGGTCAGCCGACCGGGACCGGGTAGTCCTTGGCGAGGTCGGAGACCGCGGCCTCCTTGAGGACGACCGAGCCGCCGATCGCCGCCTTGTCGGGCTTGAGGATGTAGGACGCCCGGGATGCCGGCTTGTCGAAGAACGTGAAGTCCATCGGGGTGCCGAAGCCGCCTTCGAAGGTCGACTGCGAGCGGTGCGCGGCCAGGATGCCCTCGTGGCTGAGGTCCTTGGCGGCGCAGGCCTTCTTGACCGCCTCATCCACGATCATGGCGGCGCTCCAGCCGGTGGGGACGGCGTTGTCGAGGGTCTGCCCAGGATATTTCGCCTGATAGTCGGCGACCAGCTTCTGCATCGCGGGCATGGGCGCGCTCACCGGCGCTCCGGCCGTCATGACGTAGAAGTCCTTCAGCAGCGCGGGCGCCGCCGGGGTGCCGAGCAGTTGCGGCGAGTAGGCGGAGTTGCTGCCCACGAACGGCACGTCCATGCCGCCCGCCAGTGCGACCCCGACGAGCGACGCGGCCTGCCTCGGCCCGACCGAGACGAGCACGGCCTTGACCTTCGCCGCCTTGAACGCGGCGACCTGCGCGCTCATGTCCTGGTCGGTGGCCTTGATCTTCTGCTCCACGATCTCCAGGCCGAGCTTGTCCGCGGCGTACTTCGAGCCGTTGAGCGCGCTCTCGCCGTAGTCGCCCTCGAAGTACAGGTGCCCGACCTTGTCGCCGGCCTTGATGCCCTTCTCCTTCGTGAGGAAGTCCACACCGTTGATCATGTCGATGTCGTACGTCGTGCCGGTCACCTGGATCGCCCGGCTGCCCAGCAGCGACGTCGCCCACGCCATCGGGATGGTGAGGAGCTTGTCGGTGTCGATGCGCTGCTTGAGCGCCGTGACCATGGGCGAGCCGATGAACTGCGGGATCGCCGCGGACTTCGGCCCGATCTCCGTGTAGGCGGCGACCGCCTTCTGCGTGTCGTAGCCGTGGTCGCGGACGATGACCTCGTACTTGCGTCCGCATGCTCCGCCCGCGGCGTTGGCCTGCTCGAAGTACAGCTGCTGCGCCTGGGTCAGGCTCTTCCCGAGCGAGGCGTACGGTCCGGTCAGGTCCGTCACCACGCCCACGGTGATCGTCGTGGCGGTTACGCCCGGACCGGTCTTCACGCCGTCGCCGCCGGTGGCGGGCGCTCCGCCCACCGCCTTGTCGCTGGCGCAGGAGGCCGCCGCCAGGGCGAGGACGGCTAGCGTCGCGATGCGGGCGCGGGTGCCGAATTTGGCCATCTGAGCTCCTTGATTCGAGGGATGACGCGGCGGAGCCGCGTGGCGAGCCCGAGCAGACCGCCGGGCAGGAACAGCACAACCGTCACGACGGCGGCGCCGTAGAGGATGCGCGCGGCCTCGGCGGGGGACACCCCGCCGGAACCGGGCTCGGCCACCAGCGGCAGGGCGTCGCTGTAACGCGTCAGCAGCTGGGGGAGGAGGGAGACGAACACCGCTCCGATGACGGCCCCCGCGACCGATCCGAGACCCCCGATCACGATCATGGCGAGATAGTCGAGCGACAGCAGGAAGCCGAAGTAGTCCGGCACCGCCCGCTGGAAGACCAGGGCGACGAGCACGCCGGCCAGCCCGCCGTACATGGACGACAGGACGAACACGCCCGCGCGGTAACGCGCGACCGGGACGCCCATCACCCCCGCCGCGATCTCGTGGTCCCTGATGGTGTTCATGGCGAGGCCGGGACGGCCGCGCAGCACGCCCCGCGCGAACGCCGCCGCGGCGGCGAGCACCAGGAGGCCGAGGAACCACAGCCGCTCCAGCGCCCCGAAGGGCACGTTGAGCAGGACGAGGCCGGGGGAGTCCGCGAACACGAAGCCGAACAGCTCCATCGGAGGCACCGCGCGGCCGTTGTAGCCGCCCGTGAGCGGCTCGGCGTTGAAGAGCACGTGCTGACCCCCGAAGATCAGTGCGAGGGTGGCGATGCCCAGATAGGCGCCCTTCAGACGTCCCGCGATCGGGCTGAACAACCCGCCCGCGACGCCCGCGAGGATCACCGCGACGACGGCGGCCAGCGGCGTCGGCAGCCCCACGTCGGTCGACAGGTACACGTAGGCGTACGCGCCGACGGCGAGGAAGAACGCGTGGCCGAGCGACAACTGCCCGGTTGCCCCGGTCAGCAGGTTGATGCCGATGGCGCCGACCGCCGCCGACATCGCGAACAGGCCCGTCTGGAGCCAGAAGCCCTCCAGGTAGAAGGGCGCGACGACCGCGGCCACCACGACCACCCCCCAGACGGCGCCGAGCGTGATCCACCTCGATCTCCTAGACACGGGCCAACTCCTTCGTGCCGAAGATCCCGGCGGGCCGGAACAGCAGGATCACGATCATCACCAGGAACGGCGCGGCGTCGCCGATGCCGCGTCCGAGGAAGGCCAGCTGACTCTGGTATCCGCTCATCAGCGCCTCGGTCACCCCGACGATCAGCCCGCCGGCCAGCGCACCGGTCGTCGAGTCCAGCCCGCCGAGGATCGCCGCGGGGAAGGCCTTCATGGCGGCGGCCGTCGTGCTGCGGTCCAGACCCGGCGTGGGGAAGACGCACAGGAACAGGGCCGCGATCGCGGCGAGCGCACCCGCAACGGCCCAGGCGCTGAGCGAGACCCGGCCGAGCCGTACGCCCATCAGGGCGGCGGTCTCCGCGTCCTCCGCGGTGGCCCGCATGGCCACGCCCCACCCCGTGAACTTGAACGCCAGCAGGAACGCCGTGATCAGTGCGGCGGCGACCCCCAGGGCGACGATGCGGGTCTCGGCGATCGTGATCGGGCCCAGGTGCAGGACCTGGTCCCGCCACGGATCCCCCAGGGCGAGGACGTCGGTTCCGATCTCCCGGGTGAGCTCGGTCGTCAGCAGGATGTCCACGCCGATCGTCACGATTGCGAGCACGCCGTGCGAACCGACCCGCGCCCGCCTGATGATCAGGAACTCGATCAGCGCCCCGACCAGCGCGGCGCCCGCGACCCCGGCCGCCAGGGCGAGCCAGAAGCCGAGCGCCGGATGCAGCTTCGCGACCAGGAACCCGCCTGCGAGCAGCAGCGAGGCGTGCGTGAAGTTCACCACCTCGGTCGCTTTGAAGATGACGACGAACCCGAGCGCGATCAGTGCGTACACGGCTCCGACGGAGATCCCGTTGACGAGAAGCTCCAGGAAGGTGGTCATGAGGCGCTCTCCTCGATGTCGCCGAGGTAGGCGCGGATCACCTCGGGATCGCGTTGGATCTCGTCGGGCTCGCCGTCGGCGATGCGCTTGCCGAAGTCGAGGACGGTCACGGAGTCGGCGATCCGCATGACGATCCCCATGTCGTGCTCGACCAGCAGGATCGAGATGCCGAGGCTCTCCCGGACGGAGACGATCAGGTCGGCCATCTCCCGCCGCTCCTCGCTGTTCATGCCGGCGACCGGTTCGTCGAGGAGCAGCAGGCGCGGCTCCATGCACAGCGCCCGGGCGAGCTCGACGCGCTTCTGCGTCCCGTACGGCAGCAGCCCGACCGGAGTGGGCAGCGCGTCGGCGACGCCGACGAACGCGGCGATCTCCTCCACCCGCGCGCCGTGCCGTACGGCCTCCCTCCGGGCCGAGGGCAGCCGCAGCCCGGCGGAGACGAAGCCGCTCCTGGTCAGCCGGTGACGGCCGAGCATGAGGTTGTCCCGCACCGTGAGCCGGGGGGACAACGCGATGTTCTGGAACGTGCGCGCCACTCCGAGCGCCGCCACCTGGTGCGGCCGCGACGCCGTCAGTTCCGCGTCGCCGAACCGCACGCTCCCCGACGTCGCCCGGTAAACGCCGGACAGCACGTTGAAGCACGTCGACTTGCCCGCGCCGTTCGGCCCGATGAGCGCGTGCGTGCTGCCGGGCCTGACCGTGAAGCTCACGGCGTCGAGCGCGACGAGGCCGGCGAACCTGACCGTGACGTCGCTGACCACGAGTTCCGGGATCACGCCGTCCACCTCGACAACGTCCGGACCGGTCGGGGCGGGTCGTCCGGCGGGGCGTTCTCCGCGTTGATACCAACCGGTCGGTCTGTCTCGGGCGTGCCGACGCCCAGATACCGGCGCCGTACCTCGTCGCTGGCGGCCAGTTCCGCCGCCGGGCCCGACAGGGCGACCTCGCCCACCTCCAGCACGTACGCGTGGGACGCCAGCCCCAGGGCCATCGCCGCGTTCTGCTCCACCAGGAGCACGGAGGTGCCCTGGGCGTTGATCTCTCTGATCGTGGCCGCGATGCGGGCCGCCATCTTCGGAGCGAGGCCGAGAGTGGGCTCGTCGAGCAGCAACATCGACGGGTTCGCCATCAGGGCCCGTCCGATCGAGAGCATCTGCTGCTCGCCGCCCGACAGCAGGCCCGCCCTCTGGTGCGCCCGTTCCGCGAGGATCGGGAACAGCGAGTGGACCCGGTCGCGCGCCTCGCCCGCCTTCGCGCGATCGCGGACGCCCAGCGCCCCGGCCCGCAGATTCTCGGCCACGGTCATCCGGGCGAAGACGCGGCGGCCCTCCGGCACCTGGACCACGCCACGTGCGACGGCGGTCGCCGGCGACCCGTTCAGCCGTGAGCCGCCGAAGGACACCGTGCCGGAGGTGACCCCGCCCCGGTGGAACCTCAGCGTGCCCGACACGGCGCGAAGGAGCGTCGTCTTGCCCGCGCCGTTCGCACCGAGGACCGCCACCACCGCACCGCGCGGAACGGTGACGCGGATTCCTCTCAACGCGCGTACGGGGCCGTAGTGCACCGCCAGATCCGCGATCTCCAGGCCTGCCTCACCAGCCATCAACCCCTCCTGTGACTCCGATGAAGGCACAGACAACCCATCGCGTCGAGCCGCGTCCAGATCTGCTCGGCAAGTCGGGTCCTCAGCCCATGTCGTTGACACACGACTTGTGCGACAGCACAATCCACGGTCACGAAACGAGAACCGAACCTTGTTCCAGACCCGAAGTGCTGGCACATTCGGACCCATGAGGTCCAGGACGGAATCCGAGATCCGGGAACTGCTGAGGACCTCCGCCGCCTTCTTGCTGGAACGGATCCCCGAGCTCACCGACGAGCTCGTGAAACGCGGCAGGGAGAACGACGAGGCCTACCGGATCAACATCCCCATCGAGGATCACTGGAAGAGCACCTACGAGGGGTTGCGCATCGGCATCACCGCCATCCTCCAGCCGCGGCACGAACGACGAGACGTCGAGTACGCGCAGACGGTGGGGCGCAGGCGGGCCGAGCACGGGCTGCCGCTCGACTCGCTCATGCGCAGCTACCGGCTGGCCGCCCAGGTCACGTGGAACGGCTTCATCGACATCGTCGGCGACCGGAACCCCGAGAAGCTGCCCGCACTGCTGCGCAGCGCCACTCACGTGTGGCACGCCATCGACCGGCAGGCCGTGGCGGCCGCCGACGCCTACCGCCGCCGGGAGAACGAGCTGCTCGGCCGGGGGAACGAGCGGGTGCACGCGATGCTGGACGCCCTGCTCGAAGGGCGGGCGGACGCGGCCGTCGGACAGGTCGCGGCGGCCGCCCTGGAGCTCCCGGAACACGGCCGCTATGCGGTCGTCACAACGCGGCTCCCCGAGCGGGTCCACCGGCCCGAGATCATCGGCGGCCTGCTGTTCCTGTGGCGCATGCGGACCGACTACGAGATGGCCGTGGTGTTCATGGGCGACCGGTCGCTGGACGACCTCGTCGAGGCCATCAGGCCCATCGTGTGCGGGATCGCCGGCATCAGCCCCGTCGTCGAGGGGCTCGCGGAGCTCGGCAACGCCCGGCGGATGGCCGAGCTCGCGATGCGGACGTGTTCCGGCACCCGGCCGGAGATCGCCAGGCTCGACCGGCGGCTGCCCGCCGCGTTGGTGGTCTGCCAGCCCGAGCTGGCCAGGCACCTGGCGAGCGGCGTGCTCGGGCCGGTGTTGTCCTCACCGGAGCGCGGGGTGCTCCTGGCCACTTTGGAGGCCTGGCTCCGGTGCGAGGGCTCGGCGGTGCGGGTGGCGAGCGAGCTGTACTGCCATCGGAACACGGTCTTCAACCGGGTGCGCAGGATCGAGCAGATGACCGGGCGCTCGCCGTCGCGGCCGCGCGACGCCGTGGAATTGTCCCTCGCCCTCGATGCCGTACGGCTCCTGCCGGACACCTGATCGGTGTCGGGAAGCAGGGAGAGAGCCCGAAATCGCGTCGACCGGGTCGCGTGTGCCGATGACGGCGTCCGCCGGTGAGATTTCGGAGATGATTTTTACGATTACTGCAAGTGCCCCGGGTGGGACTCGAACCCACACTGTACGGGTTTTGAATCCGCTCCCTCATGCCAATTGGGGTACCGGGGCTTCAATCCGGACATACGTTGACTTGTCCGAACCCGTCGTCATAGAGCTTAGCGGAGAGATGATCGACCGCGTGGCCCCTGGCGTGGTCCTAATGTAGCGGACGTCGGTAACCTCTTGTGCGTGAGTACGCAGCGGCGAGTGGTGATCGCGGAAGACGAGGCACTGATCCGTCTCGACCTCAAGGAGATGCTCGAAGAGGACGGCTACGCCGTCGTGGGGGAGGCGGGCGACGGCGAGACCGCGGTCAAGCTGGCCATGGAGTTGCGGCCCGACCTGGTGATCCTCGACGTGAAGATGCCGGTCCTCGACGGGATCTCGGCCGCTGAGCGGATCGTGTCCGAGCGGATCGCGCCCTGTCTCATCCTGACCGCGTTCTCGCAGCGCGATCTGGTCGAGCGCGCCAGGGACGCGGGGGCCATGGCCTATCTGGTCAAGCCGTTCACCAAGGGCGACCTGGTTCCGGCGATCGAGATGGCGGTCAGCCGCCACGAGGAGATCTCGGCACTGGAGAAGGAGGTTTCCACCCTTTCCGAGCGGCTGGAGACCAGGAAATTGGTGGAGCGGGCGAAAGGCCTGCTCATGACCCGGCACGGGTGGACCGAGCCGCAGGCGTTCCGGTGGATCCAGAAGGCGTCGATGGACCGGCGGCTGAGCATGCGCCAGGTGGCCCAGGCCGTCGTCGACGACGGCGCCGGAGAAGCCGCGCCGTCCGCGTGACGCCTTTATGGCGGAGTGAATTCCGGTGCTCAGTGGTATCCGAGTGCCGGTTGGGACGCCTGTGGCGAAATGTACGGAGAGAGCGCACACCGGGCTCCTGCTCAGAAAGGTTCCCCCCATAAGTTGAGGAGTTATTACGACTCCGCAACCAAGTGTGGACAGTTCTGACGCATGCCTGGTCGGAGGTCCCTTGCGGTATGTACGTTTCCACCATTCGATCGGGACCGGTCGGCGATGCTGCCGTTTCCCGGCCTGGATGAAGGAGATGCTTCATGATCCGCATTGCCCCCCTTGGGCGCGTGCTGGCCGTCGCCGCGGCCGCCAGCCTCGCCCTGACGGCCTGTGGCGGTGGCGAGGAGACCGCCGCGCCGACGTCTTCGGCGCCCGCCTCCTCAGCGCCCGCCGCTGCCAAGGGCGACGGCGTTCTCACCGTCGGCACGCTGCTGCCGCAGACCGGTTCGCTCGCCTTCCTTGGCCCGCCGGAGTTCGCGGGTGTCAAGCTGGCGGTTCAGGAGATCAACGCCGCCGGCGGCGTCCTCGGCAAGCCGGCCGTCGAGATCGACACCGACTCGGGTGACACCTCGACCAACATTGCCTCGCAGTCGGTTGACAAGCTGCTTCAGCAGAACGCCGACACCATCATCGGTGCGGCGTCCTCGTCTGTTTCGCTGTCGGTCATCGACAAGATCACGGGCGCCGGCGTGGTGCAGATCTCGCCCGCCAACACCTCTGACGAGTTCACGACGTACAACGACAAGGGCCTGTACTTCCGTACGGCTCCGCCGGACGTTCTCCAGGGCCGCGTGCTCGGCGACCTCATCCTCGCCGACGGCAGCGACAGCGTGGGCATCCTCGCCCTCCAGGACGCGTACGGCACCGGCTTGGCGGACAACGTCCAGAAGGCGGTCGAGGGCGGCGGCGGCCAGGTCGTCTCGAAGGTCATCTACGACCCGAAGGCGGCCGACTTCTCCGCGGACGTCGCGAAGATCAAGGAAGCCAACCCCAAGGCCATCGCGCTGATCGGCTTCGACGAGACGAAGAAGATCGTGCCTGAGCTGGTCAAGCAGGGCCTGACCGCCGACAAGGTGAAGTGGTACTTCGTCGACGGCAACCTGTCCAACTACGGCACCGGCAAGGACGGCTTCCCCAAGGGCACGCTGGACGGCGCGAAGGGCACCCAGCCCGGCGCCGAGGTCTCCGACGACTTCAAGGCGAAGCTCAAGACGGCCGACCCGAGCCTGAAGGACTTCAACTACGGTCCCGAGTCCTACGACGCCACGATCCTCGCCGCTCTCGCGGCGACCGCGGCCAAGAGCGACGCGGGCGCGGACATCGCGGCGAAGCTGACCGAGGTCTCCAGCGGCGGCGAGAAGTGCAAGGACTTCAAGTCCTGCGCCGACCTGCTCGCGGCCGGCAAGGACATCGACTACGACGGTGTCTCGGGCCCGGTCGAGTTCAACGCCGCCGGTGACCCGGCAGAGGCCACCATCGGCATCTACCAGTACGGCGCGGACAACACCAACAAGAACATCGCCTTCAACACCGGCAAGATCGACGGCTGACGTCGGTGATGGCAGCGCTGTAGATGAAGTGCTGACGTGAAGGGCCCGGTCCTGGCGGACCGGGCCCTTTTCGCGTGCCCGCCACTGCCCCCGCCGTACGCCTGGCGTCGCGTCAGGGCCTCGGGCAGGCCGAGGTGATGGTGCGGGAGGCCTTGCGGTACTCGCGGAGCAGAGCGGGTCGCGTGGAGGGCGCTGTGGCAGCCGTGGACAGGGGCGTGCCGACCTCCTCGATGGTCGCGACGGGGCCGGCCAGGGACGCGGGGAGATGCGGGCCGTACATCGCGAGTGTGCCGCGCACGTAGCCGAAGCGGCCGCGCACGTCGCCGTCGTAGCGCTGGGCGTCCTCCTGGCCGGAGGGAAGCAGGGAGAGTTCGAGGTAGCCGATGGCGGAGACCACCCGGGTGCAGGCGTCGTCGTCGGGCCCGGCGCCGGTCACGTAGACGGCCCTGTCCGCCGAGGCGCCGGACGTCGCGGTCGAGGACCCGGATCCCCCCGGGGTGTCGTGAGGGGGGCTCTGGCAGGCGCTCAGGACGATCGTGAGCGCCATGAGGGCCGACGCCGATCCCAGTGTGCTTCGGGTCATGACGCCCATTGTGGTCGCCGTGTTCCGCGGTCTCGCGGGCAAAAGGTCACAAGGCGGTGGCGTTGCGCCGTACCGGAGACCACGAAGGGGCCCCGGGCGGCGAACCGCCCGGGGCCCTTCGTGACGGCGGCGCTAGGCGCGGGCCAGCGTGCCGAGATAGAGCTGGATGACCTTGGGGTCGTTGATGAGGTCGCGTCCGCTGGCCATGTAGGCGTTGCGGCCCTGGTCCAGGACGTAGCCCCGATGGCAGATCTGCAGACAGCGGCGCGCGTTCTGCTCCACCATGATGATCGTCACCCCGGCCTTGTTGATCTGCTGGGCCTGGATGAAGACCAGGTCCTGCAGCTTGGGCGACAGACCGGCCGACGGCTCGTCGAGCAGGAGGACCGACGGCTCGGTCATGAGCGCCCGGCCCATGGCGACCATCTGGCGCTCGCCGCCGGACAGGGATCCGGCCCGCTGCTTGCGGCGTTCCTTGAGCGCAGGGAAGATCTCGCAGACGAACTCGAAGCGTTCCTTGAACTTGCCGGGCACCTGGAAGGCGCCCATCTCCAGGTTCTCCTCGATGGTGAGGCTGGGGAACACGTTGTTGGTCTGCGGGACGTACCCGACGCCCCTGGCGACCAGCGAGTGGGCCTTGAGGTTGGTGATGTCCTCGCCGTTCAGCGTGACCGTGCCCGTGCGCACGTTCACCAGCCCGAACAGGGACTTGAGCAGCGTCGACTTCCCGGCTCCGTTGGGGCCGATGATGCCGATGAGCTCGCCCTTCTTCACATAGAGGTCGGCTCCGTTGAGGATGTTGACGCCGGGGACGTAACCCGCGTACAGCTCGTCGGCGCGCAGGACCGCGTCCTGCGCCCCGGCCAGGTGATCGGAGCGGTCGGTGACGGCGACGGAGGTGGTCTCCTCCGCGGTGTCCTCCGCAGTGTCCGCGGTGTCGTCCGCGGGCTCAGGGGCGTCCTGCTCCGCGGCGCGCGCGGCCGGTACGGCCACCGCGTCGTCGGCGCCTTCGGCGCGCTCGGCGTTCGGCTCTGGCTCGCTCATGCCTTCTCCTCGATCTCGGCCTCGAGCTCGGCCTCGGCCTCCTGCAGCTGCTCCTCGGCCTCCTCGGCCGACATCGGAGCGTCGTGGTGGGCCCCGAGGTAGGCGTCGATGACCCGGTTATCCGACATGATCGTGTCCGGCGGGCCCTCGGCGATGACCGCGCCCTGCGCCATGACGATGACCCAGTCGCTGATGTCGCGCACCATGTCCATGTCGTGCTCGACGAAGAGCACGGTCATGCCCTCCTCGCGCAGATCCTTGACGTGGCCGAGGAGGGACTGGGTCAGCGCCGGGTTCACGCCGGCCATGGGCTCGTCGAGCATGACGAGCTCGGGGCCGACCATGAGCGCGCGGGCCATCTCGAGCAGCTTGCGCTGGCCGCCCGACAGGGAGCCGGCGAAGTCGTCCCGCTTGGCCGCGAGCTTGAACCGCTCGAGGAGCTCCTCGGCGCGCTCGGTGATCTCGTCTTCCTGCCCGCGCCAGCTGCTGGGGATCAGGGCACGGAAGAAGTTCTCGCCGCGCTGGTTCTGCGCCCCCAGCCGCATGTTCTCCATGACGGTCAGCTTGGACAGGGCCTTGGTGAGCTGGAAGGTGCGCACCATGCCGTTGCGGGCCACCCGGTGGGCAGGGACGCCCCTGAGCGGCTTGCCGTTGAAGGTCCAGGAGCCCTCGTCCGCGGTGTCGAACCCGGTGAGCTGGTTGAAGAACGTGGTCTTCCCCGCTCCGTTCGGCCCGATGAGCGCGGTGATCGAGCCGCGCTGGACCTCGACGTGGTCGACGTCCACCGCGGTGAGGCCGCCGAACCTGCGCACGACCTTCTCGATGACGAGGATGGGGTCGGGCTTGGGTACGCCGGGCTCGGAGGCGATTCCCTCGAAGGCCGCGAGCGCGGCGGCCTTCTTGCTGGTCACGGTGGTGTCAGCGTGCATCGAGCGCGATCTCCCTCTTGTCGCCGAAGATGCCCTGGGGCCGGAAGATGAGCAGGAGCATCAGGCCGAGGCCGACCAGGATGAAGCGCACGGAACCGACCTGGGTCACGGTGATCGCGGAGCCGAAGACCCCGGCGCCGACGGCTTCGCTCAGCGTGTTGCCGACGAAGACCAGCAGCACCCAGAAGATCGCGGCGCCGACGACGGGGCTGAAGACCCGGGCCGCGCCTCCGAGGATCACGATCGTGTACGCGTAGAACGTGAACTCGGTGCCGAACAGGTCGGGCTGGATGGACGCCTGGCCCAGGCCGAAGATGAAGCCGCCGAGGCAGCCGATGACGCCGCCGAGGACGAGCGCCTGCATCTTGTAGGAGAAGACGTTCTTGCCGAGGCTGCGCACGGCGTCCTCGTCCTCCCTGATGGCCTTCAGGACGCGGCCCCACGGGCTCTTCATCAGCAGGTAGACCAGCACGCATGACAGCGCGATCAGAATCCAGCCGACCGTCAGGACCCACGTGGTCCGCTCGTCGAACTTGATCGGGCCGATGCCGTACGAGCCGGGGGCGTAGGG
>Ga0310811_10008354_pt1 | contig 13303 bp, 14 predicted proteins | sample YCmetagenome_FD_207642 | JGI IMG/M metagenome (GOLD analysis project Ga0310811, IMG submission 207642) | Soil microbial communities from experimental microcosm in Duke University, North Carolina, United States - YC | ecosystem: Engineered > Artificial ecosystem > Soil microcosm > Unclassified ...
TCTTCCTGGACCGAGGAGGTCGCGCCCGCTCGTGATTGTGAATCATGAGCGGGCGAGACGCCCGCGGTCCAATATGAGCATGAGCCGATCACTGCGGCTCGAGATTGAGGCCCTTCACCAGCTCGATCCAGATCGGTCCTTCCTCGGCGACGATCCTTTCAAAGAAGACGTGGTCGCGTGCGGCATTGTCGATGCCGAAGGTCGCGAGGATCTTCTGGATACGCTCGGTCTTGCCGATCTCGACCATCATGTCGGAGAGCTTCTGCACGATCTCCTTGGGCATCCCGGCCGGGCCGACCAGGCCGATCCAGCCCTGGACCTGGAAGGCGCGATCAGTGACGCCCTGCTCCCAGAAGGTCGCGACATCGGGCAGCTTCTTCATGCGCGCCTTGGTCGGCACGGCGATCGGACGGCCGTTGCCCGACTGCAGCACGCCGCTCGCCGCCGCGACACTGCCGCTGCCGCCCTGCACGGCGCCCGAGCCGACGTCCTGCCACATCGGCGCCTCGCCGCGATAGTGCACGGCCTCCATGGTGAGTTTGAAGTGGCGGTTCAGCGCCTCGACCGCGACGTGGCTGTAGGAGCCGGCGCCATAGGTGCCGAGACTGGTCTTGTTGGCACGCGCATAGGCGTCGAGCTCGGCCAGAGTCTTGACCGGCAGCTTGGCGTTGACGATCAGCGGCAGATGGCCCGCGTCCATCCACGAGATCAGCACGAAATCCGTGTCGGGGTCGTAAGGCAGCTTCTTGAACAGCACCTTGTTCATGATCATGGTGGTCGAAATGGTCCACATCAGCGTGTGGCCGTCGGGCGTCGCGCTCTTCACCTGTTCGGCGGCAATGGCGCCGCTGGCGCCCGCCTTGTTCTCGACGTAGACCGGCTGGCCAGTCATCTGGGCGATGCCCTCGCCGTAGGCGCGGGCAAAGATGTCGGTGAGCCCACCGGCCGGATAGCCGCAAATGATCTTGATGGGCTTGTTCGGCCAGGACTGGGCTATGGCCGGAGCGGCCAACAGACCGACAGACGCCGCGGCGGAACCAAAGCGAAGCACCTCGCGCCGCGTTGCACGCACGATCATTCACATCCTCCCTGCGGCGCTGCGGGCCACCCTGACCGACGGTCTCGGCCGTCCTTGTTCGCGCCGGACGCCACCATGGCGTCGATTGCGCTGGCGGTAAACCGCATGACTTTGTTCAAGTCATGACGCGCCCATCCTGAGCGGCACGTCATAACGGGCGCCGGAGCGCTCAGACAGTCTTGGTCGCGCCCGTTTTCAGCATGGCGTCGACCTCGGCCTCGCTGTAGCCGGCCTCGCGCAGCACCTCGACGCTGTGCTCGCCCAGCCTCGGCTGGAGGCGCGAGATCTCGGGCTTGGTCTTGCTGAAGCGCGGCGGGATGTCGGGCATGCGCAGCCGGCCCTCGGTCGGATGCTCGACCTCGTGCCAGAAGCCGGTGGCCTGGAGCTGCGGGTCGACGAACAGATCCTCCAGCGTGTTGACCGGGCCGTGCGGGACGTTCGAGTTCTTGAGCAACTCGACCCATTCGGCGTTGGTCCGTGTGGCGCAGATCTCCGCCAGGGTGGCGTAGTAGTACTCGACGTTCTTCAGCCGGTTGGCGAGCGAGGTGAAGCGCGGATCCTTGGCGAGATCCTCGCGACCGATCAGGCCGCAGAATTCCTTCCAGTGGCCATCGGTGTAGGGCAGCAGCGCGAAATGCCCGTCCTTTGACGGATAGGGCCGCCGTTCCTTGTTGAGCACGCGCTTGTAGCCGGCCGTCTCGAGCGCCGGGCGGAAGCTTTCGCCGTAGAGGTGCTCGACCATGACGAACGAGACGAGGGTCTCGAACATCGGCACCTCGACCGACTGGCCCTTGCCGGTGCGCTCGCGCGCGAACAGCGCCGCCAGCAGCGCCGACACCACGCCATTGGAGCTGGTCTTGTCGGCAACGATGGTCGGCAGGAAGCGCGGCTGGCCGGCGACGACGGACTGCAGCGCCGCCAGGCCCGAACCCGCCTGGATGATGTCGTCATAGGCGGCCTTGGAACCCATTGGACCGGCCGAGCGATAGCCATAGGTCGCCAGGTAGACGAGGCGCGGATTGATCTTCTCGAAGGCCTCGTACTCCACGCCCAACCGCTTGGCCGGCTCGGGGCGATAATTGTGCATCAGCACGTCGGCGGTTTCGGCGAGCTTGAACAGCGCCTTGCGGCCGGCCTCCTGCTTGAGGTCAAGCACGATCGAGCGCTTGGAGCGGTTGCAGCCGAGGTAGAACGCCGCCATGCCGGGATTGCGCGCCGGCCCGAGCTGACGCGTCGTGTCGCCCTCCGGCGGTTCGATCTTGATCACGTCGGCGCCGAGATCGCCCAGCTGCTGCGCCGCCCACGGCCCAAGCACCACCGTCGTGCAATCGAGAATCCTGACGCCGGCCAACGGACCCGCCATCGACGTTACCTCCCAGTCATTTCACTCCGACTACCACAACTTGGTCACCGGGGGCAGGAAACATCCCGCGTTAGACTCTCCAAAGCTGCAACGAGGGAATGCAACGTCGAGCGTATCCCATCGTTTTTGCAGCATGAGTGGAGGACCAGCGATGCTCGGAAACGCGAAATCAGTACGGACCACCGCCGGGTGGAAGGCCGCGGTGGCCGTCTTCGCCGGCATGGCCGCGCTGTCGGTCGCGGGCGCAGCGCAGGCGGACAACTGGAAGAAACACCGCCATCACCACCACCATTACTACGACGAGCCGGAATACGTGGTCGTGCAGCCGCGTTATCGGCCGCCGCGCACGGTTTACGTCGTGCCGCAGCCGGTGATGGTCTACCCGCAGCCCTACTCGTACGGACCGGCCTATCCGCCGAGCGTGAACTTCAATTTCAGCGTCCCCCTGCGGTAGGGGCGGTCACCGCTTGGCCACAGGTCTCCCGGCAAAGGTAGGGCCAATTCCTCCAAGCCGTCACAATTCAACTCGTACCACCTGCACTGGGACGAGGAGCAGATGTCCTTGTTGTCAGGAGGAGGCTGCAAATGCGTTTGTTTGATTGGCGGACCATCGTGGTCGCTGTGGCTGCTGGCGCCGGTGTCATGATCTCCGCTGCGGGCGCGCAGGCGCACGACGACGATCGGTGGGGCTGGGAGCGGCGTCATTATTACAGGCACGATCACGATTACAGGCACGATCACGGGCGGTACGACGGCCCGCCGCCGCGCGTCGTCTACGAGCGGGCGCCGCGCGTCGTGTACGAACGTCAGCCGGTCGTCGTGGCGCCGGCCCCGGTCTACATGGCGCCGGCCTACCCCGCACCGGCCTATTCGGGGCCGTCGGAACCGAGCATGAATCTCAATTTCAACATCCCCCTGCGCTGATTTCGACTGGACCACCAACCCGCCGGAGCCCTCTTGCATCCGGCGGGTTGACTCCTGCCCGCGGGGCCGTATTGTGGCTGCAATGCTGCGACTGACGACGCTTCGACTTATTGGCTGATCCGCCGGCCCCCACCAGGGCCCCTGCGGATCGCTTGTCGTTCGTCCATTTCAACCATCAGTCGCCGCCACGTTTCCTTCCATCGCAGTGTTCGTCCCGAGCCATACGGCCGTGCGCGGCGCGAGGAGCCAGTCATGTCACCCCAGAAACCGATGATGCCGCAGGCAGGCGAGAAGTACGTTGCCTTCAAGCCTGTTCCCCTCGCCGACCGACAATGGCCGTCCAAGGTCATCACCAAGCCGCCGATCTGGTGCGCGGTCGACCTCCGGGACGGCAACCAGGCGCTGGTCGAGCCGATGGACTCCGACCGCAAGACCCGCATGTTCGGCCTGCTGTGCAAGATGGGCTTCAAGGAGATCGAGGTCGGCTTTCCGGCGGCGTCGGAGACCGACTTCGACTTCGTGCGTGAGCTGATCGAGAACAAGATGATCCCGGACGACGTCACCATCCAGGTGCTGACGCAGAGCCGACCCGAGCTGATCGAGCGGACCTTCGAGGCCTGCCGCGGCGCCAAGCGGGCCATCGTCCATCTCTACAACTCGACATCGACATTGCAGCGCCGCGTGGTGTTCGGCCTCGACTATAGCGGCATCATCGACATCGCCGTCTCCGGGGCCAAGCTGGTCAAGCAGCTCGCCGACGCCGATCCCAACACCGAGTGGGTCTACGAGTATTCGCCGGAGAGCTTCACCGGCACCGAGCTCGAGTTCGCGCGCGACATCTGCGCCGCGGTGGGCGACGTCTACCAGCCGACGCCGCAGAAGAAGATGATCGTCAACCTGCCGGCGACGGTCGAGATGGCCTCGGCCAACGTCTATGCCGACCAGATCGAATGGTGCCATCGCAACTTCAAGTATCGCGATTCGATGATCCTCAGCCTGCATCCGCACAACGACCGCGGCACCGGCGTCGCCGCCGCCGAGCTCGGCTACATGGCCGGCGCCGATCGCATCGAGGGCTGCCTGTTCGGCAACGGCGAGCGCACGGGGAACGTCGATCTGGTTACGCTGGGTCTCAACATGTACACCCAGGGCGTCGATCCCGAGATCGACTTCTCGAACATCAACGAGATCCGCCAGACGGTCGAGTACTGCAACCAGCTGCCGGTCCATCCGCGCCACCCTTACGGCGGCGACCTGGTGTTCACCGCCTTCTCCGGATCGCATCAGGACGCCATCAACAAGGGCTTCAAGGCGCTCCAGACCTCGAACAGCAAGATGTGGGAAGTGCCCTACCTGCCGATCGATCCGGCCGATCTCGGGCGCACCTACGAAGCGATCATCCGCATCAACAGCCAGTCCGGCAAGGGCGGCATCGCCTATATCCTGAAGAGCGACTACGGCATCGACATGCCGCGTCTTCTCCAGGTCGAGTTCTCCAAGGTGATCCAGCAGATCGCCGACGAGACCGGCAAGGAAATCCTGCCGGCTCTCATCTGGGATACCTTCCGCCGCGAGTATCTCGAGAACAGGACACCCGTCGACTTCGTCAGCCACACGACGGTGCCGGAACCGGGACATCCCGACTTCAGGCTGCTCGACGCGCGGGTGACCTATCGCGGAGTCGAGCAGACGATCAGCGGCCGCGGCAACGGCCCGATCGCCGGCTACGTCGACGCTCTCGCCAAGAATTGCGGCGTCGGCATCAAGGTCCGAGACTATCATCAGCACGCCACCGGCGCCGGCTCCGACGCGCAGGCCGTCAGCTTCATCGAGGCTGAGACGAGCGATGGCCGCGCCATGTGGGGCGTCGGCATGGACTCCAACATCGTCACGGCCTCGCTCAAGGCGGTGACCTGTGCCGCCAATCGAGCGATCGCGGCGAAATAGCGGTATCGTCCGCCGAGGGCGTTCACTACCATCCTGTGCGGGGCAGACGATCGTGGCCCCGCACATTTGTTTTGGAGTGCCTCACATGCCTCGCTTCATGCCCAAGTCGCCGGTCGGATACCTGTTCATCGGCGCGGTCGTCGGCGCCGTGCTCGGCGCTTGCGCCGCCGGCGCCAACCAGCCCAACATGCAAGCCGCCCTCGGCTCGTTGCAGGCGGCCCGCGCCGAGCTGATCCAGGCCCGGCCGAACAAGGGCGGCCACCGCGAGCGCGCCATCAACTTCGTCGACGCCGCCATCGCCGAGACCAAGTCCGGCATGGCCTACGCCGGGCCGTGACGCACGCAGCACGAAAGAACCCTCGCGGGTGCTCGGGATGACATCAATACTGTCATGCCGAGCGCAGTGCCTGTCCTGAGCGAAGCCGAAGGAAAGGACTTTCCTTTCGACTGCCGCACCTCGACGACCCGGTCCCTTAGCGCGTAGAACGCCCGTCATGGCCAAAGCGAAAAAATCCGCAAAGAAATCCCGTACGAAAAACAGTGCGTCGAGCGGTCCTGACGCGAACCTGCTCGGTGACCTCATGAAATGGGCGAAAGCTGCCGGTGCCGACGCAGCCGATGCGCTCTACGTCAACGGCGAATCGATCTCGGTCTCCCAGCGCATGGGCGCGCGCGAGAAGCTGGAGAGCAGCGAAGGCCGCGACCTCGGATTGCGTGTGTTCATCGGCCAGCGCCAGGCCTTCGTGTCTTCGACCGATTTCGCCCCCGCCTCGCTGCGCACGCTGGCGCAGCGCGCCGTCGACATGGCACGGGCCGTGCCGGAGGATCCGGTCTGCGGCATCGCTCCCGAAGAGCTCCTGGCGACGGAATGGCCCGATCTCGACCTCCATGAAAAGAAGCGGCCGACCGCGAAATCCCTGCTGGCGATGGCGGCCGAGGCCGAGGATGCGGCACGCGCCGTACGCGGTGTCACGAATTCCGAAGGGGCCGACGCGAGTTGGGGCCGCACCTCGGTCATGCTGGCCGCCAGCAACGGATTCTCCGGCGCCTACGGGCGCAGCGGCTACAGCCTGTCCTGCGCCGTGCTGGCGGGCGAAGGCACGGGAATGGAGCGCGACTACGAATGGACGAGCGCGGTCCACCTCGACGACCTGATGGCTCCCGGGAAGGTCGGGCGCAATGCCGGCAAATTCGCCGTCCGCCGCCTCAATCCGCGCAAGGCGCAGAGCGCCCGGGTGCCGGTCGTCTATGACCGGCGAGTCTCGGGCGGCCTGATCGGCCATCTGGCGGGCGCCATCAACGGCCGCGCCGTGGCGCGCGGCACGTCGTTCCTCAAGGACCAGATGGGCGCCAAGATCTTCGCCGACGGCATCCGCATCCTTGACAATCCCTTGCGCAAGCGCGGCCTGGGAAGCCGGCCGTTTGATGCCGAAGGCCTGCCGACCAGGCGTCATGCCGTAATCGACGATGGCGTTCTCACGACCTGGCTGCTCGACCTCGCGGCGGCGCGCCAGCTCGGGCTGAAGCCGACCGGCCATGCCGCGCGCGGCACCTCGGGGCCGCCCTCGCCCACGACCTCGAACTTCTACCTCGAGAAGGGCGAACCGACCGTCGATGAGTTGATCTCCGACATCGAGAGCGGACTGTTCGTCACCGACATGATCGGCTTCGGCGTCAACGGCGTGACCGGCGACTACAGCCGCGGCGCGTCGGGCTTCTGGATCGAGAGGGGCGAGCTTGCCTGGCCGGTGAGCGGCATCACCGTAGCGGGCAACCTGAAGGACATGTTCCTGAACATGACGCCCGCCAACGACCTGCAATTCAAGGGCGCCACCAACGCACCGACCGTGAGAATAGAGGGAATGACGGTCGCCGGGTCATGATAGACTCGGGGGCATGACCCTCCTCTCACGAATCACGCTCCTCGCCGCAACGACGGCGCTCTTCGCCGGACCTGGGGCCGCGCAAAGCGACTTCCAGTCCTGCCTGCAGAACATCAGGACCGAGGCCCTGCGCCAGGGTGTGCCCGCCAACCTGATCGATCGCGCGTTCCAGGGCCTGACGCCGGACCAGAAGATCATCGATCTCGATACCCGTCAGCCCGAGTTCTCGCAGACCTACGCCAAGTATGTCGGCAGCGCGGTGTCCGCCGACCGAATCGTCAAGGGCCAGCAGCGAATGGCGCAGAACCGCGCCCTGCTCGACGCGATCCACGCTGAGTACGGCGTTCCGCCACAGTACATCATGGCGTTCTGGGGCATGGAGACCAACTACGGCGGCTTCATGGGCGACTTCCAGGTCGTGCGCTCGGTGGCGACGCTCGCCTGCATGACCAAGCGCCGCGACTTCTTCGGCAACGAGACGGTGCAGGCACTGCGCATCCTCGCGATGAACCACATGACCCGCGACCAGATGCGCGGGTCGTGGGCCGGCGCCATGGGCAACATGCAGTTCATGCCCTCGACCTTCATGAAATGGGGCGTCGACCGCGACGGCAACGGCCGCATCGATCTGTGGACCAGCCTGCCCGACTCCTTCGCCTCGGCGGCGAACTATCTCCGCGGTGTCGGCTTCAGGCCCGGCCTGCCGTCGAGCGAAGAGGTGATGCTGCCGCAGGGCTTTCCGCTCGACCAGGCCGACGCGTCGATCGAAAAGCCGGTGCGGGCGTGGGCCGCAATGGGCGTCAAGAAGGCGGGCGGCGCGCCCCTGCCCAATGTCGACGAGCCTTCATCGATCATCCTGCCGGCGGGCTGGCGCGGTCCTGCCTTCATCCTCTATCCGAACTTCAAGGCGGTGATGAACTGGAACCGCTCGACGCTCTATGCCCTGGCGGTCGGCATCCTGGCGCGCCAGATCGCGGGCGGCCCGGCCGTCATGCAGGCGCCGCCGGCCGACGACGAACCGCTGTCGCGCGACTCCATCATCGACATGCAATCGCGACTCGCTCGGCTCGGGTTGTACAGCGACGAAACCGACGGCCTGGCCGGCCCCAAGACCCGTTCGGCCGTCCGCCTGTTCCAGAAGCAGGTCGGCCTGCCCGCCGACGGTCATCCGACTCCCGACATCGTCCGACGGCTGCAGCAGACGGTGCGCTGAGTACCGTCTTCGGCGACAGGGTTCATGGTCATGGACCGCGGGCGTCAACGGCGCGGTAATCCGTGCCGAGCCTGCTCACGATCATGAGCGGCGCATGGGAATGCGCCGCGCGGGCAAGACGCCCGCGGTCCAAGAAAACCATGACTACGCCGGATGAAGCAGCCGCACGGATCCCGCGGCGAGGCCGATCGACACCGGAAGAGTGAGGGCGTCGTCGCCGTCGATCTGGACAGGCTGGCGGCGATTCTCGCCGGCATCGCTCAGAACGGCAATGCGGACCTCGCGGCCGGTAACCACGCGATAGCCGCCGGTATACGGCAGGCGTCCGAGCAACAAGGCCAGTCCGAAGCGCAGGGTCTGGGTGCGCCCCCAGCGTTCGAACAGGCAGACATGCAGCAGCGGCTTGGCGAGTTCGGCCGCCGGGGCCACCACGAACGGGCCTGCATAGTGCCGACTGCGTGTCACGATCACCGAGGCTGCCTCGTGACGCACGCCATCGATATCCACCGCGTAACGCACCGGCCGGTAGCGACGTGTCTCGATCAGCGATCGCCAGACATAGGCGGCGCGCCCCCAGCGCCGTTTCAGCCGGCTGCTGACGCCGGCGACAACCTTGGCATCGAAGCCGGCGCCCGCCATCAGCGAGAAGCAGCGCGGTCCCTCGATGCCGTTGACCGCCTGGCCGGGCTGCATCAGGAGGGCGTGCCCCGAGATCATGGTCCGGGCTATGGCGGCGGCGGAAAAGTCGAGCCCCAGTTCGTGGGCCAAGACATTGGCCGTGCCGAGCGGCACAATGCCGACCGCCGGCCCGTCGGTGCCCCGTCGAGCGAGGCCGTTCACCACCTCGTTGATCGTCCCGTCGCCGCCGGCCACCGCGATGACGGCGTAGCGCGTCGCATCACACGTCTCCGCCAGGCGCCGCGCATCGCCGGCCGCCAGGGTCTCGGCGACGTCGACCGTCCAGCCCTCATCGCGGATCTGGCGAACCACGGCCTCGACCAGGCCGCGGCGGCGCCGGCCAGCCGTCGGATTGACGACGAGCAGCATTGTCCTGGACGGGGGGAATGTCATCGAACTGCCATAACCGGTTCATGGCGACGCAACGGCTGACATACACAATCCAAAGCGTTTCGTGCAATCGCGCACGACAGATTTTGTGTCAGCCCCGCTTTATCCACATGTCCGTGATCGAACGCCATCAACCGGCCCGCCATCGCGCGATCTTCCTGTCGGATATTCACCTTGGCACGCGCGGCTGCCAAGCCGACTTGCTGCTCGATTTCCTGAAACGGAACGAGAGCGAATATCTCTACCTGGTCGGCGATATTGTCGATGGCTGGCGGCTGAAGCGCTGGTGGTATTGGCCGCAGTCGCACAACGATGTCGTGCAGAAGATCATGCGCAAGGCGCGCAAGGGCACGACCGTCATCTACGTTCCGGGCAATCACGACGAGGCGGCGCGGCAGTACTGTCAGCTCACCTTCGGCGAGGTGCGCGTCCAGGAGGAGGCGATCCACGTCACGCCCGAGGGGCGCAAGCTTCTGATTATCCATGGCGATCAGTTCGACGGCATCGTCCGTTATGCACGCTGGCTCGCCATACTCGGCGATTGGGCCTACACGATGGCGCTTCGCCTCAACACGCTCTTCAACTGGGGACGCCGTCGCCTCGGCCTGCCCTACTGGTCGCTGTCGGCCTATCTCAAGCACCGGGTCAAGAACGCCGTCCAGTTCATCAACAATTACGAGCACGCCGTGGCGAGCGAGGCGCGGCGGCGCGGCGTCGATGGCGTGGTGTGCGGCCACATCCATCACGCCGAGATCCGCACCATCGACGGCATCCTCTACTGCAACGACGGCGACTGGGTCGAAAGCTGCACCGCCCTGGTCGAGGATTTCGAGGGTCGCCTGCGCATCGTGCGGTGGGCCGAAGAACATGCGCGGCGGCAATCGGTGCCGCGGCTGGTTCCAGCCCGCATCGCAGCGGAGTAGGACGAACCGCTTGCGCATAGCGATCGTTTCAGACGCCTGGCGACCACAAATCAACGGTGTCGTCCGCACGATAGAGACCGTGGCGCAGATCCTGCGCGCGGAAGGACACGATATCGAGGTCTTCGGACCCGATCGGTTCCGTACCCTGCCCTGCCCGACCTATCCGGAAATCCGGCTGTCGCTGTTTCCCGCCGCGCGACTGGCGCACATGCTGAAACTGTTCGCGCCAGATGCCATCCATCTGGTGACGGAGGGACCGCTCGGTTGGGCGGCCCGCAAGATCTGCCTCGATCGCGGCATTCCCTTCACCACCGCCTACCACACGCGCTTTCCCGAGTACGTGCACGCGCGGATCCGCCTGCCTGTCTCGTGGAGCTACGCGTTCGTCCGGCGCTTTCATGCCCCCTCGGCCGCCGTGCTCGTCGTGGCGCAATCGATTCGCGAAGAGCTTGCCGAGCGTGGCTTCAAGAACCTGGTGCCGTGGTCGCGCGGCGTCGATATCGCGGCGTTCCGGCCGCGCCCCCATCGGAACACGGAAGAGCGGCGACCGATCTGGCTCTATGCCGGACGGGTCGCGATCGAAAAGAACATCCAGGCCTTCCTCGACCTCGACCTGCCCGGCACGAAATGGGTTGTGGGCGGCGGCCCGCAACTCGAGAAGCTCCGGCGCCGCTACCGCGACGCACGCTTCTTCGGATCGGTCGACACGCAAGAACTGTCGGAACGCTATGCCGAGGCCGACTGCTTCGTCTTCCCGAGCCGCACCGACACCTTCGGCCTTGTGATGGTCGAGGCGCTGGCGTCGGGCGTGCCGGTTGCCGGCTACCCCGTGCCCGGGCCGCTCGACGTGATCACCGATCGCAAGGTCGGCGCGCTCGACGAGGACCTTCGCGCTGCCTGCCTGGCCGCGGTCGGGCGCGACCCCGCCGACTGTCGCCGCCATGCCGAGACCTTCACCTGGGCGAGTTGTGCGCAGCAGTTTCTCGCGACCCTGCAGCCCATTCCGCGAGGCACCTGGCAGCCCCTGAAGCGCCGTGTCCTGCCCGACGCCGCCGCCTCCTGAGTGTTGAACCGCCGGCCCAAGTTCCTATCTTGCTGGAGTGAAGCCAGCGGAGGCCCAATGCCAGCCCTCAACCACCTGATCATTCCGGCCAGGAACAAGGACACCTCGGCCGCCTTCCTCGCCGACATCCTGGGCGTCGAGGCGGGCCCGCAATGGGGTCCCTTCCGTCCCGTCCAGACGAGCAATGGCGTCACTTTGGATTTCGTCGATTCATCCGACGTCCGGACCTCGCACTACGCCTTCCTGGTCGAGGACCGGGAATTCGACACGGCGTTCGCCAAGATCAAGTCGGCCGGCGTTTCCTACTACGCCGACCCACACAAGCACGAGCCCGGCAAGATCAACCACCATTGGGGCGGCCGCGGCGTCTACTTCGACGATCCCGACGGCCATCTCATGGAGCTCATCACCAAGCCCTACGGCCCCTCGCCGCCGTAAGGCGTCTCCAATCTTGGAAGCGAAAGATCCCTCGCTGTGCTCGGGATGACAGCCTTATTGTCATCCCGAGCACAGCGAGGGATCTTTGCTCATCACCGAGGCGCCGTGACGCGGCTCCCGGCCAGCACGCCGGCGCGGCCGGCCTCGGCGCCGGTCTCGCGGATCGTGCAGGCCTCAGCACCGACCGGCATCTCGACATCGACGTAGCGGATGTCGCCCGACGCCAGGGTGATCGATGACGGGTTCGCCGAGTCGGTCGTGATGCATCGCAGGGCGTGCCAACCCGGGCTGAGATCGATACGCATCCAGCTCTTCGGCGGCAGCTGGCCGACCACCATCGCCCCCGCCATCACGTTGACGGCACTGCCGCCGGCGGCCGGATTGTAGAAATAGACGGCGGCCATGCCGGCTGGCGGCGGAGCGAACTGGCGGTCTGCCGTGTCCTGATTGGGCGACACGGTCGCAACCTGGCCGGGCTGGCTCGGCCCGCAACCTGCCATCATGGACGCCAGGGCGCCCATCAGTGCCAAGCGCACGACCCCGGCTCCGGTCAGCCGCCGGCCGGCTCACCGGCCTTGATCCAGGCTTCGTAGAGCGCTTTCGTTTCGTCGTTCGGCGGATAGGTCCCGGAAATCGGAATCCCCTGGCTGATCCGGATGGCGACGAATTTTTCCAGCCGCTCCTGCTCGAACGAATCGCGCGCCACCTCGTCGGCCAGATGGCGCGGCACGACGATGGCGCCGTCTTCATCGGCCACGATCACGTCGCCTGGATAAACCGGCACGCCGCAGATCCCGAGTGGCGTCTGAGTCTCGACCGGGTGCAGCCTCGTCATGCTGGGTGGCGCCGCGGCGGCGGTGCAGTACACTGGAAAATCCATCTTGCCGATTACCGGCGTGTCGCGCATCGCGCCATCGCTCAGCACGCCGGCGACGCCGCGCACCTTGAGGCGGAGCGCCAGGATATCGCCCAATGTCCCGGCGGCCGTGGCGCCCTCGGTGCCGATGACCAGCACATGGCCTGCCGGCGTTCCCTCGATCGCCTCGCGCTGCGCTCTCGGCGGATCGCTGGGCTTGGGCGGCTGGTCGAGATCCTCGCGGCCGGGGATGTAGCGCAGCGTGAAGGCCGGCCCGACCATGCGCGCCGCGCCGGGATTGACCGGCCGTACGCCGTTGACGGCGCTGTTGCGAAAGCCGCGCTTCAGCATCTGCATCGATACCGTTGCCGTGCTGGCATACATGAAGTTCTTGATCGTTTCCGTCGACAGTGGCGCAGTGGTCATGGTGTTTCCCTGAGTTGCGAGAACGTATAGGGCCGAGCGGCGCGACGCCAGTTGGGAGGTTTGCGCGAGCAAGAATGCGCGAGAGCACGATCTCCGGATTGCGGGTCACTGAAAGATCCCT
>Ga0310811_10008355_pt1 | contig 13301 bp, 17 predicted proteins | sample YCmetagenome_FD_207642 | JGI IMG/M metagenome (GOLD analysis project Ga0310811, IMG submission 207642) | Soil microbial communities from experimental microcosm in Duke University, North Carolina, United States - YC | ecosystem: Engineered > Artificial ecosystem > Soil microcosm > Unclassified ...
CTCCTTCTAGGATTCAGTAGCTTCCCCAGACTTGCAGCTTATTAGTTTTAGTAGTAGCTCAATAGCTCACTATACAGCTCCTGATATACAGTCTTGTCTGGAGTGACATTTTCATATTCTCCCTCCCTCTCTCTCTCTCTCATACACACACACTCTCTCTCTCTCTTGAGCCCTGAGCTTAGTCCAGAAACCCTTGGGTTGAATAGCAGCTAGGCAGCATTCACCCAACATAGTTCTGCTAGCCAGCAGAATTGTTGACCCTTCACCGGATGTCAAAAAAATGCGGATCTGAAGCTATCCAGACGACTCACCAAAGGATTAGCAGCTGCATCCATCCATTGACAGATCCGTGCCCTTCCGGAGCAGTGCGCGCAGGATCCATCCTCCTTAGTAGACATTTTCTGAGTCTATCCAAAACGTTAGTGAAAGACTAGCAAACGGATCCGAAACGCACCATTTCCTTAACTATTTCCTGACGCCTTTTCTCTTCTGCTTGCTGGATCCGGAGCTCCACTTGCCTCACTTTCTCCAGATCTGCTAAACGCTTCCGCTCTGCCTCTTGAGCCCTCAAAGCCTCTTCCTCCATCTGGGCCGCTTCTTCCACGTCCAAGATCTGTTGCCTAAGCTCTTCAAGCCTAGCCTTAGCAGATTGCTGAGCTCCAGAGTTGTTGCCAGACATTTTTCAAGTTAAGCTAGTGTGTGTTAATAAGTGGGGGGTAGGAATCATCTGCGATGCTTTGACATTGGTATATCTGTGGAAATCTGAACTCAGCACTACTACCATCATTCTTCTCCATCAATTCTTGCGGACCGGATCTATGATTCTTGGCCTTCTAGGGATCAGCCCTAAAGGGGGGATACTGTCATATCCCATACATTCGTGCTTCTCATCTGAAGTTCCGGATGTCAGATCCAATCAGATCCAATCCACAGATCCGTACCGGATCCGTCACGATAAGCTTCTCCATTCATATCCTGTTCATATAATGTTAAACACTGCTTATTTCCTCCATTTAGTATATCCTCCCTTCTGGTATATCGGTTATGTCTACTTCCGGCTATGTTTACTGATCCATTCACCTGTGATTAACTTCCGGCTTATGTTTGACTTCTAATAAGTGTTGCTTATACATTGCGATACTTTGTGCACAGCCTCTTGTGTAGTTCTATCGTATATAAACTCTTGTATATGTCCTATAGCACCCCAGTTCGAATATCATCTTAGATTGTCCTCATTCTGTTATCCGGACTCGAGTCTTATCAACTCTTTTCACCCTCCGAGACTTAAGGATTGTATCCGATAGTCTAAACGCATCTGCCTCTATCTTTGGATAGTCTATACTCTGTTAGTTTCTAGTCTTAGACTTGTCTAGACTAGCCTATATACTTCTGTCCGATATCCGGACGCCATCCGGATAGTATACGATACTATTCCTTATCTTCGGATAGGAATACGATACTATTCCTTATCTTCAGATAGGAATACGATACTTGTCTCTACATCTGGATATCATACGATAGTCATCCGGACCTTCGGATATGATAAGTATAGTGTTCTGAAATACGGGGCTATACTCGGGAAAGGGGCACAGCATACGAGCTGAGGCCGAAGCCCTTCGTATCCGATATCTTTTGAGTACGACCTTAACAAATCACTATACTACCCAGAGGGTCATCAGCTTGCAGTTGTTTTCAAAGGGATGGCTGTCATACTCAATGAATGAGGCAACACTGATGTCTTGAAGGTCTGAGCCGAATGCCCAAAATTTCAGTGCGAGAGGGGTGTCAATCGTTGCTGTTGCCAAAGAATGCTCTACAATGAGTCCAACTTCATGAATGTAAAGTCATTGCTTGAGATTGCATGTGAAGCCAGGGGCTTTTGAGCAATATTCTTCCCAAAATTCCACTGTGAATTGAACTTCATCAAGCAGTGCTAGGGTTATTTGAAGCAGCTGTATCATGAGTTTCCCACATCATCCAAAGAGGCCAATCACGAATGCAATGTTCTTTCAGTGCTAGACACTGTTCCACTTGATGCTATTCATCAGTAAGTCTCCATTTGGCTTGATCTCACAATAACTCCTAATCTGAATCCTTGCAACCCAGATTTTCCATGTGGTCACTCAGATTTATGGATGCATATCATAAGGGCCTTGATGGGAAGCAGGCAGTGTGGGCTTCAAAGAGATATTGAGGTCATCATCTACTTCCAGAGACCATTATGGCTGAACTAGAATTAGAACTTGAAACTACAGGATTGATCAGTGGCACATACACTTAATATGTACCTGATGTTGCTTTAATTATTGATTCTTGAATGAATGTTGAACATTGTGTTGAGTGTCAAAAATGTTGAGGTTTAACATCAATCCATTTCAATTGTTTTTCTCCCATCACTGCTCCCATTTGAGTCAGTCACTGATATGGTCACATCGGTCACAAACAAGTTCATGAGAGGAAATTTACAACAAAAATGCCTACTTCTCCTTCAGTTGGCCAAAAGTAATGATTCTGAGTAGACCATTTAATATTATAGTACATATGCACAAGATCCTGGAACAGATTTAGCTAATTCTAATTTGAAACAGAGTAACAAGCCAAAAACATGTATTCTGTCCTTAACTCACATGATGAATCAGTGTATGAGTGAGGTCTATCTTATCACACATCTAATTTAATGTGTGCCAGCATTCTTCCAGGTCCAAAAGAATAGAACCCTGACCAAATCCAATACTTCCTTTGCCCCATCATTTCCAATTTCTTATGCTTATAGAAATTTATAGTCAGGTTGCCCATGGAGTCATATCCACAAGGCAAATTTTCTGATTTTGTCATCTAATCTTCAATTACTGAATGTCTTTCAGGCCAGCTGGTCCATGTTATCCTGGTGGCTGTTGTTTGTGACAAATTAGCAATGTATGGAATTGAAGGGTTCACATTACATTCACACACACACTTTTGTACATGCTGCTGGATCAGGAATCAAGACATAGATAAGCCTCAAGCATTTCAAAAAGGAGGTGTGCATGGTCTTATTATCATTTTTCATACCCAATGTTTGATTTTTACAGCATTCAAACTACAATCAAACATAGAGCAATAAGACTTGTGTGAATGTTATTGATCTCTTACCACATTGAGTGCTTGGAAGGCCTTTGTGAAGGAACATGCAACTTGATACACCCAGCTTTCACATCTCCCATACTTTAACTTGGTAGAGCAGACTATGATTGATCCAATGCACAATCTATTTCTAGGTAAGCCCTCCTTTTTTATCTATAGGACATCATGCTTTATTTCTTTAGGCCTTGTCAAGACCCACTTCTTCAACATTTGGGTACAATCAAAGATCCTTCACAGAAACCATGAACTCAATATATTTCATGATATGCTGGCAGATGTAAGTTCATTTTCAATTTCTTTATACATTAAGCTGACACATTTGTTTAGTATATTGTTCCTAGATCTAGTGGAAAGCTGCTGACTGATATTGGGATGCCATCAGGAAGCTCACTGACAGCAGATCAATGGCTACTTCTCATGATGGTCTATGGTACAAGTCTACCTGGTAAGCCTTTATATTAAGTTGGCAATTTCACTCTTCTATACTACAGCCTATTATTTAGAGTAATATGATACACCTTAATTATAGCTACTGTATTTGGATTTTTGCAAACAAACATGTTCCAAAATTGTAATCTCCAGTGTTAAGGAATGTCTTACTAGTGCAAGGACCAGTTTCTGTTGGTCTGGTCTGAGTCCAACCATACTAGCACTAAAATTAAGGGCTGATTTGGGTCCAGCTGCATCAGAATTAGGCAAAAACTGGACTTCACTAGACATTTAAACTCTAGTTGTCATAGCTAATGATTCTTCAAAGTATAAATATATCTTTGCCAAATTATCATTGGTACACAAGACCACATATCACTGAAAATCTGTGAACTTAACAAGCACAATTGCTGCTACATACATGCAACACATTCTAAGAAGACACTTGGGCTATTGCTCAAGACCATGGATGGTAAGCTTGCATTAATGTATTTACTTACTATCATGCAGAAGCTTAAAGTGGACTGATAGTAGCTTTGCTGATTGGAAGAACCAGTTGGGAGTGCAACTGGATATTTTCACTTGATGACATCAGCTTCCCATGTTATATGGAACAAATATAAAGCTAAAAGCAGAGCTTTCCCACACCTCACTGTAGCTTTGTTACATTCCCACACCCTGACTCATAATGAAGAAATTACATGAAAATCCATAAACATCAAGACACTTTTTGAGCCACTGCATGACAAAATAAGAACACAAAAAGTTGTTATAGTGTGACCAAAAATACTTCTTTCTCTTTTCAACCCAATCCTGTGCAGCCCACTAAGTACATTGAGCATCTATGACCTGTGCCATTGAATACCAATATGATAGCACCTAGGATGGTAGCAGAGTTGCTAGGAATATTGTTTGAATAATGGAGCACCACACATCAAACTGTGCTTGTCCAAAAAATTGTCAAAGTTCTGATGAGAGTGCAAAGGGACAGAATTAGTTAGGTATGTCTTAACTCTACAGTTTGGTTGCATCTGATTAGTGATTAGGATTAAGGTTCTCTACACATGAGCCAACTGGTGTGGAGTCTGCGCTCTATTGAATCATAGGATCAATATGTAAGCAAAGCAAAGCACAATGGTGCAGAGCAATTTGATGCACTTGTTCAAGAGAATATCAATGGACATCGAACCATCATGAAAACTCGACCAATTCCAAAATGATTTCCACTGATAACGACTCGAATACAGTGATATCTCATGCATAAAAATGTCTTTACAATCAAGTATCTTCCGATTAATCACCCAATGAAAGGGAAAAGAATGGCGGCATGCCGCTGGTTTACACATTTCCAGGTGGCTGAAATACATCCCCGAGTACTCTCGCCAGCTCTGTAAACTGCGCTGCTGGCACAAGCATCAACCGTCCAGCCGTGTCTAATCCAAATGACTCCGCATTGCGTGGCTGGGCATTCGAATACGGAAAAATCAGATGATGGGAAGCAAACTAGGAAAAGGTGAGACCAATTTCAAAGCACGTCCAATCGAGCGGCGCACCTTTCGAATTTCCTCGTCCTCTGGGTGGAACGGATACACACCGTCCGGGCTTCTGTCGTTGGTTTCCCTATTCGAGTTTTGAGATTTTTGTCTTTTTGACGCTTTCCCTGGCTGCTGTTGGGCGATAGTCATCGCTTCCTCCTCCTCCGGAGTAAGCTTGTATACACGTGATATGAAAATCAGGTGGGTGAAATTGAAGGGTTCATTCTGAAAGGGACGACCACAAGGCTCATGGTTCATACAGGAACTTTCTGAGATTCGGCGACTCACTTCTTCGACTGCATCCTTGAGTTCATCCACGAGCATACGGTACATCGGAGGTATCACCGGCACAGGCATGTTGATCAGCCTTTCGCATAGAATGAGTCCTACTTGACACTGCGGATCACGCAGTATCGTCGATAGTGATTCGTGGAATGCATCGTCTCCCTTCGATTTTGCCAGAATGTACTCTACGAGCAACTTTATAGACACGTTATCCTGAAATCCATCCTTGCTTTAAAAACGCCTGATAAAAAAACAGACGATACTCACGTTGTGCACACCGATATTTAGAACGCTCAAGAAAGCATACGGGCTGCTCTCCTCTCCATCAGTCTTGATCGTGGTCCCCATATCAGGCTGTGAAAGCACCAGGTCCGCAAGAGCGTGCGTGCTGAGACCCTCAGCGTCTACACCAAAGAGCTGATCAAGAAGACGCTTGATGGCATGGTAGTCGATCGTTGCATCGAAGCCAAAAAAGTCGAAATCTACATCGATGAGCGTCGGAGTCTACTAAGAACTGGTCATTATAGATTATCACAAACAAAAGACCTCATGGAATCATACGTCTTCCGAGTCACTGTCGGAATCTTCGTGGTCGGCTTGATTTTTGCGTTTTGACATGAATATAGAGTGGACCAATATGCATGCAAAGTCACGAAATAGAGTTTATCGTGTTACGTAAGACATCGTTTATCGTCATCGCATCTCAAAGGGTCACAAAAGTAAAAGTATTATATACAAATCCACGATACTTCAAGTCAACAGCACCAGAAGCAGTCGTCATAAGTACACACTAACTAAAACGACAACAACAGCAAGTTAGAACAAAGCATACTCGCGAGTCGCAACCAAAGTCAACGTTCAACCTGGCATTAAGATAAGTACCACGTCTGTCGCTACGTACAAACGAACCGCATCAGTGAAACACACAGCCGCTATCGCGTGATGCCCATCTTTAGGAATGCCCCCACTACATCAACTTCATCCCATTGTCCTGGGTTCTCCGCTGTTTTCTTTGCGTGGATGTATGCGAGGGTATTGCGGAAGTGTCGAGTGATCACTTCGGGCGTCGCGACACCCTCTATTCTTTGCGAGGGGTGGAGATATGAGGAGGATGAAGATGGCGATGTGATCGTGTCGATGGAGGAAGCGATGAGTTCAACTAGTGAGACTATAAATTTAGGTGCGATCTGATTCAAAACATGAATACGTTGTTGCTGTTACTGATACAACGAATACTCACTGCAGGCGCGCCCCGGTCGAAATAATACAAATATTGATCGAGTGTGTCACAGTAAAGCTGGACAGTGACTATCTCCTCCGTTGCGGAATTTGCTATGCGTAGTGATTTCTGAAGGCATTCTAGTACACGTTTGCTGTCCTGATGCGGGTACTAAATGCCATCTATCAGTCATCGTATCTCGATAAGGAATGAAAGCTACAAACCGCTTTAACACCTTCACCGTCCTCTCTAGGGGGAAAAGCAGCCTTTTCAGACTCCTTCACAGCAGGCCCATCAACCTCCCCCTCTTCTAAAACAGGCTCTTGCCACCACAAATGGCTAGCAGCATGTACCGCCGTCGCCTGGTGTTGTTTCTTCAACAACCTCGCACCATGCAACGCAGCCTTCGTTATCAGCGTATCGTATCCATCGATATTGAACACCCTCGCGCCTTGAAGGGTGCCGATGATAAGGGTGATAGCAGCAAGCTGCGCTCTGCTTTCTGAAATACTGTCTTCGTATACCGAGAAAGCTTGCACGTAGAAATCGTAGGCAAGGTCTTCGAATCCAGAACCACATTCTGATGCGATCTGTGCTGCGAGGAGGAATAACCTCAGTGCGAGTGCTGGGGCGTCGACCTGGGTGGCAAGGATGGAGGTGCACTGCCGAGCGAATTTGAGTATCGTGTTGACCTTGTCTTGCCAGCCTTCTTCCTGCGAATGGTGAGCAGCAGAACACAAAAACGACAAGGCAGCATACAAGATGTTCACAGTTTTTATATCGTCTACATAACTTGATACTGGAAGTGATGAGTGCAGGGAACGTATAGCGCATCCGCTCGCCACCAGCTTCGAGATGTTTTCGAGCCATTTGTAACAGCTGGGCAGCACGTCAGTCCAGGAAATACCCCCGCAGAGAAGATTCGTACATCAAATTGGATATCCAGCGAATCCGCACGGAACAGATGCACCATCCGTGCAACCCAACCTTGTTCCTCTGCGAGATCCTCCCTCTCCGTATGATACGGTCCCTGTCTCCTAATTTCCTTGGCTCCAGCGCCACTCTGCGGTGCAGCGGAATCAGTCTGGTCCTTGATCAAAACATGACAAAGCTCCAAAACCCCATCCACATCGTCCGGCGCCTCGATGATCGTTTCGTTCTTGAGTACGCTCGAAATCACAGAATTGGCGATTGACCGTCTTGTCGAGAATAGTTGCTGGGAGAGCAGGGGGACATAGTGAGGAATTGCAAGGACTGTGAGGACGGATTGGTAGGAATTTATAGGTGCTACTAGGAGAGCAGCGAGGTTTGCAGCTGTCTGCGGTACGTGGAGGTCAGGGCTAGATAGCTTGATTAGTGCGAGTTAACATGAAGACGCGTAACATGCCTTTCTGAGAACTCCTTAATTTTGTCATGCGCAAAGCCAAGGATTTGATCCACATATTCTAGCCTATCTGGATAGCAGCTTAGTGAGAGGTTGGTGAGGGATACAAGCAGTGCGGTGATATCCTGTATCGACAAATCCGGCCGCGCCTTCGAAAGACGAATGAGAATCACGCACGGTAGCATAGATTGAAACTCACTTTAATAAGCTCCACTACTTGCTTCCAAAACACCTCAAACAACCGGACGTTCTCTGGAACACCCCTGAATTTCCGAACAGGCAATCCATCATGCACCTCCGCCGAAATGCCATTTGTAGCCGTAGCCGGTCCCGCACCAACCTCCATCTCAGCCATGCTTTTCTCCGTATCAGCAACAGCACTATCCCAAGCATCCTCCGCCGAGGTCGGTGCACTAGCCGCAGTACCATTATCCCTTGCCCGAGCCTTCTGAAGTTTTACCTTATCCGCAAGTCTCCGAGCAGCAGCTTCTTCCTGACGTTTTGTCTCCTCGGGATCTTCGTTCTCAGCCTCACGAGCAGCGTACGCAGCCAACCGGTCGATGAGCGCAATCACAATCAGCTTGATGTTCACCTTTGGATGAAGTTGGGCCGTAGCTGATAGGAACGGGCCGAGGGTATGTAAATGGAATTCATCCGTGAATACCTATTTGATGATCAGTCAGTACAGTCTTCCATGATGATGCCTCCCAATCAATCCATCAATCCATCACCCGTACCTGAATAACAACCTCCATCAAATACTCTTGCGCAATCACATCTTTACAATTAACGACTTGTTCCAAGATAGCAGGGAGGATGCTGTGTCTGTACATCTCGAGGTCTACGCCGTCGAGTTGGGAGAGCCGGACGAGATTGGTGCCGACGAGGATACGGAGGTCGCGGCGCTCCATCTCGCGCTTTTCGCGGTCGCGGGAGTGGCCTTGGTGTTGGAGGCGTACCCAGAGTTTGTTCATTTCAATGAAGTTGGTTAGGACGAAGGAGATGGAGTCTTGGAGATTTCCTATTGGTCTGTAGGGATGTTAGTGTTGGTTTTGCTTTTGGGATGGGATGGGGGACGTACCCTGGATCGACGCCGATAGGGAGATGATCTCTCGTCTGCCCGCTTAGGTAGTGCCTTAAGAAGAGCCCTCGTATGGGGTGCAACACCCCACGAGACATTTCCATCATATCCTTCATGATCTCCTTCACTGGTGCATCCGGGATAGACATGTACACAGCACCGACGGTGATCATGAGATACAACCTCGGTACGATGTTCCCAGCATATTGAACGAGTTCGTAGAGGTCTGCGAGGTGGTGTCGGGATTGGGTGTGTGCGTCGTAGAGATAGTTGGAGAGGTGTCTTAGGGCGTCGAACACTGCCATGTCTACGCTCAAAAATTCAAGATTAGAAAAGGGGGAAGAGGGAGAGGTGTGCGCACAAAGTTCGTAGTATTGCTTTGGGGATAAGGATGACGTCCGGAGTTCTGCTAGCATCAAGCTAGCGCTTTTCAGCGCGTCCATTATATCGTCGTTATCCTGTTCATTGTACCAGTGTGATGTTAGTGAAATATAACGTGTATGCGTTGAAGGGAAATTATGCTTATGCTGCGCAGGAAACTCACCAAATGTCGCTTCATCTGACCGACTTGAATCTTGACTGTGCTGAGGGACTCACTGAGGAGCTTGCCTTCCTCTACTACTACTACTGTGGGCGTCGCCATTGCTCCGTTCGACGAGTTGGAGGATATGTTAAACTGACTGCCGCCTGTACCCGCCAAGTGGGTTTCCACCAGAGGTTGAGGATGACATAAGCCTTGTCTATCATGACGAGGCCTTGATCAGCGCTTCGCGAACTATGTCACAATATTAATATTAAATATTCCTCCTCGTGGCTCATTCACACAAAACGTGGTGCATCCTTATACAAAACAGCCTCGATCAATGCATGCAGACCCATGTCACTCGCACCACACTCCTCCTTTTCAATTCTCTCCACAACCGCAGCCTCAGGCATCCACGCTGGTACCTCACCCTTACACTTCTTCCAATACGCTGTAAAAAGCTTCATCTCATGCCTCCATTTTCTCCCCTTCTTATGCGCGCTCAAACTAACCAAAATCGCAGCGCTACAATGCCTTCAGTTCCTCGTCACAAGCTGATTTCCATGCGCAAGCTAAGCCAGTCTTCGATGAGATTATAGCTCGAATCACTAGGAGGACGGGTTCTGTCGCTGCGTCTACGAATGCAGGCTCTAAACCTCCATAGACTGTATTCATCTCTTCGCGGTGGTACGTGTAGGACTTTGCTCGAACCTGGTCATTGGACGTATTTTTCCTCGAGTCTGTTGGGGTTGAGACTAGGTGCGTAGCTCGATGCCTTTGTTGCGCCCTAGCATGCCGTGTGCGAGGCAGACGGGTTAGCCATCGTGCCCTGAGGATGTAAGGGGGAGGAATGGAAAAGGCGTTGGGGGATTGCGAGGATGCCGCGGGGGGAGAACCCGATATGGGAACCCCAGGGGGAAGCAGGGTGGATAGGGGAGTAGAGACCGACGAGAAGTTTTATTGGTATCTTAAAATTTTCGTCCGGCTGCTTTTCGGATTGTTCTGTTGCGCTTTTTGGCTTCGAAAGGGTCCTCATGACTGGGATGTCTGAGGATCGGCCAGGGGTCGTTGCCTTCTATTAGAGTTGGGTCTATTCCTGTGCGACTCGGGCCAGACCATGTTGCTTATCAATTAAAGCAATAGTGTCGATTACGCCATGTAGGCTATGCATAGAGGAATACGGCTAAGGATAATGCGCTGACATTCCGAGTCATCGTTGTTGAGTTGAATGTACGGCATGAGGCGCGGACCATGCAGCCACAGGAAGCAACGAGAGCGACAGTTATGGCTGTCCACCAGAGATGTTTCCTGGTTGTCCATAAACCTTCTGTTTCGGATATTTGGATGAGCGCCTATGAATGAGAAATGCACTACTGAAGAGACATGTACAGCAGCGTTGCATTGATCATCATTCGGGTTAGGTTGTGGGCAGCGTTGAGTGGCGTCAGGAGAGATTTATACCTCCGGTCAACGTGCGAGGAGCATAAAGGTATAGACGGTATTTTCCCAAAGGAGATAGCTATATGATAAGAATGACACGTGGGCTTGGAGTGACCGACGAGTTACATTCATCGGTTATTGTTTTGTTGTGTTTGGTTTCTGTGCTGTTGTTCGTCGTCGCGGTATTCGTTGTCCGTCTCATCCTTTTTATTTTTTTGTGAAAAGGAGAAGGGGGGTCCTCGCGCGTGTTACTGACTTTTTTAATCTTGTGAGTTTTTTTTTGTTTTGATTTTTTTGATCTAAAGTAACTTGAACGAAGAATTTCTGTGTTGCCCATGGCCGTTCTCGCACCACAAGATTGGCACCCACCTCGCGATACAATGGATCCACGTCCTCAATCAAACGAACAACAGTCTAACATACCAATTCAACCTTATCCATACCCAGTTCAACAGCCTCATGGCACTTGGACTCCAAGTCCAAATGCTCAACCCTTTTACCCTTCTTACTACCAACAACAACAACAGCAGCAGCATCAACAGCAACAGCAACAACAGCAACAACCTCATCTTCAACAACAAAACCCTTATTTCGATCCTCAAGCGAATGCTCAACTAGCTCAGTGGGCATATCAGCAGATGATGTATTCTCAACAACAACAAATCCTTCCTCATCAACGTCCTCAACCAGCTGACTACTTTAACCCCTCCCAGTTATTCTCCCCTTTTCCAACTGGAACACCCCCTCCTCATTCTCATCATCAGAATTTTCCTCCTCCTCAACAACAAACTCAACGTTCCCTGTCATCAGATGCAGCTCAATATAATGGCTTTCATCCATATCGCCGTCCAAATAATAATACCCGTCCACAAGATATCCAGGACTGGCGTGCTCAACCTCCATATGCACGCGGTACTGAAGCTTCCGCTTCTACAACATCTGTCAATTCTTCTTCCTCTCACGGCGGAGCATCGCGCCAACGTACAACAAGTCAGGGTCAAGTCCCATCTCGTTCAAGGATCACTCCTCCAACAGAAAATCCACGTCCTCGTACAGGTAGTGGTTCATCCACTAAGTCTCCCCATCCTCACCACCGTACAACTTCTTCTTCCTCTACAAATTCATCATCTCCACGCCCTTCCGTAACTACCGCAACCTCTAGGAGCTCCACTTCCACAGCCACAACTCCCGCAACCGCTTCATCTTCTTCCCATGCTCGCCCCGCCCGGCCGTCCCCGCTCAGTCAAGGCACATACACGGCTGCGGAAAAGCGCATGTCACGTGATGACTCCGATCTTGCCGCTATCCTCGAAGGTACCTCCATCGGTGGAAAAACAGGCGGCATCAAGGGCAGACTCCGTCGTGCACTCAGTCTCAATGCCGCCCAAGCATTGCAAGAAGAAGAAGAACCTTCCTCTGCCAGTGGAAGCACATCCAAAGATCCTCCCGCAACCCTCCCTGATGCTGACGCTGCCAGCACCGCCACAGTTCAAACCAAGAAAAAAGGTCGGGCAGCGTCCTTGTTCAACTCTCGCCTCAATGCGAGCACCGACAACATCTCTCTTTCGTCCACAATGTCCTCTGCTTCCGTCGTCATCCGCAAGATCGGCTCCATCGGAAAACTCGCAAGGCGGAATAGCCTCGCAGGAATAACTTCCCTCTTCAAAGACAAGAACAAGTCTTCTGAAGGCTCCGAGGACGGCAAGAAGAAAAAGAAAAAGGAAAAGGACGCAAAGGGCGATGTCGTAGCCCCTGCCCTTTCGCACGCTGTTGCCGAGCTTGATCGTGGCGAATGGAGCGGTCCGGATATGAACGGGTTGAGTCCTGCTGCTAAACTCGCCCGGCAACATACCCTCAAGAGTAATGCCGAGGCTGCTGCTGCTGCAAAGGCACGTGTGGAACCAGTGCAACCTCAGGCGAATGGGATTCATGTCCCTGCTGCATGGGAGAAGAATACTACTACAAGGGCCGGCGAGTCGAGTGCTAGAGTGAACGAGGATGGAACAAGGGTATTGGTCGAGGAAGACGATGAGAGTGATGATGGACACGCGTATGTACCACAGCCTGGACAGAACTTCATATCGGACGGCTGGGACGACGATGAAGTCTGGGATGAGGATGGGGAAGAGGACGTTACTATTCGTGTAGCGGGTGAAGACGAGGAAGTCGTCGCTTGGGCCACCAATATCAGGCGCAGTATCGAGCGTCAAAGGACGCCTGCAAAAGGCATCCTTAAAGGTGCGTGCCGAGTAGTTCGGGCACTGTTTACGCTGATTTTTTTT
>Ga0310811_10008356_pt1 | contig 13300 bp, 13 predicted proteins | sample YCmetagenome_FD_207642 | JGI IMG/M metagenome (GOLD analysis project Ga0310811, IMG submission 207642) | Soil microbial communities from experimental microcosm in Duke University, North Carolina, United States - YC | ecosystem: Engineered > Artificial ecosystem > Soil microcosm > Unclassified ...
AAGGACCAGGGCATCGATCCCTGGAGCGAATTCTTCACCACCTACAATTCGCAGAACCGCCTCTATGAGCTGCCCGGATTCAGGGAATTGGTCAGCCACATCCAGCGTGAGGGCGACATCTTCGCCCGTACACTTGGTTTCGACCCGACGCAGCCGCTCTATCTCACGGGGTGCTGGCTGAACGTCTACGGCTCGGGTCATTCCCAGGACCTGCATGTCCACACCGGCCAGGTCATCTCGGGCTGCTACTACGTCAAATCGCCGCCGGGCGTGCCCGGGCTGTCGGTCTTTTCGCCGTTCGCCGAAGAAATGTTCGACGCACAGGTCACCGAGACCAATCCGCTGAACGCCAAATTCATCGAGGTGCCCGCGGTCGAGGGCGAGTTGCTGCTGTTCCGGAGCTGGACCCGTCATTGCGTGCGGCCGAACCGCACGAACAGCGAACGCATCTCGATTGCCTTTAATTTCGCCTACTAACCGATAGTCACGACGATCCATGGCGGACGCTCAACGTCAGACCCACTTCCTGTTCCCGACCGTGGTCCGGATGTCCACAATCGAGGATGCTCCGGCGCTCAACGCCCGGCTCACCGGCGCAATCGCGGAGCTACGCGCACGCGTGCCGGGTCCCCCGCCCGATTCGTGGAGCGGCAGCCTCTACACGACGTTCGACACATTGAAGACGGTTCATCTCGAGCCTGGCTTCGGAGACCTCGCCGCGGTGGTGGAGCGCGAGGCGAACGACTTCGCCCGCCAGCTCGGCATGGAGCTCGGCAAAACCCCCGTGCGGATCCTCAGCTCATGGCTGAACATCTACGGCCCCGGGCACAATCAGGAAGTGCACGTCCACGCCAACAGCCTAATTTCGGCGGTTTACTACGTGAAGGCTCCCGACGGCGCACCCGGCCTCAAGATCCACTCGCCGTTCCACGACTCAATGCTGTCGCCGCCGATCGTCGAGATCACTCCGGCAAATCAGTTGTTCGACGAGCTCCCCGCGGCGCCCGGGCGTCTGATGATGTTCCGGAGCTGGACCCGCCACAGTGTTCGCGCGAACCCGGTTACGGGCGAGCGGGTTTCGATCGCCTTCAACCTGAAATAGTTTCGCGCGCCTTCACGCACCGGAGACACGCGTCGATGATCTGCTGGGCGCCGGGCATCACCGCAGCCTCGAGCGGCGGACTGAACGGCACTGGCACCATCGCCCGGGCAACGCGCTGAACCGGCGCCTTGAGCGCAGCGAACGCCTTTTCCGCGACAAACGCCGCGACCTCGGACGCCGCCCCGCAGATGATCGAGCCTTCGTCGGCGACGACCAGCCGCCCGGTCCGCTTCACCGACTCGATCACCGTCGCCTCGTCGAGCGGGCACAGGGTGCGGAGGTCGACGACCTCGACGTCGATGCCGCTCTTCGCAAGCGTCTCGGCGGCGGCGAGCGCCTCCGGCACCATCTTCGAGAGCGCCACCACGGTGACGTCGCGCCCTTTCCTCTTCACTGCCGCCTTGCCGAGCGGAATCTCGTAGTCTCCGGCGGGGACCTCGTCCTCGAGGCCGAGTAGCATCGTGTGATTGAAGAAAAAGGTCGGGTTGCGGCTTTTCATCGACGCGCGCATCAGCCCCTTGGCATCGGCGGGACTCGCCGGCATGACGATCTCGATGCCCGGCGCGTTGGCCATCATCGCGTGCGGGCTTACCGAGTGCTGCGGTCCGCCACCGCCGCGGATGCCGTGGAAGACATGGAACACCACCGGCGCCTGAAGCTGGCCGCCCGACATGTAGTGGCCATTACCGACTTCGTTGACGAACTGGTTCCAGGCTTCAAGCGCGAACGAGGCCGTTCCGTAGTGGATCAGCATAGGCGTGCCGGCCATGGCCGCACCCAATCCGAGTGACGTCATCACCTGTTCCGATGTCGGCGGATCGGTGATGCGATCGCCGAATTCATCAATGAGCGGCTTCTGGGCATCGGCCTCGGCACCGTGGCCCGTCATGCCACGACCGAGAATGAAGGCTTTGGGGTCCGAGCGCAGGGCCCAGACGAGCCCGTCGATAAGCGCTGCGGCAAAGGTCATGCGTGGCATGGGTGCTCTACTCTGCTGTCGTGTTGCAAACGGTCAGACGAACGCGCCCTGGAAGGCGCTTTCGACCTTAGGGAATGGGGAGGCCTCGGCGAACTTGCGCGCATCGGCAATGTCGGCCTGAACGCGCTTATCGACGGCGAGAATCTCATCCCGCGTCATCTCTTTGGTCTCGGCGAGTTTCTTCGCGTAGAGGCGCAGCGGATCGAACCGCTTGATCCAGTCGGCGTGCTTGCCGGTGATCTTGCCTTCGTCCCATGCCATCTCGAGGTCGGTGACGCCGGTCGGGAACGCCGCGTTGACCTGGTGCGATCCTGGCCAGCGCTCCAGCGTCACCTCAAGGAACACCGGTCCCTTGCCGGCGCGGATGGTTCGTGTCGCCTCGTCGATGGCGGCGAGCGTCTCCTCGGCGTCGGCACCGTTGACCAGTTTCGAGGGGATCGACAGCGCCTCCGGGACATGGCGGAGCGCCTTGGCCGCCAGCATCGACGACGGCCGTTGGCCGGCCTTCGAGTTGTTCTCGCACAGGAACAGCACCGGGAGCTCGAAGACCGACGCCATGTTCAGCGACTCATAGGCGATGCCCTCGTCGAGGGTGCCGTCGCCGAAATGCGCGAATGCGACGTTGTCGGTCTTCTGGCACTTGAACGCCCAGGCCGACCCGATGGCGAGCGCTATCGATCCACCGACCATCGCAGAGGTCGATCCGATGCCGTGCTCGGGATCGCAGAGGTGCCACGTCCCGCCCTTGCCGCCGTTGAGGCCGTCGGCGCGGCCGAGGATCTCGGCATACGCCTTACCCGGATCGGCGCCGGCCGCGATAACGAAGCCGTGGTTGCGATGAGTGGTGTGGATGCGGTCGCCCCGCTTCATGACCGCGCCGACAGCGGCGCCCGTGGTCTCATGGCCGATGTGAAGGTGCTGCCGCCCGACATAGCTGTGGGCGAGAGCGAGGTGAATGACGGTTTCCTCGAATCGGCGCATCCGCAGCATCCGTGTGAGGAGCGCGAGCCGTTTTTCCTGCGTGAGGGTGCTCATAGCCTGATCGTTTCTATTTGGTGATTGATGTGATGATGATGCGGCGAACAGCCGCGGATGTCTCCCTGGCGACCCCTGAGGGGCTCTGTTGTGGGTCGAATTCTAGGGGTTGACTTGACGCCAAGGCAACGGCCAACGATGGCGGATGGCTACGCGCCGCGCTAAGAATTATGAAACGCCAACGGAGCGAGCATGCACGGGTTCGATTCCGACCTCGGTGGACTGCTCCGAGATGATCTCACCGCAGGCGCGTTCCGCGTCCATCGCAGCGCTCGCGCTATGAGCGGATCGCTAATTCACATCCGAGGGCGGCATGTAGCCGAATCCATGACCGCCGCCCTACCAAAGCATCAATGGCCCTGCATGAGCGCTCGAGCCAACAGCGCCACGATCACGATGGTCGCCGTCCCGTATGCCAGCAGCATGAGCATCGCCGTCTGCAGGTTCTTGCCCAATACCCTCGCCAACCAAGCATCACCACAGAGCACAAAAGGATCAACGCTCATGGACGATTCTCCCGGGATGCGGAGCGGGAAGCCGGAAGCCGGGCAAATTCCCGCAAGACGAAGCGATGTAAGATGTAGCTTGATGTAAGCTAGTAGATCATACGTCGGGTTGTAGGGCACTGGCCACGGTTGAAAGCAACAACGGACGGGCAATAGCGACATGACCATCGCGGATCAAACGGTTTTGGATCGCCCAGAGGAACTGAACGAGCGCGAGTTGTCGCCTTGGTGGGTGCGAGCACTGCTGATCATCGTGGTGCTCGGGTTTGCGGCGTTGATCGCCGTCACCGTGCTGGCTTATCGCAATGCGCCACCGATTCCGGCGCGCGCGATCGGACCGGACGGCGCCACTTTGTTCACCCGGGAGGACGTCGGCGCTGGCCAGGCGGTGTTCCTCAAGTACGGCCTGATGGACAACGGCAGCATCTGGGGGCACGGGGCCTACCTCGGCCCCGATTTCGCCGCCGAGACGCTCCATCGCTTCGGCGCGACGACCGCAGGGGCGATCGCGCGTCAGCAGTATGGCAAGGATGTCGCGGAACTCACTCCGGGGCAGTTGGCCGCCGTACGCGGTGAAACGGCGGTGACGCTCAAGACCAATCGCTTCGATTCCACCACCGACACTCTCACTCTCACCGCGCCCGAAGTGGATGCGTTCCACAGCGAAATCAATCACTGGACCGACTACTTCCGTGACCCGTCGCGCAACGGCGGCCTCGCCCGCAATCTGATCGCCGCCCCGTCGGAGCTGCGACAGCTCACCAGCTTCTTCACCTGGGCCGCGTGGGCTTCGGTCGCCGCGCGTCCAGGCGCGGATTACTCCTACACCAACAACTTCCCCTACGATCCCGATGTCGGCAATCATCCGACTTCGGGCGCGGTGCTGTGGAGCGCCTTGAGCCTCGTCGCGCTGCTCGGAGGTACGGCGGCAGTCCTGCTGGCGTTCGGCCGGTTCGACTATCTCGGCTGGGTCAGTCGCGGGCGCCACGTGCACGTGAGCATGTTGCCCGGCGAGGCAAGCGCCGGCCAGCGGGCGCTGGTCAAATTCTTCGTTGTCGTCGCGCTGCTGCTTCTGATGCAGACCCTGGTCGGCGGAGCCATCGCGCACTATCGCGCAGATCCCGGCAGCTTCTACGGTTTCGAGCTGGAGACGATCTTTCCCAGCAATCTGATGCGCACGTGGCATCTGCAGACCGCGATCTTCTGGATCGCGACCGCCTATGTCGCCGCCGCGCTGTTCCTCGCCCGCGCTCTCGGGCCGAGCGAGCCACACGCCATGCCAGGCCTCGTACATCTGCTGTTCGTCGCTTTCGCTGTTGTGATCGGCGGTAGCTTGCTCGGCGAATGGCTTGGCATCAGTAACCTGCTCGGCGACTGGTGGTTCTGGCTTGGCAACCAGGGCTGGGAATACCTGGAACTCGGGCGCCTGTGGCAGTACCTGCTCGCGGCGGGCCTACTGCTATGGTTCGCGCTGCTGTGGCAGCTGGCGCGGCCGCGTGCCGTGGCGGATCCAGCGGCGCGCCCACTCGCACGCATGTTCCTGATCGCTGCCCTGGCGATCCCGGTTTTCTATCTTCCGGCGCTGTTCTACGGGGCCGAGACGAACTACACCGTGGTCGACACCTGGCGATTCTGGATCATCCATTTGTGGGTCGAGGGTTTTTTCGAGTTCTTCGCCACCACGGTCGTGGCGCTGGTGTTCTTCAAACTCGGGCTGACGCAGCGCAACACTGCGCTCCGCGTCATCTACCTCGATGCGATCCTCTACGGCCTGGGAGGCGTGATCGGCACCGGCCACCACTGGTATTTCACCGGCCAGACCAACGTCAACATGGCGCTGTCGGCCATCTTCTCGGCGCTCGAGGTGGTACCGCTGACGCTCCTGACGCTGGACGCATGGGATTTCGTCCGCACCACCCGCGGCGAGTGCGACATCTGCGGGAAGGCCGTTATCGTGCCCCACAGGTGGACGTTCTACTTTCTGATGGCGGTCGGTTTCTGGAATTTCGTCGGCGCCGGGATTTTCGGATTCCTGATCAACCTGCCGATCGTCAGCTACTACGAGGTGGGTACCCTGCTCACGCCCAACCACGGTCACGCCGCGCTGATGGGAGTGTTCGGAATGCTGGCCATTGCGCTGACGGTTTTCGTGCTGCGCCAGACTTCGTCCGACGCGCGCTGGGCGGGAATCGAGAAATACATAAAGGTCGCGTTCTGGGGCACGAATATCGGCCTTGCCATGATGATCGCGATGAGCCTGTTCCCGGGCGGCGTGCTGCAGGTCTGGGATGTTACCCAAAACGGCTACTGGCATGCGCGCAGTCTCGCCTACACGGGCACGGACACCGCACGGTTGATCGAGTGGTTGCGCCTCCCGGGCGACGCCGTCTTCATCGTCTTCGGCGCCATCCCTCTCGCGATCGCGACAATCAAGGCTTATCTCGCGATACGCGCCGATACAGGCACTCAATCCTGACGACGGAGATGGCCGATCCGATCGGCGCACTGGGCCCGGCGAGCCAACCCCGAATCTCGGGGTAAGCCGTGCCCGGATCGGTGCCGGAGGCAATGACGAAGGTGCGGCGCGTGAATTTTGTCGCTTACGGGCTCGAATGCCGCGAAGGCAATGACGAACGGTAGCGGATGGCGCCGGCGCACGCTATCAATTAGGACACGCCAACGGAGCGAGCATGCACGGGTTCGAGTCCAACACCGGCGCCTTCGCTGGACTGCTTCGGGATGATCCCGCCACAGGCGTGTTCCGCGTCCATCGCCGGGCCATGGTCGAGCAGGCGGTGTTCGATGCAGAGATGCGCGCGATCTTCGATCATGCCTGGCTCTATCTTGGCCATGAGTCGGAGGTGCCGAACGCCGGCGACTTCCGCGCGCGCTCGCTCGCCGGGCGCCCGCTCCTGCTCTGCCGCGGCGAGGACGGTGAGGTGCGTGCGTTCCTCAACGTGTGCCCCCATCGCGGCACCGTCGTATGCCGTGAGCGTCAAGGCAACACCAAGTCCTTCACCTGCTTCTATCACTCGTGGACGTTTCGCCTGAACGGCGAGCGCTTGCCGCTGCCCAATGACGAGGCGTACAGCGATGGCGCAAAGCCGGATCCGAAGGAATCAGGATTGAAACTCGTGCCGCGGCAGGCGAACTACCGCGGCTTCATCTTCATCTCCTTCGACGCCGATGCATCGTCGATCGAGGACTATCTCGCCGGCGCGCGGATCTATCTCGACGCGGTCGCCGATCAAGGCGAGAACGGCATGGAGGTGATCGCCGGCAGCCAGCTCTACTCCGCGCGGGGCAACTGGAAGCTGCTGGTCGAAAACACCATCGACTTCCTCCACACGGTTCCGGTGCATCAGACCTATTTCAAGTTCCTGCGCGACTTCGGCACCGATCTGTCGAGCGGAGTCAGCGGTCGCGGCTATGATCTCGGCAATGGCCACGCCGTCGTCGCGTTCAAGGCCGGCTGGGGCCGCCCGGTAGCGCGCTGGGAGCCGTCCTGGGGCGAGGCGGAAAAATCGCGCCTCGCCGATCTGCGCGTGCAGGTCGTCAAGCGCGTCGGCGAGGAGCGCGCCAAGCTGATCGCCGACACCGACCGCAACCTCTGCCTGTTCCCCAACCTTCTCATCAACGACATCATGGCCACGGTGCTGCGCCAGGCGAATCCGGTGGCGCCCGGATACATGGAGATCACCCAATGGGCGCTCGCGCCCAAGGGCGAAGACCCGGCTTCGCGCGCGCGACGGCTCCACGCCTTCAACACGTTCCTGGGGCCGGGAGGATTCGCGACGCCCGACGACATCGAAGCATTCGAGGGCTGCCAGCGCGGCTTCGGCGCCTGGCGCGAGCTCGGGTGGTCGGATTACTCGCGCGGCTACCGCACCGAAGTCGACGGGCCCGAAGACAAGATCCGCTCCGATCACGAGCTGCAGATCCGCGCCTTCTACCGGCGCTGGCACGAACTGATCTCCGCCGGGATGGCATCTTGAGCACACCGACACGCGCCGAGATCGAGGACTTTCTGTTCCTCGAGGCCGATCTGCTCGATACCTGGCGACTCGACGAATGGCTCGAGCTGTTCGCGGAGGACGGCTGCTACGAGATTCCGGCGACCGACCTGCCCGACGGCGATCCCGCGAAGCACCTCTTCATCATCGCCGATTCGATGCCGGTGCTCCGCGGCCGTGTGCAACGGCTGAAGAGCGTTGCCGCATATTCGGAAAGCCCGCGGTCGCGGACGCGACGGATCGTCGGCAATGTGCGCCTGCTCGGCAGCGAGGGCGATACATTGAAGGTCGGCGCCAATTTCATTGTCCAGCGAGTCAAGAACGACAACACCGACTCGTACTGCGGCCGCTACGACCTGCTGCTCCGTTCGACCGCCGGTGGCCTTCGCTTCGTTCGACGTCGGGCCGTCCTCGATCTCGATGCCCTGCGACCGCAGGGACGCGTCAGTTTCATTCTTTGAACCGCACAGTCGGCGCGATCGGCGATCTCGCGGCATCGAAGCTAGGTAATAGCCGCAGAATGCCGAGCGTCACGCCGATAACATGCGACGGCGCGCGTCTGTGAATTGTAGATGACGCGTGGCGATGCTAAGAGGCAAACCGTTCGCGATTTCGTTCATAACGCTTTTCGGATTTTCAGATGCTCGACAATATGTACATTGGCGCGATCCTCATGGGGATCATCGAGGGCCTGACCGAGTTCCTGCCGGTGTCGTCCACAGGTCACCTGATCCTCCTCGACGAACTGATCGGCTTCCAGGGACCCCCGGGCCACGTCTTCGAGATCGTCATCCAGTTGGGCGCGATCCTCGCGATCTGCGTCCTCTACTTCCAGCGCCTGTGGCGGGTCGTAGTCGGGCTGCCGAGCGATCCCGGTGCGCAGCGCTTCGCGATGGCCGTGATCCTTGCCTTTCTGCCGGCCGCTGTGATCGGCGTCATCCTTCATGACTTCATCAAGTCGGTGTTGTTCTCGCCGATCGTCGTGTGCGTCGCACTGATCGTCGGCGGCTTCGCCATTCTGATCATCGAGCGCATGCGGCCGGTGCCGCGGGTGCAGGCGATCGAGAAGTTCACGCCCCGGCTTTCCCTTGAAATCGGCCTGATGCAGTGCCTTGCGATGATTCCCGGCGTCTCCCGCTCGGGCGCCACCATCCTCGGCGCGCTCCTGCTCGGCGTCGAGCGCAAGACCGCCGCCGAGTTCTCGTTCTTCCTCGCCATCCCGACGATGTTCGGCGCCACGGTCTACGACCTTTATAAGAATCGCGCGGACCTCACCATGAATGGGAGTCTCCTCATCGCCATCGGCTTCGTGGCTGCGTTCTTTTCCGCGTTGCTCGTGGTGAAGTGGTTCGTCGACTTCGTTGGACGTCACGGCTTCTCGCCGTTCGCCTGGTACCGCATCGTCGTCGGCACGATCGGCCTCGCCGCCCTGCTGATCCGCTAGTTCGACGATCGGCATCCCGCGCTCAGGACTGCGGAGCATTCCGGAGCCATACGCCGGGGCTGACGTTTCGCGTCAGCCGCCGCGGACCGCCGCCGATTGATGGAACGCGCAGGTGCTCGGCTGCCGATCGGTCACCACCGTCGGGACGAGACGAAGCTCCTGATGATCGACACGGCCTCGGTATTCCTTGCCGTCGACCTTCAGCACCAGAGCGTTGCCCTGCTGCTGCCAGGTCGCCTCATCGGCATCGACAAAGTCGTAGACCAAGTCAAACAGGATATCGGCGGTGCCATCGGCGTGGAATCGCATCACCTCGACCTTGCATCCTGGGGCGCTGCCCCACTCGGTGCCCGCCAGCACGATCTCGGGATTTCCTGCACGAGCACCCGACGCAACGGCCACTGTCGCGACCAACGCGGTATTCGCCAAAATCGCCCAACGCATGACCAGATACTCCTGTATCTCGGGGTTGGACGTGTCGCCTCTCCACCCCGCTCCCTGCAAGGGGTGCACCAAACATCGTTAATGAATGGTAAAAGCCGGAATTGGCGCGTTTCCGCGGGTTGGCTCCGTCGGCATCGACACTGGACAGACCAGAATGCACCAAGCGCGGCCGTGGGTGATGAACCCATGGGCAACTCTCGGAATTGAGCGTTTTGGTCAGAGAGCCCTTCCCGGTCGGGACGGCGTCTGGTAGGTGGACGCGCTACGGAGGGGTGGCCGAGCGGTTTAAGGCACCGGTCTTGAAAACCGGCGTGGGCGCGAGCTCACCGTGGGTTCGAATCCCACCCCCTCCGCCATTCAGTCTCCGCACATCACATGCGGGAAATGGCGCCAGTTCGCGGTCGCGTGCGAAGGCGCAAGACCTGGTCTTCCATAACAGCAGCGGAGAAACAGCAGGACCCGCATCCGCAGACGGCGCTCACCTGTCTTCGGCGCGATTGTGCATAGAATGCACCAGCACTGGCAAAAAATGCTCTTTCTGGCGGCTGTTTCCGATGAGAACCTACGACCACGCTGGGTTTTGACGGCGAATTAGGTTGCCTTCGCTAACAGACGCCTCCACCTGCCGCCGAACCCTATGCCGCAGTTCGATCAGGAGAGACCCGCAATGCGGACAACCGTCACCTGGCCACACAACAAGAAGATTTGCGCCACCTTCACCGTCGCCTTCGAGGCCTTCACCAAGGGCGGCCATTTCAAGAAGACCAAAGGCGACGAGGTAAATCTGGTCTCGATCAGCCACGCCAATTACGGCGGCAATGCAGGCATCTGGCGCATCCTCGAGATCCTCGAGCGCAACCAGGTGCGTGCCACGGTCGACGTCAATGGCCTTGCGGTGCAGAAATGGCCCGAGGCGGTGAAGGCGCTGTACAGCGCGGGCAACGAAATCGCCGGGCACGGTACCACCAACGATATCTCTATGACGTCGCTCACGCCCGCGCAGCAGCGCGCCGAAATACGCGAGGTCAACCGCATCGTGAAGGAAGTGACCGGCGAGCAGCCGGTCGGCTGGGTGAGCCCGGGCGGTCATCACACCAAGGAGACGCTCGGCATCCTCGCCGATGAGGGTTACACTTGGTCGGGCGACCAATGCGACGACGACAACCCCTATGTCGTGGAGGTCGAGGGCAAGCGCATGGTGATCGTGCCCAAGCACTGGTATTTCAACGACTGGCGCGCGTGGGCGGGCGGCGCGAACAGCGGCCGCCATTCCGTCGAGGCCTTCACCGACGCGTTCGACTTCATCTACGAGGAGGCGCTGCGCGGCAAGCCTGGGCGGATAGACGCGCTCGTGCATGCCGAACTCGGCGGCCGACCCTACATGGCGCATGCGTTCGAGAAGATGATCCAGTATCTGAAGCGTTACGAGCACGATATCTGGTTTGCAACGCGAGCCGAGATCGCCGACCACATGCTGCGCACGGTGAAAACGGCCGAGCCCTACAGCCCGATGGGTTGAGGCGCAAGATGTCGATCGCCCTCATCACCGGTGGCGCCAGCCTCATCGGCGAAGGCATCGCGGAGTGCCTCGCCGAGGCCGGCTGGCACGTCGTCGTCTCCGACATCTCGCTTGCCGGCGCCGAGGAGGTGGCAAAGCCGCTTGGCAGCCGCGCCGAGGCGCTGGCCCTCGACGTCACCAATCGCGGCGACGTCGTCGCCGCGATCCTTGCGCTCGAGCAACGCTTCGGCACGATCGACGCTCTGGTCAATTGCGCCGGCGGATTCCGCGGCCTCGGTTTGAAGCGCAAGCCCTTCTCCCAGACGACGCCAGACGAATGGGATCGCATCCTGGACGCCAACCTGAAGGGCGTACTCAATTGTTGCCACGCGGTGCTGCCCGGCATGATCCGCGCTGGATCCGGCAACATAGTCAGCATCTCCGCTAGCCGCGGTTTGCGCGGCGGACCGATGGCGGCGCTCTATTCGGCGGCCAAGGCGGCCATCATCGTATTCAGCCAGAGCCTTGCGCAGGAGGTCGGCGAGCACGGGATCCGCGTCAACACGATCGCGCCCGGCAATGCCGACGCGCGCTGGAAGACCGACGACATGAGCAATACCCGTGCCCCGCTCGGCCGCGCCACGAATGGTCGCGACATCGGCAACGCGGTGACGTTCCTCCTGTCGGCGCAGGCGAGCCACATCACCGGAAGCTGCATCGACGTCTCCGGCGGCACGGCGTTGCATTGATGTGAAAGCTCGCTTTCACCTACGTCAAGTCGGCGTAGGAAGAGAGGCAAGCTGGCGATTCGCGCTATTCGCTCGGCAGCACCACGGCTGCCTCAGAGGCAAAACTCAAGGTGAGCCGATCGCCAGCGGCAAGAGCCGTGTCTCGGCCGAACTGGCAGCGCAGCTGCATCGGACCGCAGCGGACTTCAGCCTCGATGGCGGAGCCGGCGAAGATGGCGAGTTCGACGACCCCAGACAGTCGGTTGGCGTGGCGCTCGCCGACGACCAGATCCTCAGGGCGGATGCTGAGCTGGACGCGGGCGCCCGGCGCGAGCTGGCGCGCCGGATCGCTGCCGAGCAGGCGGCCGTGCTCGGTGGAGACGGCGACCGTGCCGTTATCCAGCGACTCGACGATGCCCGGGACGAAATTGGTGTTGCCGATGAACTGCGCGGTGAACACGTGGCGCGGGCGGCGGTAGATGTCGGCGGGACGGCCACGCTCGATAATCCGGCCCTCTCTCATGACGATGATCCAGTCCGAGATGGCGAGCGCCTCGGCCTGGTCGTGCGTGACATAGATTGAGGTGAGCCCGATCTGTTTGTGCAGACGCGACAGTTCGGCCCGCATCTCGGCACGAAGCTTGGCATCGAGATTGGACAGAGGCTCGTCGAAGAGCAGCGCTCGCGGCTTACCGACCAGGGCGCGGGCGATCGCGACGCGCTGCTGCTGGCCACCGGAAAGACGTGGCGCCGGCCGGTCGGCGAAGCGCTCAAGCTGCACGATGGCAAGTGCCTCGAGCGCGAGCTGCTTCCGCTCCGACTTGGCGAGGCCCCTGCCCTCCAGCGCGTACGCGACATTCTCGAGCACGGTCATGTGCGGCCAGATGGCGTAGGACTGGAAGACCATGCCGAGATGGCGCTTGTGCGCCGGCACGAACAGATTTGCGGAGCAGTCGACCACGGACGCGTCGGCGATCGATATCGCGCCGGCGCTCGGCCGCTCGAGCCCGGCGATACAGCGCAACGTGGTCGTCTTGCCGCAGCCCGACGGTCCGAGCAGGGTCACCACCTCGCCCGCGGCCACCTCAAAGCAGACGTCATCGACGGCTGTCACACTCTCGGCTTTGGAGTCGAAGCGCTTGGACAGGTTGTCGACGCGGATCACGACAGCTGCTCCTTGACTCCGTATCGCCGAGACATGGCGTGGGCGATGCCGACCAGAATGATCAAGATCAGGAACATGAGCACGCCGAAGGCACTGAGCTGGGTAAGCGCGCCACGCTCCCAGATGTCATAGACCAGCACCGCCGCCGTGCGGTTTTGCGAGCGCGCCAGCATGATAGCGATGGTGAGCTCGCGATAGGCATGCACCATGACCCAGAACCACGCGGCCAGCATGCCCGGCTTCAGCAGTGGCAGGAATATCTTCACGAAATTGCGGGCCCACGGCACGCCGCACACCTGAGCCGCCTCCTCGAGCTCGCCATGGATCTGCAGCATCGATCCGGAGACGAACCGCAGCGCGAACGGCATGTACTTGGTCAGATAGGC
>Ga0310811_10008357_pt1 | contig 13300 bp, 14 predicted proteins | sample YCmetagenome_FD_207642 | JGI IMG/M metagenome (GOLD analysis project Ga0310811, IMG submission 207642) | Soil microbial communities from experimental microcosm in Duke University, North Carolina, United States - YC | ecosystem: Engineered > Artificial ecosystem > Soil microcosm > Unclassified ...
CGAATGGGGTCTTGCGGTCGAGGCGCCGGATCCCAAAGACCTCGACGAACGCACCGAGCGCCTGGTCGAGCGGATCGCGGCGGTGCCGGTCAACCAACTCATCATGGTCAAGCTGGCGATGAACACCGCGTTGCTGCAACAGGGCATCGCCACCAGCCGGATGGTCAGCACGGTCTTCGACGGCATCGCCCGCCACACGCCCGAGGGGCATGCCTTCGTCGCCCAATCGCGCGAGCACGGCTTCCGGGAGGCCGTCCGTCAGCGCGACGAGCCGTTCGGCGACTACGGGCGGAAGACCTCCGGGGTCTGACCATGCCGTCGCTTTCGCGGATGACAGCTCGGTCGGTGGTGCTGAGCGTGCTGCTCGGCGCGCACCCGGCCTGGGCCACCGCGAGCGATCTCATCAGGCTCACAGCCGATTTCGACATCAAAGAGCCGACGGTGCGGGTGGCACTGACACGGATGGTGAGCGCGGGTGACCTGGTGCGTTCCGAAGACGGCTACCGGCTCTCCGACCGGCTGCTGGCCCGGCAACGTCGCCAGGACGACGCGATCAATCCGCGGCTGCGAAAGTGGGACGGCGCGTGGACCACCCTGGTGATCACCAGCATCGGCACCGATGCCCGGACCCGGGCGGCATTACGAAACACACTGCAGGACAAGCGGTTCGCCGAACTCCGCGAGGGTGTCTGGCTGCGACCCGACAACCTGGACGTCGAGCTCACGCCCGACGTGCTGAAGCGGGTGCGGGTACTGCAGTCCCGCGATGACGATCCCGTCGAGCTGGCCGCCCGGCTGTGGGACCTGCCGGGCTGGGTGCGGATCAGCCGCGACCTGCTCGACGAAATGGCAACGGCCTCCGATGTTCCCGGCCGATTCGTCGCCGCGGCAGGCATGGTGCGCCACCTGTTGACCGATCCGGTGCTGCCCGACGAACTGTTGCCCGCCGACTGGCCGGGTGACGCCCTGAGGGCGGCGTACACGAACTTCGCCGCGGAACTGGTCTGGCGGCGCGACAATGTCGAACTGATGGAGGCAACGTGACCAGTGGCGGAGTGCGGGTCGAGCGCGACGGCCCGGTGACGACCGTGATCATGAACCGTCCTCAAGCGCGTAACGCCGTCAACGGAGCCGCGGCAGCGGAGCTGTACGAAGCGTTCGACGACTTCGACAAGGACGATTCGGCTTCGGTCGCGGTGCTCTGGGGTGACAACGGAACATTCTGCGCGGGAGCCGATCTCAAAGCGATGGGCACGCCGGATGCCAACCCCGTGCATCGCAGCGGACCGGGCCCGATGGGCCCGAGCCGGATGGTGTTGTCCAAGCCGGTGATCGCCGCCGTCAGTGGCCACGCGGTCGCGGGCGGCCTCGAGTTGGCGCTGTGGTGCGATATGCGCGTCGTCGAGGAGGACGCCGTATTCGGTGTGTTCTGCCGACGGTGGGGCGTGCCACTGATCGACGGCGGTACGGTCCGGCTGCCGCGCATCGTCGGGCACAGCCGCGCGATGGACATGATCCTGACCGGCCGGGCCGTCGACGCCGCAGAAGCGCTGGCGATGGGGCTGGCCAACCGGGTCGTGCCGAAAGGTCAAGCGCGCCAACAGGCCGAGCAGCTTGCCGCCGAGCTCGCCAATCTGCCTCAGCAGTGCATGCGGTCGGATCGGCTGTCGCTGCTGAATCAGTGGGGATCGTCCGAAGCCCAGGCGATGGACTTCGAGTTTGCCAGCATCTCGCGAGTCGCAGCCGAATCACTCGAGGGCGCAGCACGATTCGCGGCGGGTGCCGGTCGGCACGGTGCCAGCGCTTAGCCCTTGCTGATCTTGTTGTTCGACCCGGTGTCGTTGATCTTCGGGTCGCCGTCCTTGTAGGTGACGGTGTTGTTCAGGCCGACCACCGACAGTTCCTTGTCGACCTTGTCGAAGGTGATTTTGTTGTCGGCGCCGCCGATGTTGACGTTGGCGCAGGTGCCCTTCACGGTCAGGGTGTTGTTGGAACCGCCGACGTTGAGCGACTTTCCGTCCGCGCAATCGATGTCGGCGGTGGTGCCGAACGACCCGTAGTTGATGGTGTTGCCGATTTCGACCTGCGCACCCGACGACCCCGCCGTGACCGTGGGGGTGTTGGTGTCCTTGCTTTCCGAACCGCAGGCCGCCACCGAGAGCGTCACTGCCGCGATGGCGCAGCAGGCGAGAACGCGCGCGGTGCGCATGTCAGGCAGGTACCCGGTCGACGCGGTTGACCATGCCCAATTCGCGGCCGCGGTCCCACACCACCGGATCGCCGCTCTTGTAGAACACCGTCTGGTCGCTGCCGTAGACGATGACGTTGTCGACGATGTTGTCGGCGATCACGACGTTCGACGAGCCCTGAACGGATACCGCAAAGCAGCTGCCCAGTGCGTAGATCGTGTTGCCGGTGCCGTTGACAAGCAGCGTCGCCGCGTTGCAGTCGATCGTCTGCACGATGCCCTGGCCGGTGATGTGGGTGTCGCCGTTCGCGGCCTGAGCCGAGGGCGCCCCTAGGCCGAACGCAACCGGCACCGCGATCGCGATGGCCGCCAGCAGACCAGCCACAGCCTTCGATGTCATGCAGGGAGCGTACGTCGGCCATCGGCGCTCGTGGCAGTGGTTCGCACGAGTCGCCTTCGGTGACGGCGCTGGGTAGCGTGATGACCGATGCGTTGGCGGGTCCGTTATTTTTCCGCGGTGGCCGCTGCGGCGGTCACAGCGGTAGTGGTCGTCGCAGGGTGTTCTCAGACTGTCAGCGGGACCGCTCACCGGGCGCAGTCCGCGGTGCCCGATCCCAACCGCAGCTACGGGTACGTCGACGACCGGTGTGGGCTGTTGCTCGACGGCTCGATTCAGCAGGCGATGGGCGCCGACCACATCGTCCGGCCCTACAGCGGCGCGGTCTGCCAGTACGTGCTTGCACGTGGCTCGGCGATGGTCGACGTCACCTTCTCCTGGTACGAGACCGGCAGCCTCGACCGCGAACGGGTGCTGGCCACGGAGCGCGGCTCGACGATCACCGACAAAGTCGTCGAGCGGCATCAGGCCTTCCTGGCGCGTCGCGACACCACCGGCGCGGCCTGTTCGGCTACGGCGGCGGCGGGCACCGGGGTGGTCAGTTGGTGGGTGCAATTCCGCGGGCAGCACAGCGGCGATCCCTGCGCCGACGCCGAAAAGCTACTCACGGCCACGCTGCAATCGGATATGTGACGTGGCGATCCTGAATTCGATATCTGGGTGTGTGGCAGCGGTTGCCATGGCGGCGCTGGTCGCCGGCTGCGGCCCGTCGCAGCCGCCCGCGACACCCAGCACGCCTGCACCGGCGACCGGTGCCGGATTCCGCAGCGCCGACTGCAACGGCATCACCGACGCCGACGTCACCAAGGCCGTCGGTTCCTCGATGTTCACCAAGGCGGTCGTCAGCGACGCCGGGTGCTTCTGGCAGGAGAACACGGTGCTCGGCACGTTCGGCCAGGGCATGGGCATCTCGACCTGGTGGTATCGCGGCAGCGACATGGACACCGAGCGCACGCTCGAGCAGCAGGCCGGCCGCACCCTGACCGAGCTGTCCATCGACGGCAACAAGGGATTCAAGGCCTTCGACGCGAACGCGTGCAGCATCTATGTGGCCAAGGGCGCCGACGTCATCACCTGGTCGATCCAGACCATGAACCCGGCGATGCTGCCCGACCTTTGCACGATCACCGGGCAACTCGCCGAGCTCAGTCAAGAACGCGTGAACTGACCGCTGCGAAACTAGAGGTGTTAGTTTTCGCAGATCAGTGTTGGGTTCAAACGAAGGGCGACGGACATATGGCAGCTCCGCAATCAGCGGGCGGCCGACGCACCGCCAGGCTCAGCCGAGACTCCATCGTCAGTGCGGCGCTGACATTCCTCGACCGGGAAGGCTGGGACGCGCTGACCATCAACGCACTGGCCACCCAGCTGGGGACCAAGGGCCCGTCGCTGTACAACCACGTGCAGAGCCTCGAGGACCTGCGCCGCACCGTCCGGATGCACGTGGTCGGCGACATCATCGAGATGCTCAACACGGTCGGGCAGGGCCGCACCCGCGACGACGCGGTGATGGCGATGGCCAGCGCCTACCGCAGCTACGCCCATCACCATCCCGGTCGCTATTCGGCCTTCACCCGGATGCCCCTCGGCGGCGACGACCCCGAGTTCACCGACGCGACGAGGGCGGCCGCCGCTCCGGTGATCTCGGTGCTGGCCTCCTACGGACTCGGCGGCGAGGAGGCGTTCTATGCGGCGCTCGAGTTCTGGTCGGCGATGCACGGTTTCGTGCTGCTGGAGATGACCGGCGCGATGAATGGGATCGACACCGACGCCGTGTTCACGGACATGGTGATGCGACTGGCGACCGGGATGGAAAGACGCTAACGCTGACCTGCGGTTAGGCGGTCTAGCGCAGGTTTGGAGCGCTGCGTCCGTGCTGGTATTGTGGACGATCGTGCCTGGCAGATAAGGCGCATTGCGGATTTGAGCTACGAAAATTCCGCAGGCATGCCTGCACGCCGGGCCAATTCGCGTGTCCACGAAGCCTAGAGAAAATCTACGCGGCGGGCGCATGCGACACACCCGATCGCGGGGTACGTGAACGGGATATAACTGCAGTACAGAGACTTGAAGACGAAGAAGCAACACAGAAAGCCGGTAGATGCCAACCATTCAGCAGCTGGTCCGCAAGGGTCGCCGCGACAAGATCGCCAAGGTGAAGACTGCGGCCCTCAAGGGCAGCCCGCAGCGTCGCGGAGTGTGCACCCGCGTGTACACCACCACCCCGAAGAAGCCGAACTCGGCGCTTCGCAAGGTGGCGCGCGTCAAGCTGACCAGCCAGGTTGAGGTCACCGCCTACATCCCCGGTGAGGGCCACAACCTGCAGGAGCACTCGATGGTGCTGGTGCGCGGTGGTCGTGTGAAGGACCTGCCGGGTGTGCGCTACAAGATCATTCGCGGCTCGCTGGATACGCAGGGCGTGAAGAACCGCAAGCAAGCCCGCAGCCGCTACGGCGCGAAGAAGGAGAAGAGCTAATGCCGCGCAAGGGACCCGCGCCTAAGCGTCCGTTGGTCAACGACCCGGTGTACGGGTCGCAGCTGGTCACCCAGCTGGTCAACAAAGTTCTTCTGGACGGGAAGAAATCGCTGGCCGAACGCATTGTTTATGGTGCGCTCGAGCAGGCTCGGGACAAGACCGGCACCGATCCGGTGGTCACCCTCAAGCGCGCACTCGACAACGTCAAGCCCGCACTCGAGGTCCGCAGCCGCCGTGTCGGTGGTGCGACCTACCAGGTTCCCGTCGAGGTGCGCGCCGACCGTTCGGTGACGTTGGCACTGCGCTGGCTGGTGAGCTTCTCCAAGGCTCGCCGCGAGAAGACCATGGTCGAGCGTCTGGCGAACGAGATCCTCGACGCCAGCAATGGCCTGGGTGCCGCCGTCAAGCGGCGTGAGGACACCCACAAGATGGCCGAGGCAAACCGCGCATTCGCGCACTACCGCTGGTGATTTAGCCGCCCGTGGCAGTGACGCGACGGGCGCACTGACAACAGCAACTATCAAGCGAAAGAGAAGACTTCTGTGGCACAGAAGGACGTGCTTACCGACCTGACCAAGGTCCGCAACATCGGCATCATGGCCCATATCGACGCCGGTAAGACGACGACGACCGAGCGCATCCTCTACTACACCGGTATCAGCTACAAGATCGGTGAGGTGCACGACGGCGCCGCCACCATGGACTGGATGGAGCAGGAACAGGAGCGGGGGATCACCATCACCTCCGCCGCCACCACCTGCTTCTGGAACGACAACCAGATCAACATCATCGACACCCCCGGCCACGTCGACTTCACCGTCGAGGTGGAGCGCAGCCTGCGCGTGCTCGACGGTGCCGTTGCCGTGTTCGACGGCAAGGAGGGCGTCGAGCCGCAGTCCGAGCAGGTCTGGCGGCAGGCCGACAAGTACGACGTCCCGCGCATCTGCTTCGTCAACAAGATGGACAAGGTCGGCGCCGACTTCTACTTCTCGGTGAAGACGATGGAAGATCGCTTGGGCGCCAACGTGATTCCGATCCAGCTGCCGGTCGGCTCGGAGGGTGACTTCGAGGGCGTCGTCGACCTGGTCGAGATGAAGGCCAAGGTGTGGCGCGGCGAGACCAAGCTCGGTGAGACCTACGAGACCATCGACATTCCCGCGGATCTGCAGGAGAAGGCCGACGAGTACCGCACCAAGCTGCTCGAGGCGGTCGCCGAGACCGACGAGGCGCTGCTCGAGAAGTACTTCGGCGGCGAGGAACTGTCGGTCGAGGAGATCAAGGGCGCGCTGCGCAAGCTGACCATCAGCTCGCAGGCGTATCTGGTGCTCTGCGGCAGCGCGTTCAAGAACAAGGGTGTGCAGCCCATGCTCGACGCGGTGATCGACTACCTGCCGTCGCCGCTGGATGTGCCGCCGGCCGTTGGTCATCCGCCGGGCAAGGAGGACGAGGAGGTCACGCGCAAGCCGTCGACCGACGAGCCGTTCTCCGCGCTGGCGTTCAAGGTGGCCACCCACCCGTTCTTCGGCAAGCTCACCTACGTCCGGGTGTACTCGGGCAAGGTCGACTCCGGCGCGCAGGTCATCAACGCCACCAAGGGCAAGAAGGAGCGGCTGGGCAAGCTGTTCCAGATGCACTCCAACAAGGAGAACCCGGTCGAGACGGCGTCTGCCGGTCACATCTACGCGGTGATCGGGTTGAAGGACACCACCACCGGTGACACCCTCAGCGATCCGAACAACCAGGTCGTGCTGGAGTCGATGACGTTCCCGGATCCGGTGATCGAGGTCGCCATCGAGCCCAAGACCAAGAGTGACCAGGAGAAGCTGGGCACCGCGATCCAGAAGCTCGCCGAGGAGGATCCGACCTTCAAGGTGCACCTGGACCAGGAGACCGGCCAGACCGTCATCGGCGGCATGGGCGAGCTTCACCTCGACATCCTTGTCGACCGGATGAAGCGCGAGTTCAAGGTCGAGGCCAACGTCGGCAAGCCGCAGGTGGCGTACAAGGAGACCATCAAGCGCAAGGTCGAGAAGGTCGAGTTCACCCACAAGAAGCAGACGGGTGGCTCGGGCCAGTTCGCGAAGGTGCTCATCGACCTCGAGCCGTTCACCGGCGAGGACGGTGCGACCTACGAATTCGAGAACAAGGTCACCGGTGGTCGCATCCCGCGCGAATACATCCCATCGGTGGACGCCGGTGCACAGGACGCCATGCAGTACGGCGTGCTGGCCGGCTACCCGCTGGTCAACGTCAAGGTCACGCTGCTCGACGGTGCGTACCACGAGGTCGACTCGTCGGAAATGGCATTCAAGGTCGCCGGCTCCCAGGTCCTGAAAAAGGCTGCGGGACAAGCACAGCCGGTGATCCTGGAGCCGATCATGGCCGTCGAGGTGACAACGCCCGAGGATTACATGGGCGAGGTGATCGGCGACCTGAACTCCCGCCGTGGTCAGATCCAGGCCATGGAGGAGCGGAGCGGTGCACGCGTCGTCAGGGCGCACGTGCCGCTGTCGGAGATGTTCGGCTACGTCGGAGACCTTCGGTCGAAGACCCAGGGCCGGGCGAACTACTCCATGGTGTTCGACTCGTACGCCGAGGTTCCGGCCAACGTGTCGAAGGAAATCATCGCTAAGGCAACCGGGCAATAGCCCCGGTTGCTTTGCGGGGACAAACAACTGCAAAGATCAACACTGCTTTACAACAAGCACCAACACAGTCCAGGAGGACATCACAGTGGCGAAGGCGAAGTTCGAGCGGACGAAGCCGCACGTCAACATCGGGACCATTGGTCACGTTGACCACGGCAAGACGACGCTGACCGCAGCAATCACCAAGGTTCTGCACGACAAGTACCCCGAGTTGAACGAGTCGCGCGCATTCGACCAGATCGACAATGCGCCTGAGGAGCGTCAGCGCGGCATCACGATCAACATCTCCCACGTGGAGTACCAGACCGAGAAGCGTCACTACGCGCACGTCGACGCCCCCGGTCACGCCGACTACATCAAGAACATGATCACCGGTGCCGCCCAGATGGACGGCGCGATCTTGGTAGTCGCCGCGACCGACGGCCCGATGCCGCAGACCCGCGAGCACGTGCTGCTCGCTCGCCAGGTCGGTGTGCCCTACATCCTGGTCGCCTTGAACAAGGCCGACGCGGTGGATGACGAGGAGCTCATCGAGCTCGTCGAGATGGAGGTCCGCGAGCTGCTGGCCGCCCAGGAGTTCGACGAGGACGCTCCGGTCATCCGGGTCTCCGCGCTGAAGGCACTCGAAGGCGACGAGAAGTGGGTCAAGTCCGTCGAGGAGCTGATGGACGCGGTCGACGAGTCGATCCCGGACCCGGTCCGCGAGACCGACAAGCCGTTCCTGATGCCCGTCGAGGACGTCTTCACGATCACCGGCCGCGGCACCGTGGTCACCGGTCGTGTCGAGCGCGGTGTGGTCAACGTGAACGAGGAAGTCGAGATCGTCGGCATCCGCCCGGCCACCACCAAGACCACCGTCACCGGTGTCGAGATGTTCCGCAAGCTGCTCGATCAGGGCCAGGCCGGCGACAACGTCGGTCTGCTGCTGCGCGGCATCAAGCGTGAGGACGTCGAGCGCGGCCAGGTCGTCGTGAAGCCCGGCACCACCACGCCGCACACCGACTTCGAGGGCCAGGTCTACATCCTGTCCAAGGACGAGGGCGGCAGGCACACGCCGTTCTTCAACAACTACCGTCCGCAGTTCTACTTCCGCACCACCGACGTGACCGGTGTGGTGACGCTGCCGGAGGGCACCGAAATGGTGATGCCCGGTGACAACACCGACATCTCGGTGAAGCTGATCCAGCCCGTCGCCATGGACGAGGGCCTGCGCTTCGCGATTCGCGAGGGCGGCCGTACCGTCGGCGCAGGCCGGGTTACCAAGATCATCAAGTGATCTGATTCAGTACCGCAAAGCGGCGCTCACCTTCGGGTGGGCGCCGCTTTCGTTTGGGCTTGGCACTCTACCGCTCAGCCTCTGAGTTAACAACGGAATCGAAAATTCTGTGCTCGGGTTGAAAAAAATTATCGCGGTAGTTAGTTTGCCATCGCAATAATAATCGCGCCCGTCAAGACGCGCGATTTGCTCCAGAATCGGAACATATCGCCAGCTAGACCCGTGTATTCACGCCTAGCCGTACCTTCGATACTACCGTTCGGTAAGTACGACTACTTAGCCACCATCGCAATGATCTGCACGAATCCGTTGGCGTGTGACGCTTGACACAGTTGCTAGCAAAGATTTAACGTCAGCGTCAACAACCTAGATCTTCCACTTCGGGTACGCGGAGGGAGGACACGGAATGATTCCAGGTTCGGGTGGCGGCCAAGGTCCGCTACAGGTCGGTACGAGGGCTGCGCACAGGTGTCCGCGCAAACGGTCACCGCTGACGCGCGTGGTCGCCGCGGGCGGTGTAGTCGTCTGCATGGGCGCGGCCTACGAGTTGACGGCGCCGACGGTGCACGCGCTGTCCATCGTGTTTCGCCAGCCGGCCGGGAACGGCACGACGAACGAGACGCGCATCAACGTCCTGCAGGGCAACATCTTCGACCCGCAGTTGGGGCTCCTTGGCGCGAACGTCAGCCACAATTCGACGGGGGCCAATGGCACGAGCAGCACCGTCAACAACCTTCTGGTGAACAACCCGCTGTTCAACAATCCCGTCACTCGATTGATCAACTCGGTGCTGAACTTCGAGTTGGTGATCGGGGGAGCGGCCAGCGGCCCTATCAACAACTCGACACAGATCAGCTTCTTCTCCTACAACATCTTCAATCCGCAGTCGAGCATCTTCGGCGGCAACCTGAGCAACAACACCACCAACACCAATATCGCTGCCGGGTACGGCAATAACGCGAGCGCATCGGCGACGTCGGTGCCGAACTTCTGGAACAGCTTCTTCGGCGGGATGACCGGCAACGGGAACGTCATGCAGATGGCGTTCTTCTCCGGCAACATCTTCAACCCGCAGTGGAGCATCTTCGGCCCGAACGTCAGCAACAACACCGCTATCACCAACTCCGCAACCGACAACGGCAATTACAGCCAGACCAACGCGGGCGGGGGTGGCCTGCTAGGGGCGGTGGTGCGGCTCTTCCTTGGCGGTATGACCGGCAACGGCAACACGACTCAGGTGGCCGTCGGGACCTCGAACGTCAACAACCCGCAGGTGAGTATCGGTGGGTCGAACCAGAGCAACAACACAGCGGTCACCAATGAGACTGCCGGTAACGGCAATAACAGCCAAACGACGACCGGCGGACTGGCGACGGGTACGACCGGCAACGGCAACACCAACCAAACCGCTATCGGCTCAAGCAATATCGAGAACACTCAGGTGAGCGCCGGCGATATCGGGCTGAGCCCTCGTCCGGGAGATCTCAGTGGTACCCAGTCCGGTAGTCAATTGACAACCACGAGCACGACGCCGACGACGAGTTCGGTCAGTTCCACCGAGTCGCACACCACCTCGAGTTCTGTCGGCACGTCCACTCTAACCAGCTCCACTGGATCCTCCACGCCTGAAAGTAGCGGTGGCACAACCGGTTCCGGTGGCACATCGGGTACCGGAGGCACGGCCGGCACGGGCGGTACTACGGGAACTGGCGGGACAACCGCGGCCGGCGGCGGCACCGGCTCTGGCGGGTCGGACGGTTCCGGAGGATCCGGCGGTTCCGAAAGTTCGGGTGGCTCAGGCGGTTCAGGAGGTGCATGAGGTGGGCAGGAGGTGCGAATGAGGTGAACGTAACCGGCAGTGTCGTCGCTGAGTGTCGCACTGCATCACATTCGACAACCAACACAACGTCGACACGAGAAGGACTCCAGACATGAGTAAGCATCGCAAGACACGCAAATCGCCGGTGCCGGTGAAGCTCAATCGCGCCATTGCCATCGGCGCGGTCGCAGGCAGTGCCATTGGCTTTGGCGCACTTATGACAGTGAATTCACCAACGGCATATGCCGACACCGATTCCAGTTGGTGGTTGTTGACCGGAAATAACACGCCCATTGCGAGCGGCAACAACCTTGTCATCGGCACCAATGGAAATGGCAATTCCAATCAGCTTGCCCTCGGTACGGGCAACATCGGCAACGCGCAGCTCAACCTCTTCAGCCTCGGTGTCGCTACGGTAGCCAACGCGGCTCCTGCGGTTGGCGGCAACGCGGTCGGTGGTCCCGCGCTCAGTACCGCCACCGAAGCCGGTGTGCCGATCGGCGGCCTTGCGATCGGAGGCGCGGCGGTCAACCCGGCGGTCGGCATCAATCCTGCGGTGGGCGGCTTAGGCGGGCTCGGCACTTCGCTGGGCGGTGCGAATCTGAACGGGGCGGGCGTCGGCGGCCCGGCGACGAACGCGGCGCTCGGTGGCACTGCGGCCGAGGTCGCGGCAGCCACCCAAACGAACGCTCTCAACACGGCGACGGGCACTAACACCGCTGGCGGCGCGAACACCGCCGGAAACGCAACCACCGGCGCAGCCGACGGCGGCGACGTCAGCACCACACAGACCGGTGGCGCTGCAGTCGCCGCGGGCGGAGCCGGCGGTGACGCCACGAGCGGCTCCGTCACCAGCGGTAGCTCCACCGGTGGGTCAGCAACGGGCGGCTCGGCCACGAACTCCGGCAAAGCGACAAGCGGTCGTGCCACCGGCGGCACCGCCATCGGCGGCAACGCCACCACCAGTGCCTCTGGTGTCGGGTCCGGCAATTTGTCCAACAACAACTCGAGCACGAACACCTCGAGCGGCAACGGCAACAGCAGTAGTAGCAGCACCGGCGGGACCAGCGGCGGCAGCAGCGGCGGCGGCAGCAGCAGCGGCAGCAGCAGCGGCTAGCGATACCACGGTCCGCGCTGGGCCGTCGACCGTACCGTCGGCGGCCCAGCGCCCCGTTGTGTCCGCACCCCGCCTGTCACACCTGTAACGCGTGCGGTGACCGCGGCGATGAACCTGCCGAAGGTCCTGGTAGGACCGGAGAAGGGTTGGGGTTCATGTTTCGTCGTATTACTACGGTCGCGTCCGCTGCCGCAGTGGCTGGGGCCGCATTCGCGGGCCTGTCGGCGGGGACGGCCGCTGCGGAGCCCGGGTGCCCCGACGTGCACTGGATCGGGGCCGCTGGCTCGGGTGAACGTACCGGCGCCGATCTGACCACATATAGCGGCATGGGCCGGGTGGTCAACGAATCGCTCTACGATCTGTCGACCCAGCTGCAGCGTGACGGCCGGACGATGACCGCCGAGGCGGTCGACTATCCGGCGGTGCCGGTACCCGACGAGAACGGCGGTGTCGGGGCGTGGCTGGGCTTCATGGGCAGCGTCGACGCAGGCGCGAAGGCTCTTGGCGACCAGTACGCGACATTCGTCGCGCAGTGCCCGACCTCGAAGGTGGTGTTGGCCGGCTACTCACAGGGCGCGATGGTCGTGCACCGGAATCTGCAGGCGCTGGCCGCGAGCCCGAACCTGGCCGCCGTGCTGCTGATCGCCGACGGCGACCGCCGACCGGAAGATCCCACCTTCAACATGGGCACCGCCAGTGGCATCCCGGAGCGCGGCAAGGGTGTCGCCCAGGATTGGCCGATTCTCGCCCACGCACCAGCACCGCTGGCACCGGAAATCGGCGCGCGGACGATCAGCGTGTGCAACCTCAACGATGCCGTCTGTGACTACGACGAAAACGCCGATGACACCAAGGCGGCGTACGCACGACGGGTCGCCGTCCACACCAGCTATGGCTTGAGCGAGACGCAGGGACTCGACTGGACCGGGCCGCTGTACTTCCTCCTCGGCCCGGCGCCGACCGCACCTCAGTCGACCGGTGCCGACGTCCGAGCGATGAACAGCACGACCACGCCGGCGGGCAGCAACAGCGCAGCCAGCACCGCGACAATGGCGTCGACGGCCCCGGCCGCCGCCATCCCGCCGCGCTGAAGCATTTCGAACACTGTCCCGGACACCGCGACGCCCACCCCGGCGAGCGTGACCAACGCGGTCAGCGTCACGCCCGCAGCCTCGCCCGCGCGCTCCGTGCGCACAACCGCCTGGGTCGCGACCGTGGTGAATGCGTAGACCAAGCCGAGCGTCAACCCACACGCGCTCAACGCAGGCAGGTAGAAGGCCCAGCTGTGCGACACCGCCAGCGTCGCCAGTGATGCGGCGGCGAGGACGGTCGTCACACCCATGACGAGCACCGGTGGCCGACTGGCCGCGAGCCGTCCC
>Ga0310811_10008358_pt1 | contig 13299 bp, 9 predicted proteins | sample YCmetagenome_FD_207642 | JGI IMG/M metagenome (GOLD analysis project Ga0310811, IMG submission 207642) | Soil microbial communities from experimental microcosm in Duke University, North Carolina, United States - YC | ecosystem: Engineered > Artificial ecosystem > Soil microcosm > Unclassified ...
GGTCTGGGCCTTGGCATCACGATGGCCATCTTCTCCGGACTCGGGCTATTGACGGCCTTCGTCAGCACGGTGCGTGAAGCCCTGCGGCACCGGGATCGCATTACGGTCACCACCGACGCCATCACCTTCCGGCGCTGGAGCGACGGCCTGGAGACGACGTTCCGCCGTGTGGACGGCGACCTCCTGCTGATCTTCCCGAGAGATTTCCAATACGCGTCGGCTATCGACTTCCTGCTGACGCAACTGGGCACCGGCCGCCAGTTCGGCCTGTATCACTTTCCCCGGGGCGCCGTCAGGCGGGCGTGCACCCGTGACGGCTGGCGGTTCGGCTACGATCCCGGCCTGGGTGAGCGCCACCTGAGGCTCTGGCGGGACTGGGGCTCCCAGGGCTGGGGCTGGCTAATGTCTGCGGCTAGCCTCGTCGTTGCCCGTGGTCCCGTCAACGTAGCGGCCGAACCAGGCGGGCACATGTCGCTGGGGGCGGCGATTCTGAGCGAATACGCCGCCAGGGCCCCTCATGAGTATCAGGATTATCCGCGTTACCAGAGGGCGGCTAAAGCCTACCGCCTCGCGGCCGACGCCCAGCGGTCATACGCGGCACTCGCGACGTCTCCCGAAGAGAATGCCGCCCGTCTGACGGAAGCCGACAAGCTTCAGGCCAAAGCGAAATCAGTGAAGGTGGCCAGGTCATTACACCACCATAAAATAGAACAAATTACCCTTGATCGTGCCGCTCTGACGTGATCGTGGGTCAAAAGCGGCGATATTCGCCGCCGATGACCCAATGCCGTTTAGCTAGGCCGCCCTTGCTCGCGGGAAACGTCCGTTATGCCAGGATCGTCCTCCGCCTGCGCCAGCCCAGGCCATGATCACGAAGACTTTTTAGTGCTATCACGCTAAAAAGTCTTCGTGAGTCCAAAAGTCTTCGTGATCATGAGCGAAACCGGCGGTTCGAAGAGCGTATCCCGACGGCAGCCGACTTCCGCCAGCCACCTTGTGCTTAACTAAACGGCATTGGCCGATGACCCACAATCACGAAAACGACCCCGCGGAGCGCCGGGCAAAGCGGGTCAAAGTATCGCAGCCGACACGGTGGTGCACGGCCGCTGATGCGCATGACCCGCAATCAGGCCCCAGTTCGGCGCCAGACGGCGGAAGCCGGACCGGCCATGCTGGAGCGCGATGATCGAAGTCGCCGAACCGCGTTCTGTGCCGGCCGAGCTGGCCCGGATCGGTGCCGAGTTCACCGGACGCTATCGGCGCCTGCCCGCTTGCGGGCTAGTGCCTTGATATCGTCCGGCATGGCGTCCGCGTCCAGCATGCGCGGCAGGAGCTCCGGTTCGGTGGTCAGCGCCTTGAACGTCATTGTGACCGTCACCCCGTGGGAGGGGCGGTACGCGATCTCCACCTGGTCACCGGAGCGCACCTGACCTGGCGTGATGACCCGCAGGTACGCCCCGGGGATGGCGGCATTGGTGAAGCGCTTGATCCACCCCTCCTGCGCGAGCCAGCCCTGGAAGGTACTGCACGGGATCCTCGGACAGGAGACCTCAAGGACAACGTCACGCCCGATCCGCCACCGCTCGCCGATCAGCGCGCCGTTCACGTCAAGGCCCGACGTGGTCAGGTTCTCGCCGAACACGCCATTGTGCAGGGGCCTGGCAAGCTCCGCCTCCCACCAGTCGAGGTCCTCGCGCGCATAGGCGTAGACAGCCTGGTCCGGCCCGCCATGGTGCTTCACGTCACAGGCCCGGTCGCCGTCAAGGCCGACCGCGCCCGTCCCCTTGGGGCCGGGCGCGGTCACCGCGACGGCCCCGTCAACCGGGCGCTTGTCGATCCCGGTCATTACGACCGGCTTCCACGGGTTAGGGCGCAACCTGCCGACATTTACTGAAATCAAGCGCATGAGGGCCACCGTAAGCATCTGAACCGGATAAAGGCTAACCAATTACCGGTCCGCGTGACCTGGCTCGGCAAGGCCGTTCAAGACATGGGCGCCGTGAGCCCAGTTGGTCACACGTAGCACTCCTCGCCTTCCGGCGCGTCGAGCAGTGATGTTCCGCCAGGGCTACTGGCACCGGCGGGCTGGCGGGATCGCATCGGGGCGGTCAGCAGTTCACCGCACCGGGCAAGCACATGGGCTGTGTCGATGCGCCCTGCCGAGCTGGCTGCGGTCAGGTCAGCGGCCAGCAGCGCGATGCCCGCCGGGACCGTGTCGGGCAAGGGGGACAGCGTCGGGGACGGTTGACCGGCATCCCGGGCGGGCGTCTCGTCCTGCCAGCTGCCTACGGTCGGCAACTGCCCGGTGAGGCAACCCCAGGCGACGAGGCCTAGGCGGTAGAGGTCCTCGCCCGGACCGTCCGGGCGACAGCGGGCCGGTTGCCGCAGGTCGAAGTCGGCGACTTGCACGGTGCCACCTGGTGCGAGCCGCAGGCTCCATGGGTCAACGGCCAGGCGCAGCCCGGAGCCCCGCACTTCGCTCAGAGCCGAGGCCACCTGGCGGACGATGTCGAGTACCCACGGTGGATCGAGTGGCCCTGCCTGCATCACGGTGCCGAGCGGGGTGCCGTCGGCTGGCTCCGTCACCGCGAAAGGGAGGCCGTCATGATCCGCGACGCCGAAGTCGAGGATCCGCGCTATCGCCGGATGGCATATCCGCGCTGTGTGCCCGGCTGCGGCCAGGAAACATTCGGCGGTGACAGCGGAGGAGGTGCCTGGGCGCCACACGGTCACTGCCCGCCCGGTCGCCAGGTCGCGCGCCCGCCACGCTTCACGGGTCAGGTGCGGCATGACCCTCTGGTACAGCCAGTAACGGTTGCCGAGCAGCGCCGTGGTGCAGATCATGCAGTGTCCCTCCTTGTTACCCGCCGTCACAGCAACCGCTAGGCGCCCGGTTCCCGTTACGGCAGGGCGACTGCCTGGGGATAACTGGGGGAACTAGTACGTTTTCCAGCGTCATTAGTGAGTTCGCACGTATCGTCGCAATCGTGCTGGAGTCGGATTTTCCCGCTGTGCTGCATGCGGCCGCGCGCGGGGACGAGGACGCGTTTGCGCGGCTTTGGCGTGACAACCAGCCTCCGCTGCTGCGATTTCTCCGCGTTCTCGCCGGTGAGAGCGCGGAAGATGTGGCCAGCGAAGTCTGGCTGGAGGTCACCCGCGGGCTGGCCCGGTTCCGCGGCGGGGAGCGGGAGTTCCGGGCCTGGCTGTTCACGACGGGCCGTCGGCGGGTGATTGACGCGCATCGGTACTCGGCCCGCCGCCCGGCAACGGTAACCTCCGACCTGGCGGACCTGGAGCAGTCGTCCCCCGGCGATGCGGCCACGATGGCGCTTGAGCGGATAACCACCGAGGCGGCACTCGAACTGATCGCTACGCTGCCCCGCGAGCAGGCTGAGATAGTCGCGCTCCGGGTCATCGCCGGCCTTGATGTCGCGCGAGTGGCGCAGATCGTCGGCAAGCGGCCGGGCGCGGTGCGGGTGGTGTCCCACCGCGCGCTGCGCACGCTGGCGGCGACGCTGGCCGCGGTGCCTGACCAGGAGGCAACGCGATGAACCACGGAGGAGACCTGCCACCGGTCGAGGACTGGCCTTCCGGCCAGCTCGCCAGCCACCGGCTCTCGGCCGCTGACGCCGAACGCCTGATCGTCAGGCATTGGGCTCACCCGGAAGCGAGCGGCGAGCAGCACAGGATCGCGGCATTGTTCGACAGCGTGACCGGGCCACCCACCGACGAGGAACTGAGCGGGCAAGCCGTGGCCGTCGCCGCGTTCGTGCTGGCGACGGGCGACCGCCCGGCGCGGTCACGCAGGGTCGCAAGCCGACGGACGATGGGTATCACCGCCGGAATCGTGGCGGCTTCCATGGTCGCGGGTTTCTCCGGAGCCGCCGCCGCGGACGACCTGCCAAGCTCCATCCAGGAACTAGCCCATCAGACGCTGGGAGCGCCCGCGCCCAGGCATTCCGTCCCTGGCGTTAGGCCGGTGCACGTTCATGGGCGGCCGGCGCACCTGCCCGGCGCGAAAAATGGCAAGGGCAACGGCCGGAGCAAAGGAAACCCGCAGAGCACAGGCCGGGGCAAGGGGAACAAGGGGACGCCTCCCGGCCTGGCGAAGAGCGGGGGAATGCCGCCGGGTCAGGCGAAGAAGAGCGGCGCCACGCCGCCGGGTCAGGCGAAGAAGAGCGGCGCCACGCCGCCGGGTCAGGCGAAGAGCGATGCCACGCCGCCGGGTCAGGCGAAGAGCGGGGGCACGCCGCCGGGTCAGGCGAAGAAAAGCGTCAGCGTGTCGCCTGGAACCGCGAAAGGCAACTCATCACCGCAGCACTCCAAGCTGTTGTCTAGCGGGCTGACCAAGCGATACCAGCCACGCCACGCCGCCCCATCCCAGTGGCCATGGTCTTCCGGTTCGTCCGGCAAAACCAGCCGTAAATAAGCGGATCGGCTCCCGTGATCCGCGGGTCAGCACCAGGCTCTCCCTGGTTGCCGGGCGTGGAACGCGTGCGTGTGGGCGTGTCGGCCGGGAGTTAACCGAGCTAGAGTGGTGCGATGGCTGAGTTGCAGCGGCTGGATACTTGCCGTGCCTTGGACGTGCTGGCCTTCGAGCTGGGGAACCGCGCGTACTTCGCCGCCTCCGTGCCCGATCGCGGCGACGCGTTCTTCGACCAGTTCCCCGAGTGGTACAGCGGCCTGATGGCTGAGCAGGAAGCGGGCACCTGCGCCTGCTACGTTCTCGTAGGCGAGAACGGTGCGATCCTGGGCCGGTTCGACCTGTACGACGTCAAGGACGAGACCGCGGAACTCGCCTACCGGATGGCGAAGCGGTTCGCCGGCCTCGGCCTGGCGACCGCGGCAGTCCAGAAGTTGTGCCAGCTGGCTCCGGCGCGGCACGGGCTGCACCTGCTCAAGGCCGCCAACTCCGATGCGAATATCGCTTCCCAGCATGTGCTGCTCCACGCCGGGTTCGTCCCCGTATGCCCGGCTGTCACCGCGGAGCTCGGCGGTATGCCGGGCACCTGGTACCAGCGTGACCTAGCGGTATGAACTAAGGAACCGCCCATGACGCTGCCCACCGCCGGCGAACTAAGCGCGCTGGCCCGCGAAGCGACCGCCCGTTCTGGAGTCAAAGACAGAGAGCTGACCGGCACCGTGCCGGCGACCTCACCCGTGAACGGCGCGCAGGTCGCCGCCGTGGACTGGGCCACGGCCGCGGACGTGAACGCGGCCGTGGGCCGCGCGCAGGAGGCGTTCCTCGTGTGGCGGGCGACGCCCGCCCCGGTGCGCGGTGCGCTCGTGAAGCGGTTCGGCGAGCTGCTGAGCGAGCACGCCGGCGACCTGGCGACGCTGGTCAGCATCGAGGCAGGCAAGATCACCTCCGAAGCCCGCGGCGAGGTGCAGGAGATGATCGACGTCTGCGACTTCGCCCTCGGGCTGTCCCGCCAGCTCTACGGCAGGACGATGGCGTCGGAGCGGCCCGGCCACCGGCTCGCCGAGACGTGGCATCCGCTCGGCGTGGTCGGCGTCATCACCGCGTTCAACTTCCCGGTCGCCGTCTGGTCATGGAACGCGGCGCTCGCGCTCGTCTGCGGCGACCCGGTGATCTGGAAGCCGTCGGAGTCGACCCCGCTGACCGCGCTCGCCGCCGCCGCGATCCTCGGCCAGGCCATCGCCGAGCAGGGTGCGCCGCCCTTCCTGAGCCAGGTACTGCTCGGCGGCGCCGACGTCGGCACCGCGCTCGTGGATCACCCCGGTGTCGCCCTGCTGTCCGCCACCGGGTCGACGCGGATGGGCCGCGCGGTCGGGCCACGGGTCGCGGCGCGCTTCGGCCGGGTCCTGCTCGAGCTGGGCGGCAACAACGCGGCGGTCGTCGCACCGTCCGCCGACCTCGACCTCACCGTGCGCGGCATCGTGTTCGCGGCCGCGGGCACCGCGGGCCAGCGGTGTACGACGATGCGCCGGGTCATCGCGCATACCTCGGTTATCGACGAGCTGACCGCCCGGCTCGCCGCCGCCTACCAGCGGCTTCCGATCGGCAGCCCGCTGCAGCCGGGCATCCTGGTGGGCCCGCTGATCCACGACCGGGCATGGAAGTCGATGACGGACGCGCTGGCGGCCGCCAGCGACCAGGGCGGCATCCTCATGGCCGGCGGCGGACGGCGGCTCGCGGAGGAGGCACCCGGCGCGTACTACGCTGAGCCCGCCGTCATGCGGATGCCATCGCAGACGCCGATCACCGGCGAGGAGACCTTCGCCCCGCTGCTCTACGTGCTGCCGTATGACACCTTGGACGAGGCGATCGCGCTCAACAACGGGGTCAGGCAGGGCCTGTCGTCGTCGATCTTCACGCGGGACCAGGCCGAGGCGGAGATCTTCCTGTCGGCCGAGGGTTCCGACTGCGGCATCGTGAACGTCAACATCGGGACGTCCGGCGCGGAGATCGGCGGGGCGTTCGGCGGCGAGAAGGAAACCGGCGGCGGCCGCGAGTCCGGGTCCGACGCCTGGCGAGCCTACATGCGCCGGGCCACCAACACGGTGAACTACTCGGGCCAGCTCCCCCTCGCCCAGGGCGTGGAGTTCACCGTCTAGCGTTCCGGTGCGGCTCCGGGGTCGGACTGCACCTGCGGCTCGGTCGGCTGGCTAGCCTGGTCGCATGTCAGGCTTGCCCACCATCCGGCGAGCGTCCGGCGCGGACCTGCCCGTCGTCCGCGAGGTCATCGCCGCGGCCTACGAGAAGTACCTCACCCGCATGGACCTGCCGCCCGCGCCGATGCTCCGCGACTACGCGCCCGTCATCAGGGACGGGAGGCTCTGGGTAGCCCGATCCCCGGTCCGCGGCCTCATCTCCCTCACCGTCGAAGGCGACAGCCTGCTCATCGAGAACCTCGCCGTCCACCCCGCCGCGCAGGGAACTGGCCTCGGCCGCGAGCTCATGGAGTTCGCTGAGGCGCGAGCCGTGCACCTCGGGCTGAACCGCCTGACGCTCTACACCCACGAAACGATGACGGAAAACCACGCGATCTACGCTCACCTCGGCTACCGCGAAACCGGCCGCGCGACGGAGGACGGCTACCGCCGGATCTTCATGGAGAAGCGCGCAAGCGGTTCAGGCTCGTAGCAGGGTGACGGCCCGTCCGGCTGGCGTGGAAACGTCGCTGGTCTTGCCTTACGCCACTCCTGCCGCCGATCGCCCGTCGACGCGCCGGGCGGGGGTCAGCGGCCGGCCGGAGCGCAGCAGCTCCTGCCCGTCCTGCCACGGCATCGGCCTGGCCAGCAGGTAGCCCTGGCCGTACTGGCAGCCCATCTCGGTCAGCAGCTCGCACTGCTCGCGGGTCTCGATGCCCTCGGCGACGACCGCTATGTCCAGCGTGCTGGCGATCGCGACGATGCCCTTGGCGAGGGCGAGCCGCTGCTGCGAGGCGGTGATGCCTTCGACGAAGGACTTGTCGATCTTCAGTACGTCGATCGGCAGTTCCCGCAGGTAGCTGAGCGAAGAGTAGCCGGTGCCGAAGTCGTCGATCGCCAGCCGGACACCGAGCCGCTTGAACTCGGCGAGGTTGGCCGCGATGCCTTCCTCATGACGCAGCAGGACGCTCTCCGTGAGCTCGATCAGCAGCCGGGAGGGTGGCAGCCCCGCCTCCTCCAGCGCCTCGCGGACGGTCTTGACAAGGTCCCCTGAGCGGAACTGGCGGGCCGACACGTTGATGCTGACAAACGGATCCGCGGTCTGGTTGGTCGGCGAGCGTCCCGCCGCCAGGTCGGACAGCGCCCGTCGGATTACCCACGCGCCCAGCGGCACTATGAGGCCCGTGTCCTCCGCGATGTCGATGAACTGGCCCGGCATCAGCGTGTCCTGGCCTTGGCGCGGCCAGCGCACGAGGGACTCAAAACCGGCGATGAGTCCGGTGTCAAGCGACACGATGGGCTGGTAGACCAGGCCGAGGGCCGAGCCGCCGACCGCCTGCTCCAGCGCGGACCGTATCTCAAGCCGCCGGACCATGCCGGTGCTGAGGGCCGGCGAGTAGCGCTGCCAGCCGTGCTTGCCCGCCGCCTTGGCCGCGTACAGGGCCAGGTCCGCGTGCCGCGTCATCTCGTCGACGCTGTCGCTGTCGTCCGAGGTAGCGACGCCGACGGTCGCGGTCATGGTCACCGGCCCTTCGGAGAGGATGAACGGCTCGCTGAACGCTGCCGTGGCTCGCTCGGCGAACGTGTCTGCCTCGGCGGGGTCACGGAGGTTCTCCAGGAGCACGGCGAACTCGTCTCCGCTGATCCGTGCGGCGACATCGGACTCTCTGGTCATCGCGGCCAGGCGGTGCGCGAACGCGGTAAGCAACTCGTCTCCGACCGTGTGCCCGAGCGTGTCGTTGACGTCCTTGAAGTCGTCCAGGTCGATGAGCAGGACCGCGGTAAGCTTCCCGGTCCGCCGCCCTAGCGCCAGTGCATGCGCGGCACGGTCGGCGAACAGGATCCGGTTCGGCAGTTCGGTCAGCGCGTCGTGGAAGGCGCGGTGCTGCAACTCATCCTGCAGGCGCCGCTCCTCGGTGACGTCGCGGAGCGTCAGCACCCTGCCCTGGACGCTTGGCTTGTCGCGCAGGTCGCTGTGCCTGACCCGCACGCGCACGACCCGCCCGTCGTGGCGTAGGATCCGCCACTGCTCACTGAAACCGCTCTGCCTGCCGTCGGAGGCGCTCGCGTTTGAGCTCTCCGGGTTCCATTCCACCTCCGTGGCGGCCGCCAGGTGGCGCATGTCGGTGCCCACGATGGGCACGTCGCCGAAGATGGCACTGGCCGACCGCGAAGCGTAGCGAACGGTGTCATCAGCGTCGATGATCAAGATGGCGTCGGATGCGTCCTGTACCAGTTCCTTGAACAGCTCCTCGCTCTCGCGCTTGACGCGCTGTTGGGTGAGCAGTATCCGCTCCATGGCCAGGCCGGCCTCGCTGACGAGGATCTGCACCGACGGCCACCGGACCTCCAGGTCCCGCTGCCCGCCGATCAGCACGAATATGCCGGCGGGCGGGTCGCCAGGCTGATCCGTGCTGAGGAAGATCGGAAAGACCAGGACCCCGTCATCGCCCGATCCGAGGTCTCCGGTCCCGGCGCTGGATTCCAGCTCCGCGGCGGGGACGTAGAGCGGCGTCGGGCGGTCACCGTCGGTGCGGCTGGCGAGCAGCGGCAGCACTGACGGCAGCCAGCGCGGCGCCGTCGTCGCGAGGCGGTTCCGCCGTCCCGCGCTGCTCGTCATCAGCACGCGCAGCTCACCGCCGATGCGCGTGGCGAAGACCGCCGCGCGCCCGGAATGCGGCCCGAACACGGTGTCCGCGGTCCTCCGCAGCGCGGCCGCGACCTCCTCAACGGATGCGGCCGACGCGAGCGCCGGGCCTGCCGCGGTCAGTGCCCGCTCCCAGGTCAGCGTGCGCAGCTGCGAGACGTTGATCCCCCACAGGCGCGACTGCGCGAGCAGGCACAGGAGCGCCGCCGAGACGGCGATGACGGCCTCGCGCGTGTCACTATGGCCTTGCAGGATGATCAGCAGCGGAGCGACGAACGATGCCACGGTCAAGACGACCAAGCGGGCGCGCGAGGTCTCGTACGGGCGGGCGGCATGCCTGGTCATCTCCCGCATCGCCGGGTGCATCGCGGCCGCGGCGCCCAGCCCGAAGCAGATGATCCAGCCGAAGTCGACGAGTCTCCAGTACGCCTGATGCAGCCTGAGCAGGCCGAATAGCACGCCGGAAACCAGCCCGAATACCGTGCCGATGCTGATCAGCCGGACCGGCCAGTCCCATACGATCCCAGGGGCAAGCAGCCGCGCGAGCGCCAGCAAGAGGGCGATCTGGCCGAGGGGGAAGGCGGCGGAGGCGAGCTGCTGCTCTCCAGACAAGGCCGGATCGGTCAGGGTCGGAAGGATGCGGAAGAGCACCACCAGCACGACAAGGCCCGCGGTGACCGTCACCGCGTCGACGAGGCTCCGCCGGTCGGCACCCGAGCTGCGCGCGCGGGCGAACAGGGCGAGCGCCGCGGCGAGCAGCAGATTCACCGAAATGCTGGAGATGGTGTAGGCGTTCCAGGAAGGGATCCGCGGGCGGTGGCCGCCAACGAGCAGGATCAGCCGTGAACCGCCGAAGCAGAGGGCCGCTGCCGCCAGCAGGAGCCACGGCAGCTTATGCGCCGGCCGGCAGCGTGCCACCCGGACCACGATGGCTCCCGCCGCGCTCGCCGCCAGCAGGCACACGAACACCAGAGAATGGCCGGGCAGGGCGAAGTACGCCGCGGTGAGCGTCAGCATCCACGCGGCATAGCCGAGCAGCGACCGCATTGCGTAACCTTTCACTGTAACTCCCGTAACCGGCAACCTTACGTGATAACTCGAGTGCTCACAGCACTCGGCCGGCTCGTTCGCTAGCGGTCACCTGACATCACCGGTTCTCTTCCTGGACGCCCGATCAGGCGGCGGCCGCCAGCGGCGTGACGGCAGGCGGGATAACCTCCAGGCCACCGGGGAGGAGGGCCCCGGCGTCATCGAACAGCACGATGCCGTTGCAAAGCAGGCTCCACCCTTGCTCGGGGTGACTGACCGTCACGCGGGCGGCCATGCGGTCCGGTGCTACTGCCTCTGGGCACCTGGGCTGGTGCTGGCACATACCGTCCTCCGACGCGAGCTGTTCCGTGATTCCGCGGCCTTTGGTGCCGAACGGCCGATTGACCCCGACGATTGTGCGACCGCCACACTGCCAACAATCGCCTGCTGGGACCGTGTCGGGCGACCCGGCAGACGGCAAACCTCACTACCGGCTAGCCGGAACCCGCAGGTGACGCCAGCGTCGCTCCATGACTGGCGCTACTTTCCGGGCGGCGCGCCCCTCCCGGCGGGGAGGCTAATCTGGCCGAAGTCAGGTAGGGCAACAGCTGCCGGGACCTAGCGCGGGAGCCCCAGCTGGTCCCAGATCTCCGCGGCGTGCTCGCCCGCGCCCGGTCCGCTGACCGGTGCGGGCCGCTTCAGGCCCGGCATGTCCAGCCAGCGGCCTGGGCCGATACGCTGCACACCCGCGCTGTCCGCCTCGATGACGGTGAGCAGTCCGCGCCGGATCAGTTCCGTGTCGTCCACCAGTTCCTGCGGCTGCCGGGCGCGCACCGCCGGGATGCCGGCTTCCGCCGCCCGGCGCAGCACCTCGGATACCGGCAGCCGGGCCAGGGCTGTAGCTACCGCCGCGGTGAGCGCGTCAGGGGCGGGCTCGGCTCCGTCGCTCTGCGCGGCTGGCGCCGCCTCGGCCAGGCCCACGCTCGCCAGCACGGCCCGGTCGCGCAGCCCGGGCCGGCCGAGCCGGACCCACCCGTCCGCGCACAGGTAGAGCCGGTCACCGGGACCAGGCCCGGCGAAGTCCCGGGCGCCGACGGGCGGCGGGGGAGCGCCGGGGAGGCGGACCAGGTGCGCGGACTGGGCGAGGCAAGATGCCGCGCACAGGGTGACGGTGACTTGCTGGCCGGCTCCGATCCGCGGCGCGGCGTACAGTGCGGCGACCGCACCGAGGGCGCCGAGGGCGGCCGCGATCACGTCGTTGACCGGGACGGTAAGGAATGCTGGGCTGCTGGCCTCGTCCGGGCCGCCCTGGGCGCGCATGATGCCGCTCATGGCCTGGATGACCGGGTCGAAGCCAGGCAGCTTCCCCAGCGGGCCTTCCTCGCCGAAGGCGCTGATCGAGACGCTGCTCACCAGCGGTCGGGCGCGGGCGAGGTCGACGTGCCCGATACCCAGCCGCGCCGCCACCCCGGCGCGGTAGTTGTCGACCACGACATCGGCCGTCGCGGCCAGCGCGTCAAACGCGGCCCGCCCTGCCGAGGTGCCCAGGTCGACGAGCACGCTCCGCTGGTCGCGGTTGTAGACAAGGAACCCGGCGCCGCCGCGCCCGCCGTGCGCGATCCGGAACTCGTCACCATGCGGCGGCCGCTCCACCTTGATCACGTCAGCGCCGAGTTCGCCGAGCAGGGTGGCCGTATAAGGGCCGGCGATGATCGTGCCGAGGTCCAGGACCCGGCGGCCGGCGAGCGGTAGCTCCGTCGCGGGCGTTGCGGAGTCGCCGTCCGGCGTGGCCTGGTCGGCCACCGTGGCCCAGGGCAGGCCAGCGCGGCGCGGAGTCCAGCCCAGGCCGGCAGTCAGGTCGACGTCAGCCAGCGGGGGCCGGCGGGTCGGGGCCGGCGGCCCAGGAAGGACGGGAGTGGCGGACAGGCCGAAAAGCGGGCCGGGCATGACGACCGGCTCGCCTGCGTCGGTGACCGCTTCGGCGCGCAGCCCAGCGGCCTTGATCTGCGGGTGGTCCAGCCAGTCGCCCGCGACGCCGACCGGAGCGACGGGCACGTCGGCGGCCTGGAGGACAGCGAGCCAGCTGTCACGCGACCGGGTGGCGAAGAGCCGGTCGAGTTCGCGGGCGATCCACGTGACGTTGGCGGGCGCGCGCACGGCCTCGGGCTTCCCGCCCACCCGCGGGTCGTCAAGCAGCGCGGCGGCGCCGATGGCCCGGAATCCCCGTTCGATGAAGGCCGTGGTGAAGGTGCCGAGGAACAGCCAGGCGCCGTCGGCGCACCGGTAGCAGCGGTAGTTGGGCAGCGTGCCGCCCGGTCCGCCTGGGCGGTGCACGTGCGGCTCGTCACGGCCCGTGGCGAACACGCCCGGCGAGGCAAGCTGCGCGCCGTGCGCGCCGCCAGCCACGACAAGCGGCGCGACCGCCCGGCCCGCCTGCTGTCCGGTCAGCGCGGCCACCGCGGCGGTGGCGGCCCAGATGCCCTGCATGTACAGGGGGAGTGGGTGCAGGCAGTCGACGGGGACATCGGCGTACGAGGACTGGTTCCACGCGTGCCCGAGCCATGCCGACAGCAGCCCGGAAGACTCACCGCCGCCCGCCCACGGGGTGTGGCCGAGCACATACGGCGGCATCACCACCCACAGGCCCGGATCCCCGGGGGCCAGCCCGCGCCCACGCAGGCTGTCATGATCGAGTCCGGGCTGCCCGGGGGCGCCCGGGCCGGTCCCGGCCAGCACCACGTCGGCCTGCCGGATCAGCGCGTCGGCGGCCGCGAGGTCGGCCGCGTGCTCGGGCCTGACGGTGTACGCGCGCTTGCCCCGGCCCCACATGTACCGTCCGGGCTGGTCCGCCCGTGGCCCGCTGCCTGGCGGGCCGAGTGCGACCACGTCCGCACCGAGGTCGGCAAGCAGCATCCCGGCCACCGGTCCGGCGATGCCACTGGTGAGGTCGGCCACCCTGATCCCGGCGAGCGCTCCCCGCGCCGCGTCCACCTCACCTGCCACTAGCT
>Ga0310811_10008359_pt1 | contig 13298 bp, 10 predicted proteins | sample YCmetagenome_FD_207642 | JGI IMG/M metagenome (GOLD analysis project Ga0310811, IMG submission 207642) | Soil microbial communities from experimental microcosm in Duke University, North Carolina, United States - YC | ecosystem: Engineered > Artificial ecosystem > Soil microcosm > Unclassified ...
CTGCCGCCGCCGGTGATCACGGCGTGCCGGCCTTCGAGTGGGGTGGTCATGGGGTTGGCTCCGCGCGTCCCACGCTTGACGCGGGTTGCAATGGTGTTGGCGTCGCGTGTAGGGCGCTCGGTACGCCATCGCGTTCGAAGTGCCGTTCGAGTTGGGACTTCGCCGCTGCATAGGGCAGTGGCCAGGCAGCATCGGGATAGCCGATGCGCGCTGCTTCGGTGAGCGTCCAGGCGGGGTTCGCCAGATGCGGCCGACCGATGGCGCACAGGTCTGCGCGCCCGGCCGCGATGATGCTGTTCACGTGGTCGGCTTCGGAGATCGCGCCGACCGCAATGGTCGCTATGCCGGCTTCGTTGCGGACCCGGTCGGCGAACGGCGTCTGGAACATGCGGCCGTAGACGGGCTGCTGATCCTTGCTGACCTGGCCCGACGATACGTCGATCAGGTCTGCGCCGGCCGCCTTGAAGGCTCGCGCGATTTCGACGGCGTCGTCGGGCGTGGTGCCGCCGTCGACCCAGTCATGCGCCGAAATGCGCACCGAGATCGGCTTGTCGTGCGGCCACAGGGCGCGGATTCGGTTGAACACCTGGAGCGGATAGCGCAGCCGGTTGGCCAGCGAGCCGCCGTACGCGTCGGTGCGTCGATTGGTCAAGGGGGACAGGAAGCTCGATAACAGATAGCCATGTGCGCAGTGCAGTTCGAGCCAGTCGAAGCCGGCCGCCGCGGCCATTTGGGTGGCCTGCGCGAACTGCTGTTCGATGGTGCGCAGATCGTCGGGCGTCGCCTCGCGCGACCACTGGCTGACGCCATGCACGTACTGCTGAGGCGACGCGGACACGAGCGGCCAATTGCCGTCGGGCAACGGCAAATCGATGCCTTCCCAACTGACGCGCGTCGACGCTTTTGCGCCGGCATGGCCCAGTTGAATGCCGATCTTCGCATCGGAATGACGGTGCACGAATGCGACGATGTTTTGCCACGCATGTTGGTGCGCCGCGTCGTACATCCCGGGACAGCCCGGCGTGATGCGGCCCTCCGGCGACACGCAGGTCATCTCGGTCATGACCAACGCGGCGCCGCCGAGCGCGCGTGCGCCGAGGTGCATCAAGTGGTAGTCGCCGACCGTGCCGTGCGTCGCGCAGTATTGCGCCATGGGGGAGACGACGACACGATTTTTCAGCGTAACGCCACGCACCGTGTACGGCGTGAACATCGGCGGAACGGGCCGGCGCGCGGCGTCGCGCGGCGCGCCGGTGCGGGCCGCGAACCAGTCCTCGAAATCGGCAAGCAAGCGTGGATCACGGGTGCGCAGGTTTTCGTGCGAGATGCGCTGCGAACGGGTGAGCAGCGAATACGCGAACTGCTCGGGCTCGAACGATGCATAGCGTGCGACGTTTTCGAACCACTCGGTGGAATTGCGCGCGGCGTTTTGCATGCGTAGTACTTCGACGCTGCGCACCTGCGTGTAGCGGTTGAGCGCGGCATCGAGGTTGCCCGGGTGGACGGCGATGCTGTTGGTCAGTTCGATCGCGTCTTCGAAGGCGAGCTTGGTGCCGGAGCCGACCGAGAAGTGCACGGTGTGCGCGGCGTCGCCCATCAGCACGACCGGCGTGCTCCCGCCGCCGGCGCGGGGCTTGCGATGCACCCATTGTGCGTTGGCGACACGAGCGAAGCGCATCCATTGCGCCGCGTCGCGCAGATGGGGCGCGTTAGACGTCAGCCGGTGGCCGTCCAGATGGCGGGCAAACAACTGCTCGCAAAACGCAATGCTGTCTTCCTTGCCGAGCGTATCCAGGCCGGCGGCGCGCCACACGCGCTCCGGCGTTTCGACGATGAACGTCGACCGATGCGCGTCGAAGCGGTATGCGTGGGCCTGGAACCAGCCCCACGGCGTCTCTTCGAATGCGAACGTGAACGCGTCGAACAGCTTGCCGGTACCGAGCCACACGAAGCGGCACGCGCGTAGCTCGATGTCGGGACGGTAGGTGGCGGCATGGAGGCTTCGGATCGTGCTGTGAGCGCCATCGCACGCGACGATCAGATCGGCGTCGTAGGCTTCATCGTCCGTGACGGTGGTTTCGAACACTAGCTGAACGCCCAGCGCTGCGCAGCGTGTCCGCAAAATGGTCAACAGGCGTTGACGGCCTATCCCGCTAAAGCCATGGCCGCAGGAGCGAACGGTTCGTTCGCGGAAGCGGACTTCGATGTCGTCCCAGCGGATGAATGCATCGAAGATGGCCTGCGCACTGGGCGCGTCGGCAATGCGAAGGCGCTCGAGCGTCTGATCGGAGAACACTACGCCCCAGCCGGATGTGTCGGATGGAGGATGGCGCTCGATCACGATCACATCGTGAGCAGGATGCTGCTTTTTCATCAACAAGCCGAAGTACAGCCCCGCCGGCCCCCCACCGATACAGACGATACGCATGCTGGCTTCCCTAAGACGTGGCGACAATTTATGCATTGATATTTTAGATGTCAAGTAATTTGGCGCGGAGGCCGTGGAATGCCACGTCGTGACGATTGGCGATGGCGATGCTGCGATGCGGCGTCACTCTGCAGCGCATGATTTTTATGCCTGGAAAAAATCGAAATGGGGGTTCGCCCCCGCGCAATACGCGTCAATTGTGCGCAAGGGTTTAAATATTTTTTCTCGGTGGTTTCCTATGAAAAACCTGGCTCTTAATTGCACGATGCATAAAAAGAGCTGAGTAATTTTTTTTATTATGTCCGACATTCAATTTTAAGCATTATTTGCGCCGTGCTTGTTTTACTTGCTGCGTCCGAGCGAATAACGGTTCCAGGTAATTAATACTGTAAAGCCTATGTCGCGCGGTAAGGGATGGGGCGGTGGAGGACGGGCAGATTATTGCGACATAAAAGGGTAGCCGGGTCTTTGCCCTTATTGACGTTGGCGCCAAAGTATCTGATATTCCGCCTACCTGTCTTCCTCCAGTATTCGTACCGATTTAATGTCGATCCCCAATATAAAAATTGAGGAGTGACGAGTCTTGCATTATGGGAACCACACGGGGGTGCGCCATGCGAGTTGTGTTGCGAACGACCAGTGGGGCGGAAAATGTCTGACGCTAAATTCCCGACGCCATGCAGGCGTTGCGGCGGTGCGTTGTTCCAGCGCGTCGACAACTGTCCGTATTGCGGTGCAAACGAATTTGTTGCTTTCGGCGCTTCTTTGCCAACGCATGCTCCGGCGCGCCCTAGCGGACCGGTGCGGGCACCGGTGCGCCGCGAAGACTTGATTCATAGGCCGTTGCGCAACGAGGAATCGATTGTCATAGGCAAAGTCGATGCTCGGACGTCGTCGCCCTTGGGCATGCCCGCCGGGTGGCCCTCGGCGCCGGTGACGGAGAGATCGCGACGGGATGCCAGTGTCGCCGAAGCGGATGCGAACGACGCGTGCGCGGCTGCCGGCAATGTGGCAGACGCCAGAGCGGAAGACCGCAAAGTGGCGCACGGCCGAATGGCGGGCGACCGCGCAGCCATCTCTTCCGCTGACGCTGCCGCTGCCGCGCTCGGGGCGGCCGCAGCGCAAGCGGCGCCAGCGCCTGGCGAAGTGGCGGCGAGGAGCCGAAAACGTGCCGGCATGGTCGTGGGCATCGCAACGGCGGCGACCGCCGTAATCGTCGGGGCGGTGGGATATGTCACGATCGTCGGACACCAGGCGCGCCAGCAAGGCGTCGAGCGCTCGCCGGTGCAGGGTGCGCTCGACGCAGGCGAACCCGAGCGAGCGGACCGGGCAGTGGGTGCATTGGCCGCGCGGCATGCGAATGTCGCACCCCTGAACGAGTTAAAGAACGGCGTCACTGAACGTCGCCGCGGCGTACCGGACTTGCCAGGCGCGGTGCAGGATAAGCTGCGGCGCGGTGAGCTTCGCGACGCGCAGGCATTAGTGGCGCAGGCGCTGACTAACGACCGCGGTAATCAGGAGGCGCTACAGTTGCGCGACGAAGTGCGCCAGCAAGAGCAACGGCGCGATGCCGCGTTGGTCGGCGCAAGAGCATGCCAGGACGATGCGCTATGGCAGTGCGTGCGTCACCGCGCGAGTGATGCGCTCGCCATGGATGCAACCAGCGCCGATGCCCGAGACCTGCTGGAAGCCGCGATACGGATGTCGGGGTGGAACGGGCAATCCGACGTTGCTGGCATAGCGCCGTCCACAACGCCGTCCACAGCGCCGTCCCCCGCGCCGATGCCGACGCCCGCGCCCACGACCACGCTGACACTGACGCCGTCCACCACACCGGCGCCGACCGCGATACCCGCCGCAGTCGCAAGCGTTGACGCTGCGGACCAGGTTGAAAAGCGTGTGCTCGAATCGGGCTGGGCCCACCCCGCTAGCGACATCGTCCATCCGGCCAGCGCTATCCCCGCCACCGCGGCGCCATCCGCGGCGGATGCGGCTCGCGTTGTGCCGCCGCTGCCAACGCAGTCTAAGTTGCCGTAGAAGCACTACAAGCACTACAAGCACTACAACATGCCAGCGACACGGGTCGCGATTAAATCGAGGGGATCGTCATGCTCAGGAAGCTCATCATCGTGCTCTTATCGCTGGCGCTGCTGCCGGTTGCCGTCGCCCTCGCAGAGACGGACAAGGCGCCTGCGCAATACAAGATCGTCACGGGGCCCGAGCGCGGCACCTACATCCAGATTGGCCATGATCTCGCGAAGTGGGTGGCCGAACCGATCGGCGTCGATCTGGAAGTTTTGCCGTCGAAAGGCTCCGCGGAAAATGTCCAGCGGATGCGTTATGAGCCCGGCGTCAAGTTGGCCCTGGTACAGTCGGACGTGTACCAGGCCTACCTGGACATGGCCAACCAGGGCAACGCCGAAGCCGGCAACGTCATCCGGCCGCTGCGGCTCATCATGCCGCTCTATGACGAGGAGATTTATTTCGTTGTGCGTGCCGACTCGCCTTTGAAGTACATCCATGAAATCAAGGACAAGCGGCTCAGTGTCGGCGCGATCGGTAGCGGCACCGCGCAAAGTTCAGCGACGCTGTACCGGTTGATGTTCGGCGCAGCGATTCCCGATGCGAACGCGCAGTTTTTCAGCAACGAAGATGGGATCGCCAAGCTGATCGCGAACAAGGTCGACGTTGCGATCATCGTGGCGGGCCAGCCGGCCAAGCTGTTTCTGGACATGAATCCCGAACTGCTGCAGCAGATCAAGCTGCTGCGGCTGGACCCGAATGCGGCGCAGACCACGCGCGCGAAACAGACTTATTTCCCCGCGACGATCCGTGCATCGAGCTACCCGCGCTGGCTCAACGAGGACGTACCATCGCTGACCGTCAAGGCATTCCTCGTGACCTACGACTATGGACTGCGCGGTACTGTCGGCAACTTGAGCCAGTTCGCCCAGTCGCTCTGCACGAACTTCGACACCCTGCAAAGTCACGGCCATCCGAAGTGGAAGCAGGTGCATTTGGAGCTGCCGGGACTTGGCAAAGGCTGGAAGTACTATCCGCCGATGGAAAAGCGCCTGCGTGCCTGCATCGCGCACAAAGTCGCCGCCGCGCCGCTCGCTCAGGGCGTGGAGGCTGCGCAAAAGGCCGACGCACCGCGGCCCTGCACGGAACAGGAGCGATTGCTCCTGTTATGCGGTAAATGACACCTGGCACTGGGTGCGCCGCGTGGTCTTGCACCCTTAGCCGCGGTCTTCCAAATAGGCGCGGATCACTTCGACAAAACTATCGTCCGCCTTGAGTCCCAGCCGCTCGGCACGTGTCGTATCCCAGCGTCCGGGCCAGCTGCCGACGATCTTCTCGACACGCGGATCCGGTTGCCATGCGATTCGCGCGACAGCCTCCTCGCCGGCGACTTCGCGTAACGCTTCGATCATCTCCGCCACGCTGACCGATAGCCCGGGCAGGTTGATCACCGGTCGGTGGCCCAGGGCCGTCGCGTCGATCTCGCAGCCGGCGATCAGCGAATCGATCGCGCCGCGCGGCGACAGCAGCCATAGCCGCGTCTCGGCGCCGACGGGGCAGACCGCCGAGGCGCCGTTCAGGGGCTCGCGGATGATGCCGCTGGCGAACGACGAGGCGGCCGCGTTGGGCCGGCCGGGCCGCACGCTGATGGTGGGCAGCCGCAGCACGCGTCCGTCGACGAAGCCACGCCGCGTGTAGTCGCACAGCAGCAGCTCGGCGATCGCCTTCTGCGTTCCGTACGATGACTGCGGGTTCAGCGCGGTGTCGTCTTGCACGATCTCCGGCAGCGCGCCGCCATAGACGGCGACCGAACTGGTGAACACGACTCGTGGCCGGTGTCCGCGTGCGCGGCAGACTTCGAGCAGCGTGCGCGATGCATCGAGATTGATCCGCATGCCGAGGTCGAAGTCCGCCTCGGCCTGGCCGCTGACCACCGCCGCAAGGTGAAAGATCGCCTGCGTGCTGGTATCGATGGCATCGTCCAGCACGCTGCGCTCGGTGATGTCGCCGACCACCGTCCGTACGCGCGGATCGTTCAGTCCGCTTGCCGCCGCGACATCGAGCAGCACTAGTTGGTCGATCTTCTGTGCGGCGCCGTCGGCGCCGGTGAGTTCGCCGCGCTCCAGCAGCTTGCGGGCGAGGCGCTGGCCGAGAAAGCCCGCGCCGCCGGTAATCAGTACTTTCATGGTCTTAGTGACTCCTGTGCGCACGCTGCGGTGCTAGTGTTTCAATTTCCTATATGAGTGATCGTGCCTTGCCGCGCCTGCTCATGCATTCGTCAGATAGGGTTTCAGCCAGCCGAGGCCTGCCGATGTGCCCGCGCGCGGCCGGTATTCGCAGCCGATCCAGCCGTCGTAGCCTAGTGAGTCGATCAATTCGAACAGGTACGGATAATTGAGTTCGCCAAGGTCCGGTTCATGGCGCTCGGGCACGCCGGCGATCTGGATATGGCCGATGCCCGCGATGTCGCGCTTGAGCTTGACCGCAATATCGCCTTCGACGATCTGACAGTGATAGCAGTCGAACTGGACTTTCAGGTTCGGCGCGCCAATTTCCGCGCAAATCGCTTGGGCGTCATCTTGCCGGTTCAGGAAAAAGCCGGGGATATCGCGTGTGTTGATCGGCTCGATCACCACCGTGATATCGGCCGATGCGGCGCACTGTGCGGCATACGCGAGATTCTTCACATAGACGTCGCGATGCGCGGCGCGCGGCTGGTCCGCCCAGATCAAACCGGCCATCACGTGCAGCTTGCGGTTGCCGAGCCGGGCCGCATACGCTAGCGCGGTGTCGATGCTGCGGCGGAATTCGTCCTCGCGTCCCGGCAGCGATGCGATGCCGCGTTCGCCGCTGACCCAATCACCGGGCGGGGCATTGAACAAAGCTTGCGTCAACCCATGATCCGCGAGCCGTGTTTGCAGTTCGGCTGCGGGAAACTCATACGGAAACAGCATCTCGACGGCCCGGAAGCCGTCGCGCGCCGCAGCGGCAAAGCGCTCCAGGAAGGGGTGCTCGTTGTACATCATCGTCAAGTTGGCGGCAAAACGGGGCATTACGGCGACTCCTTGGGAAAGCGCCGCACCGGTGCCGGACCGGTGCGGCGCATGGGTTCGAAAAGCATGATCTCAAAAAACGAGACGCGCGCACAATTCAGCGGTTGACCAGCTTGGCCGGCGTCAGCCAGACGGCCATTGCGCCGATCACCAGCATTGCCGCCAGCACGTACATGCCGGATTGCGTGCTGTGCGTCAGGTCTTTCAGGTAACCGATCAAATACGGGCTGGCGAAGCCGGCCAGATTGCCGATCGAGTTGATGATGGCGATGCCGGCGGCCGCTGCCGCGCCCGACAGGAACGCCGTAGGCAGCGACCAGAACAGTGGCGCGCAAGTGAGCACGCCGCCCGCGGCCAGCGACAGGAACACGATCGACACCGCGGTGTTGTCAACGTACGACGCCGCGACGCAGAAGCCGATCGCGCCGATCAGCGCCGGAACGATCAAGTGCCAGCGACGCTCGCGCTGCTTGTCGGCGCTGTGGCCGAGGATATTCATCATGACGATCGCAAAGAGGAACGGAACGGCGCTCAACAGACCGATATGGAGCGCGCCGCTTACGCCGGTCGACTTGATCAGTGTCGGCATCCAGAATGTCAGTCCGTACTGGCCAGTGACGAAGGTGAAATAGATCAGGGACATCCACCATGTGCGGGGGTCGCGAAACACGTCGCCCAGCGCGTGCCGCTTGCCGTTATGCTGAGGCTGCGCGGCGATCTCGTCGGTCAGGATGCGCTTTTCGCGGTCGGTGAGCCACTTCGCGGCGGCGATGTTGTTGTCCAGGTAAAGAATGGTCGCGATGCCGACCACGACCGCGGGGACTGCTTCGATCAGGAACATCCACTGCCAGCCGGCCAGGCCGCTGTTGCCATGGAACGCTTCCATGATCCAACCGGAGAGCGGGTTGCCGAAGATGCCGGATACCGGGATCGCCGACATGAACACCGCGATGATCTTGGCTCGCCGGTGTGACGGGAACCAGTACGTCAAGTACAGGATGACGCCGGGGTAGAAGCCGGCTTCCGCGAGACCGAGAAGGAAGCGAAGCGCATAAAACTGCATGGGAGTCTTAACGAAAATGAACAGCGCTGAGACGATGCCCCAGGTGATCATGATCCGGGCGATCCAGATTTTTGCGCCGATCCTGTGCAGCAGCAGATTGCTGGGCAATTCGAACAGGAAGTATCCGATGAAGAAGATCCCGGCACCCAGGCCGAACACGGTTTCGCTGAACGCGAGCTGCTGTGACATTTGCAGCTTCGCAAAGCCGACATTGACGCGATCCAGATAGGCCACCACGTAGCACAACATCAGGAAAGGCACGATGTGCCAGAACACCTTGCGGTAGGTCAGTTGGGTCTCGGTGCTGCCCGGGTCGACGCCGGGATAGAGTGCGCCGGGGGCTGGACTGGGCGAAGCGGCTGGATCAAGGTTCATGCTCTGTCTCCAAGTAAGAATCGCATGCGCGATGCGCCGCATGGCGCTCGCACTGCTTTTATCTGCAAGGGATCGCGGGGGAATCGCCAAGCATTGCAAAACATCTCCTACCAGCGTGCGCCGAACGCGGCGCGCAACTCTTCCAGCGCCTGCTCCGTGAGCGGCGCGGGGCGCGGCTCGGACATCAGCCAAAGCCGCGCGGTCTCCTCGAGTTCTTCCAGCGCGTAAGCAGCATGCGACACCGAGCGCTCCCATACCACCGGACCAAGCCGCTCGAGCAGTACCGCACGAACCTTGCCGGCTAGCGCCGCGACCTGTTCGGCGGCTTGGGCATCGCCGGGCCGCCGATACGGGATCAGCGGTACATGACCGACCTTCATGACGTAGTACGGCGTGATCGGCGGCAACACATCGTCCGCGTGCCACACTCCGGCGAGCGTCAACGCGACTAGGTGTGTCGAATGCGTATGGACGATGCCGCGCGCCTCGCCGTTGCGTGCGTAGATGGCGCGATGCAGTTCGAGGGTCTTCGAAGGTTTTGCGCCGGATACGAGCTTGCCCGCATGATCGACTTTGGCGATGTCAGCCGGGTCCAAGCGGCCCAGGCACGCGTCGGTCGGTGTGATGAGCCAGCCGTCGTCGAGCCGGGCGCTGATGTTGCCTGCGCTGCCGACCGTGTAGCCGCGCTGATAAAGGCTGGCGCCGGTCAAGCAAATTTCTTCCCGGGTGCGAGCTTCGTGGTTAGTCAGGTTTTGCATCATGCAACGCCTCTCGTGTCGCCGTCGAGCGCGGCGAGCGCCTTGATAAAAAAATCGACCGTGCCGAAATTGCCCGATTTGAGCGCCAGCGCGATCGGCGTGGCGTCCACCGTTGCGGTCGCCGGAATACCGGGATCGATCTGCGGGCCGATCAGCAGCGTCTGGACGCCAAGCGCCTGCACGACCGCGCCGGAGGTCTCGCCGCCGGCGACGACGAACTTGCGCACGCCGAGTTCGCGTAGTCCGCGCGCGATAGACGCGATGGCTTGTTCGACCAGCTGGCCCGCTCGCGCGGCGCCGAGCGCTTGCTGTACCGCTTTGACTTCGTCCGGCGTCGCGCTCGCATAGATCAGCACGGGCTCGGGCGTGACGCGCTCGAAGTGCCGCCGCGCGAAGGCGATAGCGTCTTGGACTACCGGTATGCCGGCTGCGAGTGCGAGCGGATCGACGCGCAAGCTCGGCCTCGCGGCGGCGCGCCAGGCGGCGACCTGCGCATTGGTCGCGCTCGACGCGCTGCCGGCGAGCACGGCCGACAGGCCCTCGATGCGTGGCAGACGACCGGCGTCGGCGCGGCCGCCGACGCCGTCGGCTGGCGCGAGAGCGCCGACGCGCCGGAAGTTGGCGGGCAGGCCGAGCGCGATGCCGGAGCCCCCGGTGATCAGCGGCAAGTCGGCGCAGGCCTCGCCCAGCGTCTGCAGGTCCGCGTCCGAGACGGCATCGGCGATCGCGATGCGCACACCCTCGGCGCGCAGCCGCTCGAATGCCGCGCGTACCGCCGCCGGACCTTGAGCCACCACGTCCTGGCGGAGCAGGCCCACCTTCGACGAGGTCTGCCGTTGCAGCACGCGTACGAGGTTGGGGTCGGTCATCGGCGTGAGCGGATGGTTCTGCATCCCCGATTCACTCAACAGCGCATCGCCGACAAACAGGTGGCCCCGATACACGGTGCGGCCGTTCTCGGGAAACGCCGGGCAGGCGATGGTGAAGCCGCCGCGCGGCGGCTGTAGCGCATCGAGCAACGCATCGGCGACCGGTCCGAGGTTGCCGGCGTCGGTCGAATCGAAGGTCGAGCAATACTTGAAGACGAATTGGCGACAGCCTTGCGCGCGCAACCAGTCGAGCGCTGCCAGTGATTGCCGGACTGCGTCGGCGGCGGCAATGGTGCGCGATTTCAGCGCGACCACCAGGGCATCGGCTTCGATCGGGCCGCTCGAGTCCGGCACGCCGATGGTCTGCACGGTGCGCATGCCGCCGCGCACCAGCATGTTCGCGAGATCGGTGGCGCCGGTAAAGTCGTCGGCGATGCAGCCAAGCAGCGCACGAGAAGAGGTCGTCATAGCGGTGTTCTTGGGTGTCGGGGGGCTGGGCGGTATGTCAGGGGGCCTTCGGCACGTCGATGCCGGGGAAGATCTTGATGACCGCGGCATCGTCCTCGCCGCCGTGACCCGCGCTCGACGCCATCATGAACATCTGGTGCGCGGCGGCTGACAGCGGCAGCGGGAATGCCGAGCGACGTGCGGTATCGAGCACTAGGCCGAGGTCTTTCACGAAAATGTCGACTGCGGACAGCGGCGTATAGTCGCCCTTCAGGATGTGGGGCACGCGGTTCTCGAACATCCACGAATTGCCGGCGCTATGCGTGATCACTTCGTACAGCGCGTCCGGCGCGACGCCCTCGCGCAGGCCGAGCGCCATGGCTTCGGCGGCGGCCGCGATGTGCACGCCGGCCAGCAACTGATTGACGATTTTGACTTTCGAGCCCAGGCCGTGGCGATTGCCAAGCCGGTAGACCTTGCCGGCGATCGCGGCGAGCACGTCTTCGCAGGCTTCATAGGCGGCGGCGGGGCCGGACGTCATCATCGTCATCTCGCCGGAAGCAGCGCGCGCGGCGCCGCCCGAAACCGGTGCGTCGAGCATCTGCAGGCCGGCGGACTCGACGCGCCGGCCGAGCGCGTTCGCGAAGTCCGGCGACACGGTCGCGCTAGCAATCACCACACCGCCCGCCCGCATGGCAGCGACCACGCCGCGCTCGCCGAACAACACGGCTTCGGTTTGCGCAGCGTTGACGACCAGCGTGATGACGACGTCGCAGCGTGCGGCCAGTTCAGCCGGCGCGGCACAGCCCGTGCCGCCTTCGGCGACGAATGCGTCCAGGACATCGGTCCTCAGGTCACACGCATGGACGGCGAAACCGGCGCGCAGCAGCGAGCGCGCCACACCCAGGCCCATCGCGCCCAGACCGATCACTCCAACGTTTCGTGCCATAGTTACTCTCGCTTCGGCGGCGCGGATGCGCCGGGTTCGGTTATGCGGGGGAGGGGCCGGTTGCGGTTCAGCAGATGCCGGCTTGCGCGAGACGCCGCGCCGCGTTGTACAGGTGCGTTTGCGCCGCGTTGCGCGCGGCCATCGGATCGCCGGCGCGAATGGCCGCCACGATGGCCGCGTGCTCGTCGCGGACCTGACGCGAGAAGTCTTCGCGCAATGCCTCATTGCGGCGTGTGACGATGGTGCCGGCTTCCAGGTACTGGCTCAGGAAGTTCAGCGTCTTCAGGAAATACGGATTGCCGGTCGCGGCGGCGATCGTGCGATGGAACGCGACGTCTTCGGCAACGCCGTCCTCGCCGGCCTGGACCGCGATATCGATTTTCGCGAGCGCCGCGTCGATGGAGGCCAGATCGACGACGTTGCGACGCATCGCTGCTTCAGCGGCGACTTCCGCTTCGATGGCACGCCGCAGGGCTAGGATTTGTACTACAGCGCCGGGCTCGATCGCTTCCGCGTAATCGATGCGCAAGGGCCGAATGCCGGCGCGCTCAATCACGAACACGCCACTGCCCTGGCGCGGCTCGATCACGCCTTCGTTTTTCAGGCGGGAGAGCGCCTCCCGAACTACGGTGCGGCTAACGCCGAACTCCTGGGCCAGCATCGCCTCGGTCGGCAGCTTGCCGCCAGGCGGGAAGCTGCCCTTATCGATCTGGGCGAGCAGTTGCTGGGCGACTGTATCGCTGAGCGCACGAACGGGAATCTTTTGGAACATGACCGCACCTATCAGGTGATGTGGTCATCATACAAATTTTGGCGCCGATCGGCATCCTCGATAACCCTGGGAGATGCGCTTCGCGCGCCTTTGCTGCGCGTTGGGGTGCTGCGCAGGCCTGAGAGGGCTCAGAGGCCGCGGAGGCCTCTGAGCCCGAGAGCCCGTGAGTCGCAGGGCAGGGGTGCCGTCAACCGCGGCCGAGGAAGGGCATATTGGTCGCCATCACGGTCATGAACTGGACGTTTGCTTCGAGCGGCAGGCTGGCCATGTACAGCACCGCGCTAGCGACATGCGCCACATCCATCGTCGGTTCGACCGCGATCTGGCCGTTTGCCTGGCGAATACCGGCGGCCATCGGCGCGGCCATTTCGGTTGCGGCATTGCCGATGTCGATCTGGCCGCACGCGATGTCATAGGCACGGCCGTCGAGGGACGTGGACTTGGTCAGGCCGGTAATCGCGTGCTTCGTGGCCGTGTACGGTGTACTGAATGGGCGCGGCGCGTGTGCGGAAATCGAGCCGTTGTTGATGATGCGGCCACCGCGTGGATTCTGCGACCGCAT
>Ga0310811_10008361_pt1 | contig 13296 bp, 15 predicted proteins | sample YCmetagenome_FD_207642 | JGI IMG/M metagenome (GOLD analysis project Ga0310811, IMG submission 207642) | Soil microbial communities from experimental microcosm in Duke University, North Carolina, United States - YC | ecosystem: Engineered > Artificial ecosystem > Soil microcosm > Unclassified ...
GCCAGTGACGCAACTTGTATCAGCCGAGGGGCACTCACTTCAGGCTGAAGAATCTTTTCGGGACTGCTCTTTCATCCCGTAAAGAAAATATACCACAAAATGGAATTACGAATACAAGAAATATGTTCATCCATAGAATAAAAAGGGTTACGCGGGAAACACTTCTGATAGATGCCTTTTTGAATGAATTACTTATGTGAAGTTGCACTTTTCCCTCGAATAGGAAAAAGAAGTTTTCGTAGATCTACATTTTTTTGAATGAAGTGATCTGACCCCGTAAAATCCACAGGTTTGGGAGAGAAACTTGCGAGCTCCCTAAGAAAAGAAGGAAGCTTTACGCTTTTCAGGATTGATTCAAGAGGGAGAAATGGTGCGCCCGGAGTGATTCGAACACCCGACCTACTGGTTCGTAGCCAGTTGCTCTATCCAGCTGAGCTACGGGCGCACAATGCATTGAATGCAACCTGTTTAAGATAACGAATTTCCGGCTTAAGAGCAAATTGCAGAGTCTTTACCGGCCGCTCTCTTGAGCCGTACGCTTTTGAAAGCGTTCGCGAGACTGCGTGATCTCGTCATAGTGTTTTTCAGCCCAAATCCAAACTCCGCAAAAAGCAGCGCCAAGACTGTGTCCCAGGCCGGTTAGGCTGTACTCAACATGCGGAGGAATGACCGGATGCACTACCCGGGTGACGAGTCCATCGCTCTCCATCTGGCGAACTGTCTTCGTGAGCATCTTCTGACTGATGCCGCCCACGAGTTCTCCTAATCGCGTAAATCGTACTGTGCCGTGTTCTTCGAGAACTTCGAGAACCAGCATCGTCCATTTATCTGCAACGCGCTCAATGATCTCGCGCACCAAGGCCTCAATGCGGGGATCCGTATCAGCGGGGAGGGAAGCGCCTTTTGATCGAGGAATTTCCGTGAAATGCTTACTCTCCATAAGGGTAGTATAAAACTTTTAGGTGCCTACTTCCTATTAGTAAATAACAATCCTATATTTCCGTATGGAGGGAAGATGGAACTTACTGGAAATACCATTCTGATCACGGGAGGCGGATCTGGAATCGGCCGCGCCCTAGCTGAGCAGTTTCATCATCTTGGAAACAAAGTCGTTATTGCCGGCCGTAGACGTCAGATTCTCGACGAAACGGTTGCCGCAAATCCGGGCATGCAGGCCGTAGTGCTGGATATTGAGAGCGCTGAAGGCATTCGCTCATTCACAGCTGTGCTTGCCAAGGATTTTCCTGACTTGAACGTTGTGATCCATAGCGCTGGAATTATGCGGCCGGAGAATCTGCTGGAGCAGTCTGGCGATCTGTCTACGGCGGAAGCGACGATCACCACAAATTTGTTGGGTCCAATTCGTTTGACGTCGGCCTTGCTCCCGGCGTTGGAGAAGCAGCCCCAGGCCACCATCATGACTGTAACGTCAGGACTGGCATATATCCCGCTCGCGTTGACCCCGACATACTGCGCGACCAAAGCAGCGATCCACTCCTATTCACAATCGCTTCGCTACCAGCTGAGGTCGACGAAGATAGAGGTGATTGAGCTGGTGCCACCTTATGTTCAGACCGAGCTGATGGGAAGTGCACAGGCAAGCGATCCTCGCGCCATGCCTCTGAAGGAGTTTATCGATGAGGTCTTTTCGATTCTGAAATTAAATCCGAGCGTCACCGAAGTTCTGGTGGAGCGCGTGAAACCTTTGCGTTTTGCAGAGTTGAATGGAGTGGAAAAATATCAGGAATTCTTCCAGATGTTCAATGGAGCGTCACCATCTCCTCACTAATCTGTACCGGTCCGAAAATAAAGCCCCAAGCAATCATTGCTTGGGGCTTTTTTGATTTTGGTGCGCCCGGAGAGATTCGAACTCCCGACCTACTGGTTCGAAGCCAGTTGCTCTATCCAGCTGAGCTACAGGCGCGGTAGAACCACTGTACCGCAGAAATTACTTTGCTGCAGGAGCAGCGACGGCAGGAGCTTCCACTGGCTCCGGAACCGTATAAAGGGTGACCTTCTCTACGATATCGAGACCTGCTCTGCGTAAAAGTTGATGAATCATCGGCTCGTTCAGCCGGGTAGCATCGTACTCGACCCGGACAGTCTTCTGGGCTTCATCAAAAGCAAGCGCACGGACGCCATAGACCTCGCGAACCCGGGCAATCGCAAGAAGACTCGATTCGGAAGGCGGGATGCCGTACCGATACAGAACATCAAGCTGTGTCATAACTCGATCATACCAGTCGCGGCTCTAACCGAGCCATTTGGGATTAGCCGCGGTTCCGTCGAAGCGGGTTGACGTTTTAAACAACTCATACCGGCCTTCACTAGCGGCATCCTTCGTACGTTCCAGTAGGGCTGCGATCTGGGTCTCTGTCATAGGCTTGAAGGTTTTGGCCGCTGTCAGAGCCTGATCGAGAATCTTCATAGAATCGATGCCGGTAATCACCACAGAGACGGGCTGAGTCAGTCCATAATGAAGCGCCTCGATCGGCTCGACGGTTTTGCTGTTAAGGATGTAGCTGCTGCCGAAGGTCTTCATCGCCAGCACGCCGATTCCTTGTTTTACGGCAACAGGCACCACCTGCTTGGTGAAGGAGCGGAAGTGGGCGTCCATCACGTTGATGGGCATCTGGACCGTATCGAAGTGGAAGTTGTGTTTCTGAGCCATCTCGAGCATGCGCAGATGGACTGCAGGATCCTTATGACCTGTGAAGCCGATATAGCGAATCTTGCCTGCCTGGCGGGCAGCGACTGCCGCCTCAAGAGCACCTCCAGGGGCGAAAATCCGATCGGGGTCTTCCATGCGAATGATCTCGTGAAACTGCACCAGGTCAATCATGTCCGTTTGAAGACGGCCGAGCGATTGTTCAAGTTGCCGGTTGTAAGATTCCTTGGTGCGTCCATCCATCTTGGTCATCAGAAAGACCTTTTGCCGGTAGCCGTCGCGCAAAGCTTGTCCCATGCGGACTTCTGCAATACCGTCGCTGTAATCCCAGCAGTTATCGAGGAAGGTGATGCCTTGGTCAACAGCGGATCGTACGATTCGAATCTTGCTCTCGGGGTCGTCGCCGCCCCCAAGATGAGCGCCGCCTAGGCCGATGGCAGAGACACGTTCACCTGTCGTGCCGAGGTTGCGATAGATCATGCCAGGAGCTTCAGGTCGCGTCGTGGGATGCGTGCCCGAGGTTTGTGCTGAGGTAGAGGGAATCGCGGCTGCAATTCCCGTGGCACTTGCGGTTTTAAGAAAGTCGCGACGAAGCATACAGGTTAGATGCCTCCTGCCCGGAAGAGTAATGGATATCACTCTACGCCTTCAATGATTGAAGCGAATATTAACGGGCAGCCGCACGGGCGATCAGAGTCGCCGTATAGGCCGCGCCGAAACCATTATCGATATTCACGACCGTAACGTTGGGTGAGCAGGAATTGAGCATCCCCAGCAGCGCGGCGGTTCCCTGAAAGCTGGCACCGTACCCGACAGAAGTGGGGACGGCGATCACCGGAACTCCAACCAGCCCTCCGACAACCGAGGGGAGAGCCCCCTCCATGCCGGCGCACACAATTACGGCATGCACTCCGTTGAGCTGATCGCGCACTGAAAGTAGTCTATGAAGACCGGCGACGCCAACATCATAAAGACGAGTAACCCGCGCTCCGAACAGCTCTGCCGTGACGGCAGCTTCTTCGGCACTCATCAGATCGCTGGTTCCTGCGCAGACAACAGCGATATGCCCTCCAGTCGTGGAAGCAGGAGACTGCCGGAGAGCAATGGCACGGGCTTGGGAGTGGTAGACCGCAGTGGGAACTGAAGCAAGAACTGCGGCGGCTGTGGGCTCGTCAGCGCGAGTCGCGAGCACGTCCGATCCTGCCGCGGCCATACGGCTGAAGATCTCAGCGGTCTGTTCCGGGGATTTTCCGGCGGCATAGATCACCTCCGGAAGTCCGGAGCGTAAGGCGCGGTGATGATCAATACGGGCATGGCCGATGTCTTCGAAGGGAAGATGCGCCAACCGTTCGCATGCCTGCTCCACGCTCAGACTGCCGCGTTCTACCGAGGCCAGAAGCTCGAGAAGAGTGCTTCGATTCATCGCGATCCTTTGGAATGATCATGGCTTGATTGATAGGCGGCAATAGCGGCCTGCTGCACCTGCTTGACCGGTACGTTGCAGGCCAACGCAGCAGTACGGCAATCTTCAAACTCAGGTGCAGCGTTGAGGATCTCTCCCGAGCGCAGGCCTACCTTCACCCGAATCTCTCCATAAGGCGTGTTGACGGCAATATGAGTGCGATCGAGGCAGGTGCGTCGTTCATGATGAATACGAACGCCAAGTGTGCTGGTCTCACGCAGCAGTAGATCTTCCAGAGCTTGAACCCTCGCGTCATCTGCAAGAATCGTCACGAGTGTGCCGAGGCGCCCCTTCTTCATCTGTACTGCCGTGGACATCACATCCAGCGCTCCCAGTGCAAAGGCTCGCTCCGTTACATGCGCCAGAATCTGTGGGGACAGATCATCGAGAGCGGTCTCAAGAACGGCAACTGACTGCCGGTTTGCGTCTCCAGCGTCACCAATCGAGAGCCGTAGAACATTGGGAAAATCTTTTGGGTTGCGCGATCCTGCACCGTAGCCGATCTTTTCCACCCGCATGGCAGGCTGCACACCAAAGGTTGGAGACAATGCACGAATGAGTGCTGCACCAGTCGGTGTAACTAACTCCTGCTGAACATGGGCAGAGTACGTAGGAATCCCACGCAGAAGGTCCGCAGTCGCAGGTGCGGGGACGGGGAAGCGCCCATGCGCACAATCGACCATCCCGCCGCCGACATTGAGCGGAGAGCAATACCATGCATCGATGCCGAGCGAATGAACTCCCGCACTCGCAGCCACAATGTCCACAATAGCGTCGACCGCTCCCACTTCGTGGAAGTGGATCTTTTCGATATCGACATTGTGAATCTTCGCTTCGCTCGCGCCAAGAAGCTCAAAGGCATGGATCGCCATGCGTTTGACTGGATCAGCGAGCGATGCACTCTCGATCATCTGACGAATCACGGTAAGTGAACGTCCGTGCACGTGCGGAGCATGATGTTTGTGTTCGTGCTCATGCGAATGCTCATGGTGGTGCGAGTGCTCGTGTTGCTTGTCATGATGATGATGTTCGTGGCTGTGATCGTGTGTAGGAGCGTGTTGCTCGGCAGGTTTGCCCGCTTCAAGAACCTCCGCCTTGGTCGAGGAGATTCCGCTGCGATCCACCTTGCCGATCGAGAGAGAGGCATCCAGATTGAGCGCATTTACCGCGCCCTGAAGCGTCTCCACCGGGACGCCCGCATCGATCAGTGCTCCGAGAAACATATCGCCGCTGATACCGGCAAAGCAATCGAGATAAGCAATACGCATGGGCTTTATTGTTTCACGGTGATAGGTGCGATAGCTGTCGTGGGTAGAATGTCGTTCATCGATCCGGAACGATAGCCCTGTGTATCAAGCGTGACGTACAGAAAGCCGAGTCCTCGAAGAGCTGCTGTGATCTGGTCGAGCATCTCGAGGTTGAGTGCTTGCGAAAGCTCAGCCCTAGCAATCTCAATGCGGGCGAGATCGCCATGATGTCGCACTCGAACCTGACGAAATCCAAGAATGTGCAGGGCCTCTTCCGCCTGCTCGACCTGCAGAAGATTCTCCCGCGTAACGGGACGGCCGTACTCAATGCGCGATGAGAGGCATGCAGAGGCAGGCTTATCCCAAACTTCAAGACCATTTTCGCGAGCCAACTGTCTGGTCTCGGTTTTTGTCAGCTCTGCCGTCACCAGCGGCGCAAGTGCGTGATGCTGCGAAGCTGCCTGCTGCCCGGGACGAAACTCACCCCGATCATCAAGATTCATTCCGTAAGCGAGGTGCTGAAAGCCACGAGCCGCGCGCTCACTCTCCATGCGGGTAAAGAGCTCATCCTTGCAGTGAAAGCAGCGCTGCGAATCGTTGCGTTGATAATCAGGATTTTCCAGTTCAGCGGTCGGCAAAATATGGGTCGGAATACCATGCCGTTCTGTAAAGGAAAGAGCTGCGGCGAGCTCGGCACGCGGCAGCGAAGGAGAATCTGCAATGACAGCCAGCATTTTCTCGCCCAACGCATCGTAGGCCGCCCAGGCAAGAAACGCCGAGTCCGTCCCACCAGAGTAGGCGACCATTACACTGTCGAGATCTTCAAGAGTCCTCTTCAACAGGGCGCGTTTTGCCTGGAGATCCATATATCTCTTTAGATGCTAGCGAACTTCGCTTTGGTTAGCGAACTGTCGAGCTTCCTTCTCGATCCGCTTCCAGATCTCGGGATCAACCGGAACCCCAAGCCGAAGATTCTCCTCGCGTAGCTTCAGTGTTTGTTCTCCTGGATAGCGAATGGGCTGTTCCGGATCGAGCGGTGCGGCCGAGTGAAGATGTTTGAGAATTCCGTCCGCGATGTGGTTCAATTCCTTCGACGCCGCGAGATTGGAAGGGTCGATCGCGAGAAAGATTTGCGATTGGCCCGTTTCCAAGGTTGGTTCCAACGCCAGTTGATGCGTTGCCAACCCACCGGAGAGCATCGCCGCGATCATATCGAGCACCAGCGAAAGTCCGGACCCCTTCCAGTAGCCAATGGGAAGCGCTCTCTGCGAAGCCTCAACCGCCGCCGCATCCTGCGTGAGGTGTCCCTCAGCGTCAAAGCCTCCCGGAACTGGCAGCGGCTCGCCTCGCCTCGCATAGGATGCCAGGGCCCCGTAGGAGAACTGACTCATCGCCATATCCAGCACAAGATGCGCTCCTTCTTCTCGCGGAACCGCGATGACCAGCGGATTATTGCCCAGTGTCGGCGTTGCGGTCCCCCAGGCGGGAAGATTTGCCAGTGTGTTCGACCAGCACATGGCGAACATCCCTTCCTCGGCTGCCTGCCAGCCAAAGGCTCCGCCGCGCATCCAGTGATTTGTATTGGCCAGCGCGACCGTTCCAATCCCGTTGGTGCGTGCCAGTGCTATAGCCCGTCGCATGGCTAAATACGCATTAACGTTGCCCATGCCTCGATGACCGTCCCAGCGTTCGATGCCGCCGAAGGCAGCAGTGCGCGTCATCGTCGCCGTCACGTCGACGCTACCGTTTTGCACCATCGCCTCTAATCGCGGAAAGCGATTCAACCCATGCGAATAAACGCCATCGCGCGTCGTCTCAGCGAAGAGACGGGCTGAAAGCTTTGCCGCCTCTGGTGCAAGTCCAAGGCGTAGCATTGCGCCTTCGAGCGCGGCATAAAGATCAGTGAAGGGAACCCGAAGCATGCTTTCAGTGTAGAAGGTCAGCGCACCAGCGGTGGTAACTTGTCGCTCATTCCAAACAGAAAGATAGCGCCGATCAGAAAGCTATAAGCCGCGGTCAGCGAGGTCACAAACATCTGCAGTCTAGGTCGATGATTACTTGAGGCAAAGATACCCGAAGCCGAAGCCGTCATAAGAGTATTCATCACCAATAAGCCCGCAATAAAACAGAGCAGGCCGAGAAATCCGCGGCTTGTGCCTCCTAGATTCGCAGCCAGCAGAAACAGAAGAAGCTGCGATGGCGTCTCGGCGCCAAGACCGTGAATCACTCCGACCACAAAGACAGAACTCTTGTCGTACTGAAAGCGGAAAGGCTCAGGTCGTGGAAGATCAGGATTGCTCAGCCTGCGCAGCTTCCAACCCGTATACCGCGCTCCAGAGACCAGTAATGCAATGCGACTGGCCGGAACAACATGTTGATGGGTTCCGGGCTTGCGTCGAAAAAAAGTAATCAGGACATAAAGTGCGAGTACGATGAGCGTCGCCCCAACCAGCCGCTCTCCAATCGCATCCATATGGGCCGGAAGCCCAAGGTGCAGGAAAATTACCGCCGCTCCAAGAACTGCAACGGTGAGTGCATGTCCCAACGCATAGAGCAATCCCAGCCGCATTCCTTCGCGCCACGTGCGCTGCACGCTCGTAATGTCTGTGATCGCTGCTAGGTGATCATAGTCGAAGCCATGACGAAGTCCCAGCAGAGCGCAGGAGAGCAAAGCGAGTTCAAGCGCGGAGGACATAAATCTTCTGGTAGGTTACGGGGTGACAGAGTCAGGTGCAACTAATCGCTGCTTCTCATTATGCTCTAAAGGGTCCTTTGGTTTTAGGAATAGAATTCGAGTTGAACGGGTGAAAGAGGTTTTTGAGGATGAATCTGGAGAAGATAATTCAGCAGGCTGCGCCGCCGCGCCCACGTGTTCCGCGGCCAATCATCATGATCGGCTCTGGCGGAATCGTTCATGACGCGCATCTGCCAGCCTATGCGAAGGCCGGATTCCCGGTGGCAGCCCTGGTCGACGTTAACGTTGAGAAGGCTGAGGCCTTGGCAAAGAAGTTCGAGATCCCTCGCGCCTTCTCCTCGATCGAAGAGGCCATTCGCTTTGCTCCTGCAGATTCCATCTTCGATATCGCAACCCCGGCGAAGGTGCTTCCCTCCATCCTCCGGCAGCTTCCCAACGGTGCTGCTGTGCTGATGCAGAAGCCGATGGGAGATACCCTGGCTGAAGCCGTAGAGATTCTGCACATCTGCCGAGAGAAAAGCCTGACCGCAGCAGTCAACTTCCAGCTACGCTGGGCGCCGAATATGCTGGCCGCTCGCGCCATCACAAACTCCGGCGCACTCGGCGAGCTGCACGATATGGAAGTAAAGGTCAGCGTCTTCATGCCATGGGATCTATGGAGCTTTCTGAGCACCGCGCCGAGGCTTGAGATCCTCTATCACTCCATCCACTATGTCGATCTGGTGCGGAGCTGGCTGGGTAATCCGCGCAGCGTTTACGCGAAAACAGTCAAGAGCCCGCGAACTCCCTCGCTCGCTGCAACCAAGAGCGTCATCATCCTCGACTACGGCGAGAACAAGCGCGCCTTTGTCGCAACCAATCACAGCCATGACTTTGCCCCGGAGATGCAGAGGAGCTTCGTTCAGTGGGAAGGCCTGGGCGGAGCCATGCGCGCTCAGATGGGAGTCAACCTGAACTATCCCGCCGGTCTGCCCGATAACCTTCAGTATGTTTTGCACGATGGCGCTGGGTGGCAGCAGGGCGCGATCCACGGCAACTGGTTTCCCGATGCGTTTATGGGATCGATGGGCTCACTGCAGGCTTACGTGCAGGGTGAAGCCGATACGTTGCCGACCAGCGTGGAAGATGCCATCGATACCATGAGGACCGTAGAAGCTGCCTATATCTCGAGCGAACAAGGCGGAAGCGAACTACCGCACATCGACTAGCACCAGTTCAGCTTTTACCGGAGCTCTCCGCCTTCTCTTTGGAGAGGCGGAGGGCTTCTTTGGATAGCTCGTGCGCCTTTTGCGATAACTCGTGCGCTGTAAGGTGGTCCGACTTATCGTGCGACGCCGCTGCAGCCATGTGTGCGTGTGCCGCTTTCGTATGCAACTCGACGATACGAGCCTGATTGGTAAGTGACATAGTTTGCCTCCATCAAGAGAACGGGTCAGCGTCCCATCCATCCGCCATCGACCGTGATTACCGTGCCGGTTACATAATCGCTCGCGGCGCAGCTTAAATACAGGGCAGCTCCGGCAATGTCGAGTGGCTGTCCCCATCGGCCTGCGGGAATACGTTCCAGAATCTGTCGATTGCGCGTCTCGTCCGCCTGAAGCGGTTCCGTATTCGTGGTTGAGATATAGCCCGGAGCAATTGCATTGACTTGAATCCCTTTGACGGCCCATTCGTTGGCCAGAGCTTTCGTAAGCTGCGCGACACCGCCCTTGCTGGCGGCATAAGCCGGCACGCGAATGCCTCCCTGAAAGCTCAGCAGCGAGGCGATATTCACAATTTTCCCTGGAGCATTCCGGTCGATCATGTCTTTTCCAGCCAGTTGCGAAAGCTGAAAGATGCTGGTCAGGTTGACCTGTAGAACTGTCTGCCAGTCTTCGAGCGGATATTCGACAGCGTTGTGGCGAATGATCGTACCTGCATTGTTGATCAGGATGTCGACCCTGCCGAAACAATCCTTCACCTCGGCGAAGAGCTGTTCCGCTCCTGTCGTGGTCGAAAGGTCGGCCTGGAAAGCTGCGGCTTTTTCGCCGATGGCCTCCGCGGTCTCGGTTGCCGGGCGTCGATTGCCGTGGACGGCGACGGTGGCCCCAGCCTGTGCGAGGGCTTCGGCGATGGAGGCTCCAATGCCGGTCGCGGCTCCGGTGACAAGGGCAACTTTCTGGTCGAGGCGGAAGAGATCAAAGATGTTTTGCATGCTTCCTGTCACTCTAAAAGGCTCTGCAAGCCGGAGCAAATCGGCTCACTGTTGTTACAGCCGGATGACTCGCTGTTATCGCGTTCAGCCGCGCCAGCTTTTGTTGACGGGCCGGATTTTCGTCCCGTATCGTGAGGAAGGCTGCTAGGTCAGCCTGAGTGATGCCGAGGCTCTACCAACAGGGCTGCTTGAGGCGGATTTCCTGTCATCCCCGCAGGTTTTAGGTCATATGGCTTAGGGGCGGCGCAGGCAGGAACGATATGCTTGTTCTAAGCCCCGTTGAAAAGCGTTTGTGGAGAGCACTCCGCAACAGAGGAGAGATGCGATGAGGCTGTACCAGATGGCAGATCCGGTCCGCTACGGACTTATGAACACCGAGGAGCTGCGTGAGACATTTTTGCTGGAAGAGCTCTTCCAGCCCGGCGAGATTGAGTTCGCTTATGTGGACCTCGACCGGACGGTGATTGGCTCGGCTGTGCCGACCTCTTCGCCGATCAAGCTGGAGACAGAGCCTGAGCTTCGCGCCGACTATTTTCTTGAGCGCCGCGAGATGGGCGTTTTGAATATCGGCGGCGCAGGGTCAGTCACCGTGGACGGCAAGGCCTTCGAGCTGGATAAGCTCGATTGCCTCTACATCGGACGTGGATCGAAGGACGTCACCTTCGCCAGCAAGGACGCTGCAAAGCCTGCGGAATTTTATCTGCTGAGCTATCCGGCGCATGCCGAGTACCCCACCGCGATGGTGAAGTTCGCCGACATGAAGCCGGTGGAGCTGGGCACGGTTGAGACCTGCAATAAGCGCAAGATCTATAAGGCCATCTACAAGGACGGCATCAAGAGCTGCCAGCTCGTGATGGGCTTTACCATGCTCGAGCCGGGAAGCAACTGGAACACGATGCCACCGCACACGCACATGCGTCGCAGTGAAGTTTACTTTTACTTCGATGTTGATCCGGCGCATCGCGTTCTGCATCTGATGGGGCCGCCGGATGCGACGAGCCATCTGGTGATGGCCAATAAAGAGGTTGTAGTTTCGCCGGGATGGTCCATCCATGCCGGCGTTGGAACAAAGCACTATACGTTCTGCTGGGGTATGGGCGGAGAAAACCAGGTGTACGACGATATGGATGGCGTAGCCATCGCGGAGCTTCGATAAAAAACAATGAGTGATAACAGTCTAAAGATTCGTTCTAAAGCAGAGAGCAAGTGGGATCTGGTCAGCCTGGGCGAAGTGATGCTTCGTCTCGATCCGGGCGATGTTCGTGTCGCGACCACGCGGCAGTTTCAAGTCTGGGAAGGCGGCGGCGAGTATAACGTCGCTCGCGGACTGCGTCGCTGCTTCGGTCTGAAGACCGCGATCGTTACGGCGCTGGCTGACAATCCGGTCGGCCGTCTGGTCGAGGACCTGATGAATCAGGGCGGTGTCGATCAGTCGCACGTCCAGTGGGCCAAGTACGACGGTGTGGGCCGCACGGTGCGTAACGGCCTCAACTTCACGGAGCGTGGGTTTGGCGTACGCGCTGCACTGGGCTGCTCGGACCGCGGCAACACTGCCGTCTCGCAGCTCAAGCCCGGCCAGATCGACTGGGATGAGATCTTCGGCAAGGAAGGCGCTCGCTGGTTCCACACCGGCGGTATCTTCTGCGCTCTGAGCGAGACGACCCCCGAGGTCTGCAAGGAGGCCCTGATGGCCGCCCGCAAGCACGGCGTCATCACCAGCTACGACCTCAACTACCGCGACTCCCTCTGGAAGTCGATCGGCGGAAAGGCCAAGGCCACCGAGGTCAACCGCGACATCGCGCAGTACGTCGATGTGATGATCGGCAACGAAGAGGACTTCACCGCTGCTCTCGGCTTCGAGATCGAGGGCGTGGGTGACGACCTGGGCGAGCTGGACTCGGCCAACTTCCGCAAGATGATCGAGAAGGCGGTTGCGACCTATCCGAACTTCAAGGCCGTGGCGACTACGCTGCGTCATGCGAAGACGGCGAGCGTCAACGACTGGGGCGCGGTCTGCTACTACGAGGGCAAGTTCCACGAGGCGCGTCCGATGCCTGACCTCGAGATCTTCGACCGCGTCGGCGGCGGCGACTCCTTCGCTTCGGGCCTGATCTACGGCTTCCTGAACGAGAAGGGCGCGGACTGGGCCGTGAACTGCGGCTGCGCACACGGCGCTCTGGCGATGACCACCCCCGGCGACACCACGATGGCGACCTTCGACGAGGTGCAGCGCGTGATGAAGGGCGGCGGCGCTCGCGTTCAGCGATAACCGGCAACTTTTAGAAACAGGCCCGGTCGATGAAGTCGGCCGGGCCTCAAGACTTGAAGAAAGCGAGTAATTCAAATGACTAAAGCCGCTGTGTTGGCTTCGTTGAAACAGATTGGACTGGTTCCGGTGCTTCGCGCCGAGTCGGTCGACAAGGCGCTGGCGCTGGCCGAGGCTATTGCTGCCGGTGGCGTTACGGTGCTCGAGATCACGATGACGGTTCCCGGCGCGATCCAGGTGATGCGCAAGCTGGCGGAACAGCGTCCTGACATCCTGATCGGCGCGGGTACGGTGCTCGATGCCGAGACGGCGCGGGCCTGCATCCTTGAGGGCGCGAAGTTCGTGGTCAGCCCGGCGCTGAACGTGAAGACGATCGAGATGTGCCATCGCTACTCCATCGCCGCTCTTCCCGGTGCGCTGACTCCGACCGAGGTGGTCAACGCCTGGCAGGCGGGTGCGGACGTGGTGAAGATCTTCCCGGCGAGCGCGATGGGCGGAGCGAAGTACCTCAGCTCGCTGAAGGCTCCTTTGCCTCAGGTGGAGATGATCCCGACGGGCGGCGTCTCGCTGGAGACGGCGAAGAGCTTCCTCGAGGCCGGAGCGTTTGCGCTCGGCGTCGGCGCGGACCTGGTGAACACCAAGGCGATGGCCGAGGGCAAGCCTGAGGTGGTGACCGAGAGCGCGAAGAAGTATCTCGCGATCGTCAAAGAGTTCCAGTCGAAGTAGGCACAGATCGATGAGGGGAGGGGATACCCCCTCCCCTC
>Ga0310811_10008363_pt1 | contig 13291 bp, 15 predicted proteins | sample YCmetagenome_FD_207642 | JGI IMG/M metagenome (GOLD analysis project Ga0310811, IMG submission 207642) | Soil microbial communities from experimental microcosm in Duke University, North Carolina, United States - YC | ecosystem: Engineered > Artificial ecosystem > Soil microcosm > Unclassified ...
CAGTGCGAAGGCGAGCCGCGCCGCACGCCCTTCCAGGTGCGCGAGTTCGGCCCGCATGGCCAGTCCCCAGTCGGACCGGGCGGCAGGCAGGAGCCATGACGCGAAGGCGAGGAGCCGCCTCGCCGCGTCGTCTCTGGGGCGGCTCACCAGGCACCGCGCAAGGAACGCCGTGTGCCGGGCCTGTCCCGCTCAGCGGCCGACTCCTCGACGGCCTGTGCCGCCACCTCGGTGGCCGCCGCCAGCCCCGTGCCGGTGAGCCGGTACAGGTGCCGGGGAGGGCGACCCGCCACCGGGACACTCTCCCACGACGATTCCAGCAGCCCGCGATCGGCCAACCGCATCAGGATCGGATACAACGAACCGGCCTTGAGCCCCACCTCCCGTCCGAGCTCGTAGCCGTAACGCCATTCGGAAGGGTCCGCCGCCAGCGCGCGGAGCACCCCTTCCGCCTGAGGAGAGAGACGCCTTGTCCGAGTCACACCAAAGACTCTATCTATATAGAGTTATCAGGTAAACCCGTCGCACCGAACCAGGTCATCGCCGGTCGATCGAGCCCCTACGCGAGCATCCCGCCGTCCACGACGATCTCGGTCCCGGTGGCGAAGGCGCGCCAGCCGACTCGCGGCGTCCCCGCCGACATCGCCAACGCCGTCGCCTTCTTCGCCGCCGAGGAGTCCGGGTACGTCACCGGGCAGGTCCTCTACATCGACGGGGGACACGGTTTGGTCTGAACGGCTCAGCCGGGCACGTCCATGCGCTGCGTGCCGACGACCGACAGCAGCCGCAGCGCCTCCTCGGACGGTGAGCCGGGGGCGGCGGTGTAGATCACGACCCGCTGGTCCCGGTCGGTGATGTCGAGGACGTCGCAGTTGACGGTGATCGGACCGACCAGAGGATGCTGGAAAGTCTTGCACAGGGTGAGTTCGGCGCTCACATCGTGGGAGGCCCACAGGCGGGCGAACTCCTCGCTGCCGGCGAGGAGCTCATTCACCAGCTCGGCCACCTCGGGATCGCCGGGGTAACGGGCGGCCGCGGCGCGCAGGTCCTGGGCCGCGCTGCGGGCGAACCCGTCCGCGTCCGACACCCCGTACAACCGCCGCCCCTGCGGGTGCGGGCCGATGAAGACGCGCCGCACAAGATTGCGGTCGCGCCGCGACAGGGCGGAGAAGTCCTCCATGAGGGCGGCCGCCAGATCATTCCAGGCGATCACCTCGTGGGTCGCGGACGTCACGATCGCGGCGGCCTGCGGCAACCGGTACAGCAGGTCAAGGATGCTCTGCCGCACCTCGCGCGAGGGCCCAAGCGCAGGGCCCGGCGGTGCGCCGGCGAGGTGGTGGAGGTGGTCGCGCTCGGTGTCCGACAGGCGCAGGGCCCGGGCCAGCCCGGCCAGCACCTCCCGCGACGGGCGCGGACCGCGGGCCTGCTCCAGCCGCGTGTAGTACTCGGTCGAGATGAACGCCAGCTGCGCCGCCTCCTCGCGGCGCAGCCCCGGGGTACGGCGGCGCGGACCGGAAGGCAGCCCCACGTCGGCGGGGGTGATCCGCTCGCGCCTGCTGCGCAGGAAGGCCGCCAATTCTCGTCTGTCCACAACCCCAGTATGCGCAGGTGGTCGCGGAGCCTATCCAGGTACCGCCGGTGCCTGGATCCGCTCCGCGGACTGTCGGCAGGCTCGCTGCCATGGACAACACACCCACCACCGACACATCCACCCCCGCCGCCCTGGGCCTGCTGGCCGGCAAGGTCGCCTTCGTCACCGGTGCCGGTCGCGGTATCGGCGCCGCTGCGGCGCGGCTGTTCGCCCAGGAGGGCGCCCGGGTGCTGCTCGCGGCCCGGACTGAGGCCCAACTGAAGGCGGTCACCGAGGAGGTCCGGGCAGCGGGCGGCATCGCCGACTACGTGGTGTGCGATCTCTCCGACGCGGCCAGCGTGCGCGCCGCCGTCGACCGGGCCGTCGACCTGTACGGCCGGCTCGACGTCGCCTTCAACAACGGCGCGACGATCGTGCCGCCCGGACCGATGGACCAGGTGCGGGAGGCCGACTTCGACCACATCTATACCGTGAACCTCCGGGGCCCGTGGCTGGCCATGGTCGCCGAGATCGCCGCCATCCGGGCTACCGCCGGCACGGGGGCCATCGTCAACAACTCCAGCGTCGGCAGCCTGATGGGCAATCCCGAACTGCCCGCCTACGGTGCGATGAAGCGGGCGGTCAACAGCCTCACCGAGTCGGCTGCCGTCACCTACGGCCCGGAAGGCATCCGCGTCAACGCGATCGCCCCCGGCACCACGCTGACCGAGATGATCCGTACGTGGGAAGCGGATTCGCCCGGTCTCGTCGAGCGGCTCGAGGCGCATACCCCGCTGCGCCGCGCGGCCGACCCCGACGAAATCGCCCAGGCCGCCGCCTGGCTCCTCAGCGACCGCTCCTCCTACGTGACCGGCACGGTCCTCCGAGTCGACGGCGGCGCGAGGGCCTGAGCCGGGAACGCCGCCGCGGCATGGCGACGGGAAAAGGCGGGGCCGTGGGGCCTTACGCGGCTTGCACCGACTCACTAGGGGCTGTCCTGGCGATCATGAGCGGAGCCAGGTGACGAGTGCCAAGTGCGCGTTTTACGCGTTCGGGTCCCAGTCTGCGAGCTGCTCCATCGGCTGGGTGTCGCCGGTGGTCTCCAGGCCGTCGAGCGGGACGCGCTCGTAGAAGTAGAGGACCAGTTCACTCGCTGCGCCTCGCATCGCCATGTCGCCCGGCTCCGCGTCGGCGGCGAGGTCGTCGCAGCGGACGCCGTCGGCGTTGAGGGTCAGGCGCCAGGAGCGGCCCTCGGTCGTGTGCAGGTCGATGGTCGCCGGCTTGAACGGCCAGGGGACGGTCGTCGCCGAGACGGTCGTCAGGAACTCGTCGACGCCCTCGACCGCGACGTCCGTCGGCAGCGGCTGTGCGCCGCCCTGGGTGAGCTGGGCGTCGTAGGTATGGACGGCGATCTCCTGGATCTGGTGCCGGGCCACGGCTCCGCTGGTCTCCGGGGCCTGCGAGCGGCCCCACCAGGTCCAGCAGCCGCGGTCCGGGCCGGCCTCGCGCATCGCGTCGAGCATGAGCTCGGTCGACTCGGCGAGCCAGGCGTCCAGGGCTTCGCGGTCGCGGGGCGCGGTCGGGGCGCCCTTCGGGTCCGTCCTCGCCGGGGGCTCAGCGCCCGGGCCCGCCGCGACGATGGCGGCCTGGCGGCGGCGGCCGTCACCGAGGTGCTGCGCCAGTTCGCGCAGCGTCCAGTCCGGGCAGGTCGGGACCTGGACGTCAAGGTCGGGGGCGGACGCGATCGCAGCGCGGAACGCGGCCGAGCGGTCTTCGATCAGCCGCAGGACCTCGGGGAACTCCAAGATGTTTTGCACGGCGGTTGTGTATCACGGCGTTCCGGCCGCCGGGTAGCGAATTTGTCGGACGAACGCGTCGACGGCCGGGCGGAGCGCCGGCGCCCGAAGCCGTTCTGAAACTCCGCGCACTGCTCGCCAACGGCGACTTCGACCGCTACTGGACCTACCATCTGGGCCAAGAGCACCAGCGCAACCACCAGGCCCGCTACCAACTCGCTGCTTGACCTACGAAGTCACTCCCAGCAATCCGCACCCTGGCCGATGTCAGCGGCCTGAGTAGTGTGTGCGGCCCGGCGGCGCCAGCGCCAGAGGAGTGAAACGAGAGCTAGGCCGTGGCCTGGCGATCAAGTGAGCCGTTGATAGGACTGTGTGGCATAGGGGTGAGCTGACGGATGCTCAGTGGGAGCGGGTGCAGGCCGAGGCGGACGCGGCCGGGGACATCGACTGGGACGTGTCCGTGGACTCCACCTCCGTGCGCGCTCACCAGCACGCGGCCGGTGCCCGACACTCGCCGCCCCCGCGCGCACCCGGCTTCGACAAGGAGCGGTACGCCAAGCGCAACACTGTCGAGCGGGCGATCAACAAGCTGAAACAGTTCCGCGCGGTCGCGACCAGATACGACAAACGCGCCTACGTCTACCTCGGCACCGTCACCGCCGCAGCACTCGTCATCTGGCTCCGCTCATGATCGCCAGGACAGCCCCTAGTTGGCGATGCCGGTTTCGTAGGCGTAGATGACGGCGTGGATGCGGTCGCGGAGCTGGAGCTTGGCGAGGATGCGGCTGACGTGGGTCTTGACGGTGCCTTCACCGATGACGAGACGGTCGGCTATCTCGTGGTTGGACATGCCTTGGGCGATGAGTGAAAGGACGTCGCGTTCGCGGGACGTCAGGAGGGCCAGGCCTGACCCGTCCGCCGGGCGCGTCGCCGTGTCGACGAAGTGCTTGACCAGGCGGCTGGTGACCGTGGGCGCGGCGACATTCTGCCCTGCGGCGACCGTCCGGATCGCGGTGACCAGGTCGGCCGCGAGGGTGTCTTTCAACAGGAAACCCGCGGCACCCGCGTGCAGGCCCGCGTAGACGTATTCGTCCAGGTCGAAGGTGGTCAGGATGATCACATGCGGACCGGTCGCCGCGGAGCGCAGGCGGCGGGTCGCCTCGATGCCGTCGATCCCGGGCATCCGGACGTCCATGAGGACGACGTCAGGCGCCTCCCGCGCCGCCACTGACAACACCGCCAGACCGTCGGCGGCCTCACCGGCCACCCGGATGTCGTCGGTCTCGTCCAGGATCATGCGGAAGCCGGTGCGGACCAGGGCCTGGTCGTCGGCGATCACGACCCGGATCATGCCGGCACCGCCACCGGCAGGACCGTGGTGACCTCGAAACCACCATGGTCGGCCGGTCCCGCCCTGAATGTCCCGCCCAGTGCGTTCACCCGTTCCGCGATGCCGCGCAGCCCGTTACCGAAGACCGGTGTCTCCCCGGCCACGCCGGTGTCCGCGACCCGGATGTGCAAGGTGTCGGCGTTGAAGGACAGGTCCACGCTGCAGCGGCTGCCCGGTGGAGCGTGCTTCAAGGCGTTCGTGAGCGCCTCCTGGACGATCCGGTAGGCGGACAACTCGATGCCCGCGGGCAGTGTGGCGGGCTCGCCGGTGACCGCGAACTCGACCGGGGTTCCGCTGGACCGGACGCTTTCGATCAGGTCGGGAAGCGCGGCCAGGCTGGGCTGGGGAGCGAGCGACGGGTCGGTGCGCACGAGGCCGAGCAGCCGGCGCATCTCGGCCAGCGAGGCCCTTCCCGTCGTGATCACATTGGTCAGCGCGACCTCACTGCGTTCCGGATGCCGGCGCAGAGCCGCCTGCGCCCCCTGGGCCTGGACGACCATCACGGAAAGGCCATGGGCGACGACGTCATGGAGTTCGCGTGTGATCCGTCCGCGTTCGGTCGCGACGGCCAGGGCCGTCCGCTGCTCCTGTTCGCGTTCCAGGTCGGCCGCCCGCGCCTGCAGGACGGCCAGGTGGAAACGGCGGGTCCGGGCGTTGTCACCCGCGGCCCAGGCGATGCCCAGCAGCAGCGCTGGAACTACCGCATACGACAGAGCCTGCCACAGCACGTCCGACAGCGGGTCCGCCAGAGCGGGTTTGTCGACAGGGCCCTTCGGGTTGGTCTTCGCCAGGATGGTGAGCAGTGGGGTGTCCAAGAGAGGACCGAACAGGCCGATGCCGACCAGCCCGGCTTCGAGGGTGACGAGCACCCCCAGCGACAGCCGGCGAGTACCGGCGGCACTCGCCAGCGCGTACAGAACGACCAGAACGACCAGGTCGAGGGGCAGCAGATCGCTGCCGAGCACCGCCTTGGGACTCGGCGAGACCAACATCGTCGCCGGCCAGCCAAGAAGGTGCGAGGCCGCGCACGCCGTGGCGAGCAGCATCGCCGCCAGCGGCCACCGGTGCCGGGCGAAGACGGCCGCGATCGCGAGCAGGGCCGCCAGCCACCAGCAGAGAATCTGCAGGCGCCAGTCGTCCACCGACCCGTAGACGCTGATCATCTTGCGCTGCGTCGGCGTGTCGAAGAAGGGGTCGGCGCCCAGCAGCGCACTGGTCACGGCGAGCACGATGACCATGGCGCAGTCACCCAGGAACGTGCGCATGGCGGCAGGGTATCCGCGCCGGGAGGAAAAGCGGATCTGTCGTGAGATATACATCCGGGTCCGCCGGACGGCAGACGCGGCGGCCCGGGCGGCACGTTCAGCCTTGGGAGCATGAAACGCATCCTTGCCTGTACGGCCCTGGCCCTGGTGTGCATCACCGGGTGCTCGGCCGCCGGCGGCGACGACACGCCGTCCCCCTCGCCCAGCCAGAACAACTTCCAGCGCTTGATGACGATCGGAAGGAAAATGGCCCAGTGCGCCCGGGCCCACGGCCACCCGAACTTCCCCGACCCGGTCGCGAACGTCGAAGGCGACGACATCGTCTTCAACCTTCCCGGTGGAAACGGCGATGTGAAGACCGTGTTCCGCTCGCTGGAGGGCTTCCCCGAGTGCAAGTCACTCCTCAACCAGATGTCGGACGCATCCCCACCCAGGAAGAGCAGGCCGCCCCGAGTGGGGGACCCGGGTCCGAAGGACGTGCCCGCCCTGCGGAACTTCGCGAAATGCCTGCGCCAGCACGGAATTCCGGAGTGGCCCGATCCCAAGGCCGACGGGACGTTCCCGCTGTCCGGGACGCCGCTGCAGGCCGAAGGCAAATCGAACCGCATCAGGACCGCCGCAACCGCGTGCGAGCAGTTCTGGTCCGGCAGGATCGGTGTCTCATGAGGACCACGCGCGTGCTCGTTGTCGTCGCCGTGGTCGCGGCGGCCGGGACCGGTGCCTGGGCGATCACCCGTCAAGATCCTGCCGCTCCCAAGGTGAGCGGATCGCCGGTGGCCGTCACGTCGGTGACGGTCGGCCGGGGTGACATCGTCGCCCGGATGCCGCTCGGGGGGACCCTCGGCTACGACGGGTCGTTCACGATCGTCAGCCAGCTCCCGCCCGGAGTGATCACCTCGGTTCCCGCACCGGGTGCGGTGATCAAGCGCGGCCGCCGCCTGTTCGCCGTCGGGGCTGCGTCCACGGTGCTGCTGTATGGCCGGACGCCCGCCTACCGGGCTTTCGCTCTGGGCATGGCCGACGGCGCCGACGTCAAGCAACTCGAACGCAACCTGAAAGCGCTGGGCATGGAGCCGGGGACCGTGGACCGGCATTTCTCCGCCTCCACCGCGGCGGCCGTGCGGCGCTGGCAGAAGGCGCGCGGCCTGCCCTACGCGTCCCGGACGGGACGACTGGAGCCCGGCGACGTGATCTTTCTGCCTGGGGCTGTGCGGGTCACGCAGATCCACAGCCCCGCGGGCGCTCTGGCCGGGCCGGGCGCCCAGATGCTCGTGGTGAGCTCTACGACGAAGGTCGTCCGCGTCTCCCTGACGACCGATCGGCGGTCGCAGGTGCATGTGGGAGACCGGGTCAGCGTCTCCCTTTACGGATCTTCACACACCTATGACGGGCGGATCCGTTCCATCGGGAAGGTGGCGACCACGCCGCCCCAGCAGCAGCAGGGGCCGCCGGGTAGTGAGGGCCCGGCCACCATCCCGCTGACGATCAGCCTGGTCAAGCCGGGCAGAGAACTCGCCCAACTCGACCAGGCTCCGGTCAACGTCGACGTGATCAGCGAGCGGCGACAGGACGTGCTGACCGTCCCAGTCACCGCCCTGCTGGCCGGTACGAACGGCGGCTACCAGGTCGCGGTGCTGGACGGCACCGCTCGCAGGCTCGTCCAGGTCGTGCCCGGGGTCTACGACGACCAGTCGGGAACCGTCGAGGTGACCGGCGTCGAGGAGGGCGCCAAGGTGGAGGTGCCCGTCTCATGAACCGCCCCGTGAACCGCCTCATGAACGATCTCATGAACCGCCCCATGAACGATGTCGTGCTGTCCTTCGAGGGCGCGGTGAAGACCTACCCGGGCACGCCTCCCGTCGAGTCGCTGCGCGGGGTGGACCTGACCGTACGGGCCGGGGAGATGGTCGCGGTCCTCGGGCCGTCCGGATCGGGCAAGACCACGCTGCTCAACCTTGCCGCCGGGCTCGACCGTCCCACCGCGGGGTCCGTCCACCTGGCCGGCGAGCGCATCGAGACGCTGTCGGACCGGCGGCTGTCCGGGCTGCGCGCCCACACGATCGGCGTCGTCTTCCAGCAGTTCTTCCTGCTCGACCATCTCACGGCCCTCGACAACGTCGCCGGCGGCCTGCTCTACCGCGGCCTGCCGCCGCGCCGCCGCCGTACCGCGGCCATGGACGCGCTCGATCGCGTCGGCCTGTCCCACCGAGTCGGCCATCTGACCCGCCTCCTGTCCGGCGGCGAACGCCAGCGGGTCGCCATCGCCCGCGCCCTGGTCGGTCGTCCCGCCCTCGTGCTGGCCGACGAGCCCACCGGCAACCTCGACTCGGCCAACGGCGACCAGATCCTCACCCTGCTCCGCGATCTCAACGCCGACGGCGTCACCTTGCTTGTGATCACCCACGATCCGCACGTCGCAGCCGCCTGTACCCGCCGCATCCAGATCCACGACGGCCGGATCGGCGGTGAGTCATGACCACGCCCGTCTCCCGGCTGCGCGCCGGTGATCTGGTGCCCCTGGCCACGGTCGGGCTGCGCAGCCGCAGGACGCGGACCGCGCTGTCGACCCTCGGCATCGCCATCGGCATCGCCGCGATCGTGGCGGTGCTGGGCATCACCCGGTCGAGCCAGTCCGAACTGCTCAGCCGGATCGACCGTCTCGGCACCAACCTGCTGACCGTGGCCGACCTCGGCGGCAACGAGGAGCCGCTGCCGCCGACCGCGCGCACGAGCATCGCCCGCACCGACGGCGTCGAACGCGTCACCGCCACCGCCCAACTCCAGGACACCGGCGTCTACCGCAACGATCGCATCCCCGGCGGACAGTCGGGCGGGCTGGAGGTCCGGGTCACCGAGACGACGCTGCTGTCCACCCTGGACGGCCACCTCGCGGCCGGCAGGTTCCTCACCTCGGCCACCAGCGGCTACCCGGTCGTGGTGCTCGGCCACGAGGCCGCGGACACGCTGGGCATCGCCCACCTGGATCCGGCCACCCGCGTCTGGCTCGGCGGCCGATGGTTCACCGTCGCGGGCATCCTGCAGCCCGTCGAGCTCGCCCCCGAAATCGACCGGTCCGCGCTCATCGGCACCGGCGTGGCCGGCTCGCTCGGCTACACCGGGCACCCCACCCGCCTCTACCTGCGCGCGGCCGTCGAGCACGTCACGAAAACCGCGGGCCTGCTGGCCCGTGCCGTCAATCCCCAGGCGCCCGAGAACGTCGCGGTCACCCGCCCGTCCGACGCGCTCGAATCCCGCTTGCTCGTCGCCGACTCCACCACATCCCTCCTCCTCGGCCTCGGCACCGTCGCCCTGCTCGTCGGCGGCATCGGCATCGCGAACGTCATGGTCATCTCCGTGCTGGAACGCCGCACCGAGATCGGCCTGCGCCGCGCCCTCGGTGCCACCCGCCCGCACATCGCCACCCAGTTCCTGCTCGAATCACTGCTCCTGGCCACGCTCGGCGGCCTCACCGGGACGATCCTCGGCGCAGGGGCGACCTACATCACCGCGATCAACCACCACTGGCAACCGCTCATCCCGCCCACGGGCATCGCCGCCGGCCTCGGCGCCGCTGTGCTGATCGGCGCGCTCGCGGGCCTCTACCCGGCCACGCGAGCCGCCCGCCTCGCCCCGACCGACGCGCTGCGCTCCGCCTGAGCCACGCTGATTAGGGGAGGGGCGTAACGCGCAAGACCCGTGCGGGTGCCCGGGCTGCTCGCATCAGGTGGCGGCCAGTCATTCCCACTGGTAGGGGAGGTATTTTCCGTCCAAGGTGATGACGACTCTGTCGCCTGCGGGGTCGGGGACCCGCTGGACGTCGAGGCGGAAGTTGATGGCGCTCATGATGCCGTCGCCGCGCTGTTCGTGAATGAGCTCTTTGATGGTGGGCCCGTAGACCTCGATGACCTCGTAGAGCCGGTAGATGGTGGGGTCGACGGGCACGGCGGAGTCGAGGGCTCCGCGGGTGGGCTGCAGTTGGAAGGCGAGTGCCGCGTCCTCTCCGAGTTCGAGCAGGGCCGCTGCCGTTGCGGCCTCGTCCTTGCTCATCGGGTGCTGGCCGAGCAGCGCCGCGGTCGTCCATGCCAGAGGCCGGCCGACGGCGTGGGCGAGTTGTGCCCAGGTCACGCCGGTGACCACCTTGGCATGGCGGACGGCGGCTGCTGCTTCCTGCTTGGTGACCATGTTTCTCCGTCGGTGGTTGGGGGGAACGCCTTCACCTTCCGTCCATGAAGATCCACAGGTCAAAGCGTTTGCTCCTATCGGGTGATAGGGCGTGGCTATGTCAGGACGCCGACGAGCAGTCCGGCCAGAGCGGCGGCGGCTCCGGTGATCACCACGGCGGGCCAACCGCCATCTCCCCAGGCCAGCGAGCCGAGCAGGGAGCCGAGTGCGATGCCCGAGAAGCGTAGGGCGAAGTAAAGAGTGTTGAGGCGATTGTGGGTGGCGGGATCGAGCGTGAACAGGATCGTCTGGCATACGGCCTGACCGCCCCAGACTCCGACATCGAGGATGAGCACGCCCGCGGTCAGCCACCAGAGGCTGCTGCCACCCGGCAGCAACACCAGCCACCCCGCGATGACCAGGCCGATGAGCGCCGCCAGGGCGCCGCGCCGCCCGAGGCGGTCGGCCATCCTGCCGGCGTAGGGCGAGGCGAGGGCACTGGCCGCGGCCACCAGCCCGAACAGCCCGATCCTCGTCGAGCCGACGTGGTAATGCCGCTCCAGCAGGAACGTCAACGTCGTCCAGAAGGCGCCGAACGCGATCCCGACCAGCGCCCCCGAGAGGGTGATGCGCCGGATCAGCGGCTGGGAGACGAACAGCCGCGGGAGCGACGCCAGCGTGGCGCGATAGGCGGCGGCGCCGGTCTTCGGGACGCGGGGCAGCGCCCGTTGCAGAACCAGCATGAGCAGGAGGGTGAGCGCGCAGGAACAGCCGTACACGGCACGCCAGCCGGCCAACTCGGCGAACGCCCCGGAGTAGGCGCGGGAGGCGAGAACACCCACCAACAGTCCGCCTTGAACGGTGCCGACGATCCGCCCCCGGCCCACTTGCCCGTCCTGTCCTGCGGCCAATGCGACGGCGAGGGGAGTGACCAGTTGGGGGATCGGGGACAGCAGGCCGACGGCGAAGCTCGACACGATCAGGCACCATGCCGAAGGAGACAGGGCGCAGGCGGCGAGCGCGAGCGCGGACGCCGTACCGAGGCAGAGGATCAGTCTGCGCCGGTCGTGGCTGTCGCCGGCCGGAACGAGCAGGAGGATGCCTGCCGCGTAACCCAGTTGTGTCGCCGTGGGGACGGCCCCGAGTGTGTCCGGGCCGACCCCCAGCGAGGTGGCCACGGCTCCCAGCAGAGGCTGGTTGAGGTAGACGTTGGCCGCCGTGACGGCGCTGGTGATCGCCAGCAGAATGGTCAGTCGCCGGTCCGGTCCACGGACCCCGGGGGCAGGGCCGAGGACAGGGGCGGAGTGGGGTTCGATCACGTGAGTCGACGTTAGGGCGGACTCGCACTGGCATACTTTCGTGGCCACGCCATCATCTATCGAGATTGCGCCATGTACGGGAAGAGCGAGCACCGCGACGACTATCAGGACGTGCCCAGGCCGATCGCGGCGATGGCACGCGACCTTCCCGACCGCCATCACATCCCCGCTCACCGCCACCGGCGGGCTCAGCTGATCTACGGCACGACGGGGGCCGTCACCGTCGTCACCGACCACGGCGTCTGGGTGGTTCCCGCCACCCGGGGAGTCTGGGTCCCGGCCGGTCTCACCCACGCGATGACCTGTGCGGGAGCGGTCGCCATGCGCACTCTCTACATCGAGCCGCAGTCGGCCTGGCACCTGCCCGCGGCTCCCACCGTCGTCTCGGTCTCCCCGCTGCTGCGTGAACTCATCGACGAAGCGACCCGGCTTCCCGTCGAGTACGATCGCGACGGCCGTGACGGCAAGGTCATGGAACTGCTGCTCCTCCAGCTCGCACCGCACCCCGTCCCGGCACTGCACCTCCCGGCTCCGGCCGATGCCCGGCTCGACGAGCTCTGCGCGGCGATCCAGCGGGAGCCCGGCGACCAGTGGACCACCGCGGCCGCGGCGGCCCGCATGCACATGAGTCCGCGCAGCCTGCAGCGCAGATTCACCGCCGCGACCGGTATGAGCCTCGCCCGCTGGGTGCAGCAGGCCAGGCTCATCCACGCGGTGACCCTGCTCGCCAGGGGGACACCGGTAACAAGCATCGCCACCGGCCTCGGCTACGCCACTCCCAGCGCCTTCACCGCGATGTTCCGCCGCACGCTCGGCACCACCCCGACGGACTACTTCACCTACCCGCGCTGAGTACGCGTCGCCGATGCTTGCGCGGCTTGACTCCGCTGAACGGAGTGCCGAAGAAACAAGCCTCAGGGCCTGGAGTGCCGACCAGTGAGGTCCTCGAGTGTCTTGTCGGCGTGCTCGCTGTGCCATCGCGGGAGCATCTCCTACCAATACGGTTCGGACTCCTCGACCACGGCGTAGGTACGGTCCCATGCCTTGAACCTCACAGGCGGCAGGATCATGAACCGTGGTGGCAACCCTGCGCGCGGCGCGTCTCATCGGTGCGATGGAAAAGGGCCACCAAGGCTGAAACGCCATGCTCTACGGCGTAGCACTCCGCATGGACGAGTCGGCGAGGTGAGCCGCGCAGGTCGTAGATGAAGGGGATCCAGTAACCCTTCCATCCGCCCTCAAGGGCCCGGTCATCCATCGGATGCGACCCGACCCCTGGGCCATCAGGATCGATGTTCTTGTCGCAGACCGGACATATAAGCATGAGATGATCCTTCCCGCCATCAACCTCCGAGCTCAACTCACGTTCCAGGCCAAGAGGTCCGCTATCCACGCAACATCTCGTTCCGCGGACCGGTGAGCATGCAGGTCGAGTGGACCGCCGGGAAGCGCGCCTCGTGACGACCGACCGGGATCGCCACACCTCCTGTTGATCGCGACTCGATCACGGCGCATTCTGGGAAAGCGGCGCGAGACCCGGAGGAGATGAATGGCTGACCAGCTCATTCTGCTGGGGCTGGGATTCGTCCTCACCAGCGTGGCCGGTGGCTTGCTGACCTACGTTTTCCAGAGAAGGACGTGGGCGCATCAGCATGAGGTCGAGCGGGAGGAACGCGAGCATCAGCGGGTGGTCGAGCTTCAAGAACAGGAACGCCAACGGGCCATCAAGATCTTCGAAGAGATCAGCACCCTGCTCGACAAGCGGCTCTACCGCATGCGGCTGGTCCATTGGG
>Ga0310811_10008364_pt1 | contig 13291 bp, 12 predicted proteins | sample YCmetagenome_FD_207642 | JGI IMG/M metagenome (GOLD analysis project Ga0310811, IMG submission 207642) | Soil microbial communities from experimental microcosm in Duke University, North Carolina, United States - YC | ecosystem: Engineered > Artificial ecosystem > Soil microcosm > Unclassified ...
GCTCAAGGGGGCCTCACTTCTCCTTTCGCCTACGCCCGAAGCATGCAAGCGGGGCGCACGGAGGCATGCGGAGTGCGACGCGGGATATGCGGCAAGCAACGCAGGTAAAGTGACGAGGGTAAAGTGATGGAAAAACCTAGGCGCTCTGGCGCTCGACGGTTTGGCGGATCACGTCCAGGATCTTGTCCTTGGTGATGGGCTTGATGATATACTCCTGTACCAGCGGGATCCCGTTGGCGCGCTCGATGTCCTTGGGGTCGATGGAGGAGGACACCATGTGGATGGAGATGGTCTTGGACAGGGAGGGGAGGAGCGGTTCGTAGTCCTTCAGGAAGGTCCAGCCGTCGACGACGGGCATGTTGATATCCAGCAGGATGATGTCGGGAAGGAGGTCAGGTTGGGCGGCATGGTCCTGCAGATAGACCAGCGCTTCTTCCCCGTTGTAGAATTGCCAGATTTGTCCCACCTGTTCGATCGTGTTGAGCGTTTTATTCGTGATCAGCTGGAAAATCTTGTCATCGTCTACGATGGCTATCTGGATTTTATTCTGCATCTGGGGCCTGATATTGATTGAAGTTAATGATAAATTTGGTGCCTTCAAACTCTTTACTCTCCACAAAGATCTTGCCGCCCATGGCTTCTACCTGATTTTTTGTCATATAAAGGCCCAAACCTTTTGCGTCCGGATGCTTATGAAAGGTCTTGTATAACTTGAACAGATTGCCGCTGTGCTTCTCCAGGTTGATTCCCCGGCCGTTGTCCGAGAACTCCAGGAGGAGGTTGCCCTTTTTCCAGAAGGTGCGCACCATGATGTGGGGCGAGCGTCCGGGATGGGCGTATTTCAGGGCATTGTTCAGGAAGTTCATTAAAATGCTCTCCAGGTAAATGGAGGGATAGCTGATGACCGGCGCCCCGGAAAAATCGGATAGGACGGTTGCTTTGACGTCGGCGATCTGGGCGGCGTGCATCTGCTTGACCTTTTCAAAGACTTGTTCGAACGCCAGCTCCTCTTTTTGGATGTGTTTGTCCTGCTGGACCTTGATCACCTCCGTTAGTTCGTTCAGCGTATCGAGCAGGTTGCCGGTACTCTGGGTGAGGAGGTCGACCAGCTCTTCCTTCTCTTCGGTCGTCTCCGCGCTTTTGTAGTACTGCAGCAGGATGCTGATGTTGCTGACCGGGGCGCGGAGGTTGTGGGATACGATCTGCGAAAACTCGGCCAGCTGCTTGTTCTTGCGCGTAAGGTGCTCGGCGCTGGAGATCAGCCTGAGGTTCTGGCGTTCCAGGGATTGCTGGGCGGCCTTCAACGAGGTGATGTCCTCGATATGCGATACAAAGAACTGGGGCTCGCCCACCTTGTTACGGACCACCGTGGCGTTGAGGTTGACCCAAATGGTATGGCCCTGTTTGTGGATATACCGCTTTTCCATGGAATGCACGTCGATCGTGCCATTCAACAGCGAGTTGGTACCCGCGATGTCCCTGGCCAGGTCGTCCGGGTGGGTGATGTCCTGGAAGGTGCAGTGGAGGAGCTCGGTCCGCGAAAAACCCGTGATTTTGGTGACGGCGTCGTTGACGTCGATCCAGCTTCCGTTGGGGGCGATGATCGCCATGCCGATCCCCGAGTTGAAAAAGGCGTGGTGGAAACGCTGTTGTGTCTCGATTAGCTTTTCCTGCGTTTGTATCTGCGTGGTCAGGTCGGAATTGATCCCGATGATCCGTTCCGGTTTGCCCAGGGGACTGCGCTGGATGACGATCCCCTTGGAAAGGATGTACCGGTAGTCGCCCGCTTTGGAGCGCAACCGGTGCAACAGGGAGAAGGTATCGTTTGCAGGATCGTACACGGACTGGATCGTCTGGAGCATCTTTTGCTTGTCCTCGGGGTGTATCTGGCTGTACCAGCTCTGATAGCTGTTTTCCAGCTCGGTGTCCTGGTAACCCAGCATTGACTTCCAGATCGGGGAAAGGTATACATTGCCTGAATCGAGGCTCCAGTCCCAAAGGCCGCCCCCGGTCCCTTCCAGGGCATAGCGCAACCGCTGTTCGCTCTCCACGAGCCGGCGTTGGGCCTGGATGCGCTCGGTGATGTCCTGGAAAAAGGTGACGCTGGACTCATGGTCCCCGTAGGAGATATAGTTGGCGGTGATCTCCAGCTCCACGACCTTTCCCGACCGGAGGGTCAGGGCCCGCTGGAGGTTGATTACCTTTTGTTCCTTCAGCCTCGCCCAGAACGCCTCGTAACTGTCGGTGGTGCTACCGGGGGACAACTGCCACAACCGGGCGCCCAACAGTTCTTCGGCCGGGACGCCGAGGATCTGGCAACCGCATTCGTTGATATAGGTGATCATCCCGTCGGCGTTGCACCAAACCACCGGTAACGACGCCTGGTCTATCGAAAACTGCATCACGCGCAGCCGGGCCTCGTTCCTTTTCTGACGGGTGATGTTCCGGCCCTCGGGGAGGAGCATCACGACCTTACCCTGTTCGTCCAGGATGGGTTTGATGGAGAAGTCCAGACAAAGTTGCTCACCGGTCTTGCTTTGTACGATGATTTCCTCCCGTACGAACTCACCTGAGGCTGCCCGCTGAATATACAGCTTGATCTGTTCCCTCGAGTAATCGGTCCACCAGAACGCCTCCCAGAATGGCTTGCCCAGGATTTCCTGCAGGGTAAGCCCGGCGAAGCTCAATACGCTGTCGTTGGCTTCCAGTAATAGCCCCTCCGGTGTCAGGAGCCCGATGAACTGGAACATGGCGTGGAAGATCGCCTTGAATTTTTGTTCGTTCAACCGGATCTGCTCCTTGATCTGGTGCGCGGCGGTGATGTCCTGGAATGCCCCGTACATTCGGATGACCTTGCCGGCGTGCATCTCCACCTGCCCCTGGGCCCTGACCCACTTCCGGTTGCCGCGGGCGGTGATGATCGGCAGCTCCAGGTCCCAACCCTCCCCGGTTATCATCGCCCCCCGGATATGCGCCTCCATGAGCGGACGGCTCTCGGGAGCGTAGAAAATGATGGCCTCCTCGAGGCTGGGGATATAGTCGGGGGGAACTTCGTGTATGCGTTTGACCTCGGGCGACCAGGTGAGGCGTTCGGAGTCCTGGTCGAACTGCCAGCCGCCGATGTGGGCGATGGCGTTGCTGTTTTCGGAAAGGCGGTTGAGGTTGACCAGCTCTTCCTCGAGTGCCATATAGAAGGTGATGTCCTGCGAATTAGTCAGGAATTGCAAACGTCCGAGGTTGTCCTCCATGAACGTGATCTGCGCGTGCAGCCAGATATACCGGCGGTTACGGCAACGGACGCGGAAGCGGACCCTTATCGTGGCGTCTTCCTTATGGCTTTTCCAGTAATCTACGGCGTCCCTTACTTCCCGTTTGACCCAGGCGGTGTCTTCGGGATGCATCCAGTCCTTCGGGCTTCTGCCGATCACTTCGTGTGGGGCATATCCAAGGATGTCGTAAAAGGCGGGGTTTACGTATACGAAAGCTCCATCCTCTCTCTGTAGGCTGATCATCTCCTTGCTGTGTTCAACAAGGAGCTTGAATAGGTCGGATTTGGATTCTATAGTTTTCAACTTTCTATACGATTCTGGTTAAAACAAGGACACCAGGCTTCTGGTGGTTAAGAGGTAAGGTATAGGAAGTTTTTCCTTTGTTAGGGTACGAGGATGTAAATTACTGAACTATAGAGAAATACCCGTTAGAGGGTTTGCTAATCAATGGTTAACCGAACGGTTGTGCGCGCCCAGCGCGGGAAAGCAAAACAGCCTGTGGAAATTACGTTGGTCTCCACAGGCTGTTTCTCCGTATTTATACGGACTACAAAGAAATATTTACCGAGGCCATGTAGTTGACCGGGGCCGCCGGAAAATAGAAATTGGCCGTGACCGTTTGCTGGTTGCTGATGTAGCTGCTACTGTATCCATTGGGTTCATACAGCGCGTTAAATATATTGTACGCCATCAGGCTCACCTGTACCTGTTTGAAAACCGGCTGGGGAACCGTCCACAGGATGCGGGCATTTTCATAAAAGAAAGGGTCCAGGCTCCTGCTGGTTTTGGAGGTATTGTCGAGGAACTGACGTCCGACATACTTGCTGATGAGGCTGAGCGTCAGCGCACGGGTGGGGGTGAAGTCCAGGGTGGCTCCGCCGATTACGTCCGGGGAAAGCGCGATATCGGTGGAATGGTACTGATTTTCGTGTTGGGTCCCGTTGTCGTAGTCGTCCAGGTATTCGGTAAAGTTGTGGATCTTGTTTTCACTGAGCGTCAGGTTGGCGCTGGCCGAAAACCAGGCCGCCGGTTTTATGCCCCCCTGGAGCTCGATGCCCTCCCTATAGCTGTCGGGGATGTTCGTGCGGGTGTATTCGCCCACATCGTTTATCTTTCCGGTCAGCACCAGTTGGTTGCGATAGCGCATGTAGTACAGGGTCGCGCTCCAGCTGTACAGCCGGTTTTTCTGACCCGCGCTGGCCTCTACGTCGATTAGGTGCTCTGCCTTGGGTTGCTGCTGCTCGCTGGCTTCGAAATCGTCCCGGTTGGGTTCATGGCCTGCCGCCGCAACGCTCAGGTAACCGTTCCAGCCATGTGCGCCGGTATAGCTGATGCCCGCCTTGGGATTGAAGAAGTCGAAATCCTTATGTACATACAGACCCGGGTTGTCATCGAAGCCATTGATGTAGTACGTGATGACGCGGTTTTGGATGTCTACGAAGGAGCTCCAGCGCTGGTTGAACCGGTGCTGCCATTTTACATAGGCGCTCCAATCCGTCTTGTGTGCCTCGTTCCAGTAGTATTGGTAATCGTTCGGGAAACCCGTCTGGGCCCAGGTCACGATCCCGTAATGCTCCCCATCGTATCGGTTCCAACCGCCACCCGCGATGACCTGGTCTTTCTCGCCATGATACTGGAGGGACGCGACGCCCCCATAGAACCAGTTGTTTAGCCAGAGTTGCTGGATCAGGTCGGTCGTCTGGATCGTGTCGCCGTTGTAAACGGGGTTGGGCAAGCCAAAGGCCGAAAACGACTGCTGGGGCGAATATTCGATATAATAACCCCACCCGCGTGTGAGGAACGCGGCGGTGTTGAGGTCCCACCGCCGGTTGAAGGTATGGTTAAAAAACAATTGGTAGTAGTCCTGCCAGTAGTTGTCGGTCTGATCGGGGTAGGTGAAATAGTTGTATTTGCGCCGGTCCGAATTGAACAGGTTGACCGAATCCTGGGGAGTGAAGAACGAGGAGCCCAGGTTGTCGTCATAGTATTGCTGCAGGTCCGCCTGGCTGCCCAAAAGCTTGGCCTGGGGCACCCCGTCCCAGGTCTGGTACGTTTTTTCATGCCCCGATATTAGGTTGAACCGGAGCGACGACTTTTCCGTCAGGTAGGCCCCGGAAAGATACAGTGAGGTCAGGTCGCTCGAACCCCGGTCCACATAACCGAGACTGGTGATCCGGGACAGCCGCGCGTCGAGGGTAAAGTGGTCGTCGATCAGGCCGGAGCCCGCCTTGACCATCGTTTTCCAGGTACTGTAGGAACCGACGCTATTGTCGATCTCGCCGTACGCCTTGTCGATGGTTTCGTTGGTACTCAGGTTGATTGTGGCTCCGAATGCGCCCGCCCCATTGGTCGAGGTGCCCACGCCCCTTTGAACCTGGAGCGAATTGACCGAGGCCGCGAGGTCGGGAAGGTCTACAAAATAAACCCCCTGATCTTCCGCGTCGTTCATGGGTATGCCGTTGAGGGTCACGTTGATGCGGGTGGGGTCGGTTCCCCGGATGCTGATGCCGGTGTAACCAACGCCGTTCCCCGAATTAGAGTTGATGACCACCGAAGGCGTTTGGTCCAGGAGGTAAGGAATGTCCTGCCCCACGTTGTTTTCCGCAATGGTCTTTTTGTCGAGGTTGGTCGTGCTGAAAGGGGCCTTATCCCCGGCGCGCACGGCCCTTACTTCAATAGGCTGCAAGAAGAGTTTTAACGGGCTTAGCGCTACCAGCACCTCGCCCTGCCCGGGCTCAACGGTTTGGGTCTTGTAACCAATGGCGCTGACAATCAATGGAGATTTCGTGGCGCGTAAACTGAATTCGCCCTTGTCGTCGGTTTGCGTACCTGTTGTACGCTCCGCGCGGACGGTTACCCCCGCTATGGGTTCATGCGTTACGGAATCGGTTACCGTTCCGTGTAAAAGGACTTGTGCTGAAGACAGCAGAGGACTGGCTAAACAACACATCGCCCAAAACCAATTTTTCATTGTCTCCGGTTTGAGAACGTTAAAAAATGTTTTGGGAAATGCTGCGAATGGAAAAAGGCTATCGACCTTCCCTGCGCAGGCATTACCCTGTTCAGGTTCTACGGGTATGATCTCAGCCTGGTGGACGTCACACCATGGGCACCCCGAGGAATCTGTTTTTCTGGCGGCAAGGTAGGAAAAAATATTTTTCCACCCTGTAACTTTCGGGGAACCTCCTACGTCCTACTACAAATACACATATTTATGAAGAAATTGCTCCTGCTTGGCCTGACGCTGTTCTGCGGTGGTTTTGCCATCGCACAGGACAACTTGCTGGTCGACGCGCCCAACGTCCAAAAACGGGCCGTCGTTCCCTTCCACGGCGTCCAGGTATCCAGTGCCATCGACCTGGTCATCAAACAAGGGAATGAAGATGCTGTGGCTGTAAGCGCCACCGACGTCGAAACCCGGAACCGGATCGTGACCGAAGTCGTAAATGGTGTCCTGCATATCTATTTCAACGATAAAGGATTTCATTGGAATTGGGGCGACCGGAAGATGAAGGCCTTCGTTTCTTTCAAGAATATCGACGAGCTGGGCGCTTCGGGTTCGAGCGACGTCTACGTCGACGGCTTTATTAAAGCTACCGACCTGACCATCCACCTTTCGGGTTCCAGCGACTTCAAGGGCGGGATCCAGGCCACCCACCTCAATCTCCATCAAAGCGGCAGCTCCGATGCGACCGTCAAGGGCTCCGCCGTAAATGCCGAGATCCAGTTGAACGGTTCTAGCGATGTACGGGGGTACGAGTTGGCCGTCGATGTCTGTTCCATACGCGCGAGCGGGTCATCGGATACACAGATCACCGTCAATAAAGAGCTCACCGTCGACAACAGCGGGTCGAGCGATGTATATTATAAAGGCGCCGCCGTAATCCGGAATATCCACTCCTCCGGCTCCAGCTCGGTGAGCCACAAATCATAAGTACAGCCCGCGCGTCACCGCGCTATAGCCATGAAGAACAGAAGCCCTGACCGGTTGCGGCCAGGGCTTTTTTATTTGGTTAAATTGCTAAAAAATTTAGTATTTTTGGAGTAGAAAAACGCTAACCAATTCGAAGTCAAGCTGTTTGTTTCACGAAAAGGATGGTCTGTAGAAATGGTCGTAGTCGGAATAAAAAGCTTTAATCTGATCGTCAATAACATTTAAAAGATAAACTTCCTCAACGCCTATGTCCTTCTTTATATCCCGCCAGATAACCACCAGCACCGCAATGTATATGCTGGATATGTCCCTGCGATCGAGGCATCGCCTGGCTATCTCGCCCTTTATGAAAAACGTCTGCTTGTCCAGGAGCCTGTTGTACTTACGGTGTTTTCTGAAATGGATAAAATACCGGATAACCGCCCCTATCGAAAGACCGGGAATCGCTACTGGCATGAGCTGCTGTTTAATGGGTGATTATGGTTGGTGTCGGCTATTATTTCCAGCATCATGTGCTCCATGAATTGCCGGTGGAGGTCGGTAATGGTCGACTCGAGGAATAACCGCAAATCGAATCGTTCGGAATCGATATCGTTTCGCATGTTCCAGATCCTGGCAAAAGCCTCGGCAGCGATCACCTCAACCACCTCTGTATCGTTGAACAGAGTCATCGCGTACGCGAAAGCAAAAGTTTCGTAAAGTCTTACTACTTGCTCGAAAGCGCTTTTATCACCAGCCTTAACCGCAGTTAGAAAGACCCTTACTTCAAGGGTATCCGACATTACTTACTGTTTGACAGATGAATATAGTCGGAATATCCGATAATATCAATCCGTTTGGAGTCGAAATTTGTAACTTATTGTAAACTAATTAGATATAGATATAACTTGTGTTTGTGAAAATTCCGATAAATGGCGACCGACCCAAGATTTGAAGCAGCTAAAGCATTGATTGAGACCGGAAAACTCATCAAATTCAATGACCTGTTCGAGATTATTCCTAAAAGTGTTATGGCCGAGGAGATCAGCCATAGTTATGCTTCGTTTGTGGCAAAGATGGAGAATCCTCAACGCTGGACCTTGGGTAATGTATCCGACATGGCTACCGTTATAGGAATTCCAGCCGACGAGCTGGCAAAAGTAATTTTCAGATCGATTAAAAGAAGACCAAACAAGGAGTAGGACACCTTATCACTTGAGAAACCTTTGTCTGACTTGGGGCTCCGGTGTTCACCGGGGCCTCTCGTTTTTTTGCCAAATAAAAACCCCGGCTGAAGACCGGGGCTGTTTCGTTGCGAAGGGAGGGATCGAACCTCCGACCTTCGGGTTATGAGCCCGACGAGCTACCGCTGCTCTACTTCGCGATGTATTGGACTGCAAATGTAGGGCGAGATGCAATAACTACCAAATATTTTATTTCGTTCAGTTACCTTTGCAGGCGATGCGAACGGGATTTGTAAATATTTTCGGAAGGCCCAATGCGGGGAAGAGCACGTTGCTCAACGCATTGGTGGGTGAGAAGCTGGCCATCGTTTCGCCAAAGGTGCAGACGACGCGTCATCGCATCAAGGCGATACTGACGACGGCGGATTACCAGATCATTTTTTCGGATACGCCGGGGATCATCGAACCGCAATATAAGCTCCACGAGCGGATGATGCATGCGGTGAAGAACAGCCTGGAGGATGCGGATGTAGCGGTGTTGCTGGTGGATGCCGGCGACAACCCTGAGGACGCGGATGGTGTTTTTACCGCGTTGAAGCTGCGGGTGCCGGCTATTGTCGTCCTCAACAAAACGGACGCGGTAAAGCCTGACAGGGTTAAGGAGCTGGAAGCTTTTTTTTCGGCAAAGCCGTATGCATCCGTGGTAATGGAGGTGTCGGCGCTGAAGGGTACGGGCGTGCCCGAGCTTTTAGCGGCGGTCATAGAGCGTTTGCCGGAAGGGGAGCCTTATTTTCCCGGGGATGAGATCACGGATTTGCCGACGAAATTTTTTGTGGGGGAACTGGTACGGGAAAAGATATACCAATTGTACGCAGAGGAAATACCATATCACACGGCGGTAGTCGTCCAGGAATTCAAAGAGAAGAGCGACCTGATAAAGATCAGGGCGGAGATTGTCGTGCAGCGGGAGACCCAGAAAGGTATCCTGCTGGGCGAAGGGGGTCAGAAGATAAAGGCGCTTGGGATCGCGGCGCGAAAAGACATCGAGGCGTTCCTCGGGTCGAAGATTTTCCTGGAGCTGTTTGTGAAGGTGCGGCCGAAGTGGCGGGACAATGACCTGTTGTTAAAAGAATACGGATACGAATAGAGGCTGCGCGAACGCCGGTGGCAAAAATTTTCAATTATGTCTGGATTTACGGTAGCCATTGTTGGCAGACCAAATGTGGGTAAGAGTACTTTGTTCAATCGCCTGCTGGAGCAGCGAAAAGCGATTGTTGACAACCAAAGCGGGGTAACGCGGGACCGGCAGTACGGTGTGGCGGATTGGGCGGGAAAGACCTTTAACGTGGTCGACACCGGAGGGTTTGTGCCCCGGAGCGAGGACGTTTTCGAGCGGGAAATCCGCCGCCAGGTGCTGATCGCAATAGACGAGGCGGACGCGTTGCTCTTCCTGTGCGACTCCGCCACGGGGATCACGGACCTGGACGAGGCGATGGCGGACGTGTTGCGGCGCTCACCCAAACCGGTATTCCTGGCGGTGAACAAGGTGGATAATTCGGACAGGTTGCTGGAGGCGACGGAGTTTTATGGGCTGGGTTTCGACCCCGTCTTTTTCATTGCCGCCATGACAGGGAGCGGTACGGGTGAGCTGCTGGACGCGATAGCCGCCCTGATCCCCGAGGAAGCCCCCGAATCCGAGGAAAAGGAAGAGATCCCCAAGATCGCCATCATCGGGCAACCCAACGTGGGGAAGTCCTCCCTCCTGAATGCGCTGCTGGGGCAGGAGCGCACCATCGTCAGCGACGTGGCCGGCACGACCCGGGACAGTATCCATACGCACTATAACCTGTTTCAAAAGGAATTCGTCCTGATCGACACGGCCGGTATCCGCCGCAAGAAAAAGGTCGAGGAAGACCTTGAATTCTATTCGGTCATCCGGGCGATCAAGGCCATGGACGAGGCGGACGTCTGTTTGCTCCTGATCGACGCCACCAAGGGCATCACGGCCCAAGACCTGAACATCTTTTCGCTGGCGGCACGCAAGGGGAAGGGGATCGTACTCCTGGTCAATAAATGGGACCTGATGGAAAAGGAAACGAATACAGCCCGGGACTACGAAAAAGAGCTCAAGAGCCGGATCGCGCCGTTTTCGGACGTCCCGGTGTTGTTTGTGTCGGTTCAGGATAAAACGCGCATCTTCAAGGCGATCGAAATCGCCCTGGAAGTATATGGCAACCGCCAGCGTCGCGTACCTACCTCACAGCTCAACGAGTTCCTCAAAAAGGCCGTTGGCGCTTTCCATCCGCCCGTTGTCCGGGGCATGCCGGTCAACATCAAGTACGCAACACAGCTACCAACCCATGTGCCTTCGTTTGCGTTTTTCAGCAACCATCCCGACGACATCAAACAACCTTACCGGAACTACCTGGAGAACCAGCTGCGTGAGGCGTTCGACTTCAAGGGAGTACCGGTGCGGCTTTTCTTCAGAAAAAAGTGACGCAACCCCGGGACAGCACGGCCCACGCTTTGTACTTACATCCAAAATACCGATATGAAAAAGATTCTCGTATCCCTCGTCCTGGCCGGCGCCCTCGCCGCGTGTAACGGAAAAGGCAAAAGCATCGATTCCAACAAAATCGACAGCTCGGCCCCTACCGAAGCTACCGACAATACCAAAATGGCCAACGACTCCGCCAAACGTTCTTCCGATTCCCTCGTGAATACTTCGCCGGATACGCTGAAGGCCAAGTAGTTAAAACACCCCTTGGGAATCCAGGCAGGATGTCCTAACTTTGCTAACACTGTTAGGAAAAATAACATGGGCATTGCCGAACGCCGATACCGTCAAAAGGAGGAAGTCCGAAGCCTGATCCTCGACACCGCCTGGAAACAGATCCAGGAGGAGGGGGTTCAGTCTTTGTCTGTCCGGAAGGTGGCGGATGCAATCGAGTATAGCGTGCCGGTGATCTATTCCCATTTCGAGAGCAAGGAGGCGCTGATCGGCGAATTTGTGCGCCGGGGCTTTTGTTTGTTAACCCGGATGGCTATAGAAGCCAGGGACGCCTATGACAAGCCCACCGCACAGCTAACCGCCATTGCGTTGGCATACTGGGAATTCGCTTCGCAAAACCTGGAATATTACCAATTGATGTTTGGATTGGGCATACCTACCTGCGAAAAGGCCCACTCGGTCAGCGAGATACTGACCTTTGGCGGGCTGGTAAAGGACGTGATCCAAAAGGCAGTACTATCCGGTAGTCACCCGGCCGTGGACCTGGAATTGAAGTTCCAGTCCTATTGGTCGATCCTGCATGGGATAGTATCTATCCGGCTGAAACACAATTGTAACCGCAAGGAAGGCGATCCGGACCTGGGTAAGGCGATACTGGAGGATACGATCAAAGGATACATTTACGCCCTGGTGGGATAGACGATTTTTTTTGCCTGTGAACCTAACGGTGTTAGATATTATATATGCATTATAAATCCTAAATATAGTAAACTATGAGCCTGATAGAAGCACTCAACTGGCGCTACGCCACCAAACGGATGAACGGCAACAAAATCGACCCTGCTAAACTCGAGAACATCCTGGAAGCTACCCGGCTGTCGGTTTCCGCGGTCGGCTTGCAGCCCTATAACATCATCGTGATCGAAAGTCCTGAATTACGGGAGAAAATCAAACCCATAGCCTTTAACCAGCCGCAAATCACCGAAGCATCGCATTTGCTGGTTTTTGCCGCCTGGGATAAGATTACGGAGGCTCGTTTTGACGAGTTTATCCAGGACGTGGCCGATCAAAGGGGCGTGACCGTCGAGAGCCTGAATGGTTTCCAGAACTACAAGAAGAACATGTTGAGCCGGACGGACGAAGAAAATTATCATTCGGCCGTCTCTCAGACGCACATCGCCTTTGGTACGGCTGTGGCCGCCGCGGCCCTCGAGCACGTGGATGCAACCCCGATGGGAGGATTTAACCACGAGGCGCTGGATGAGTTGCTGGGGCTTAAGGAAAAAGGCCTGAAAAGCGAGATACTCCTGGCCCTGGGACATAGGGACGAGAGCCAGGACTGGCTGGTGGGACAAAAGAAGGTGCGGCGGCCCAAGGAGAAACTGTTCGTGGAACTGGCGTAAGCTACTTCAACCGCCGCGGGCTACTTCAACCGCCGCGGGCTACTTCAACCGCGCCGCGAGCTTTTCAACCTGGAGGGTAAACGCCTCCAGGTTTTTTCTTTCCTGGGCGATAAAGCTGTTGTCTTCCAGGCTGCCGATGACGGCCTCCATTTCGGCGTCGGAGGCATAGACCATGGCGCGGAACGGGTTGGAGTAGTCCTTTTCACGGGACTCGAAGATGGCTTCGACCATCCACGCCTTCGTCTTCACCGCTTCCCAGATAAGGTCGACCACCCGGGCGCGATCGAGGCCGTCCGCCCCCGTCACCTCTTTCCAGGCGGAAAGGGCGTCGAGGAGCTTGGCCTTGGGATAGGCTTCCCCGCACTGCCGGTAAAAGTCGTGGACGTCATCCCAGGACTTGATCTCACCCGTGCGCATTTGCCGCCGGAAGGTATCCATGCTGTCCTGGTCGATCAGCTGGCCGCCGACGTTGCGCCATTCCATGCGTTTGTATCCGCCGGGGACGGCGCTGGCCAGGTCTGCGACCGTGGCCGTTGGGTTCCGTTCAAAATAAGCGATGATTTGAAGGGCTGCGTGGTAAGCGATCAGGTCCTTATAAATGGCGTATGCCTGGGGGACCTTGACCAGCGCCACCCGCCGGGGAGAATGCTCGAAGGCTTCCCCGTGGATGTCGAGGCTGCGGAGTGCCGGGTTGCCGCTCTCCAGCAGACGCTTGCCGACGACGGCGGGTTCTTCATCGCCCGGGGTATCCAGCAGCCATGCCTTTCCCGTCGCGGTTTCCAGCAACCGCA
>Ga0310811_10008366_pt1 | contig 13290 bp, 13 predicted proteins | sample YCmetagenome_FD_207642 | JGI IMG/M metagenome (GOLD analysis project Ga0310811, IMG submission 207642) | Soil microbial communities from experimental microcosm in Duke University, North Carolina, United States - YC | ecosystem: Engineered > Artificial ecosystem > Soil microcosm > Unclassified ...
GCCGTTGGTATTGGATCTCATGGGCCTGCAAGTGCAGGTGGGCGTCGTGTGTCCGGAACCACGGTCCCGGTCAGGGACAACTCCCGATGAGTACAATTAAGGCCCCTGGGCATCGCAACCTGACGCGCGAGACAGTGACCGTCCGGCAACAATATACGCCTTGGACGCCCTATATGGAAGAACAAGGCCGGAGAGATTTTGTGACGTGAGCAGGAGCATCGAGCGACGTGTACAAGACGTACACGAGCGATGGCGCGACGAACTCACGACACAAAAGATCCCGGCCTAAGCGTGTGCCAGCCGCGCGGCAATGTCCTGAATCTTCTTTGTGGCGCTTTCCAGCGCATCGGCGGCGGCGCTTTCGGCCTGTTCCGCCCGCAGGTGCAGGCTGTGCTTGTCGCTGTCGCCGGCGCCAACCGTCTTACCGCTCGCTTCGTGCTGCTCGTCGGCGATCAGCAGCGCCGCCATCAGAAGCATACGCGCGTCGCCCACCTGCCCCACCGATGCCAGCACTTCGCGCGCCTTTTCATCGACATGGGCGGCAAGTTCCTTGAGATGGGCTTCTTCGCCGTCATCACACGCGATGGTGTAAGCGCGGCCATTTACCATGACATTGACTAGGGGCATGGGGCCGTCCTCTCTAGCGCGCCAAGGCGGCGCGGATCTCGCCGATGGCCCCGTCCAGCCGGCCCTCCACTTCCTCGGTCAGGCCGGACAAAACGCTGACCTCTTCTTCCAGTTCCGCGACGCGGGCGAGCAATTTTTCGCGCTCGGCTTCCAGTTCGGCGATGCGCTCAGGCAGCTTGGCGGCCGCGTCCAGGTTTTCCCCCACCGAGGCCACGGTATTCTCCAGGGCTTCGAGGGCTGCCTGAAAGCGGTTTTGGGCCAAATCCAGCCGGCTCATGCGAACCTCATCGCTCAATTGTCCCCCAGACACATCAAGACCTTAGGCCCACGCGTCCCGATTCCGCAATCCGCAAACACCACATATCGGGGGATTGGCAGACCGACGGGATCGCGGACGCGAAAGAAATCCTTGAATCCAGTGCCGTTTCGGGCCCGAAATTCGCCAATTATCGATATCGAGAGATTGTGGATTTCGGCCCCGCGGCACTGATGTGGGAAATCGGGTCAACCGATACGCGTTGCCGGCATATCCGAGAGGCTTGACGGGGGCGGCAGCCGCTCGCTAAGGCCACCCACCACCAGCCGGGAAACCCCAATGACCGCGCCCGATCAGGCCCATACCCGCCGTCTCGCCAATGCCATCCGGGCACTTTCCATGGATGCGGTGGAAACCGCCAAGTCCGGCCACCCCGGCCTGCCGCTGGGCATGGCCGATGTCGCCACCGTCCTGTTCTCCCGATTCCTGAAATTCAATGCCGCCCAGCCCGGCTGGCCCGACCGCGACCGCTTTGTGCTGTCGGGCGGCCACGGCTCGATGCTGCTTTATTCGCTGCTATGGCTGATGGGCTATCCCGAAATCACCATCGACGACCTCAAGCACTTCCGCAAAGTGGGCAGCCCGACCGCCGGCCATCCCGAGCATGGCGACCTGCCGGGTATCGAGACCACCACCGGCCCCCTGGGCCAGGGCATTGCCAATTCGGTTGGCATGGCGCTGGCCGAGCGGCTGCTCAATGCCCGCTTCGGCGACGAGCTGGTCAACCACAAGACCTATGTCATCGCTTCCGACGGCGATTTGATGGAAGGCATCAGCCAGGAGGCCATCACCCTGGCCGGGCATCTGAAGCTCTCCAACCTGATCGTGTTGTGGGACCACAACAACATCACCATCGACGGCGCCATCTCACTGTCGGATTCCACCAACCAGGCGGAGCGCTTCCAGGCAGCCGGCTGGACGGTGGACAGCTGCGACGGCCATGACGCCGACGATATCTTCCGCGCGCTGGAGAAAGCGCAGAAGTCGGATGCGCCGGTGATGATCGCCTGCCGCACCATCATCGGCTTCGGCATGCCGGGCCGCCAGGGCACGCAAAAGGCGCATAGCGACGCGCCGGGCGCCGAAGTGGTGGCGGGTGCACGCAAGGAACTGGACTGGCCTTATGAACCGTTCATCGTGCCCGACGATCTGCTCAACCAATGGCGTGCCATCGGCAAGACCGGCGTCAAGGACTATGACGCCTGGCTGGCGCGCAAGAATGCCAGCGCCCGCGCCAAGGATTTCGATGATGCGATCAATGGCGTCATTCCGGCTTCCGTCGGCCCGGCCCTGATGGCGCTGAAGCAAAAGCTGTCCACCGAAAAGCCTGCCGCCGGCACCCGCAAGATGTCGGAAAAGGCGCTGGACGTCATCAATGCCGAGCTTCAGACCACCATCGGCGGCTCCGCCGACCTGACGCCGTCCAACAACACCAAGACCAAGAATATCGACAATGTGACGCCGGGCAATTTCAACGGCCGCTACATCCATTACGGCATCCGCGAGCATGGCATGGCGGCGGCCATGAACGGCATGGCGCTGCATGGCGGCATCATTCCCTATGGCGGCACCTTCATGGTGTTCAGCGATTACTGCCGTCCGGCCATCCGCCTCGCCGCCCTGATGGGTATCCGGGTGGTGTTCGTGATGACCCACGACTCCATCGGTGTGGGCGAGGACGGCCCCACCCATCAGCCGGTCGAGCATCTGGCTGCCTTGCGCGCCATCCCCACTTTGCTGGTGATGCGTCCCGCCGACGGCGTGGAAACCGCCGAATGCTGGGATCTGGCGCTGAACAATGACCGCCGTCCCAGCCTGATCGCCTTCTCGCGCCAGGACGTGCCCACGGTGCGCACCACGCACACGGCCGAAAATCTCTCGGCGAAGGGCGCCTATGAATTGATCGGCGACGCCAATGCCAAGGTCACGTTCCTGGCGACCGGGACGGAAGTCAGCATGGCGGTGGAAGCCCACAACAAGCTGGCCGCCGAAGGCATCGCTTCCCGCGTGGTTTCCATGCCCTGCTGGGCCCTGTTCGAGGAACAGCCGTTAGACTATCGCAAGCAGGTTCTGGGCCCCGGCACCGTCAAGGTGGCCATAGAGGCGGCAGCCCGCGAAGGCTGGGATCGCTATATCGGTTCGGAATTGCTGGGACCTGCTGGTGCCTTCATCGGCATGCACAGCTTCGGCGCCAGCGGGCCTTACAAGGACGTCTATGCCAAATTCGGCATCACCGCCGACGCGGCGGTGGCGGCAGCCAAAAAACTTTTGAAATAGAAAATGTATGGTCCGGCCCAGCCGGCCGTTAAGGAGAGAGAGAAATGGCGCTTCGGGTTGCAATCAACGGTTTTGGCCGCATCGGCCGTCTGGTGCTGCGGGCGATCGTGGAATCGGGACGCCGCGACATCGAAGTCGTGGCGGTCAACGATCTGGGACCGGTAGAGACCAACGCCCATCTGCTGCGCTATGACAGCGTGCATGGCCGCTTTCCGGCCCAGGTGAGCGTCGACGGCGAATACATGATCGCCGCCGGCCACAAGATCAAAGTCACCGCCATCAAGAACCCGGCCGAACTTCCCCACAAGGATCTGGGCGTGGACATCGCGCTGGAATGCACCGGCATCTTCACGTCCAAGGAAAAGGCGTCTGGCCATTTCGCCGCCGGCGCCAAGCGCGTGCTGGTCAGCGCGCCGTGCGACAGCGCCGATTTGACCGTGGTCTATGGCGTCAATCACGACAAGCTGACCAAAGAGCATCTGGTCGTCTCCAACGCGTCCTGCACCACCAACTGCCTGGTGCCGGTGGCCAAGGTGCTGAACGATGCCATCGGCATCCAGCACGGCATGATGACCACCATCCACAGCTACACCAACGACCAGCCGTCGCTGGACCAGATGCACAAGGATCTCTATCGCGGCCGCGCCGCGGCCCTGTCCATGATCCCCACCTCGACCGGCGCCGCCAAGGCGGTGGGTCTGGTGCTGCCGGAACTGAAGGGCAAGCTGGACGGCGTGTCGGTGCGTGTGCCCACCCCGAACGTGTCGCTGGTGGACCTGAAATTCGTCGCCAAGAAGGCGACCACCGCTCAGGAGGTCAACGACGCCATCAAGGCCGCCGCCGCTTCCGGCCCGCTCAAGGGCATCCTGGATGTGGTGCATGACAAGCTGGTGTCGGTGGATTTCAACCACAATCCGGCCTCGTCCAGCTTCGCTTTGGACCAGACAAAAGTGATGGACGGCACATTTGTTTCCGTCATGACCTGGTACGATAATGAATGGGGTTTCTCCAACCGCATGGCCGACACGGCCGTGGCGATGGGCAAGCTGATTTAAGTATCCCGCCCTCCCCTTGAGGGAGGGCCGAAATTTGAGAGCGTAAGCGAGCAAATTTCGGGGAGGGGTTGCTTGAATTTCCCCCTCCCCGAATTGCTCCGCAATTCGACCCTCCCTCAAGGGGAGGGTAAAAGGAGCGCCGTGAGCAATTTTCGCACCCTCGACGACCTGGATGTGAAGGGAAAGCGCGTCCTGGTGCGCGCCGACCTCAATGTGCCGGTGCAGGCCGGCAAGGTCACCGACGACACCCGCATCGTCCGCCAGGCGCCCACCATCAAGGAACTGTCGGAAAAGGGTGCCAAGGTCATCATCCTCAGCCATTTCGACCGGCCCAAGGGCAAGGTAGTGCCTTCCATGTCGCTCAAGGTGCTGGTGGAGCCCTTGGAGAACACTCTGGATATGAAGGTGGCCTTCGCCGAGGACTGCGTCGGTCCCAAGGCGCAAGCCGCCGTCGCCGCGCTGAAGGACGGCGACGTGTTGCTGCTGGAAAACACCCGCTTCCACAAAGGCGAGGAAGACAATGACGCCGCCATGGCGCGCGAACTGGCGGCGCTGGGCGACATCTTTGTAAACGACGCCTTCTCCGCCGCCCATCGCGCTCATGCCAGCACGGACGGCGTGGCGCGGCTTCTGCCCAATGCGGCGGGACGCTCCATGCAGGCTGAGCTCACCCATCTGGAAAAGGCCTTGGGCAATCCGCAGCGTCCGCTGATGGCGGTGGTGGGCGGCGCCAAGGTCTCCACCAAGATCGAGCTGCTGCAGAATCTGGTGAAACGGGTCGAGACTTTGGTGATCGGTGGGGCCATGGCCAACACCTTCCTGGCGGCCGAAGGCATCAATGTCGGCAAGTCGCTCTATGAGCCCGACCATCTGGAAACCGCCCGCGAGGTGATCCGCATGGCCAATGACGCGGGCGCGGTGATCCTGCTGCCCAAGGACCTTGTGGTGGCCAAGGAGTTCAAGGCCGGGGCGGCACACCGCACGGTTCCCGCCGGGGACATCGCTCCCGACGAAATGGCGCTGGACGTGGGACCCGACAGCATTAAGGCTTTTGAGAACAGGCTGTTGACCACCCGTACCTTGGTGTGGAATGGCCCCTTTGGCGCGTTTGAAACCGCGCCCTTCGACAAGGGCACCGTGGCCGCGGCGCAAAAAGTCGCAAGCCTGACCCGCGCAGGCCAGCTACTGTCCGTGGCCGGCGGTGGCGACACCGTCGCCGCCCTGGCGCATGCCGGTGTCGAAGACGATTTCACCTATGTGTCCACCGCCGGTGGCGCCTTCCTGGAATGGCTGGAAGGCAAGGACCTGCCGGGCGTGGAAGCACTAAGCACCAAGTGAGGAAACGATGAACCTGGAAGAGCTGAACAAGATCGCGATCAAGATGGTGGCCCCCGGCAAGGGAATCCTGGCCGCCGATGAATCCACCGGCACCATCCAGAAACGCTTCGACAAGATCGGGGTGACGAACACCGAGGAAAACCGCCGCGACTATCGCGAGATGCTGTTCCGCACCGACAAATCGATGCGCGAGCATATTTCCGGCGTGATCCTGTATGACGAAACCCTGCGCCAGAAGGCCAAGGACGGCACACCCTTCGTCAAGCTGATCGAGGCGGCGGGTGCCGTGCCGGGCATCAAGGTGGATGCGGGCGCCAAGCCGCTGGCGGGCTCGCCCGGCGAGACCATCACCGAAGGCCTGGACGGGTTGCGCGAGCGCTTTGTCGAGTATCACAAGCTGGGCGCGCGCTTTGCAAAATGGCGGGCGGTGATCGACATCGGGCAAGGCATTCCCAGCTTCAACTGCATCAATGCCAATGCCCATGCGCTGGCGCGTTACGCCGCGCTGGCCCAGGAAAACGGCATCGTGCCGATCGTGGAGCCGGAAGTGCTGATGGACGGCGACCACGACATTGTGGCGTGCGAGCGCGTGACCAGCTGGGTGCTGCACGAAGTATTCACGCAGTTGTTCTATGCGGACGTGAAGCTGGAAGGCATGATCCTCAAGCCCAACATGATCGTGCCGGGCAAGAAGTGCGCCAAGCAGAATTCCGTGCAGGAAGTGGCCGAGCGCACAGTGAAGGTCTTGAAGCAGCATGTGCCGGGTGCGGTGCCGGGCATCGCTTTCCTGTCGGGCGGGCAGTCCGATCTGGACGCCACCGCGCATCTGTCGGCTATGAATGCCATTGGCGGGCTGCCCTGGCCGCTGACTTTCTCCTATGGCCGCGCGCTGCAGGCAGCCCCACAGTCCGCCTGGAGCGGCAAGGTAGAAAACCTGGCCAAGGGCCAAGCCGCCTTCGCCCATCGTGCGCTGATGAACAGCCTCGCGGCGCTGGGCAAGTGGTCTCCGGCTGAGGAAAAGAAAGCAGCTTGAGCGACTGCCGCCTCTACCTGATTTCGCCGCCGAAGATTTCGGCGGCGAATTTTTTGAGTCCCCTGAAGGAAGCGCTGAAGGGTGGCGACGTCGCGTCCTTCCAGTTGCGCCTGAAGCATGTCAGCGATGACGAAATCCGCCGCGCGGTGGACCTGTTGCGCCCGGTTGTGCAGGCCCATGGCGCCGCCTTCATCCTGAACGACCGGCCCGATCTGGCTGCCGAGCTGGGCTGTGACGGCGTCCATGTCGGCCAGGAAGATGCGAGTTACGGGGAAGCGCGCGCCGCCTTGCCCGACGGTATCGTCGGCGTCACCTGCCATGACAGCCGGCATCTGGCCATGGAAGCCGCCGAAGCCGGCGCCGATTATGTCGCTTTCGGTGCCTTTTTTCCCACCAAGACCAAAGAACCCAAGACCGCCGCGGACATCGAATTGCTGCGCTGGTGGAGCGAGATCATGGTGGTGCCTTCCGTCGCCATCGGCGGCATCACGGTGACCAATGCGCCGGCACTGATTGAAGCGGGGGCGGACTTCCTCGCCGTCTCGGCAGGCGTGTGGGAGCATCCCGACGGCGCGGAAGAAGCTGTCAGGGCTTTCAACGCGCTGTTTTCCGGCTAATCTTCCCTAGTCCTTGGGGGAACCATGCGCGGATTGAGATACATCGCCGCTGCAGGATTGCTGCTGGCGTCCTGTGCAGCGGCTCAGGCTGTGTCCTGGATTTCACGCGCTGTCTATGCTGATGGAAGGTTATGGCTTCTTGAAAGCGGCAATCTTTCCACAGTTATAAAGGATCATCAGCGCATCTCCATGACGCTCGACCAGCCTGTCCTGGAACTGGTTCGCGATCACACCGCTCCCGTCGCCATCACCTGCGATAGCAAAACATGCGAAAATTGGCTTGTTAGACGATGGACTAACCACTCCTGGGTTGTTGAGGGCAAGGCGACGGTTTCCGGTGAGACGCTGCTCACCGCAACGGGTGGTGACTATATCGCTCTGATCACCAACCGCCGGATAGTTGTGTTCAAAAAGGGGATCATCAAAGCGATCCCATACCAGCCATCGCGGCAGGAATCTAACGCCAGGATCACCTCAACATTGGCGACGCCCTCTCATATCTGGATCGGCCGCAATGCCGGAGAATGGGGTGGGAGTCTTGAGCGAATTGATCTCGCTACAGGCAAGAGCAGAAATATCGAAAAGCCTATCGATCGCCGACCTCCCGGCACCATGAAAGTCGCAGGCGACGCCGCCTATCGATTAATTACCAACGTTAATGGGCTTCTGGCCGCGCCATGGAATCCCGATTGCATACTCGTGGCCCAGGGCCTGGTCCACTTTGATGCGTCGGGAGAAATTATGCAGGTATGCGGCAGTGAGGAACCGAAGCTGTTCTATCACGCGACGCTCAGCGGCCATCAGGAAGTACCCTTCTACGGACTTGCCAAAAGCCGCGATGGCGGTGTTTGGGCTGCGGGGATTAACGGCTTGTACGAGATAACTGCGAATGGCCGCGCCAGACGCACGCCGATGCCTCGGTTCGTCCCTACAGGGGGAGCCGCTATTAGTTTTATGACGCCGGACCTGGCATTGGTGCTTACGGATATCCAGCGGCAGACATCCATGAGCGGGAGAGACCCCATGCTCGTGCCGCTGGACGCCTCTAAATGAAAGAGCGCCTCTTGGGCTTCACCTTCGTCGGGGCGCTGCTCGCGGTGGCGGTGAATCTGCTGGCCGACAAGGTCCATGTCTGGCTGTTCGCGGACTCGCTGTGGTTCCAGGCGCATTGGTATATCCCCTACCTGATCGTGCCTGCCCTGTGCCTGCTGGCGCTGGCCTTCAGTTTCGGCTTCTTCCGCCCTAAAACGCCGCGCTGGGCCGATGCCATCGCCCTTTTGGCCACGGCCCTGCTGCTCTACCTCACCGTGGGCGCGAATTATGCCTGCTGGCATTATTGCTTCTGAATGTCATCCCCGGCGAACATCGCCGCGAGGCGATGTGAGGGAAGGGGATCCAGGCGCCCACAACCTATAGGTGGCTGGCGCCTGGATCGTCCCTACGCTGCCGCTACGGACCCCACTCGCGCGGCAATGCCGCGCTCGGCCGGGGATGACAATAAGAGGCAGGATTGCTAGAACCCGCCCGCTCTTTGAACCTGCTGAACCTTCACCCGCGCCCCAGGAGGGCCGCATCCCTATGGCCAAGATTACCGGCAACGAAATCAGCCCCGGCACCCTGATCAATTATGACGGCGGCTTGTGGATCGCGGTGAAGACCCAGAAGGTCAAGCCCGGCAAGGGCGGCGCCTACAACCAGGTCGAACTCAAGAACATCACCACCGGCACCAAGCTGAACCAGCGCTTCCGTTCCGACGAAGCGGTGGACGAGGCCGTTCTGGACAAGAAGGATTTCCAGTTCCTGTTCGCCAGCGGCGACATGCTGACTTTCATGGACATGGAAAATTACGAGCAGATCGAACTGGCCACCGACTTTGTCGGCGACCAGGCGCAGTTCCTGCAGGACGGGATGAAAACCCTTGTGCAGCTTTACGAAGGCAAGCCCATCGGCATCAAGCTACCGGTACAGGTGATCCTGACCGTGGCCGAAGCCGATCCGGTGCTGAAGGGCGGTACCGCCGCACCCTCCTACAAAAGCGCCGTGCTGGAAAACGGCATGAAGATCCAGGTGCCGCCCTTCATCTCTGCGGGCGAGAAGATCATCGTCGCCACTGAAGACGGTTCTTACGTCAGGCGCGCGGAGTAGAGCATGGCCCCTTATAGCTCTCCCGCACTGAACGTCATGGTCGCCGCCGCACGCAAAGCCGGTCGGCCGCTGATCCGCGATTTCAACGAGCTGGAAAATCTCCAGATCTCCATGAAAGGTCCGGCGGATTTCGTCACCTCCGCCGACAAGCGCACGGAAAAAATCCTGATCGAGGAACTCAGCAAGGCCCGGCCCGGCTATGGCTTCCTGGGCGAAGAAGGCGGCGCGGTCGCCGGCGCTGACAAGAGCCACCGCTTCATCATCGATCCGATCGACGGCACCACCAACTTCATGCACGGCATTCCGCACTTCGCCATCTCCATCGGGCTGGAGCGCGAGGGCCAGATGGTGGCTGGTGTGGTCTACAATCCCGTCACCGACGATCTCTTCACCGCAGAGAAAGGCCATGGCACCTATCTCAACAACAAGCGGCTGCGCGTGGCGGCACGCAAGGAACTGGCGCCGTCGGTGATCGCGACCGGCCTGCCCTTCATGGGCAAGGAGGGCCATGCCCGCGCCAGTGCCGAAATGGCCGAGGTGATGAATGTCACCGCCGGCATCCGCCGTTTCGGTTCGGCCTCGCTGGACCTGGCTTACGTCGCGGCGGGTCGCTTCGACGGCTTCTGGGAACGTTCGCTGCAGGCCTGGGACATTGCCGCAGGCATCGTGCTGGTGCGCGAGGCGGGTGGCATGATCAGCGACCTGAACGGGGGCGCAGAGTTGCTGACCCAGGGGACAGTGCTGGCGAGCAATGAGCATCTGCATCCGCAGTTGCTGAAGCTGCTGAAAGGGGTGAGCCGCGGCGCCTAAGGCGTGAGCAGGTCCAGTGGACCTGCGAAAGCGGCGAACGCCGCGAGCTAAAGCGAGCGGCAGGGCCGTCACACGCTTTCCTGGCGCAATTTCCTGACAGAAGCGCCGAGATGGAAAGTTCCATCCGGTTCCCAGTTCCCAACATGGCCTTGAGGCGCGCTGCTACAATAGGTTTATCTATTGAGCGTGCACCATATCGATCTCAAACACGAAGGCTTGAGAAAATTTCGGCGCCTCAGCGGCTCCGACAAATATGTCTTGGAGCAGCGCGCGCGCCTCCAGACAGAAAGATGGGACGAGCGGTGGCGCCGCCGGGCCATGCTCGATCGGCATACCGACGAGCTGCTCGGTCAATTGCCCGATTTCGAAGCACAGAAGGCGCACGCAGCGAGGTTGACGGCCCAGGCCCAGCAGGACGCTGAGTCCCTAAGCAGCATCCTGTCGGCGGGAGTGGAGACACCCCCCTTTAAAATGGAGATGCTTTACGACCTTAGGATCTTTTCAGAGCCACGCCCGGTCGCGCCCGTCGACCGGCCGCCGCCTCCGGCGCCAAACCGGCGCGATCCGCTTTTCGAAACCGCGGAAATTGATTTGAAGGACCTTTGGCCCCTGTTGCTGCTGCGCGGAAAGCGAAGACAGGAAAAGGCCGCTCAGCTAAGGAAGGAGGCCGCTCAATCAAAGTATGATTTGGCCCACAGCAACTGGCTTGCCGCCAGAAAAGACATTGCCCGTCAAAATGCCAGGGCAAAGGCACAGTTCGAGGCAGATTTGGACGCGTGGTGGGAAAGAGCCCAGGCGTATCAGAAGCAGCAGCAGCAGGAAAACACGAAGATCGACAGATTCCGGCTGAAATATGCCCAGAGACAACCGGATGCCGTTATCGAATTTCTCGACGCGGCATTATCCCATTCGGAATATCCGGATATGTTTCCGATGCGCTGGGAAATGAGCTTCGAGACTGAGACCGGCTCCCTGGTTGTCGACTACGAATTGCCCTCCCCGGAGAATTTTCCCACACTGAGGGCCGTCAAATTTGACGTGCTGCGCGACACCTTCGCGCAAAGCCATTGGGGCGAGTCAGAGATTGCGCAACAGTATGAAAGCGCGATCTACCAGACCTGTTTGAGAAGCTTGCATGACCTGCTCGCGGCCGACGAAGCAGAGGTGGTTTCCTCCGTCACATTCAATGGCTGGGTGAATTTCACCGACAAACTCCGAAGCATGCCGGCGCGAGCATGCATCATGTCCGTTCAGGCGGCCAGAAGCGCAATCAGCCAGGCAAATTTTCTGGCGGTCGATCCCAAGATAATCTTCAAAAAATTGAAGGGCGTGGCCGGCGCGAAGCTGGCGGACCTTGCCGCCGTGATTCCCCTCATGTGGCTGAAAAGGGATGATCGGCTTGCTGCGGCAGACGATGCCACCGGAGAGGATTCCCGAGCACAGGCCCAATCGCTTTCATCGCCTTCTTCCACTGCTAACGATTCTGCGACACCGCCCTCTCCGCGGCACTAGAACTCCGGGCGCCAGGGCGGACGAGGTGAACTACCGCACCGCCCCCGCCCGGTTTTCCACCACCACATCGGCGACCTTGGCGGTCAGCACATTGGCCGGCAAATGCGAGGTGAAGCCCAACCCCGCATAGAAGGGGCCGCTGGCCTTGAAGACGATGGGCGCACCTTCGGGATGGAGCGGCTCGCCCTGCCAGCTGATGTAGAGCTGGAACAGATCGCCCTTCTTTTCGATGCCGATGCGGGTGGGATGGAAGGTCTGCGGTCCCTTCTCGTCCGTCCCGGCGCGCGGCTGGCGCGCCGAGCGGTATTCGACATCCGTCATCAGCCCGCCTTTTTCCGCCCGCCAGGAAATATGCACCATGCCGTTGCCGTGCTGAGCGGCCATGATCTGGCGGGAATCGTCGTCCAGGCTGTCGCGGAAGATCAGCGCCACCTTGCGGTCGTGGAAATCATTGATGTCGGGCCAGTTGACGGTCGCGGCCAGCGAGACATCGCCATCCATCTTCTTCCAGAGATAGCGAAACTCGTCGCGCTGATACCAGATGTTATAGCCGGCGGAATTGATGGTGTAAGTCTTGCCCGCCACGTCATACGTCGCGCTGCCCGGCACCAGCGCACCGCCCACATCACTCTGCTGGTCAAACTGGCCGATGGGTGTGTTGAAGGTGACAGAGGCACGATGGAAATCGGCGGGCGGTGGCACCTGCTTGTGGGTGGCCGATCCCGGCAGCGCCCAGTCCGGCACATCGATACCGGGCGGCGCCGGCGGCGGCACCAGTGACTGCGCAAAAACGGGTGAAATAGAAAAGACGGCCACAGCCGTTAGCAGAACGGTGCGCATAAGAACCTCCCCACCGGGCGTCCTGCGCCCGTTAGCGCTAACGTGCCGCCAATCCGGTCAGAATTCAATCACCGTTCGGATGCTTTCGCCCGAATGCATCAGGTCGAACGCCTCGTTGATGCGGTTCAAGGGAAGCTTATGCGTGATCAGCGGATCGATGCTGATCTTGCCATCCATGTACCAGTCCACGATCTGCGGCACTTGGGTGCGGCCGCGCGCGCCGCCAAAAGCGGTGCCTTTCCACACCCGTCCCGTCACCAGCTGGAAGGGCCGTGTCTTGATTTCCTGCCCCGCACCGGCCACGCCGATGATGATGCTTTCGCCCCAGCCGCGATGGCAGCATTCCAGGGCCTGGCGCATCAGATCGACATTGCCGACACATTCAAAACTGTAATCGGCGCCGCCCTTGGTCAGCTCCACCAGATGGGGCACCAGGTCGCCTTTCACCTCTTTGGGGTTGACGAAATGGGTCATGCCGAACTGGCGCGCCAGTGTCTCGCGCGCCGGATTGATATCCACGCCCACGATCATATTGGCCCCCGCCATGCGCGCGCCCTGGATCACGTTGAGCCCGATGCCGCCCAGCCCGAACACCACCACATTGGCGCCCGGCTCGACCTTGGCGGTGTTGATCACCGCACCGATACCCGTCGTCACACCGCAGCCGATGTAGCAGACCTTGTCGAAGGGCGCGTCCTCGCGGATTTTCGCCAGCGCGAT
>Ga0310811_10008367_pt1 | contig 13290 bp, 8 predicted proteins | sample YCmetagenome_FD_207642 | JGI IMG/M metagenome (GOLD analysis project Ga0310811, IMG submission 207642) | Soil microbial communities from experimental microcosm in Duke University, North Carolina, United States - YC | ecosystem: Engineered > Artificial ecosystem > Soil microcosm > Unclassified ...
ATCCCTGGATGTACCGTGACTCCGACGCCACGATTCTCAACCTCGCCGCTCCGCAGATCGCGCTGATCCTCGCGCTCGAGCGGGCCGTGCGACCGGTGGTGGGTGCGTCCGATCAGATGACGCAATACGTCGAGACGATCACGGCGACGACCGAGGAGATTCACGCGTCGAGCCAGGAGGTGGCCGCCTCGGCGCAGCGGGCCAGCCATGGCGCCCGGCACGGGGCGGCGCTCGTGACCAACGCCGCGACCGAGGCGGGGGAGCTGCAACGCGGGGCCGTCGACGTGGCCGCGGCGGGAGATCAGACCCGCGAAGCGGGCGAACAGGTGGAACGGACCGCGGGCCGTGTGCGAGCGGCGACGCAGGAAGCCGTGCGCCGCTTGACCGACTTGGGACGTTCCACGGAGCACGGCGCAGTGGAAATGGGACGGCTGCGCGAAGTCGCCGGCCAGGTGGAGAAGTTCTCGGAGGCCATCGGATTCGTGGCGAATCAAACCAACCTGCTGGCGCTCAACGCGACGATCGAGGCGGCGCGGGCCGGCGCGCACGGTCATGGCTTCGCGGTCGTCGCCGAAGAGGTGCACAAGCTCGCCGAGGAGGCGGGGCGCGAGGCACGCAACGTCGGGAAGTCGGTGCAGGAGACGCTGCGCGCGCTCGACCGTGCCGCGCAGTTGCTCGAGCGGATTCGCACCGAGCTGGGTACGGTGGTCGAATCCTCCACGACGCTGCTTCCCGATCTCGAGCGCATCGCCGAAGTGTCCGCGAGTACGGCGCGCGCTGGGAAGCGCGTTGCCGATGTGGCGCGCGCGACGGTGGAGCGCGCTGCGCGCATGGTGCAGACGCTGACCGAGGCAGCGGCCGGGGGATCGGCGTCTGCCAACGAGGCGGAGTCGGTTGCAGCGGCCGCGGCCGAACAGCTGCGTGCCATCGAAGATTTGTCGCAAGGAGCGACCGAGCTGACGACGGTGTCCGAGCGACTCGTCCAGGCAGTCGGGTTCGTTCGTGGCACTGAGGGTTCGAGCTAGCCTCCTCCCGGCGGCGTTGGGCGCGGTGCTCGCGTGCGGCGGCTCCGTTACCGGGCCGGCCCCGTCGACGCCGCGCGTCGATTTCGTCGACGGCGCGATCGAGCCGCTGCTCGTCCGGGGGCAGGCGATCGTCATCGAGGGGTTCGGCTTCGGCGATTCGCAGGCCGGCGGCGCGATCGACTTCCCCAAAGCGGGCGGTGGCGCCGTGCTCGCGCCCGTGCCGGCCGGCGGATGGAGCGACCGGCTGCTGCGCTCCTCGGTACCCGAAAGCGCCACGAGCGGCGTCATCACCGTGACGACCGCGGACGGGCGCCACCTCACCGCGACCGTCCACGTCCTCCCCCACGTTCCGTTCGACCCCGCGACTCTCACCTGGCAGACGCGACCCGAGTTTCCGGGGGCGCCGGCCGGCGTGGCGCTCACGGTCGCCGCTGAGCCGCAGGGGGCGGGGGTCAAGGTCGCCGTGTATGCCGCCGGCGGCGGTGAGCCCGTTGGTGGTGATTCCGCCATCGTCCCCGATTCTTCCGTGTTCACGGCACACGCCGCCCCCGGTGGCGCCATCGGTGGATGGACCCGGCAAGCGGCGCTGCCGGCACCGCGCGCCTACGCCGCCGCCGCCGCCGCCAATCGCTTCAACTCACGCGTCGACGGACATGTGCTCTATGTCATCGGCGGACTCGACTCGGCGGGGCGCGCGCGTGCGACCGTGTTCCAGGCGTTCGGCACCGCCGACACCGCGCTCCTCGCCTTCACGACGATCGAAGCGCTCCCGGCGCCGGTCGCCGGCGCGATGGCGGTGGTACGCCGTGGCCGCATCTACGTGATGGGCGGCGTGGACTCGCTGGGACGGCCGCAGACGAACGTGTTCGTCGGCAGGATCGGACTCGATGGGCACATCGATGGCTGGTTCGTGGAGCCGTCCCTGCCAACGCCGCGGGCGTACGGCGGTGGCGTGGTACTGGACGACCGGGTCACCGTCTTCGGCGGCGTCGCCGACAGCACACCACCCGGCGGCGGCCTCGACACGATCGCACCACGTCTCGCGACCGCCGATACGGCACCTGCGAGCCTCCTCTCGGGATTTTTCACGGGAGGTTGGGCTCCGGCGGCCGCCCCCCTCGTTCAAGGCCGCTCGCAGTTCGCGACGCTTCGCTTCAGCGACGTGCTCCTCGTGGTCGGCGGTGTGTACGCCGGGGCGCAAGCCGGCAGCGCCGAGACACTCGCGGCTTCGCTGACCGGCGGCGACTCGCTTGGCGGCTTCACCGGCCCGGTCGGGACGAACACGATTCTCGCGCTGGGAGGCGGAGCCCTCGTCGGACCGGGCGGCACCGCCTGGCTCGACGCCGACGGCTCCGGTCACGGTCTCGTCGTCGGCGGCATCGATCTCGTTTCCCGCGAGCGCCGGGCCGCCGTCTGGGGCTTTTGACCGGTGATTCCGTGATCGCGCCTGATGCGTGACGGTCGCGCCTTTCCTATCTTGTTGCCCTAGTCCCGGGAGGGGAACGTGCGCGCGATCTGGGCCGTTGGGGTGCTCACACTGGGGTGCGTCACCGCGCTCGCTGCGCAGCGGGCAGGCGATTTCGACCTCAGCCTGTTCGGGGCGTACACGAAGTACGACAAGGCATTCAAGCTCGACGCCGGGATCGGCGGCGGGGCCCGGCTCGCCTACTACCTCACCGGCGCCGTGGGTATCGGCGCCGACGTGATTTTCGATCGCGAAGAGAAAGTCCCCGGATCGCCCGGCGCCACGATGGATCCGCTGGTCGGGAGCGCCGTCCTCATCGTCCGGCTTCCCGCGCTGCTGTACGCCGTGGGCGGCTACTCGCGCATCGACTTCGGCAAGAGCGCACCCTTCTCCTTCACCGACGGCGGCATCAATGGCGGCCTCGGCGTGCGCTTCCCGGTCGGCGGGCGGGTGGGAGTGCTGCTCGAAGGGCGGGCCGTCTACACCCCGACCACGAACGGATCGTTTGGCCAGACGCACGCGACGCATTTCCTCATACTGGGCGGACTGTCGTTCCTGGAAACCGGCGCCTCCCACCCTGGGTCCGTCGCCCGCGGGCCGCGCGACTCGGACGGCGACGGCGTTCCCGACAAGCGCGATGCCTGCCCCAACACGGCGCTCGGCGCGACGGTCGACGTGCGCGGCTGCCCGAGCGACTCCGATCAGGACGGCGTCTACGACGGAATCGACAAGTGCCCGGGGACGCCGGCCGGCGCGAAGATCGACACCACCGGGTGTCCGCTCGATGCCGATCGTGACGGCGTCGCGGACGGACTGGACCAGTGTCCCGACACACCGGCCGGTGCGACGGTGAACAACGTCGGCTGCCCGAGCGACTCGGACCGCGACGGCGTCTATGACGGTCTCGACAAGTGCCCCAACTCGCCGGTCGGCGCCGGCGTGGATGCGACCGGTTGCCCGAAGGACACCGACGGCGACGGCGTCGTGGACGGCATCGACAAGTGCCCCGACACCCCCGCCGGCGCGACGGTCGATGTGAACGGCTGTCCGAAGGACGCGGACAACGACGGCGTACCCGACGGACTCGACAAGTGCCCCAACACGCCCGTCGGGGTGAGGGTCGACCCGGCGGGTTGCCCGCTGACGCGGGACTCCGACGGCGACGGCGTCCCCGACAACCTCGACCGCTGCCCCGGCACACCGCCCGGATCCAAGGTCGACCAAGTCGGGTGCGTCGTCCTGTTCCAGGAGCAGCGGACACCGGGTGCGCGACCCACCGTCATCCTCCGGGGGGTGACCTTCGAAACCGGACGCTCGGCGCTGACGCCCCAGTCGTTCGCCGTGCTCGACCAGGTGGCGGGCTCGCTCGTCGCCAACCCGGAGATTCAGATCGAGGTCGCGGGCTACACCGACAACACCGGATCCGCCGTCGTCAACACGCGGTTGTCGCGCGCGCGGGCGATCGCCGTCCGCGCCTATCTCGCCCGCAAGGGTGTGGCCCCATCGCGGATGACGGCGCGGGGGTACGGACCTGCGAGTCCGGTAGCGACCAACGCCACGAGTGCGGGCCGGGCGCAGAACCGGCGGGTCGAGCTGCACAAGCTGAACCCGTAGGTCGCCTGGAGCTTTTCACCATGCCCGGACGCCCGCTGTTGCTCCTCTTCGTCCTCGCCACCCAGCTCGCTGGCCAGGCGAAGCCGGGGGCGAGACCCGCGGCGCGGCCCGCGCCGAAGATCGGCATCCCGACCCCGCGCTCGGTCCTCGGGTTCGATCCGGGAGACGACCGCAAGCTCGCCGACTGGGCGACGTTGCTGCGCTATTATCAGGCGCTGGCGCGCGCGAGCGACCGGGTCGACTACCGCGAGCTCGGCAAGACGACCCTGGGCGCGCAGCTCGTCGCCCTCGTGATCTCCTCGCCCCAGAACCTGAAACAGCTCGACACCTACCGCCGGCTCACGGACCGCCTCGCCGATCCCCGGACCATGCGTTCGTCGCGCGACGCTCAGGCAGCGGTCCAGGACGCACGCGCGACGGTGCTGATCACCGGTGGCATCCACTCCGACGAGGTCGGCGGCAACCTCTCCCCCGCGGTCATCGCGTACCGGCTCGCGACGGATACCAGCCAGGCGACGCGCACGATTCTCGACAACGTGATCCTCTGGCTGGTGCCGTCGCTCAATCCTGATGGCGTGACGATTGTCGCCAAGTGGTACGCCCGGACGCTGGGGACGGCCGCGGAGGGAACCGATCCGCCCGAGCTGTGGCACCACTATGTGGGCCATGACGACAACCGGGACTGGTATGCGTTCACGCAGGTCGAGACGCAGCTCGTCGTCGACTCGATCTACAACGTGTGGCACCCCCAGATCGTGCTGGACCTCCACCAGCAGGGCTCGAACGGCTCGCGCATGTTCTTGCCGCCCTACCTCGATCCGATCGAGCCCAACGTCGATCCGCTGATCATCGACGGCGCGAACATGCTCGGCACAGCGGTCGCCTGGGAGCTCGCGGGGGAGGGCAGAACGGGGATCTCGGTCAGCGCGATCTACGATGCCTGGACCCCGTCACGGGCCTACGCCCACTACCACGCCGCCGTGCGGATTCTCTCGGAGGCGGCGAGCGGCGAGCTCGCGAGCCCGGTCCAGGTCCCCGCCGACCGGCTCGAGGCGAATGCCCGCGGTTTCAATCCGCGCGAGCGCTCCTGGAATTTCACGGCCCCCTGGCCCGGCGGCCGGTGGGGGATGCGGGACATCGTCGGATATCAGACCGACGCCGCCTTCGCACTGCTCGAGCATGCGGCACGATTTCGCGATCACTGGCTCGACAATTATCTCTCCGTCGGGTGGCATGCCGTGCGTGGCTGGCGCGGCTGGCCGTACGCGTACGTCATCCCACGGCAGCAGGATTCCACGGCGCTGGCGACGCTGTTGGGGATTCTCGCCCGCGGCCAGGTGGAGATCCGGGTCTCGCAGCAGGCGTTCGCGTCGGGCGGTCAACGGTTCCCGGCCGGCAGCTATGTCGTCGTGTTGCGCCAACCGTACGCGGCCTTCGCGAAGACGCTGCTCGAGCGGCAACACTACCCCGATCGCCGGTTGTACCCGGGCGGACCGCCGGAGCGACCTTACGACGTCACCGCGCATACGCTCCCCCTGCTGATGGGATTGAATGCCGTCGCGGTGAACGACTCGATCCGCGTCGCCTTGTCGGCGCCCGTGGCGCCGCCGCGCGCGACGCTCGCGTACTCCGGGAGCGATTCGACCCGGATCGGCCTGTATCGCTCGTATGCCGCCACGATGGACGAGGGGTGGACGCGCTGGGTCTTCGACAACTGGAAGGTCCCCTACACGTCGCTGGTCGACTCCATCGCCCGAGTGGGGAAACTGCGTGACCGCTTCGACGTGATCGTGCTGCCCGATGAATCGCCGCACGACATCGCCGAAGGTCTCCCGCAGGTTCGCTACCCCGCGCCGTACCCGGGCGGGCTCGGTCCCGAAGGGATCCAGTCGTTGCGCCAGTTCGTGCAAGACGGTGGGACGCTGGTGGCGCTGAACGACGCCAGCCGGTTCGCGATTCAGGCGCTGCTCCTGCCGGTGCGCAACGTGCTGGAGGGTCTTCCGGACGAGGACTTCTATGCGCCGGGCTCGATCTTCCGAGTCGAAATCGACCAGGCCCAGCCGCTGGCCCAGGCTCTGCCGTCGGAGACCGCCGTCTGGTTCGAGAGCGGACCGGCATTCGACGTCCTCGATTCGAGCGAGGTGAAGGTGGTGGCGCGTTATCCCGACGACCCGAAGGACGTGCTCCTCTCGGGGTGGGTGCGGCATCCGGAGCGTGTGGCCGGCCGGGCGGCTTTGGTAGAAGTTCGGGTTGGGAAGGGAAGAGTGGTCCTTTTCGGCTTCAGACCGCAATATCGCGGCCAGAGTTTGGCCACTTACCCGTTACTATTCAACAGCTTGCAACCGCCCAAGTAGAGTGTGATGTAGGACTCTTGTTGTTTCTATGAGTTTTTCCTATTGTCGCATCATGAAGGTCCGTTGCTCGAAGGTCGCTGTTCTCTGCGGCTCGCTCATCGCTTTGATCCCCTCACTCGAGGCGCAGCGCTTCCCTGGCGGAACGAGCCTGGTGGCCGAGCCGCCGGTGCGGTTCGGCGCCGCTCCGGATGCGAGCCACGTCTCGCTCACGCCCCTGGGGGCCGTGTGGCAGGGCCAGTGGGTGAATCAGTTCGGCCGCCCGACGACGGTCAAGGCGCTGTACGTGAACGCGTGGGCGTTCGCCGGGAGCCGCCTCTGGCAGATCGTGAAACTCGTCGACGGCACCGACATCAACTCGCTCGTGATCGACGTCAAGGACGACACAGGCTGCCTGCTGTATCACTCGCAGGTGGAGACGGCGCGGCAGATCGGCGCCAGCGCATGCGCCCGCATCGCGGACGTGGGCGCCCGGCTCGACACCCTACACGCGCACGGCATCTACGCCATCGCCCGCATCGTCGTCGCCAAGGACCGGCTCCTCGCCGAGCACAAGGCGGCGTGGTCGGTCAAGTCGACCGAAGGCGGGTTGTGGCGCGACCGCATCGGGATGGCCTGGGTCGACGCCTACAACGATTCCGTGTGGGTCTATGCCGGCCAGCTGGCCCGCGAAGCGGTGTCGCTCGGCTTCGGCGAGGTACAGTTCGATTACGTCCGCTTCCCCGACGAGCCCAAATCACGGATGGAAACCGCCATCTTCTCCGCCCGAGTCGCCGGCGAGACGCAACGCGCGGCGGTACGCCGTCACATCAAGTTGCTCGCCGACTTCGTCCGGCCGATGGGCGTTCCCGTGACGTTCGACGTCTTCGGGCTCACCGCGTCCGTGACCACCGGGGACTTAGGGATAGGCCAGGTCTGGGAAGACTTCTCCGGCGTCGCCGACGTGCTGCTCCCGATGGTGTATCCGAGTCATTACAAGGGTGGGTCATTCGGCTTTCGTAGACCCAATGCCAACCCCTACGGGGTGGTGCGGTATGCCCTGAGCGACGCCCTCTCCCGCTCGCGTGCACCGAATACGGCCGAAATCCGGCCCTACCTGCAGGCCTTCACTCTCGGCCGGCGGCTACCGCGCTACACGCCGGTGGAGATCCGGGACCAGATCCGGGCCGCGAAGGACGTCGGCATCGAGTCGTGGGTCCTGTGGAATCCCCGCAGCGTCTACCAAAGAGCAGCCCTTCCTCCGTATCCTTCTACGGGCAGGGCCCGAGAGCCCGGCACGGGACAAGAATGACCAACGGAGGACGGGATCATGAAGCATCTGGCCGTGGCGCTCGTCGCCCTGGCGGCGATCGCCTGCTCGGATAGCGGCAGCGCCCCCAACACCGACACCATCAGCGTCGACGAAAAAGCGGCAGTTCAGGCGGTTCTCACCAAAGGCCTCGCGGGCGATACCCTCTACCCGATTCTGTCGGCCCTCGTTTTTCCGTTTATCGAGCAGGCGACCCCCCAGGCATCGGCGAGCGACACGACGAAGCTGGTCGGCATCCAGCTCGACGTGAACGCGACTCAGGACACGACGCACGTGACATCGCAGCTCACGGCGATCCTCGCCTGGCGCGGGTTCCGCCCCGCCACGAAGACCGTCGATTCGGTGTTCTTCGTCATCGGTACGGGGCTCACCGCCCCAATCAACGATTCGCTGCGCGAAGTGTTCTCACCCGACAGCGCTGGGGCGGGAACCGGCTTCGTCTTCCATCAGGGAGCGGATTCGGTCATCACGAAGTGGACGGCCCGGACGGGTGCGCTGCAGCTCGCGAGTCAGAGTTACGGCGGCGGCTCCGCGACGACGGCGGGAACGTTGACGTTGACGGTGTTCCGCGGGACCATGAGCGGGCAGTACCATCTCACGGCGAAGCTCGTTCCCGACTCGAGCACGACCGCGACGAGCGCCGAGACTTACACCTCCGGCATCCACGCGGTGAAACTGCAGATCAACGGGACGTTCTAGGAGGGAGTCTCCGCGAGGGCGAGGCCGGGCTCCCATTCGGTGATGTACCCGGCGATGGCGGACGCCGCGACGGTGTAGGGATTGGCGAGGTACAGCTGGCCCGGACCGGAGCGGCCCGGGAAGTTGCGATTGATCGCGCTGATCGTCACTTCGTCCTTGGTGCGTGAGACGCCCGGACCGGCGTTGATGCACGCGCCGCACGACGGCTCCAGGAACTGGGCCCCGACCCGCTGGAATACGTCGAGATAACCCCGCTCCTCACAGTAGCGCTTTACGTCCTGCGACCCGCATTGAATGAAAAATCGGACGCCCGGTGCAACCCGCTCGCCGCGGTCCGCCGCTTCGCGCAACACGCGGGCGTACATGTCCATGTCGTCCTTCTTTCCCGCGGTGCACGAGCCGGCGTACGCGATCTCCACTTTCACGCGCCCGGGCAGCTCCGCGATGGAGCGCCCGTTGCCCGGATCGCCGGGGAGCGCCACCATGGGGCGGATCCGCGCCGCGTCGATCTCGATCACCTCGCAATAGTTGGCCGCGGGATCGCTTGCCAGGTCGCGGCACGAGCGGAGCGCATCCGCCCGCGACATGCCGCGGTACGCCATCAGGTAGTCGATGGTCTTGTCGTCGGGTGCGACGTAACCGGTGAAGCCGCCGACCTCCGCCGTCATGTTGGTCATCGTGGCCCGCTCGTCGACCGATAGCGCCTCGACGGCGGACCCGCAGTACTCCACGAGCTTGCCGATCGCCTGCCCGCCCTTCACGTACGGGTGGCGCAGGATCTCGAGCATGAAATCCTTCGCGGTCACGTTCTCCGGTTTGGTCCCCTGCACGACGACCTTCACGGTTTCCGGCACCGTGACGCGAACGTCCTTGGTGATCCACGAATTGAAGATCGCCGTCGTCCCGACTCCGAACGCGACGCACCCGACGGCGCCGGCGTGCGGCGTATGCGAATCCGACCCGATGATGACGTGGCCGGGCAGCGCGTGCGACTCGAGCATCTTGGAATGGCAGATCGCCTCCGAGCCGTGCAGCCCGAGGCGGGTCAGCTCGCCGTAGAGCTTGATGCCCTGCTTCTCGGCGAAGGCGCGCTGTTTCTTTTCGAGCTCCATCGCGACGTCGAGCAGCCCCTCTTTCACCCGTTCGGGCGTCATCGCTTCCGAGAGGAACGTGAGATGGTCGCGGAAGAACAACACTGAGCCGGGATCGTTGACGGGCTCCTCGGCGCCCACCAGCTGCTCGAAGAAGATCGCCGCCATCGGCGTCACGTACTCGTGGCTGAACCGGATGTCGGTGGTCACGAAGCCTTCGTCGCCGGGTTTCACGGCGGGCACACCCACTTCGCCGGACGCGAGGTCCACCACCCAGTGCCGCGCCAGGATCTTCTCGCCGCTCGTCATGGGGCGCGGGGGTGTGGCGGGAGGCGTCACGCGCACCTTTCCCTGCAGCCGGGCGACGTTGTAGTTGAACAGGCCGCCGTACTCGATGATGCCGCGGGTGATCTCGCCTTCGCCCGCCGTGAAGACGCTGAGGGGGATCTCTTCGCCGCGGCGCACCCGGTCGATCAGGGAGAAGTCGGTGGAGGTGAGAAGCCCGAGGTTCTGGCAGTTTTCGTGGTAGATGCGCTCGATGTTCTCGGCGATCACCAGCTTGATCCCGGCGCACATCTCGGCATAGGGCGACTGCTCGCGGGATGATCCCTTGCCGCGACGTTTGCCGCTCACCGAGGCGACAAATCCTCCCTGACGCACCGAGCCGCGAGTGACCGGGAACTCGTCGCCGCACTTCAGCCCGAGGTAGGGGAAGTCACCCAGGGTGTCGTCGTAGTAGTAGCAGATGTAGGCGGGGGTGATTTCATCGGTGGATATGTTGTCGCGCAGCGTCATCGCCCTGGTCCAGGCGAGGTCCTCCCCTCCCAGCTGGCGGCGCACCAGGGAGGCCTCCTCGGTCAGAAACAGGATCCGTCCCTGCAGCCGGACTCGATCGGGGAGGCGATGCACCGTGCGCGACTTCAACGCCTCGATCATGTACGCAATTTCGCCCCTTGCACGAGGGCGATCAAGCGCATTTCCTTCCAGCCATGCTGGCCTCGCTGTTCCTGCTCCAAGCAGCGATCCCACGCCCGGAGATGACCCTCACGGGGACGTTTCGCAGCCGCCGGCTCACCGAGAGCTCGGGGGTCGTTGTCAGCCGCGCCCATGTCGGCATACTGTGGACCCACAACGATTCGGGGGACGGTCCCTACCTGTACGCGACCGACCTGCACGGGACGGATCGCGGCGCGGTGCGGGTGACGGGCGCGAAGAACGTCGACTGGGAGGATCTGTCCCGCGGGCCGTGCCCCGACGCGCCCGGGGAATGCATTTACATCGGCGACACGGGAGACAACCTCCAGGACCATCGCAGCGTCACGATCTATGCCGTGCCGGAGCCCCAGCCCCCGACGGGCCCGGCGGATACGCTGCGTGCGACGCCACCGGCCCGCGCCCTGCGGTTCCGCTATCCGGACGGCCCGCGCGATGTCGAAGCGATGTTCGTCTCGCCGCGCGATAGCGCCATTTATCTGATCTCCAAGGGTCGCAATAGTCCCGTGCGACTGTACCGGCTGCCGCGCTCGGCGTGGAGCGCTGTCAAGACTGTGCGAGCCGAACTGTTGCAGCGGCTGTCGATCATCCCCGATAGGTCGTCGGGGCGCCTCGTCACCGACGCAACGATCCGGCGGGACGGGGCGCTGGTGGCGGTGCGCACCTACACGGAGATCTATTTCTTCATTCCGCGGCCTGGCGGACGGTTGAGCCCGATCGGTCCCGTCTGCCCCATCACCGGACTCGAGCGCCAAGGCGAGGCGATCGATTTCCTCGACGACTCGACCTTCGTACTCACCAGTGAGGCCGACTTTTTCGGCCGCGGCACCATCCACACCGTGCGCTGCGCGCACTGATCCAAGAGGAGCGACACTCCGATGATCCGCCGGTCCGTCACAGTTCTGCTCGCCGCCCTCGCCACGTCTCTTGCGGCGCAGCAACCCGCCTCGGGCATCCCAGCCCCCAACGCCCGGGCGATGGATGCGCATCTCCGCTATCTCGCCGACGACCTGCTGGAAGGCCGCGGGCCCGGCACGCGCGGCGGCATGCTGGCGGCGAAATACATCGCGGCACAATTCGAAGCGATGGGGCTGGAGCCGGCGGGCCCCGAGAAGAGCTTCTTCCAGCCCGTCGCTCTCGTCGGGATGAAGCCGCAGCCTTCCTTCTCGTGGGGCGCGGGGGCCGCTCATGCGCTGACGTACGGCGACGACTTCGTCGCCTGGGCCGAACGACCGGACTCCGCCGTTGCCGTCGCCGGCGCCGCGGTGCTGTTCGTCGGCTACGGCATCCAATCGCCGGAATGGCAATGGGACGATTACAAGGGAATCGATACCCGCGGCAAGGTGCTCTTGATGCTGGTGAACGATCCCGGCCTGCAGGACTCGACGATTTTCAACGGCCGGGCGCTGACGTACTACGGCCGCTGGACGTACAAGCTCGAGCAAGGCGCCAGAATGGGGGCGGCGGCGGTGATCCTGATTCACACGGCGCCCAGCGCCACGTACCCGTGGTCGGTGGTGAAAGGCTCATGGTCGGTGGAGCAGTTCAAGATCGACCAGCCGCAGAGCCCCTCCCTGACGCTGGCGGGGTGGGTAACGGAGGGTGCCGCCCGGGGCGCGCTCGCCGCCGCCGGCTTCGACCTCGACTCGCTGATTCACGCCGCGGCACGGCGGGACTTCCGGCCGGTGGATACCGGCCTCAAGGCCGACCTGTCGGTGAAGAGCGCCCTGCGACACATCGAGAGTGCCAACGTCGTCGCCCGGCTGCCGGGCTCGGATCCAGCGCTGTCGCAACAGGTCGTGTTGTTCAGTGCCCACTGGGATCACAAAGGCATCGGCCCCGTCGTCAATGGCGACTCGATTTACAACGGCGCCGAGGACAACGCGTCGGGCGTCGCGGCGATGCTCGCCACGGCGGAGGCGCTGACCCGGGTGCGGCCGCGCCCGAAGCGGACGCTCTTGTTCATCGCGACAACCGCCGAGGAGAGCGGTCTCCTCGGGAGCGAGACCTACGCCGAGCATCCGCTCGTACCGCTCGCGCAGACGGCGGCGATTCTCAACATCGACGGCGCCAATGTGCGCGGGCGGACGCGGGACATCGCGGCGCTGGGGCTGGAGCGCTCGTCGCTGGGGGCGGCGTTTCGCCGCGCGGCGGCGGCCGAAGGGCTCACCGCCACCGGCGATCCCGACGCCAGCAAAGGATCGTTCTTTCGGTCCGACCACTTCCCGCTCGCCCGCGCCGGGGTCCCCGGTCTGTCGTTCGCTGCGGGAGTGGATTTCGTGGGCCGGCCGGCGGGGTGGGGACGTGAACAGAACGAGCGCTACAACAGCACACGCTATCACCAGCCGTCCGACGAGTACTCGCCGGACTTCACCTATGATGGCATGGCGCAGGAGGCGCGGGTCATGATGCGGGTAGCGATCGCAGTAGCGGACGCGCCAACACTGCCAACTTGGCTGCCTACCGCCGAGTTCAAACGCACACCGGCGCGATAACTGTAAGCTCTTGTACCACAGTGGATTGAACCGTTGAAAATCGGGGGACTGGCCCGTTCGGCAGTCCCCCGATAAGTTTGCGCCGCTTTTCACTCGCCGTAATCCGTCTTGCCGTCTCTCGTTTTCGACCGGAGCGCATACTGGAACTCCCCGGCGCGCATCGTTTCCCTCTCGCCTGGTTGTACGAGGCGGCCAGTGCTCCCATCCAGTACCGAGCGCTTACGGAAGTCGCTCCAGCGTCGCTGCGC
>Ga0310811_10008368_pt1 | contig 13290 bp, 11 predicted proteins | sample YCmetagenome_FD_207642 | JGI IMG/M metagenome (GOLD analysis project Ga0310811, IMG submission 207642) | Soil microbial communities from experimental microcosm in Duke University, North Carolina, United States - YC | ecosystem: Engineered > Artificial ecosystem > Soil microcosm > Unclassified ...
GTCCGTTATTCATAAAACGCCACACGCCATAAGCGTCATCGTTTTGTCGATGAACGATACAGGCGTGACGGGCGAGATCGGCCAGGCTTGTGGGCGTGCCGTGCCGTTCCAGGTAACGCGGCGAGGCACATAAGAACCTGCGATTCGACATGACGCGGCGCGCATTGAGCCGTTTGTCTGGAAGCGCACCGAATCGGATCGCCAGGTCGACGCCGCTCTCGACGAGGTCGATCGGACGGTCCGTCACCTCGAGTTGCACTTCGACATGCGGGTGCCGCTTTGCAAACGCAGACACGATTGGCGCAATTGTCGTGCGCCCGAATCCGAGCGTGGCGTTAATGCGCAACAGGCCTCTGGGCGATGAATGACTGGATGAAACCGTATCTTCCATTTCCCGGATGTCGTCCAGGATGCGTGTTGCGCGATGAAGGTAGGTTTCTCCTTCAGCCGTGAGGCTGATATGGCGCGTCGTCCGGTTGACGAGCCGCACGCCGAGGCGTGCCTCGAGTTGCGATAGCCGCTTGGTTGCGGCCGGCGGCGTCAAATCCAGCGCACGCGCCGCTGCGGCGAGGCTGCCGTGGCGAGCAAGAAGTACAAAGAACTCGAGTTGAGAGGCAACGTCGGTCTTCACTGAAAGTTAATAGAGAAATGATTTTGGGTGAATCATAACCTTCATATCGGCGAATAACCTAGTGTCTCTTGACGCCCGCCCGCTATGGCGGTCGATGCCTGGAGACACCATGAGAATCGTCGAAATCCGCGAAAAAACCGTTCCAATCAGTTCCTCCATTCGCAACGCCTACATCGACTTCAGCAAAATGACGCTGAGTCTCGTTGCGGTGATCACCGACGTGATCCGCGATGGCAAGCCGGTCGTAGGCTTCGGCTTCAACTCGAATGGCCGCTATGGGCAGGGCACGCTGATGCGTGAGCGCTTTATCCCGCGGCTTTTGGAAGCTGATCCCGCTACGCTCATCAACGACAAGGGCGACAATCTCGATCCCCACAAGATCTGGGCGACGATGTTCACGAACGAGAAGCCGGGTGGCCACGGTGAACGTTCGGTCGCGATCGGGACGATCGATATGGCGATATGGGACGCCGTCGCCAAGATTGAGGGCAAACCGCTTTATCAACTGCTCGCAGACCGCTACGGCGACGGCCGGCCGAATCGCAAAGTGTTTGTCTATGCAGCGGGTGGCTACTACTACCCGGGCCAGGACCACGAAAGGCTGAAAGATGAAATGCGCAGCTATGTCGATCGCGGCTACACGGTGGTGAAAAAGAAAATCGGCGGCGCTTCGCTCGACGAGGATCTGCGCCGCATCGATTCGATTCTGAGTGTACTGGGCGAAGGCCGAAAGCTGGCGGTAGACGCCAACGGCCGTTTCGATCTCGACACGGCGATCAAGTACGCAAAGGCGCTCTCGCAATACGATCTCTTCTGGTACGAAGAGGCGGGCGATCCGCTTGATTTCGAGCTGAACGCGACGCTGCGCAACTACTATTCGAACCCCATGGCAACGGGCGAAAACCTGTTTTCGATGCAAGACGCACGAAATCTGATCCGTTATGGCGGCATGCGGCCTGATCGCGATTGGCTGCAGTTCGACTGCGCGTTGAGCTACGGGCTGGTCGAATATCTGCGCACGATCGAGATGTTGCGCGAGCACGGCTGGTCACCGAGCCGCTGCATTCCGCACGGCGGTCATCAAATGTCGTTGAATATTGCCGCGGGTCTCGGCCTTGGTGGCAACGAGTCCTATCCCGATCTGTTCCAGCCTTATGGCGGCTTCCCCGATGGCGTCAAAGTGGAAAACGGATATATTACGATGCCGGAGTTGCCGGGGATTGGCTTTGAAGGAAAAGCGGATCTTTATGCAGAGATGAAAAAGCTCTCCGTATAATCGATCCGTACGCCGCGCCATCTCATCGCCAGTGGTGCGGCGGCACAAGAGACGATAACAATACACAGAAGGCGGACGTGGACGCCGGCTCTGCAAACCAAAACGCAGCGCCGGCTTTTGTGCAAATGAAAGCATCACGCGCCACGCCAAGGAGAGAGACAGCCATGCGGGTTTCAACGATACGAAAGTACCTTTCGAAACTGTATGTACAGGTTTTAATCGGCATTATCGCGGGGATCGCTGTTGGTCATTTTTATCCGGGCATCGGTGCCGAGCTAAAACCGCTTGGTGATCTTTTCATCAAGTTGATTCGCATGCTGCTTGCGCCGATCATCTTCGCATCGGTTGTGGTCGGCATCGCACGCATGAACGATATTCACTCGGCCGGGCGGGTGGGTGTCAAGGCGATTATCTACTTTGAGTTCGCGTCGACGATCGCACTCGGCATTGGGCTCGTTGTGGTCAATCTCATTCAGCCCGGCAGCGGGATGAACGTCGATCCGGCCCATATCGACAGCACGGCGATCAGCACCTACGCGCATTCGGCCCATGAGCACACGATGCTCGATTTTTTCATGAACATTGTGCCCAATAGCGTGGTGGGTGCGTTCGCCAATGGCGAAATGCTACCGGTGATTTTTTTCTCCGTGCTGCTCGCCATTTCGCTGGCCAAGCTCGGGCCGCGCACCGCACCTTTCGTCGACATGCTCGAAATATTCCTGCATGCGATGTTCGGCGTCGTGCGCATCGTCATGTACGTCGCTCCGATCGGAGCGTTCGGCGGCATGGCGTTTACGGTGGCGAAATACGGCATTGGTACGCTCGCTTCATTCGGCGAGCTGATGTTGAGTCTCTATCTGACCTCCATCGCGTTTGTCGTCATTGTGCTCGGCACCATGATGCGGTTATGCGGGCTGTCGCTGTGGAAGTTTCTTCGCTACATCAAGGATGAGATTTTCGTCACTTTCGGAACGGCTTCGACCGAGGCAGTATTGCCGCAGATGCTCATCAAGCTGGAGAAGCTCGGCTGCGCGCGCTCCGTCGTCGGCATGGTCCTGCCGACAGGCTACACGTTCAATGCGGACGGCACGTCGATCTATTTGACGATGGCCGCCATCTTCGTCGCGCAGGCGATGAACATCCATCTGAGCATATGGGATCAACTGCTCGTGCTGGGTGTGTTGCTGCTGACGTCGAAGGGTTCGGCGGGTGTCGCCGGTGCCGGTTTCGTGGCACTGGCGGCTACGCTGGCATCGATGCACAAGATTCCTGTGTCCGGTCTCGTACTGCTTCTTGGCGTCGATCGCTTTTTGAACGAGGCGCGCGCAGTGACGAATCTGATCGGCAACGGTGTGGCAACCGTCGTGGTCGCCCGCTGGGAGAAGGCTATCGATATGAATCGGGCTCGTGCCATCTTGGATGGTGGTACGGTCGAAATCGAAGAAATGGACACGCTTGACGTGGAGGAAGAGGCGAGAAAGGCCGCTGTCGGTGGGGAACGTTAGAGCGAAGAGGCCAGATTCATTGAAAAGTCGGCTAAGGCATGTCCGTAGGAGGCATCCAAAATAGCAGTTCCTCGGATTCAGCCCGATCTGCCGAATTAGCCTTTCGCGATAATGTTCGCAATGTGGAAGAGTCGGGCAAAACGCAATTATGTGATTGCCGAAGGTTAAGTCTTATTTGCGGCTTGCCGTAATCCAAGGATACGGCGACCGGTAAACGCCGGAGCTCCTTGGGCGCATATCGCTCGAATCCCCTATAAGACTTATCAATGCTCAAAAGACTGCCTATCTCCGCGCGTTTGTGGTTCACCGTGACCATATTGGGCATCTTGATTCTGGCCACCGGTGCGCTCGGTGCATACGGCACCAACCGCTCGAACGACGACCTCGAATATGCGTACTCGAATCAACTTGCGGCAGCCATTGCAATCGGCAAGGCTAACGTCAATTTGACCATCGTACGCACTACGCTCGACCGTGTGATGCTGCATCCTGATGCACCCGATACGGCTAGCCTGATTGATAAGGCGCTCAACTACCTCTCGGTGTCGAACGGGGCGTGGCACGAGTATATGGCGCTTTCGCATGGTGCAAACGAGCAGGCACTGGCCGATGCGGTCGATGCCGCGCGCGCGGCACTCGCCGACAAGGCGATCATGCCGATGGTCGCCGCACTCAAAAAAGGGGATCACGAAACGGCCGACCGCATGGCGATGAATGCCGTGCCGCCGTTGTCGGTCGCATTGACCAAAAGCTCGGATGCGCTCGCAGCATGGCAACACGAGCACGGGAGCGAAGCGTTTGCGGCTGCAAGGGGGCGCTCCAGCGCTGTTCAGTTGATCGGCGCTGCGCTGCTCGTCGTCGGGATGCTGGCATGCGTTGCCTGCGCCGTCGCGCTCAACCTCTCGATTGCGCGGCCGCTTGCGAACGTATTGTCGGCCATGAAACGCATCGCTGTGGGAGACCTGAGCGAGCGGCTGGAAGTCAAATCTCATGACGAGATGGGCCAGCTTGTCGACGGCCTGATGACAATGCAGGTGTCGCTCAGCGATACGGTGCGGCAAGTGATGCGAAGTGCGGATTCGATCGCGGCGGCGACGAAGCAGATAGCAGCCGGCAACAGCGATTTGTCCCAGCGAACCGAGGAGCAGGCAGCGTCGCTGGAGGAAACGGCGGCCAGCATGGAGGAGCTCACGGCGACCGTCAAGCACAACAGCGAAAACGCAAGAACGGCACAAGCGCTCAGCGGTAATGCCAACGAGGTTGTGCTGCGGGGCGCATCCGTGGTGGACAACGTCGTCGAAACAATGAACGGGATCGATGAGGCGTCGAAAAAGATCGGAGAGATTACCGCGGTGATTGAGGGTATCGCTTTCCAGACCAACATCCTTGCGCTAAACGCGGCCGTCGAAGCGGCTCGGGCGGGGGAGCAGGGTCGAGGCTTCGCGGTCGTTGCGGGGGAAGTACGGTCGCTAGCGCAAAGGGCGGGTGTCGCCGCCAAAGAAATCAAGGAGCTGATCGGCAATTCCCTGGCTCGCGTGGATGCCGGTACTAAGCTTGCTGATCAAGCGGGGCTGACCATGCGCGAGATTCGGGAGGCCATTTCGAGGGTGACGGCGATCATGAATGAGATCGCGAACGCTTCCGATCAGCAGCGCGACGGAATCGAGCAGGTTGGGGTAGCCGTCGCGCAGATGGATCAGGTTTCACAGCAGAACGCGGCGCTCGTCGAACAGGCCGCTGCTGCCGCTCAATCGCTCGATGATCAGGCTGCGTTGCTCAAGCGCACGGTAGACGTATTTCGGATCGGAACGACGACGAGCGGTGCGCAATCAGGTGTTAGGCCGGCTGCGCGCATGCTGGGGCATTGAATCGGGGATCACGATCCACGGCAATTTTTGCGATGTCCAGGTGTGATCCGCGGGCGGAACCTGGTCAGGTAAATCGAGGCTGCACGTGGATACGTCGATCTCGTCGGGAAAGCCGTCGTGCCGATACGTCAAAGGTGTTCCACAGTCCGCACAGAATGTGCGCACGACGGGCGGGCTCGAAGCGAATGGCCTTGGTTTGCCGTGCACTACGCGGAAATCGGCTCGCTTGACGCTGAACCAGGCAACGAGCGGAGCCGCTGCGCATCGGCGGCAATCTACGCAGTGGCAAATGGTGGAGTGGAAGGGCGTACCCTGCACTTCGTAGCGGACATGTCCGCATAAGCAGCCGCCTTTGAGCATAGGGTCCTCCTTGAAGGGGCTGTCGCGTTTGTCGCCGTTTTGTGTAGGTGTCCTAAGTATAGGTGGCGGTATCAAATGTGCGGAGTGCCACGGTGCGATGCTATGGCCGGCATTTGCATTTCACTTTTTTCGCTGCGCCCAGCTCGTGGCGGGATTTTCGCCCGCAGTGCCGTATGGGTTAGTGTTCTACAGAGTTTCTAGTAAAGCTAGTGTTTCAGGATGCTTCTCAACGAGCTTTATCAGGACGGCCGCCTGCGCATTTGGCTTGGCCTTTCCCTGCTCCCAGTTCTGATATGTACGCTGATTGACCCGCAACCGGCGTGCCATAACGGCCTGTGAGGCATGTACGGCCTCGCGGACCGTTTTGATTTCCTCGGGCGACACTTCAACGACGTCGGGTATCTCCACATCCATTTTGCGGAGCGTGACCTTGCCGGCGCGTTCGGCAGCAAGATCGGCCATGCCTTCCTTCAATTCGGCGAACAGATTTCGTTTCATTTCGCGCCCCTTTGCGCTATTTCCTCCGCGAGCAGTTCGGCCAATGCCTTGCGCTCAGCGCTCGATAAATCAGCCATTTCGTTCTTGTCGTAGAGGGTGAACAGCCAAAACTGAGTGCCTTCAACCCAGTAGTAGTAGATAACCCTCAAGCCGCCGCGCTTCCCCTTGTTCCGCCGCTTGTCGGCGACACGAAGTTTGCGCAGGCCGCCCGCCTCCTTGATGACATCGCCCGCATCTGGGTTAGCAAGCATCCCCTCTTGAAGAAGACGATACTCGTCGTCCGTCAGATAGTCGGAGCGATATTTCTGGAAGGGTGACAGTTCGACAAAGATGGCTCGCATGAGCACAACTATACGCAGATAGCGTATAGTTGTCTAGTGATCGTTGCGGCGAACACGATGGCGCTAGAGGTCGTCTGCGTATTGGAATGTAGTGCTATCGCGCCCCCGAATCTTCCGCAAAACCCTTACTACTCGTCGCTCCACAGCTTGCCGCCCGTCGCCCAGTTTTCCCGCTTGACGTCAGTCAAAATAATGTCCACCGATGCGGGCTCACAGCCGAGCGTGTCGCAAGTCACGCGCGTGATTGCTTCGACAAACTTCCGTTTTTGTTCGACGGTGCGGCCCTCGAAGAGCTCGATATGAAATGTCGGCATAGGTGTAGATCCTTGGAAAGTTGATGAAAGTGGACGAAACGCGAAAGTCAGTTCCGATACGATGCGTCGATACGATCGAGCCTGCGCAAGAGCGCAGGCCATTCGAGCACGCCCTCGATCGCGCCGCCATCGCGTAACTGCAACGCCGCGCGCTCGATCACAGCTTCGGTCGGCAATACTAGCCCGACGTGGCTGGCTTGCGCTTGCAGTTGAATCTCGCAGGCTTTGACGAGCGTTGCCATCAACACATAAGCCTCGGCAATCGTGCGGCCGATTGTCATCGTGCCGTGATTGCGAAGCAGCATGGCAGGGTTGTCCGCCAGATGTGAGATGAGTTTGTCGCCTTCCTCTGGTGTGAAAGCCAGTCCTTCGTAATCGTGATAGGCGAGTTGGCCGTGAAAACGCAGTGCATGCTGTGACAGAGGCAGCAAACCCTCGCGTTGAGCGGAAACCGCGATGCCTGCCGTATTGTGCAAATGCATGACGCAAAACGCGTCGCTGCGTGCGCGATGGACTGCACCATGCAAGGCAAAGCCCGTCGCGTTGACGGGATGGTCGCTCACCCCTACCACGTTGCCTTCGATGTCGATCTTCACGAGGTTGGACGCGCAGACCTCATCGAAACAAAGCCCGAACGGATTGATCAGAAAATGCCCCGGCTCCTCGGGCACGCTCGCAGAAATATGCGTGTAGATGAGATCGTCCCACCCGTTCAGTGCAACGAGCCGGTAGGCCGCGGCAAGATCGATGCGCGTTTGCCGCTCCGCGTCGGACACAGGCGATGCAGCCCCTTTGCGCGTGGGCACGTGAGCAAATGACATGGTGGTTTCTCTAAAGATGTTCGGCCGCTATGCAGCCCTATGCGGACGTTACGCTGTAGAGCCAGCGCGGACCGGCGTGCGCTGCAATGCTAACGCAATCCGAGCCCCTTGGGGGCCATCATGCGGCAGCGGTCGCGTTCGTGCTTACGGGAGATTTCGTCATATAACAAAACAGCCATTCGTTTATTCGTTTCGTTGCTTGAGTGTTATCGCAGCTCATGCCCCCGCGCCCCGAGCAATGCGACGCCCGCGGCCAATCCGTGCGTCACTTCGGCCATGCGCGGATAGTCGAGCGATGCCGGCACGTCACGAGCGGTGTGGTAGTTCGGATTACGGAGGTAGGCTGTATCCGTCACCATACCTGCCAAGTAGCCGCGCCGCCAGAACGATGCGTGATCGCTTAGCGCGACACCAGGCACCCACCACGGTAGCGACGCCGCTTGCAGCGGAAAATCGGACGAGGCTTTGAAGGCATCGACGACCGATCGCAGCCGGCGCGCTGAGCGAAGATTAGAAACGAAACCGATGAAGTTGCCTTCCGGGGGATAGAAATAACGCAGCAACGGCGGATACTTTTGCGTACCCGATTCGTTTCGATAGTAGCCAAGCATTTCGAGCGAGAGCATCAAGCGAATTGAATCGCCGCGAACTCGTGCGGCGCTTGCATATCTCAGACTTCCCATGGCTTCACGCAAAAAAAATGGGCTCTCTTCATTGACAAAGGCGACGCAGCGCACTGTGTAGAAGGGTGAAAGCGCTTGTAGCAATCCGGCAATTTCAAGCAGCGCGGCGACGCCGCTGGCGTTGTCGTCGGCGCCAGGGCTGTTGCGCACCGTGTCGTAATGCGCGCCCAGTACGATGATCTCGTCCGGTCGACCGCGGCCCGGGAGCACGATTTCGACGTTGGTGCAGTCAATGCCGCGCACCGGATAGTTGTGAAGCGTGACGACGAAGCCTCGCGTGATCCAGCTCTGTGCGATGTAACTCGCTGCTGCGTGCAGCGAGCCAGGCCGGAAGACATGGCGCTCCCCAATGTCTCCAGCCAGTATGCGTACATGGTCCTCTAGCACCTTGGCCAACTCGGCGGGCTGCTTGGTCTGCATGGGTTTGCCTCATTCACCAATGAATGACGCGATTCTCAAGCAGGGTTTATACCCGCGGGAAAACATCGGCTGCTATGCCGCTGCTATGCCATTTGGCCGCCCATTGCGATTGACGAACGTGCTCACGCGCATCGGTAGGAAAACGTCGTACCGATGCGCGTCCAGCATTCGCTGTTTTCAAGGCGCCGCATGAGCTGGAATGCTCATGGACGCCTTTGTCTGGGTCTTACTGGCCCATTGCCATCGCGGGATCGCTCACCGATGCGCGGCCATTTTCCAGCCTGCCGGCAAGTCGCCACGCGATTTGTGCACCGGAAACGGTGAAGTCGTACCAGTTGCCGCTCGACGCCAGATCCAGGTGCTGCTCCACGGTCACTCCACCGGGCACGCGTAGCACCCACGGACCGTCGTGACGATAGGCGTTAGCGGTAATGGTGAGGTTGATTGCATCGCGACCGCTATTGTGGGCTTTGATCGTGATCATGTTGGCTTGTGCTTTGTAGTCGACGTCGACTTCGGCCATCGCAGCAGCCACGTTGCCGCTGAAACTGCGCACGAATCCGTTCGGGCCGTACACCCAAAGGTCGTAGGCCCCGTTATCGGAGATCGTCGGATTCCAATAGTTGTCCGACAGTTCCTTGCCGGCTTCCACGGTGTATCGGCGGGGAATGCGATCGAGATGCTTCTTGTCGTAGACGTGAAACACCGCACCCTGCGAGCCCGTGTTCTTGAACGTAAGCGTCACGGCACCGTTTTGCTGCGCCGATGCGCTGACGTTGAGCTCATACGGCAGTGCGTTCGAGTAGCGCGTGCCGGGCTCCTGGTAGAGCGCCGCAGGCGTAGCGGGTGCTGTCGCCGTCGGCAGCGTTTTGGACTGCGCTTCGATTTGAGCCCAGTCGCTCATGTCGGGCAATTGCGGAAAGCGCTGGTCGTTCGGATGCTGGAAATCGAATGCGGAGGTGAGGTCGCCGCTGATCGATCGATGCCACTTGCTGATCGCGGGGATCGTGATGTTGAAGCGCTTTTCGAGGAAGAGACCGACGGACGAGTGATCGAAGACCTGCGAGTTGACGAAACCGCCGCGGCTCCAAGGCGAGATCACGTACATCGGCACGCGAGCGCCCATCCCCCAAGGCCGAACGTTGCCGCTGGCCGTGTCGCCCGGCAGCAGGTACGAGGGCTTGTTGACCGCGAAGTACATACCGTTCACGTCCATCGTCGACTTGCCGGCGAGGCTGCCGTCGGGGTTGTACGACGGCACGGCGGGCGGCGGAACGTGGTCGAAGAGGCCGTCGTTCTCGTCGAACGTCAAGAAGAATGCGGTCTTGCTCCACGTATCGGGATTGGACGTCAGCGCTTCGAGCACTTGCTCGGTAAAGTAGCCACCGTGGGCCGCGCTCGACGGCGCGCCGGGGTGCTCGGACTCCAACTTCGACGGCAATACCCAGCTGACGGCCGGCAATGTGCCGTTGCGCACGTCGTTCGCCAAGTCCTCGAGCGTCCACAGGCTCATGCCTTGTTCATAGATCGGTGAACCCGGCTTCGCATTGCGGAAGCTATTGAACGCCAGGCAGCCGTTCATTGCCCCCGTCCAATTGTCGTTCGGATCCTGATAGATGCGCCAACTGATGCCTGCGCTCTGGAGTACGTCGGGGATCGTTGGCCAATCGAAGCCGGTGCCGGCATACGTGTAGCCGGGCGTCGGCCAGGTGCCAGTGATCCAGCAGCGCAGATTGACTGGCTCCGAATCGGTATCCGTGCAGTTGATGCCTTGATTGCGTAGTACCGGGTTGTTGTTAGAACCAGAAAAGAACGCGATCCGGTTTGGATCGGTTCCCGTTGCTACCTGGCAGAAGTGGGCGTCGCAAATGGTGAAGGCTTCAGCCAGCGCGTATTGGTAGGGTGCTTCCTCACGCGTGTAATAGCCCATCGACGTCGGCGTCTTGTACTTGGGCCAGAAGCCATAGCTGCCCTGGTTCCACGCGGCCTGCGCATCCGGGAAGCTGTGCGGCATGTCTGGAATCAACGCCGCATTCATCGTGCTCTTGTTAAAGCGGAAGGGCGTAATCTCTCTCGTGCCGTCCGATTGATACCAGACCGATTTGCCGCTCGCCAGCGGAATCGGAAAACGATCGCCGTACCCTCGCACGCCGCGCATCGTGCCGAAGTAGTGATCGAAAGAGCGGTTTTCCTGCATCAGGATGACGATATGCTCAACATCGTTGATGCTGCGCGTTTTGTCGTTTGCCGGGATCGCGAGTGCACGCCGGATGCTGCCGGGAAGTGCAGCGAAAGTCGCGGCCGAGGCGGCAACGTTTGCGGAGGCCTTCAAGAATTGACGTCGATCGAGCTTAACCATGACACGATGGTCCTTGTGAAAGAGACAACACGATTGAATCGAAGGCGAGCAGCGCCCGCGCGCGTCGACTATGTCGACATGCGTTAGTGCGAGGCGATGTTCGGTGGGTAGCTTCTAGCGCGAGGCGGTGCAGCGACGTCGGACTACGGCGTCGCTGAGATGCCCAAACCGAAAGTGACAGAGGTTGCTAAAGTGATTAGGAGTACTAAGGTTTGATCCGAGCACCTGCTCATTGAAAGTCTTACATTGCATCCTGACGAACGTGCGTGGGGCTTGTTTGCGCGCCGGGCTGACACTTCGGCTACATCTGTGTTACGTCATACGAATCCCGCCGCACATTAGTCAGCAATGGAGCAATCCCACAGAATTGCGGCGCTCTTTAGGAATATTACTGTTCATTATTGAACGAGTTGTGACACGACTCATTCAGCGCCGCAACATTTTCCTTTCATTTTCATTCAATGGCCTCGGTGAGGCGCGTCGCGAGTCTAGATCGCCTGCGGCGCGCTACGTTGGTCTCCTCGTGAATTCCAACTACTCACGCAATTGCTAGTGCTAACTGGCCGTGAGCACGACCCTGAAACGTGCAGCGCCACTCATCATGCGGTCATACGCCTCAGCCGCGCGAGTCAGGGGGAACGTCTCGATCATTGGCTTGACGCCTGTCAGGACACTGAATGCCAAGGTGTCCTGAGAATCTGCTGACGTACCCGATGGCCAGCCCTGGACGGAATTGCGCCTCATGATGAATTGCGGGACAGGGACTTCAACCGGATCCTCCGATGCACCGATGATAATCAGCTTCCCATCCGATCCGAGACCACCGAGTGCCACGCTCATCGCCTTACCGCTCGTCACGGTGGCGAGGATCACGCGTGCCCCGCCGAGCGCCTGCAGTGCCTCGGCAATGTTTTCAGCCTTGCTGTCGATGTAGTGTTGCGCACCGAGTTGCGTCGCGAGCGCCGCTTTATCTTGCCCGCGCGCGATCGCTACCGTGCGAAACCCCATCTTCTGGGCAAACTGCACGCCAAGATGGCCTAGTCCGCCGATGCCAAGAATGGCGACCAGATCTCCGGGGCGCGCGCCGCTGTTGCGCAATGCGTTGAAGGTCGTAATGCCTGCACAAAGCAGCGGCGCTGCGTCGACATCCGACAGATCGTCCGGGATCCGCGCCAATGCCTCGACTGGCGCAACCATGTAGTCGGCGTAACCGCCGTCGTAACTGATCCCCGGTATGAGTCCACGCTCACACAGAATGAAGTCGCCGTGGCGGCAACGTTCGCACCGTCCGCAGTGTCCGCCGTGCCAGCCTACGCCAACGCGCTGCCCCTTCTGCCACCCTTCAACACCCGCGCCTACCGTATCGATGATGCCGGCAATCTCATGCCCGGGCACCCGCGGATAGGTCACCCCGGGCCACAGGCCTTCTTTCGTCAGCATGTCGCTGTGACAGATGCCACAGGCCTGAACTTTGATGAGCACCTGTCCAACGCCAGGTTCCGGCACATTTCGTTCGACGAGTTCAAGAGGACCGCCCGCCTGGGCCACCTGTACCGCTTTCATGGTCCGCATCGCTTTGTCTCCTCGAGAGGTGCAAACGCGGGCCGACCCACCCCGGTCTGCAGGTTGCGGCAACGTCATGGGTCGTGCACTCAGCTTACGCCATGGATGCCCCATGCTTACAAGCTTCCTGCGCAGGAATGACGCATTCCCCACGCGCAATCGATCGAGGCGATGTTGAGAGGCTTGTCCCTTCGGATTACCCTCCCGTGCGCAGTACGCCCGATTTCCAGATCATCAGGACCGCCGCAGCGAGCACGAACAGCAACACAATGACTCTGAATGTCCTTGGTGACAGGGTGTCGCGAAGCGGACGAACGATCCTTATGCCGACGATGGCCGGAATACTCGCAGCTGTCGAAATCGCCAAGTCGGCGCCGCTTGCGTGCGCAGCGCCACTGAATGTCGTGACCAGCGTGACGATGGAAACCACGAGGATGATGGCGATCTGCTTGGTAAATGTTCTCCCAGTCGCACCGGACGCGATGAGGTAGGTGGATAGCAACAGCACCGCCTGTTTGATCGGCAACCACTGACTCAGTATCGGCATCGCAACCAGCGGCACACCGATGCCTGTCAGGCCTTTCACCATACCGCCCAGCACCAGAGCAGCGGTAATTCCAAGTATTGCGAAAAGGTCGAGTCCTTGCAGGC
>Ga0310811_10008369_pt1 | contig 13289 bp, 10 predicted proteins | sample YCmetagenome_FD_207642 | JGI IMG/M metagenome (GOLD analysis project Ga0310811, IMG submission 207642) | Soil microbial communities from experimental microcosm in Duke University, North Carolina, United States - YC | ecosystem: Engineered > Artificial ecosystem > Soil microcosm > Unclassified ...
GGCTTCATGCCGTCGGCGATGCTTTGCTGCTTCAGGGCGTGGATATCGGTTTCCGCCTTGATCAGTCGGGAAAAAGGCTGCGTGACGCTCAGCAGTTCATACAGGCCCGTGCGACCGCGGTAGCCAGTCTGACGGCATTCCGGGCAGCCGACAGGACGGTAGATGGTCTTGGGCTTCGGGATGTCGCGGCCTTCGATCAGGCTTGCCCAGACGTCGTCCTCGATCTCGCCATCTGGCGACTTGCAGTGGCTGCATAGCGTACGGGTCAGGCGTTGCGCCATGATGCCGATCAGCGTGGTTTCCAGCAGATAGTAGGGCACGCCGAGTTCGAGCAGGCGCATCACGGCGGAAGGCGCGTCATTCGTGTGCAGCGTCGACAGCACCAGGTGACCGGTGAGCGCTGCCTGGATCGCCATCTCGGCGGTTTCCAGATCGCGGATCTCGCCGACCATGATGATGTCCGGGTCTTGCCGCATCAGCGCGCGTACGCCGTCGGCGAAGGACAGGTCGATGCCGTGCTGCACCTGCATCTGGTTGAACGAAGGCTCGACCATCTCGATCGGATCTTCCACCGTGCAGACGTTGACCTCGCTGGTCGCCAGCGCCTTCAGCGTGGTGTACAGCGTGGTGGTCTTGCCGGAGCCGGTCGGGCCGGTGACGAGGATGATGCCGTGCGGCCGCGTGGTGAGGCTGTCCCAGCGTTCCGCATCATCCAGCGGAAAGCCGAGTTCCGGCAGCGATTTGACGACGACATCCGGATCGAAGATACGCATCACCAGCTTTTCGCCGAAGGCCGTCGGCATGGTCGACAGGCGCAGCTCGATTTCCTGGCCGTTGTTCATGCGCGTCTTGATACGGCCGTCCTGTGGGCGGCGCTTCTCGATCACGTCCATGCGACCCAGCAGCTTGATGCGCGCGGTCATCGCGATCATCACGACCGCCGGCACTTGGTAGACCTGGTGCAGCACGCCGTCGATGCGAAAGCGGATCGCACAGAATTCGCGCTTGGGTTCGAGATGGATGTCGGAAGCCCGCTGCTCGAACGCGTACTGCCACAGCCAGTCGACGATGTTGACGATGTGCTGGTCGTTGGCATCGACCTGCTTGTGATTGCCGAGCTCGACCAGTTGCTCGAAGTTGTTGCGCAGTGCGACGTCCTGGCCGTTCATCTTCTTCGCGCTCTTGATCGATTTCGCGAGCGTGAAGAATTGCGTGGTGTACTGGTCGATGTCGAGCGGATTGGCAATCACGCGCTTGACAGTGCGGCGCGAGATCTTGGCGATCTCTGGTTCCCATTCCACGTTGAAGGGATCGCAGGTGGCGACCACCAGCTCGTTCGGCGTCAGTTCGACCGGCAGGATGTGAAAGCGTGCAGCGTATGAGGCCGACATCACATCGGCGACTTTGGTGAAATCAATTTTCAGCGGATCGATGCGGAAGAAGGGCAGCTTGACCTTGCCGCCCAACCATTCAGAGAGCCAATCCAGCGTGAGAAGGTGATGCGGCGGCTTGGCAGAGGCGATCTTGCACTGCGCGACCGCCACCAGCGGATGCATCGCGGCCGGCGCATTCTTGTGGATCACTTGCGCCTGCGTGTACAGCTTTTTCACGTCGTCCTTCAGCACGAAGCCGTCGGCCAGCAGCCAGGAGAAAATCAGCTGCATATCCAGCTTTTGCGGCGCGGATTTGCCGGACGATTGCGGTACGGCGGAGGCGACAGTCGACATGGTGATGACCCGTGAAAATAGAGGGCTGCAAGGCGGTTTCGATGCTATCACACGGCTGCGCGATATTGCCCCGATCTTGTCTTTCTAGTGTTGCGATTGCCACGCCTTGATGCCGTTCACCCACGACTTTGCCGGCATGCGCGTGGCAGCGGTGATCTGTGCAGCGCGTTCGTACAGCGCGGGAACGTCGATCGTCGGTGTGGTGTTGAAGGCAATGGCGACTACATTCGCTTCATGCACCTCGGGCAAAGTGATGATGGTGTCAAAAGCGAAATGCATCGCGCTCAGGTTCTTCGCGTAGCTGGGATGATCGCCGAACAGGTTGACCGTCATGATGCCTTGAGCCGTCAGGCATTCCGAGCACGCCTGGTAGAAAGCCGGCGTGTCGAGCACCGGGCCGCGCGCGGTCGCGTCGTACAGATCGACCTGCAGCACGTCGACGCGGCCGTGATGTGCCGGATCGTTCACGTATTCGAGCGCATCCATTTCGATCACGTTCAGACGCTCGTCATTCGGTGGCAGCTTGAACATCGATTGACAGATTTGAATCACGGCGGGGTTGAGATCGACAGCCGTCACTTGCGCCTGCGGAAAACGCTTGTACGCAAACTTCGTCAGCGCACCGGTTCCCAGGCCGAGCTGCACGATGTGCGCGGGTTGGTCGATGAACAGCATCCACGCCATCATCTGTTGTGCGTATTCGAGCTCGATCCAGTCCGGTTTGGCAATGCGCATCGCGCCTTGCACCCATTCGGTGCCGAAGTGCAGATAGCGTATGCCGAACTGTTCGGACAAGGTAACCGGGGCGAATTTCGGCTTGCGGACGGGTTTGGCGGACGAGGAAGCGTCGGATGTCTTCTTCTTGCCGGGACCGCTTTTCAGATTGGCATCGGCTTCGATGGATTTGCGTTTGATCAGCATGGAAAGGGAGGGCGAACCGGAGTCGGCCGCCATGATACCGCGTCGCCGCGCGCGCGTATCAGTGCCCGGCAGACTTGCGTCCGATTTCCGCTTGGCGTTTGCGCAGGCAGTCGTCCAGCTGTTTCATGTCGACCGGCTTGACCATATGGCAATCGAAGCCGACGTCGAGCGCCTGCTGCTGGTCGTTCTTTTGCCCATAGCCGGTGACGGCGACAAGATAGATGTCGCCGCCCTTCGGCAGGCAACGCAGGCGGCGAGCCAGTTCGTAGCCGTCCATGATCGGCAGGCCGATGTCGAGCAAGGCCACATCGGGGAGTCCTTCGGACTGTGTCGCATCGAGCAGATGCAATGCGCTTGCGCCGTCGTGCGCGAGCATCGTGCGATGGCCGTGCAGCGCGAGCGCCTCCGCCAGCAATTGCGCCGCATCCAGATTGTCGTCGACGATCAGTACGCGCAAGCCCTCCTGCGCGGTCGCTTCCGTTCCGCTTTCCAGCTCCGGCAACGATTCGCCTGCCGTCGATTCTGTCGCCAGCGGAACGCGCACCACGAAAGTGCTACCCCGATCCGTACCGGCACTGTGCGCCGCGATCGTTCCGTCGTGCAGCAGCGTCATGCTTTTCGCAATCGCAAGACCCAGCCCAAGCCCGCCGCGCGAGCGGTTCAGCGCCTGCTGCTCCTGCACGAAGGTATCGAACACTGCCGGCAGCATGTCGGCGGAAATGCCGATGCCGTTGTCACGCACGCTGATGACGGCGTCGCTACCGTCGCCGTACGCCTCGATTTCGATACGGCCTTCCGGCTCGGTGTATTTGGCGGCATTGGTCAGCAGATTGGCGACGACCTGTGCCATGCGTTCCGCATCGGCATGGATGCGCAAGCCGGTGGAGGGAACGTCGATTTCCACGCGGTGCCGTTTTTCTTCCAGCAGCGGGCCGCTGGTCTCAAGCGCCTTCGCAACAATTTCCGCAACCTCGATCGAGATCTTGCGCAATTGGACCTTGCCCTGCGTGACACGCGATACGTCGAGCAGGTCGTCGACCAGAGCAACCAGATGGCGCGCCTGGCGCTCGATGATGTCGCGCTCCTTCTTGGCGACCGTCACGCCGCGCAGCCGCATCAACTGCAGGGCGGTGATGATCGGAGCGAGCGGATTGCGCAGTTCGTGCCCAAGCATTGCGAGGAACTCGTCCTTCGCGCGATTGGCAGATTCGGCCGCACGCCGAGCATTGGCCAGCTCGGTCACCTCGAAGGAGACGATGGCAATGCCTTCGACATTGCCGGAGTAGTCGAACAGCGGCTGATGCACGAAATTGAAGAAGCATTCCTCCATGCGTCCTTCAGGGCCGCGACGGAGCTGCACCCGGTTCAGCTCGCCGACGACGGCCTTGCCGGTGCGGTATGCGTCGTCCATCAAGTGATAGACGTTCTGTTTTTCAAGCTCGGGAAAAGCTTCTCGAAAACTGAGGCCGACGAGCGGGCGATGCCCGACCAGTTCCATGTGCCGCGGATTGGCAAATTCGAATACGTGATTCGGTCCGCGTGTAATCGCGATCGCCACGGGCGCCTGCTCGAACACCGAGTGCATGCGCTGCGCAAATGCATCTTCGATGCGTCGGATGTGGCGGCGTACCAGTGCTGCTTCTATGCGTGCGATCAGTTCGCGGCTGGAAAAGGGCTTGACCAGATACTCGTCGGCGCCGGCCTGCAGTCCTTCTACGCGCGCTTCTTCACCTGCACGTGCGGAAAGCAGGAAGAAGGGGATGTCGGCAGTCGCGTTGTCGGCGCGCAGCGCGTTCAAGAGTTCGAAGCCATTCAGTCGGGGCATCATCGCGTCGGACAGGATTACGTCCGGGCGTTGTCTTCGTACTGCGGCGAGAGCCAGTTCACCGTCGGGCACCGTCTCGACATGCCAGCGGTGTTGCAGCAGCTGCTTCAGATAGTGCCGCATGTCGGCGTTGTCGTCCGCCACGAGAATGCGCGCGGCGTCGGGCAGCAGCGGCACGATGCTTTGCCGTATCGACATCCCGTCGTCTGCACCATTGTCGTCGGCGGAAGCGTGTTGTACCCATTTCTCCGCCTCGGTCACGTAAGCTTCCATGACCGATGAACGGTCGCGTTCGGCAAGTGCAAGGCTGATCTGTTTCGGATCGAGATGCGAAGTGCCGGCCGGAATGCGGACCGAGAAGGTGGTGCCGCAGTTTTCTTCGCTAACCACGGAAATCTCGCCCTCGTGCAGCGCAACCAGGTCTTGCACCAGCGCCAGGCCGATACCCGATCCTTCATGCGTGCGCGCACGACTTTCTTCCACCCGGTGAAAGCGTTCGAACAGGCGCGGCAGTTCGGCAGCCGGAATGCCGACGCCGGTATCGGCAACTTCCAGCACCACCTGACCGCCCGACTGGTAAAGCCGAACGGTAATCGATCCGTCGAACGTGAACTTGAACGCGTTCGACAGAAGATTCAGCACGATCTTTTCCCACATCGAGGGGTCGACGTACATTGCTTCAGACAGCGGCCGGCAATCGACTTCCAGACGCATGCCGGCGTGTTCGATGGCGGAACGAAAACCGCTCGCAAGATCCGCCGTCATTGCTGCCAGATCGACCGGCACAAATGAAGCGCGCATGCGGCCTGCTTGCAGGCGCGAAAAATCGAGAAGGTTGTTGACCAGCTTTTGCAGGCGCAACGCATTGTGCCGTACCAGCTCGATCTGTCGGCGGTGCTCCACCGAAAGTTCTTCGCTCTCTGCCAGCACATCGGTGATCGGTCCCAGCATCAGCGTCAGCGGCGTGCGGAATTCGTGGCTGATATTGCTGAAGAAGGTTGTCTTTGCCTTGTCGATTTCGGTCAACAAGTCGGCACGCAGCTTTTCTTCTTCCACCGCCCGCGCGTTCTGGATCGCATTCGATACCTGTGTCGCCACCAGGTTGAAGAAGGTCTGGTAGTCGTTGTCCAGCCGCCGCGTCGGGTTGACGGCTGCGATGAGCGTGCCGACAGGTCGCTGCTGGCCCGAGATGATCAGCGGCAGTGAATAGGCTTGCGTGATGCGCTGCTTTGCCAGCCCCGGCGGCAACGTCGCAATATGGCTGAGATCGAGCAGTTCCGGCACGCCGGTACGCAGACTGCGCACGATCGGGCAGTGTTCGCGCGCCGCGTCGTATTCGAGCGGGATCGAGACCGGCGCAACCGCATCGATGTCCAGCAGATGGCAGGATTGTTCCACCTGCGCGGTATCCGTCCTGGGGTCGACCAGATACAGCACGCAGAACGGAAGATCGTCCGGATTATGCGACAACGTCTGCATGGCGCTGGCGCAAGCGGCACGCACGGTTTTCTCCATCAAGGATTTCGCGGTCAATTCCGACAGCGTATGCAGGCGGCGCGTGTTCAAGTGCTTGGCCGTCACATCAAGGTTGGGGCAGAACAATCCTGCTACCTGACCGGTCTCGTCACGAATCGGGCTATACGAGAAGGAGTAATAGGTCTCTTCGAGAAATCCCCCGCGGTCCATGAACAGACGGACTTCGTCTGCCACCGTCGCGTCGCCTTTCTTGAACACGATGTCGGCCAGAGGACCGCAAATGTCCCAGATTTCACGCCACACTTCTTTCGCCGGTCGCCCCAAGGCCCACGGATGCTTGGCCTTGCTCAACACATCGATGTACGCATCGTTGTACAGGAAGGTGGCTTCCGGGCCCCAGCCTATCCACATCGGTTGGCGCGAATTCAGCATCAGGCTGACGGCAGTTCGCAGGCTGGGCGGCCAGGTATCGATGGTGCCCAGCGGTGTGGCGGTCCAGTCGAAAGTTAGGATCAGCTTTCCCAGTTCGCCAGGCGAAGTGAGAAACGTCGTATCCGTGTTCGGCGCAGCGGGAGCGGCGGCCGTGGCGGGTTGCGGGTTATACATGGCAATAAGAGTGCATATGCTGCCGTGTTCTTATCGATGTTTGCGGGTACCGGTGCCGGCAGCGGGCCCGGCATGAGCATAAGCCTCAGACCACGAAGCCCGCAAGTTGTTCATTTGCACTTTTCCCTTGTGGAAATTAATGCCTTTTACCGGGTTATGAAAGGATTGCGCGCCAAGCTTCCAGCTTCTGTTCGAAGCGCAGGGTGGCATGCGCGGGCGATGACGACGGCAGCACCACGGTGGTGAAGCCGGCAGCATCGAACAGCGCGGCATGGCGGCCTGAAGTCTTGCCGTTGAAGGCGACCAGACGAAGCTGTGGGCAGCGTTCTTTCAGCTGCGCGAAGTCGTTGGCCTCGGCGTTGCGTATCGCCGAATCGAGGCTTCCTTCGCGTGTGCAGGCGCCGATCACATCCCATAGCCCGATGCCTTGTGCACGCAAACGCCGCAATCGCTCGGCGTACGGCAGCGCGACCAGATCTTCCTGCAGCAACGCAGACAACAGCCGCCAGAACTGGTTGCGCGGATGCGCGTAGTACTGCTGCGCCTGCAGGGAGGCGGCTCCGGGAAAGCTGCCGAGAATCAGGATGCGCGTCTGCTCGTCGACGACCGGCGGAAAACAGGTAAGCAGGGGAGCGGACATGCCGCGATTCTAGCCGAGCGCGCAAAGGCTCGGCACCTATTGCTGCTGTAGCGGTCACATGGAGAATGCCGCAATGCGGCCCTCGCATTTCTTGCGTCCTCTGCATGGAGAACCACAATGGGAATGAAGCATGTCACTGGCCTGTTTCGTATCGTTCACGCGATCATGGCCTTTTTCTTTGCCTGCGCTGCGGTGATGCTGATCATCATCGCGGTCCTTGCTGGCTGGAACGCGTTTGCAGGCAGCCATGATCCCAAGGCCGCGCAAGCGATCATCGAAGCAGTTGGCCTGCTTGCCGCGGCCGTCGTCGCCCTGCAGATTGCCGAAACGATCGCGGAGGAAGAAGTGGTACGCGATGCGGATATCAGTGCGCCGACGCGCGTGCGCCGCTTCCTTTCGCGCTTCTTCGTCGTCGTGATCGTCGCACTCGGTATCGAAGGTCTGGTGGCGACCTTCAAGGCCTTGCACGAAGACGCCTCGCAATTGCCCTATGCCGCCAGCCTGATTGCCGCTACCGGTGTGCTGCTTGCTGCATGGGGGTGGTTCGTGCATTTGAACCGCTCGGCGGAGGAACTGGAACCGGATGCGATGGAAGAAGCGAAGAAGGAGGACGAGAAGTTGAAGTAGGATGCAGCTAACGCATTCAACAGGGGAGAACCGACATGATTAAATTAATCGGCATCGTCTTCATCGTTGCCGGCACGCTCGGGCTGGTCTACGGCGGCTTCAGCTATACCAAGGAAACGCATCAGGCCAAGTTCGGGCCGATCGAATTTTCGATGAAAGAACAGGAAAGAGTGAATGTGCCGGTGTGGGCTGGTGTGGGCGGGATTGCAATCGGTGTGGTACTGCTGGTAATGGGCGGAAGGAAAAGATAGCCTTTCGACCCCGACGCACTAACTGCCTGTTTGACGCGCGCCGCCTTCCGGCTTCATCGACCGAACTTCCGCACCGACGCCGAGCGGCGCACAGACTTCCTTGAGTGGTTTGCACTCTGCATCCACACCAAGAAACAGCGTGACGGTTGCTGCGATCAGCATCATGTCCAGCCTAACGTTTAAGGTAAGGGGTACGGAGGCGGCTTGCCGGCGGAGTATCCCTTTTGGCAGAAGGGTTAGGTCCGCTTTCCATACTTATACCGTCTTTCATAGAAAACAGTGCCAGCCTCGTAATCGCGAACATTGCCCGCTTGAATTCCGACTCGCTTCTTTTTGTCGTTGAACTCAAGGAGGAACCCTGCAGCTCGAATGAGCAATGTCTCGATTTCTCGTTCGTGTTTTTTTTCCGAGACAACATAGAATGAAAAGTATTCGAGCTCAAGCTGTTGCGCCTTCTTTCGGGCTTCGAGCCGCGCAAAAATACTTCCGCGCCCAATATATCTCGGGCACCCCATTGAGTCGTGCGCAACGTAGACACCTTGCGTCGTGTAGCCTTGCTCCTTCAAGTGCTTCTTGACTGCCGAGAGTGCCTCGAATGGCAACTTCTCCCCCATTACTCGGAAGAGGTGCTCTGTCCCTTCGGGTCGACCTTGGCCTCGCTTCAGCTCCCCGAACCATATGTTCCAACGTGTACTTGGAGAGACTACTCTCTCAATAGTCGTTTTTGTCGCGGACTTCTTTTTCTTCGATACCATATAAGGACCTAACATAGAGTTAACCGTCGTTGCGCGGCTTTGTAGCACGGCGTCCAGCACCGAAGGGGGACGAGGCCTAGCGCCATGTTAGAGCTAGGTTTTGAATTTGGTCGAGCCATGGCCGAAGTGTTGAGCAGGTTGCCCAAAAAATTACACACAAGAAGAGAGCTTGGCAATTTCTGTTTTGCGAAGACAAATCGCATTTCACAATTCTTCATCCACTCTTCCCTCTGCGTCTCCATGTTTCTCCCTCAATTTCTGCACTTGTACATACACCGCTCCCTGCAGCAGCGCCACGATACTGCCGATGATGACCTCAATAACGCGCAGGAAGGCAAGATGTAGTTCTTCATTGACGCCGCTGCCCGTGAAAGCCGCAGATAGCAGGATCACGACGGTAATCGGCCCCAACCGCCAGTTGCTGGGATAGTTTTGCCAGAGCATCGCAATGGCGACAGTGACGACCATCGCGATTAGCATGGCGTGGAAGGTCGCGCCGAAAATCAGTAGCGAGATGCAGGCGACGACGCAGCCGGTGAGAGTGTTGATTAACCGCGCCTTGAAGTTGGCACGAGCGAGGTTCATATCCGGCTCGGTGACGATGATCAGCGAGATCATGGCCCAGTAGGGTTCTTGGAAGCCGAGCAGCGGCAATCCGTACCAGAGGATCAGCGAGCCGCACAGGATCTTGACGATGTAGACCAGTGCGTTCTTCTTGGGGCTGATGAATTCGAATGACATGCGGCGAATGAGGGGTGTGCTGACGAACCGGATGTTGCCTATTGTCGCAGGAATCGCCGACGGTTATTTCTCGCCCGCGTTCGTGGAAGCGCCGAGCCGCATGTGCAACAACGGATACGGCTTGCCCTGTCCGTCGAGCGGCGACCGATCGACGACCACGAAGCCGACATGCCGGTAAAACGCGACGGCCTGCCGGTTTTGTTCATTGACGTCAACCAGCGAACACTGCAGCTCGGTAGTCGCATGTGCCACCAGCGCCTTGCCGATACCCTTGCCGTGCATGGCCGGATCGACGAACAGCATTTCGATCTTGCCGTCGTACACGCCAACGAATCCCTGGATCACATTCCGTTCGTCGACATGGGCGCGCAATGTGACGACGGGAAGCCATTCGTTCAGCAGACGCGGTCTCAATTCATTGATATAAGCCGGTTCGAGAAAGTGATGCGTCGCCCTGACCGAGGCGTCCCACAGGTCAAGCAAGAAGGGAAATTCGGCGGTGAAAACTTCACGGATAGTCTGTGGTGGCAAGAGAGGTGCGTGACCGGGCAAAAATGCGTAAAAGAAAAAACCGCGCCTTGCGGCGCGGTTTTCGCCATCGTGGCGGCGTTTATTTGCCAGCCATCCCCAACAACATCTCATTCAGCCGCTTCACGAATCCAGCCGGATCGTCCAGCGTGCCGCCTTCGGCCAGCAAAGCCTGATCGAACAGGATGTTGGACCAGTCGTCGAACTTGCCGTCTTCATACTTCAAACGCTGCACCAGCGGATGGTCTGGATTGATCTCCAGGATCGGCTTGCTGTCCGGCGCATTTTGTCCGGCGGCCTTCAGCATGCGCACCAGATTCGCGGACAGTTCGTTTTCTTCTGCGACCAGGCAGGCTGGCGAGTCGGTCAGGCGGAAGGTGACGCGAACGTCCTTGGCTTTGTCGGTCAGCGTCTTCTTCATCTTCTCGACGAGGTCCTTGTACTGCTGCTCGGTTTCCTCGTGCTGCTTTTTCTCGGCTTCGTCTTCCAGCTTGCCGAGATCGAGGTCACCTTTTGCAACCGATGCGAGTTCCTTGCCTTCGAATTCGGTCAGGAAGGACAGCATCCATTCGTCGACGCGATCGGTCAGCAGCAATACTTCGATGCCTTTCTTGCGGAAGATTTCGAGGTGTGGGCTGTTCTTCGCACCGGCATAGGATTCGGCCGTCACGTAATAGATCTTGTCCTGGCCTTCCTTCATGCGGCCGACGTAATCGGCAAGTGATACGTTCTGCACGTCGCTGTCGTTATGCGTGGAGGCAAAGCGCAGCAGCTTGGCGATGCGGTCCTTGTTGGTATGGTCTTCGCCGATGCCTTCTTTCAGCACCTGGCCGAATTCCTTCCAGAAGGTGTCGTACTTGTCTTTCTCGGCTTGCTCTTCGCTGTTGGCGAGTTCTTCCAGCATGCCGAGCACGCGCTTGGTCGAACCGTCGCGAATCACTTTCACGTCGCGCGATTCCTGCAGGATTTCGCGCGAGACGTTCAGCGGCAGGTCGGCCGAATCGATCACGCCTTTGACGAAGCGCAGGTAGACCGGCATCAACTGCTCGGCATCGTCCATGATGAATACACGCTTCACGTACAGCTTGATCCCGCCGCGCTTGTTGCGATCCCACAGGTCGAACGGCGCGGTCTTCGGAATGTAGAGAAGTTGCGTGTACTCGCTGCGACCTTCGACGCGATTATGCGTGTAGCTCAGCGGCTCGCCGAAGTCATGCGAGACGTGCTTGTAGAACTCGACGTATTGCTCAGGCGTGATCTCGCTCTTGCTGCGCGCCCATAGCGCGCTGGCCTGGTTGACGGTTTCCAGCTCGTCCTTGACGACCATGTCCTTTTTTTCTTCGTCCCACTCTTCCTTCTGCATCACGATCGGCAGCGAGATATGGTCGGAGTATTTGCGGATGACCGATTTAAGCTTCCACGACGAGAGGAATTCGTCCTCGCCTTCGCGCAGGTGGAGGGTGATGTCGGTGCCGCGATTTGGCTTATCGATCGCTTCGACCGTGAAGTCGCCGGCGCCTTCCGATTCCCAGCGCACGCCTTCATTCGCAGCCAGGCCGGTGCGACGGGTTTCGACCGTGATGCGGTCGGCGACGATGAAGCCGGAATAGAAGCCCACGCCGAACTGGCCGATCAGTGCTGCATCCTTCTGCTGGTCGCCGGAGAGTTTCGAGAAGAATTCCTTGGTGCCGGATTTGGCGATGGTGCCAAGATGCTCGATTGCCTCGTCGCGCGACATGCCGATGCCGTTGTCCGAAATCGTGATCGTGCGCTTTTCCTTGTCGAAGGCGACCTTGATCTTCAGTTCGGAGTCGTTTTCGTAGAGCGCGCCATTGTTGATCGCTTCGAAGCGCAGCTTGTCGGCGGCGTCGGACGCGTTCGAGATTAGCTCGCGCAGAAAGATTTCCTTGTTCGAATACAAGGAGTGGATCATCAGTTGCAGCAGTTGTTTTACTTCCGCCTGGAAGCCGAGAGTCTGTTTTTCGGATGCAGCCATTTTTACCTCTGGTAGATAGGAAAGATCGGATAAATTTGAAGCGGCCCTGCCGACCCGGTCTACGGTCGGCAAGGCATCAAACCTGCGCGGGAAGTTGGGGCGGACTGCAGGATTTCAAGCCCCGGCCGCCATCTCGCGTTCCAGAAAGCGAATGATGCCGGGGTCGCTCATCGCCGCGACGTTGAAGCGCATGTTGGTGGAGGGCAGTTGATTGGGCGAGAACAGACTGCCGGGCGCCAGCAGCCAGCCTTCGGCCATCGCTTTTTCCGTCAGCACATTCGTATCGCAGCCGGTGTCGGCCCACAGAAACATGCCGGCAGACGGATTGACGTTCAGGCGAATGCCGATTTTTTCCAGTTGCCGGATACTCTTTTCGCGCACCGCATCGAGCTTGCCGCGTAGGCGGTCGACGTGCTTGCGGTAATGCCCTTCGGACAGAATCTTGTACACCGCGCGTTCGGTGATTTCGGTCGTGGTGAGTGCGGCCAGCATCTTGCGGTCCGCCAGCGGCCGCGCGATGTCCGGCGAGCAGGCGATGAAGCCGACACGCAGATTGGCCGCCAGGGTTTTGGAAAAACCGCCGAGATAGATCACCCGGCGCAACTGGTCGAGCGCCGCGATACGCATTGCCGGCTGCACTGCCGCGCCAGGGTGCATGTCGCAATAGATGTCGTCTTCCACGATCATGAAATTGTGCTGTTCCGCCAGCTTTAGTACCTGGAAGGCCTTCGCGGCGGATAGCGACGTCGAGGTCGGGTTGTGCAGTACCGAATTGATGACGAACATGCGTGGCTTGTGGCGCGCCGCCAGCTCGGCGAGCTTTGCAATGTCCGGGCCGTCGGGCAGGCGCGGAATGCCGACGACCTTCGCGCCCATCATCGCGAAGGAGCCGAACATCAGGAACCAGGCCGGATCGTCGACGAAGATGGTGTCGCCCGGCTGCACGAAGTGGCGCGCCACCAGGTCCAACGCCTGCGTGACACCCGAGGTAGTGACGATCTGCTCGGGGGCTGCCGCAATTTCCAGCTGCGCAAGCTTCAATTGCAGTTGCTGGCGCAGCGGCAGGAAGCCTTGCGGATTGCCGTAATGGAGCAGGTTCTGCTGCTGGCGCGTGATGCCGCGCAGCGCGTTGGCGACCAGTTCGCCGTCCAGCCATTCGCCGGGCAGCAGGCCCATGCCCGGCATCTTGTGCGAGG
>Ga0310811_10008370_pt1 | contig 13289 bp, 11 predicted proteins | sample YCmetagenome_FD_207642 | JGI IMG/M metagenome (GOLD analysis project Ga0310811, IMG submission 207642) | Soil microbial communities from experimental microcosm in Duke University, North Carolina, United States - YC | ecosystem: Engineered > Artificial ecosystem > Soil microcosm > Unclassified ...
AGGGGAAAGCCAAGATCCTCTACGAAGGTCCCGAGCCGGGCACCCTCATCCAGTATTTCAAGGACGACACCACCGCCTTCGACGCGACGAAGAAGGCGGTGCTGGAGGGCAAGGGCGTCATCAACAATCGGATCAGCGAGTACATCATGACTCGCCTGAACTCGATTGGCGTCCAGAACCACTTCATCAAGCGGCTGAACCTGCGCGAGCAGCTCATCCGCGAGGTGGAGATCATCCCGCTGGAAGTGGTCTGCCGCAACATCGCCGCGGGCTCGTTCTCGAACCGCTTCGGCGTGCCCGAGGGCCAGCCCCTGCCCCGCTCGATCATCGAATTCTACCTGAAGGACGACAAGCTGCACGACCCGATGGTCGCCGAGGAGCACATCACCGCCTTCAACTGGGCCTCGACCCAGGAGATCGACGACATGATGGCCCTGACGCTGCGCGTGAACGACTTCCTGTCGGGCATGTTCGGCGCCGTCGGCATCACCCTCGTCGACTTCAAGATCGAGTTCGGCCGCATCTGGGAGAACGAGTTCGCCCGCATCATCCTGGCCGACGAGATCAGCCCGGACTCCATGCGCCTGTGGGACTCGGCGACCAACGAGAAGCTCGACAAGGACCGCTTCCGCCGCGACCTCGGCAACGTCATCGAGAGCTACACCGAAGTCGCCCGCCGGCTCGGCATCATGAAGGAGATGCCGACCGTCATCCAAGGAGGCCTGCACTAGTGCGCGCGAAAGTCCACGTGTTCCTCAAGCCCGGCGTCCTCGACGTGCAGGGCAAGGCGGTCGAACAGGCGCTGCATGGGCTCGGCTGGCCGTCGGTGGAGCACGTCCGGGTCGGCAAGACCATCGAGTTCGACCTTAAGGCCGGCGACCCCGCCGCCGCCGAAGCCGAGGTGAAGGCCATGTGCGAGAAGCTGCTCGCCAACACCGTCATCGAAAGCTACCGCGTGGAGGTGGCGTGAGGGAGGCTGCGGCCAAGCTCGATCCTTCCCTTCTCCCCTTGCGGGAGAAGGTGTCGGCCGAAGGCTGACGGATGAGGGGTCGCGCTCCGATCTCCGCAGCCTTGTCCACACGCTTCCTGAAACGCCGGCTCGACCCCTCATCCGGCCCGCTTTGCGGGCCACCTTCTCCCGCAAGGGGAGAAGGATTCCGTGGCGGCGTCGCCGGATCACTCGCGATTTTCGCCGCCCTCGCCGCCTGCGCCCCGAAGCCGGCCAACCACGGGGCCGAGATGCTGGCCCTCGACTGCAGCCAGCCCTTTGAAACCCAGGCCCAGCGGATCACCGCCCAGCCGGGCCTGAAGGCCGCGCCCAAGGATCCCGCCGAGCCCTACCGCTGGTACTCCAGCGAGGACGGCGCCACCTCCTACATGGTCACCGAGCCCGGCGCCCCGGGCCACCCGGCGATCATGATGCAGCGCGCCGTGCACGGCGACGTGAAGACCACCGGCTGCCCGTACGGCGACCCGAAGGGCTACGCCCAGCTCGCCGCCTACCTCGACAGCCTGAAGACCTGGCACAGATAGCCGCGCTTGACCTCCGCCCTCGCCCCGACCACCTGAAGGCTCCGCCGCAAGAGACCCCCATGAAAGCCGCCGTCATCGTCTTCCCCGGTTCCAACTGCGACCGCGACTGCAAGGTCGCCATCGAGCGCGCCACCGGCGCGGAGGTGTCGATGGTCTGGCACAAGGACACCGCCCTGCCCGACGGCGTCGACCTGATCGTCCTGCCGGGCGGCTTCTCCTACGGCGACTACCTGCGCTGCGGGGCGATGGCGTCGCTATCGCCGATCATGACCGAGGTCACCGCCGCGGCCGAGCGCGGCGTCGCCACGGTCGGCATCTGCAACGGCTTCCAGGTGCTCTGCGAGGTGGGCCTCTTGCCCGGCGCCCTGCTGCGCAACGACCACCTGAAGTACAACTGCAAGCCGGTGGCGCTCGAGGTCACCAACGCCCAGACCCGCTTCACCGCCGGCTACAAGGGCCGCCGCCAGGCGGTGATGACGGTCGGCAACGGCGAGGGCAACTTCTTCGCCGACGAGCCCACCCTCGACCGGCTGGAGGGCGAGGGCCAGGTGGTGTTCCGATACGTAAACAATCCCAACGGCTCGGCCCGCGACATCGCCGGCATCGTCAACCCCCGCGGCAACGTGCTCGGCCTGATGCCCCACCCCGACCGCGCCTTCGAGCCCGAGCTCGGCTCTGCCGACGGCGCCATCCTGTTCCAGAGCGCGCTGGCCAGCGCCTGATGCTGCTGATCCCGCGAAGGCGGGAGGGCCCTCCTACTCCGCTCATCCCCGCGAAGGCGGGGATTCAAGCTGAATCCGCCGGCCCAGTGAGACCCCTGAATGGATCCCCGCCTTCGCGGGGATGAGCGGCCGAGGTGGAGCGGCTCGCGCTCGGATCTCCTGTTCGTGCGGGTCGTGGACAACGCGGCCGCCGCGCCTGTCCGGACAAGTTCGCGCTTGCCGCCCAGGGCGGAACTACGCTTGGCTCCGTCCATCTGACCCGCCGGTGACCCGACCCATGGCCCGACCGCCGAAGAAGAGCGAGACCCTCGAGGTCCGCCTCCCGCATCCGACCAAGCAGGCCTTCATGGCCCGCTGCCGCGACGAGGGCCGCTCGGCCAGCGAGGCCGTCCGCGCCTTCATCGACGGCGAGCTGGCGCCGCCGCCCGCCGCGCCGCGCCCGCGGCTCCTGCCCCGCCTGGTGGCCGGCGCGCTGCTGGCCGCTGCGGTCGGGGCCGTCGCCGCGCCAACCCTCGCCCACCCGAACCGCGCCGCCGAGTTCGCCCGTCTCGACAAGAACCACGACGGCGTCCTGACGCTCGCCGAGTTCAAGGGGCGGTAGGACGCGCACTCATACCGCTCATCCCGGCGAAGGCCGGGATGAGCGGAGATGGAGCGAGCCCCTCACCTTACCGGACGGAAGAAGCGGCTCGGCCGCAGCTTCAGCCAGGTCCACGGCTTGAGCGCCGCGGCGCCCGGCGACCACGACAGCATCACCAGCTGCGCCTTGCCGATCAGGTTCTCGGCCGGCACGAAGCCGACGCCCCCCGCCGCCGGCGGCCAGCGGCTGTCCAGCGAGTTGTCGCGGTTGTCGCCCATGAAGAAGTAGCGGTCCTGCGGCACGACATAGACGTCGGTGTCGTCGCCCGCCCCCGGTCCGCCGTCGTAGGTCACGTACCGCTTGCCGTCGGCGCGCGGCTCCAGCACCTGCAGCACGCGGCGGCCGGGCGCCTCGGGATCCTCGGTGAAGCCGGCGGGCTGCTGCGGAATGGCCGCGCCGTTCACATAGACCTGGCCGCTGCGCACCTGGACCCGGTCGCCGGGCAGGCCGATCAGCCGCTTCACATAGACCTGCTGCGGGTCGCGCGGCAGGCGGAAGACGATCACGTCGCCGCGCTGCGGCGAGCGGCCAAGCAGCCGGCCGCCCGGCAGCGGCGGATCGAACGGCAGCGACGCCCGGCTCCAGCCGTAGCTGGACTTCGAGACGATCACATAGTCGCCGGTCCGCAGGCCCGGCTCCATGGACGACGACGGGATGGTGTAGGGCTGGAAGACGAGGACCCGCAGCACCAGAGCGATCAGCAGCCCGCCGGCCACCGTCCCCGCGGTCTCCTTGAAGGCCTCGCGGACGCCCTTGGCGGCGGAAGCGGTCTCGACGGCGATCACGGCTGGTCCCTCTGAGCGGCGCAGCCCCGGCGGCTGCGCGCCCAGGCTCGGCCGCCCACCGCCGCCGTCGCAAACACCGTCCAGTCCGGACGCCCCGGCAAGCCGTCCGGACAGTTCTCCGGCCAACGTTGCTTGCTATTTGCTCCCTTATTGTTCCACTCAGTGCCAGCAAGGCCCAGGTCCAGCGCCTTGCCCTCTGATCCCCTTCGCGCCGTTCGTGTGGTTCGTGGATAAAAGGCGTGGACGGTCCTGACGATCCTGACGGTCCCGGTTCATCTGATTGGCCATGCCACGGCGCGCCTGGGCCCCGTCTCCAGCCGAAGGTGCGGCGCGACGGTTCCCCCTATCGCGCCCGTCCCGAAAGCGGGCTAGAAGCCCGGCCCATGAGCGCCCAGCCCGAAAAAACCATGGCCGCCACGGCGGCCGAGTTCGGTCTCAAGCCCGAGGAATACGACCTCATCGTCAGGCGGCTGAACCGCGAGCCGAACCTCGTCGAGCTCGGCGTCTTCTCGGTGATGTGGAGCGAGCACTGCTCCTACAAGTCGTCGCGCAAGCAGCTCGGCAAGTTCCCCACCAAGGGCCCGGCGGTGATCCAGGGGCCGGGCGAGAACGCCGGCGTCATCGACATCGGCGATGGTCAGGCCTGCATCTTCAAGATGGAGAGCCACAACCACCCCTCCTACATCGAGCCCTACCAGGGCGCGGCGACCGGCGTCGGCGGCATCATGCGCGACGTCTTCACCATGGGCGCGCGGCCGGTGGCGCTGCTCAACGCCCTGCGCTTCGGCGACCCCAGCCATCCGAAGACCAGGCGCCTCGTCTCCGGCGTGGTCTCCGGCATCGGCGGCTACGGCAACTGCGTCGGCGTGCCGACCGTCGCCGGCGAGACCAACTTCCACCGCGGCTATGACGGCAACATCCTGGTCAACGCCATGTGCGTCGGCCTCGCCGACGCCGACAAGATCTTCTACTCGGCGGCCCCCGCCGCCGGCCTGTCGGTGGTCTACTTCGGCTCCAAGACCGGCCGCGACGGCATCCACGGCGCGACCATGGCCTCGGCCGAGTTCGACGACGCCTCCGACGAGAAGCGCCCCACCGTCCAGGTCGGCGACCCCTTCGCCGAGAAGCTCTTGATCGAGGCCACCCTCGAGCTGATGGCCACCGGCGCCGTCGCCGCCATCCAGGACATGGGCGCGGCCGGCCTCACCTCCTCCTCGGTCGAGATGGCCGGCAAGGGCGGCGTCGGCCTCGAGCTCGACCTCGACGCCGTGCCGCAGCGCGAGGAAGGCATGACGGCCTACGAGATGATGCTCTCGGAGAGCCAGGAGCGCATGCTCGCCATCCTCAAGCCGGGCCGCGAGCAGGACGGCTACCGGGTGTTCGAGAAGTGGGGCCTCGACGCCGCCGTCATCGGCAAGACCACCGACACCGGCCACATGGTGCTCCGCCACAAGGGCCAGGTGGTCTGCGACGTGCCGCTGGCGCCGCTGTTCGACGACGCGCCGCTCTACGACCGCCCGTGGGTCGCGCCGGCCGCCCAGCCGCGCCTGGCGCCCGCCGACGTGCCGACCCCGGCCGACTACGCCGAGGCCGTGCTCAAGCTGATGAGCGCCCCCGACATGGCCTCCAAGCGCTGGATCTGGGAGCAGTACGACCGCCACGTCATGGCCGACACCCTGGAGGACAGCGCCACCGGCGCCGACGCCGGCATCGTCCGCGTGCACGGCACGAAGAAGGCGCTGGCCGTCACCTCCGACGTCACGCCGCGCTATGTGCAGGCCGACCCCTACGAGGGCGGCAAGCAGGCGGTCGCCGAGGCCTGGCGCAACCTCACCGCGGTCGGCGCCAGCCCCATCGCCATCACCGACAACCTCAACTTCGGCAATCCCGAGCGGCCGGAGATCATGGGCCAGATCGTCCGCGCCATCGACGGCATGGCCGAGGCCTGCCGCGAGCTGGCCTTCCCGGTCGTCTCGGGCAACGTCAGCCTCTACAACGAGACCAACGGCGCGGCCATTCCGCCGACCCCCACCGTCGGCGGCGTCGGCCTGATCGCCGACTACGCCCGCCGCGCCGACTTCTCCTCGCTGAAGGCCGGCGACGCGCTGCTGCTGATCGGCGAGACCGTGGGCGAGCTCGGCGCCTCGATGTACCTGCGCGAGATCCTCGGCCGCGAGGACGGCGCGCCGCCGCCGGTCGACCTCGCCGCCGAGCGCCGCAACGGCGACTTCGTGCGCGGCCTGATCCAAACCGGCCAGGTCTCGGCGGTGCACGACCTCGCCGACGGCGGCCTCGTCGCCGCCGCGGCCGAGATGGCGCTGGCCTCGAACCTCGGCGTCCAGCTTCAGCCGCCGGCGGACCTGCCCGCCCACGCCGCCCTGTTCGGCGAGGACCAGGCCCGCTACCTCATCGCCACCGCCGCCCCCGACGCGCTCGTCGCCGCCGCCGAGGCCGCCGGCGTCCCGGCCCGCGCGATCGGCCAGGCCGGCGGCGACGCCCTCGCCGTTCCCGGCCTCTTCAGCCTGCCGCTCGCCAAGCTCCGCGCCACCCACGAAGCCTGGATGCCCGCCTACATGGCCGGCTGACAGCCTGCCCCTATGTCCGTCATGGCCGGCCTTGTGCCGGCCATGACGTGATTTCTTGGGTTCACTCTATCCGCGCCACGCGGCCTCCGCTGACAGCGTTTGAGTTGCCGCGTTTTCCGAAAGCGCCGATAACCCGCCTGGGGCAAGGGGGGATCGTATGCGGCTGGCGCTACTCGTTGCAGGAGCCGCGCTCGCGCTCCCCGCGGTCACGGCGGCCGATCCGGAGACGGGCCCCGCCGGGGGTCACATCTGCGGCGTCGAGGCGCCGGGCGCCAGCGCGGCGCCGGCCACCGCCCTGCTCACCGGCTACGGAACCGGCGGCTTTGCGGTCGCCACCGCCAGCCCGCAGGCCCAGGCCTATTTCGACAACGGCATGCAGCTGGGTCACGCCTTCGCGCACAAGCCGGCGATCGCCGCCTTCCAGCAGGCCGAGCGGCTGGATCCGGCCTGCGCCATGTGCGCCTGGGGCGAGGCCTGGGCCCGCGGCCCGACCATCAACTACGACATCTCCCCGCAGGACCAGGCGGCGCTCGCCGGCCTCGCCGACCGCGCGGCGGCGCTGGCCAGGAACGGGCCGAAGAAGGAGCAGCAGCTCACCGCCGCCCTCCAGCTGCGCTACCACCACGGCGGCGGCAAAGGGGCCGGCGACTACGCCTTCGCCCGGGCCATGGACCAGCTGGCGCGCGACTATCCCGCGGACAACGAGATCGCCATCGTCGCCGCCGACGCTTGGATGATCCCCGCGGCGATGAAGGAGACGCGGGAGAACCTGCCGCGGGCCCTGGAGCTGCTGACCGGGGCGCTGGCCCGGGCCCCGGCCGACACCGGCGCCATCCACTTCTACATCCACGCCACCGAGATGTACGGGGTCGGCGGCGCGGCCGAACGCTACGCCCAGACCCTGCAGCGGCTGGCCCCCGCGGCGAGCCATCTCGTCCACATGCCGTCGCACACCTACTACATCGTCGGCCGCTACCAGGACGCCGTGCGTTCCAACCTCGACGCGGTCACGATCGACGCCGCCAACGCCCGGCGGCAGGGGTTCGGCGACGATGTCTGGAAGCTGACCTACCACTCGCACAATGTGCAGTTCGCCATGGGCGCGGCGCTGATCAGCGGCGACGCGCAGGCCGCCCTTTCCCAGTCGGATGCGACCCTGGCCTACGCCAGGACGGGTCCGAAGGCGGACGGCTTCCTTCAGATGGTCGTCGGCACCGCCTATTTCGCCCAGGCCCGCTTCGCGGCGCCCGATCGCGTCCTCGCCCTGCCCGATCCCGGCGCCGAGCACGCCTACGAGCGCGCCATGTGGCGCTATGCGCGCGGCGAGGCCTACGCCCGGCTGCGGGACGCGGCCGGCGTGCGGCGGGAAGCGGCGCTGGTCGCCGCCGATCCGGCCGCCCTCAAGACCTGGGGCGGCTACGCGCCGCAAGCCGCCGGGATGGTCGAGGTGGCGCGCCTGGTGCTGACCGGCCGCGCGGCGATGATCGAGGGCCGGCCGGACGCCGCCGCCCAGGCCTACCGCGCGGCGGCGCAGATCCAGGACTCCCGGCTCAGGCGTCTGAGCGACCCGCCCGGCTGGTGGTATCCGGTGCGGCGCAGCCTGGCGGCGGCGCTGCTGGCGGCCGGACGGGCCGATGACGCGGTGGCCGAAGCGCGCGCGACGCTCGCGACCTGGCGGAACGATCCCGTGACCTTGGCCCTGCTGGCCCAGGCCGAACGCAAGCTGGGCGACGGCAAGGCCGCCGACCTGCACCTGGCGCAGGCGCAGCGCGGCTGGCGCGGCGTGGCGGGCCCGCTCGCAGCCATCGGCGGCTGACTCACCTTCCCGGCGTTCGAGGCGCCCGACGGCAGGCTGACAACCCCCGCCCGGCCGTGCTTTATCGCGCCCCATGAACCTCCCCGCCGACCCCGACCTCATCGGCCAGCCCGGCTCGCGCCACGCGATCCCGACGCCGGCCGCCGTGCTCGACCTCGACGCCTTCGAGCGCAACCTCGCGACGATGGCCGAGCGGGCCCGCGCCGCCGGCCTGGCGCTGCGGCCGCACGCCAAGTCGCACAAGTGCGCCGCCCTGGCGCTGCGCCAGCTCGAGGCCGGCGCGGTCGGCATCTGCTGCGCCAAGCTCGGCGAGGCCGAAGCCATGGCCGCGGCCGGCGTGCCGGCGATCCTCGTCACCTCGCCGATCGCCGGCGCCTTCGCCGCCGAGCGCGCCGCGCGCCTGGCCGACGAGCTCGAGGACTTCCGCATCGTCGTCGACCACGTGGACGGCGCCCGCGAGCTCGGCCAGGCCGCCGCCGCCCCCATCCAGGTGCTGATCGACGTCGACGTGGGCCTCGGCCGCACCGGCGTCGCCACGCCCGAGCAGGCCGCCGCGGTGGCCCGCGCCATCCTCGCCGAACCGAACCTGCGGCTGATCGGCGTCCAGGGCTACGGCGGCCACTGGCAGCACATGGAGGGGGCCAACGCCCGCGCCGCCGCCGTGGCCGAGGGCATGGCGCGGCTCTCCGCCGCCATCGCCGCCGTGCGCGAGGCCGGCGGCGAGGTCCAGGTGGTCACCGGCGGCGGCACCGGCACCTTCGCGGCCGACGCGGCGCAGGGCGTGCTCACCGAGGTGCAGCCCGGCTCCTATCCGTTCATGGACCGCGACTACCGCGAGGCGCTGAAGGCCGACCCCGACGGCGCCTTCGCGCAGAGCCTGGTCATCGCCACCACGGTGATCAGCGACAACCAGGCCGGCTGGGTCACCGTCGACGGCGGGCTGAAGGCCTTCTCCACCGACGGCGCGCCGCCCGCCCCGGTCGATCCGGCGCTGGCCGGCGCCGCCTACCGCTTCTTCGGCGACGAGCACGGCCGCCTCACGCGCGCGCCGGGCGTCGAGCTGCGCCGCGGCCAGCGGATCGACTTCGCGCCAGGCCACATCGACCCGACCTTCGACCGCTATGACGTCCTGCACCTGGTGCGCGGCGACGTCCTCGAAGCCATCGTCCCGATCGAGGGCCGCGGCGCCGGCCAGTAGCCGATCAGCCGTGGGGCGACGGCCGCCGGGCGGAGGCCGCCACCCTGGGCGCGGGGCCGGCCGAGGTGACCCGCCACACGACGTTGCCGATGTCGTCGGCGATCAGCAGCGCCCCGCTGCGGTCGAGCGCGACGCCGACGGGCCGCCCCCTGGACTTGCTGTCGGGGGTGACGAAGCCGGTCACCACGTCCTGCGGCGGACCGCTCGGCCGGCCGCCCTGGAACGGCACGTAGATCACCTTGTAGCCGTTGAGCGGCGAGCGGTCCCAGCTGCCGTGCTCGCCGACGAACACCCCGCTGCGATAGGCCGGCGGCAGGCTGGAGGCCTGGCTGAACGCCATGCCCAGCGGCGCCACGTGCGAGCTCAGTCCATAGTCCGGCGCGATGGCCTTCTGCGCCAGGTCGGGCCGCTGCGGCTGCGCGCGCACGTCCAGGTGCTTGCCCCAGTAGCTGTAGGGCCAGCCGTAGAAGCCGCCCTCCTGCACCGAGGTGAGGTAGTCCGGCACGAGGTCGGGGCCGATCTCGTCGCGTTCGTTGACGATCGCCCACAGCTTGCCGGTGGTCGGCTCGAAGGCGACGCCGGTCGGGTTGCGCAGGCCGGTGGCGTACTCCCGCTTCAGGCCGGTGGCGCGGTCGACCTCCCAGATCGCGGCGCGGCCCTCCTCCGCGACGAGGCCGTTCTCCGTGATGTTGCTGTTCGACCCGACCCCCACATAGAGCTTCGAGCCATCGGGGCTCGCCGTCAGGCTCTTGGTCCAGTGGTGGTTGATCGGCCCGGCCGGCAGGCCGGTGAGCCTGACGCCCGGCGCCGCGATCTGCGTCTCGCCCGTCGTGTAGGGGAACCGCAGGATCGCGTCGGTGGCCGCCACATAGAGATCGTTCCCCACCAGCACCACGCCGAACGGTGAGTTCAGGTGGTCGATGAAGATCGTGCGCAGCTCCGGCACGCCGTCGCCGTTCGTGTCGCGCAGCAGGGTGATGCGGTTGCCGCCCTTGCCGGCCGAGCCGGCGATCGCCTTCACCTTGCCCTCGATGTAGTCCTTCGGCCGGTAGATCGGCGCCTTGGGGCCGTTGGATTCGACGACCAGCACGTCGCCGTTCGGCAGGGCGTAGACCATCCGCGGGTGCAGGAAGCCGGTGGCCAGCGCCCGCACCTGCAGCCCCGCCGGCACGACCGGCGTCTGGCCGGCGCTCCAGCCCACGGCCCGCGGCACCCGCATCGGCGGCACGATGTACTGGTGCGGCGCCGGCAGCGCCGGCTGCGGGCCGTACTGGCTGCGCGGGTCGGCCACCTTCTCGCTGCAGGCGGCCACGGTCAGCAGGGCGGCGAGCGCGCCGCTGGCGCGAAGGATGATCGGGCTCACGAGCGGGCCTCCCCGGCTTTCGGCGACTGGCGATCCGCGCGGAGGCTCCAGCCGCGCCAGCCAAGGACGACTAGGATCACGCTCGCCAGGGCCGACAGCACGAGGCCCGTCGGGACGACGGCGGTGTAGGCGTCGCGGCTGTGGATGAAGGCGTTCAGCAGCGAGAGCAGGGCGGCGAGGGTGAAGCCGGCGAAGCGGATCCACGCCATCGCCCCGATCCGCCGCAGCGCGATGTCCAGCACGAGCCCCAGGCCGGCCAGGGCTGCGAGGATCAGCCCGCCGGTGAGCAGCCAGATGGAGAAGTTGTTCCACTGGAAGAGCAGCGTCCGCCAGTAGAAGACGTCGGTCACGAAGGCCGCGATCAGAAGCGCGGCGCCCAGGGCGACCAGGGGCGGGTGGAACAAGAGCGGTCGATCGGCGGCGTCGTCGCGCATGAGGTGGCCTCAGACCCAGGTGAGCGCCGGCCACATCCGCCGGCCAATGGTCCCGCCGGCGAAATCATTTCGCCCCCCCGCGCGTTCCCGCAACCGTCGCCGGAGGCCGCGCCGGGCCTCGCAGCAGACTATCATCCGAGTCTTGACCCAAGGTTTGGCCGAGCGTCGTTATGTGACTTCGAGGTAAGAGTACGATGTCCGTTATCGACCTGAATCGTCCGGTCCTGGCGCGGAAGCCCACTCGGATCGTCCGCGATTGGATCTCCGACAGCCGCCACTGGGAGCGCTACCTCCCGCGCAGGGGCGACGTGATCATCGCCACCGCGCCCAAGGTCGGCACCACCTGGACCCAGCAGATCGTGCGCCTGCTCCTCCTGCAGGATCCGGCGCCGACACCGCTCGGTCCGCTCTCCCCCTGGCTCGACGCCCGCTTCCAGATCCCGCTCGACGTCGCCCTCCGGCTGATCGAGGCGCAGCGGCACAGGCGGTTCCTGAAGAGCCACCTGCCGTTCGACGCCCTGCCCCTCTACGACGAGGTGCAGTACATTCACGTCGTCCGCGACGGCCGCGACGCGGCCATGTCGTTCTGCAATCACTGCGCGTCCTTCACGCCGGTGATCCTCGCCCTCCTGGACGGGATCGGGCTCGGCGACGACACGATCGGCCACACCTATCCGCGCATGCCCGCCGACCCGCGCGCCTTCTTCCTCCACTGGCTGGACGGCGGCGAGAGCCTCGGCGCGGCCCTGTCGATCTCGGCGTTCATGGACATCGAGCGCTCCTACTGGGCCGAGCGGAAGCGCGAGAACCTGCTTCTGGTCCACTACGCCGACCTGAAGGCCGACCTGCCCGGCGAGATGCGCCGCATCGCCGGCTTCCTCGGGGTCGAGCCGCCGCCCGAAGCCTGGCCGTCGCTCGTACGGGCCGCCACGTTCGACCAGATGAAGGCCGACGGCGAAACCCTGATGGCCGGCATCGAGAGCTCCTTCGTGGAGGGCCACAAGAGCTTCCTTTACAAGGGCTCCAACGGCCGCTGGCGCGACGTGCTCACCGAGGACGACATCCAGCGCTACGAAGCGCGCCTCGCGGCCGAGCTCCCGCCCGGCCTCGCCGCCTGGATCGAGCACGGCCGCCGGGTCGTCGGCGATCCGCGCACCATCGCGGACTGACCGCCGACACCGCTTGGCAAGCCCGGGCCGCTCGCCGATGGTGGCGGCTACAGCCAGGCTGGGGGCCGCCCATGATCCGTCTCGTATCCGCCGCGCTCGTCGCGAGCCTGTTCGCCGCTGCGCCGGCCATGGCCCAGCCCGCCTCGCCGCGGCGGCAGGTCGAGGTCGACGCCTACACCCGCTACGAGCTGCTGGCCCCCGGCTCCGGCAAGTTCCGCATCGTCTACGAGGTCACCGACGCGACGCCCGGCGCCACGGCCTACTTCAACCCGATCCGCAAGGGCAGCATCGCCAGCGACGAGCGGGTCAGCGACCGCGCCACCGGCCGGCCGCTGACGTTCGAGGTGGTCTCCGGCGAGGCGGCGCGCCGCACCGGCCTGCCCGAGGCCAGCCTCGACACCGACTACATCCGCGTCCAGCTCGCCCGGCCGATCCCCGCGCCCGAGGGCCAGGCCCGCGTGCTCATCGAGAAGACCTACGAGGACGCCAAGAGCTACTTCCGCCAGGGCGAGGAGCTCGTCTTCGACCGGCCGCTCGGCATCAAGCGCAACGCCGTCGTCCTGCCGCCCGGCTACGAGCTGGTCAGCTGCAACGTGCCCTCGCAGGTCCGCCAGGAGGCCGACGGGCGCATCGCCGTCAGCTTCCTCAACGACGGCCCGGGCCAGGCCCCGCTGGTCCTGCGCGCCCGCCCGGCCCGCCTCTCGCCGCCCGCCGATCCGCCGCCGGAGGACCGCGCCCACCAGTCCCGCGACATCGTCTATTTCCTGAAGGCCCCCGAGACCCACGCCTTCGAGCTCTACCACGACTACACCGAGACGAAGGCCGGCGTCGGCCGCTACGTCAACGTGGTCCGCACCGGCAGCCACGCCACCAGCCCCTCGGGCGTCGTCCTCGACACCGGCGAGCCGCTCGCCGTCGAGGTGCTGCGCGGCCAGGCCATCGCCCGCGCCGGCGTCCACGACGAGGGCCTCGCGACGATCACGCCGGACAGCGAGGTCGTGCTGTTCGGCTTCCGCCCGCTGCGCGCCGGCGAGAGCGCCCGCC
>Ga0310811_10008371_pt1 | contig 13289 bp, 9 predicted proteins | sample YCmetagenome_FD_207642 | JGI IMG/M metagenome (GOLD analysis project Ga0310811, IMG submission 207642) | Soil microbial communities from experimental microcosm in Duke University, North Carolina, United States - YC | ecosystem: Engineered > Artificial ecosystem > Soil microcosm > Unclassified ...
GCCGGCGCTGGCCACGCCCGTCCGGGTCGCCGGCAGCAACTACGGCCAGCTGCACTTCACCCGCCAGTCGCTGGACAACGGCACCGCGACGATGGTGATCGTCACCGACATCGTCTACGGCGGCCTCGCCGACGCCCTGCTCTCCGTCGCCGACGCCGTGCCCGGCCAGATCGAGGACACCGAGCTGCAGAAGGCGGCCCGCGCGCTGGCCGCGATGGCCGCTATGGAGCACTACTCGGCCGTCGAGCGCGACCTGCTGCGCACCGTCTTCGGCCGGGGCAACCTGCAGCCGGGCGACCTCGGCAGCCTCTCGCAGGTCCAGGGCGCCCGTGCACAGCGTGAGGCGGAGTTCCGCCGGGTGGCGACGCCGCAGCAGCTGTCGCGGTACCAGGACGAGCTGCGCGGCACCGACATCGACACCGCCGACAGCCTGAGCGCCTCCGCCCGCAACGCCGAGCGCGACTCCTCCAGCCTGCGCGTCGACCCCGACGCCTGGTTCGTGGCGCAGAGCGGCGTGATCCGCCGGGTCAATATCGTCACCGTCGAGATCGCCGACGCCCTCGCCGCCCGCTCGGACCAGATCGCCGTCAACGCGGCCCGGCTCGCCTGGACCACGGGCCTCGGCACCGCCCTGCTGGGCTTCGCCGCCCTCGCGATCGCCATCGTCCTCGCGGTGCGCACGGCCCGCCGGCTCAACCTGCTGCGCGGCGCCGCCCTGCAGGTGGCCCGCCGCGACCTGCCCGACGCGATCGGCTCCGTCACCGCCGGCACGGCCGCGCCCGCGCCGTCGGTCATGGACAGCGGTCAGACCGCAGCCGAGGTCACACGCGACATCGCCGCGGTCAATGACGAGGTCGGCCAGGTGGCCGAGGCGTTCGGCACGGTGCACCGCACCGCGCTGCGCCTGGCCGGTGAGCAGGCCGAGCTGCGCGTCGACGTCTCGCGCATGGCCGAGGTGCTGGCCCGGCGCATCCGCACGCTCATCACCCGCCAGCTGCGGCTGCTCGACGAGTTCGAGCGCGACGAGACCGACCCGGACGCGCTGGCCCGCCTGTTCGCCCTGGACCACCTCGCCGCCCGCCTGCGCCGCAACGGGGAGAACCTGCTGGTCCTCTCCGGCGGCGAGCCCGGCCGCCCGCAGACCACGGCCGTCGGGCTCGGCGCCGTCATCACCGCGGCCGCGTCGGAGATCGAGGAGTACGCCCGCGTCGAGTTCCAGCCCGCCGACCTGGCCATCGCCGGCCCGGTCGTCGGTGACCTCGTCCACCTGCTCGCCGAGCTGCTGGAGAACGCCACGGCCTTCTCGCCGCCGACCGAGCCGGTGCAGGTCGACGCCCGGCCGACCCCGGAGGGCGCCATGATCCGGGTGCACGACCGGGGCATCGGCATCGTCCCGGCCCGCCTCGCCGAGATCAACTCGCGGCTGGCCGTGCCGAGCACGCTGAGCAGTGCCGCGGCCGGCACGATGGGCCTGCACGTGGTCTCCCACCTCGCCGCGCGCCACGGCGTCCGGGTGCAGCTGCAGACCACGGGCGGCGGCACCATCGCGTATGTCCTGCTGCCGCACCGGCTGCTCGAGCACATCAGCGCCCTGCCCGCGGGCCGCGGCACCGACGCCGGGGCGGTCCCGGCCGTGCAGGCGCCGGCCGCGCGACCGGTGCAGGTCCCGTCCACCGTCGGCGCGCCGATCGGCCGCAACCAGCCGCTCGCCGCCGCCGCACCACCGCCACACGTACCGCAGCAACGCCGTCCCGAGCCGGAGCACCAGCCGGTAGCCGCGTCCGTCGCGGCCACACCCGCCGGCGCCGCGCCCTGGTTCCGTCCATACCTCAGCAGCACCGGCGTCAGCCCCACAGGCGCCGCCGGCAGCATCGCGAGCGGCGGCTGGACCCCGCAGCCCGCACCTCAGGTGGCCTACCCGGGCGGCAACACCCCGCCGCGCGGCGTAGCCCGGGTAGCACCCGCCCCCGCACCTGCCCCGCTGCCGGCCGAACGGCCCGCGCCACCGTCATACGGCGCACAAACCACCTGGGGCTCCCCCGGCACGTGGCCGCCGCGGCCCGGGGGCCCGTCCAGTGCCGGAGGTGGCTCGATGTCGGAGCAAGAAAATCTTCCTCGCCGTCGTCCCGGTGCCCAGCTCGCACCGGAAACCACCGAACCTCGCACCGAAGTACCTCGGGGCGCGGCGGTCGACCCGGAGCAGATCCGGTCGCGGCTGTCCGCGTTCGCCGAGGGTGTCTCGGCCGCTGCACGACGTTCCAACAGCACAGCCCCAGGACAAAAGGATTCATGATGTCTCAGCAGACGCACGGCGCCGGACAGCTCGACTGGCTGATGGCGAGCTTTGCTCGGCAGGTGCCAGACGTGGCGCACGCCATCACCGTCTCCGGCGACGGGCTGCGCCTGGCCTGCTCCGCCGACCTGCCGATCGACCAGGCCGACCACCTCGCAGCCGTGATCAGCGGCCTGGCGAGCCTGGTGTTCGGCGCCGCCCGCGTCATGCAGGCCGGCCACGTGCGACAGACCATCGTCGACATGGACGGCGGCGTCATGATCGTCATGTCCGTGGGCGACCGGGCGCTGCTCGGCGTCCTCGCCGCGCCCGGCTGCGACCTGGGCCAGGTCGGCTACGAGACGGCCATGCTGGTCCACCGCGTCGCCGACGCGCTGGACCCGCTTCCGCGCGACGCCCTGTCCAGGTGAGTTCTGTTCCGGTGATTTTCGTTCCGGTGAGTTCTGTTCCGGTGAGTTTGTTCAGGTGAGAAGGCCCGGTTGACACCCCAACGCACGAAGATCCGGAATCTGGCACTGGTGCTGGCGGCGGCGCTCCTGCTCGCCGCCTGCTCCAGCCTGCCGCAGCGCCCGGGCGCCGGGCTCTGGCACGGCGGCCGGCTCTTTGTCGCCACCGGCAACACCAGCGGCGTGTACTACGCGATCGGCGGCGGCTACGCCGACCTGATCACCAAGCACGTCACCGGCTACGAGGCCCGCGCCGAGGCGACCGGCGCGTCCGGCGAGAACATCCAGCGGGTCGCCACCGGCGACATGGACATCGCGCTGACGCTGGCCGACACGGCCGCCGACGCCTACACCGGCAAGGGCACCTTTGACGGCAAGCCGCAGAAGGTGGTGGCGCTGGCGCGGGTGTACAAGAGCTATGTCCACCTCGTCGTGCGCGCATCGGCACACATCACCAAGTTCTCCGACCTGCGCGGCAAGCGGGTCTCCACCGGCTCGGCCGGATCCGGCGTCGACGTCGTCGCCGGGCGGATCCTCTTCGCCGGCGGGCTCAACCCCGACACCGACATCGTGCGCCAGCGCCTGTCGCTGCCGGAGACCACGAAGGGCATGCAGGCCGGCACCACGGACGCCTTCTTCTTCACCGGCGGCCTGCCCACCCCCGGCATCGCCGACCTGCTGGGGACCGGGTCGCCGGGCGCGTACCAGTTCCTGCCACTCTCGTCGCTGCTGCAGCCGTTGACGTACCGCTACGGCCCCGTCTACAGCGGCGCCAAGATCCCCAAGACGGCGTACAACACCCCCGCCGACATCGACACGATCGTCATCGGCAACTTCATCGTCGTGTCGCCCGACATGCCCGACGATCTGGCCTACGAGCTGACGAAGGTGCTGTTCGACTACCAGAAGGACCTCGCCAAGGTCCATCCGGAGGGTGGCAACTTCGACAAGGGCACGGCGCCGCAGACCGATCCCATACCGCTGCACCCCGGCGCGGCGCGCTTCTACAGCAGCGGCTAGTGCCGGCCGGCCGCGGCGTTATGGATCTCTCATTCCCCTGCTGCGACGAGGGTGAATCCGGGATGGTGATGTCAGGATGGGCGACGTGACCGCGACACAGCAGAACCTCGTTCATCTGGACGACATCCGGGACGCCGCGGCCCGCGTCTCCGGTCTCGTGGTGCGCACGCCGCTGCTGCCGAGCCCGTGGGCGGAGGAGCTGTGGCTCAAGCCCGAGAGCCTCCAGCCGATCGGGGCGTTCAAGCTGCGCGGCGCGACCAACGCGCTGCACCGCCTGGACCTGGAGCGCCGCCGCGCGGGTGTGGTGACCCACTCGTCGGGCAACCACGGCCAGGCCCTGGCCTACGCGGGCCGGGCGCTGGGCGTGCCGGTCACCGTCGTCATGCCCGACGTGTCCACGCCGCTGAAGATCGACGCGACCCGTGGCTACGGCGCCGAGGTCATCCTCGTGCCCCAGTCGCAGCGCGAGGTCGTCGCGAACCGGCTCGTGGCAGAGCGGAGCCTGACGCTCATCCCGCCGTACGACCACCCGGACATCATCGCCGGCCAGGGCACGGTCGGCCTGGAGATCTTCGAGGACCTCTCCAGCGTCGACGTGGTCGTGGTGCCGGTCGGTGGCGGCGGGCTGTCCTCCGGCGTCGCCACGGCGATCAAGTCGCTCGCGCCGCACGTCGCGGTGATCGGCGTCGAGCCGGCGGTCGCCGCCGACGCCGCCGAGAGCCTCGCCGCCGGCGTGGTGCGGGTCTGGCCCGAGGAGCGGATGCTCAGCACCGTCGCCGACGGGCTGCGCACCTCGCTGTCGGAGCTCACGCTGGCCCACCTGTCCAGCTACCTCGACGCGATCGTGACGGTGAGCGAGGAGGAGATCCTCGACACCGTCCGCACGCTGGCCCGCCGGGCTCGCCTGATCGTCGAGCCCAGCGGCGCCGTGGCCACCGCCGCAGTGCTGCACCGCCGCGACGAGCTGCCCGCCGGGCGCACGGTCGCGGTGATCAGCGGCGGCAACATCGCGCCGGAGTTGGCCGCCCGCCTGTTTGCCTGAACCCGTTGTCCACAGGGGCTGTGGACAACGGGCCGCGAGGCTGTGGATAACTCGGGCAGTAATGGCGCCTGCTCACACAGGCATTACCCACAGCCTGTGGATAAGTCAGGCTGCCTTGGGGCTGACCTTGTCGAGCACCCAGGCCGTGATGAAGGCCTCCTCGCGCCACGCGTCGTAGCGCCCGCTCGGCCCGCCGTGCCCGGCGCCCATCTCGGTCTTGAGCAGCACGTCCGTCGAGGGCGACAGGGCCCGCAGCCGGGCCACCCACTTGGCCGGCTCGTGGAAGAGCACCCGCGTGTCGTTGAGGCTGGTCACCGCGAGGATCGCCGGGTAGGGCACGGCGGCGAGGTTCTCGTAGGGGGTGTACGACTTCATGTACGCGTACACCTCGGGGTCCTCGATCGGGTTGCCCCACTCCTCCCACTCGGTGACGGTCAGCGGCAGCGACGGGTCGAGGATCGTGTTGAGCGCGTCCACGAACGGCACCTGCGCGACGATCCCGCCGAACGCGGCCGGCGCCAGGTTGGCCACCGCGCCCATCAGCAGGCCGCCGGCCGAGCCGCCCCGGGCCACCAGGCGCTCCGGCGCGCTCCAGCCGGCCTTGACCAGGTGGTCGGCGCAGGCGATGAAGTCGGTGAAGGTGTTCCTCTTCGACAGCACCTTGCCCTCGTCGTACCAGCGCCGGCCCATCTCGCCGCCGCCGCGGATGTGCGCGATCGCGAAGACCACGCCGCGGTCCAGCAGCGACAGCCGCGCGATGGAGAACCAGGGGTCCATCGACGCCTCGTACGAGCCGTAGCCGTACAGGACCGCCGGCGCCGAGCCGTCCCGGGGCGTGCCGGCCTTGGCCACGATCGAGATCGGCACCCGGGTGCCGTCGTCGGCGATGGCCCACTCGCGGTGCTGCTCGTAGCGGGACGCGTCGAAGTCGCCGAGCACCGGCTTCTGCTTGCGCAGGGTCAGCTCGCCGCTGTCCAGGTTGCAGTCGTACACCGAGTCGGGCGTCACCATCGACACGTAGTGCAGCCGGAACGAGGTGGTGTCGTACTCCAGGTTGGCCTCCGGCCCGACCGAGTACAGCGGCTCGGGGAAGGTGATGTCGTAGGGCGCCGCACCGTGCAACGGCATCACCCGGATGCCGGTGAGCCCGTCGCGGCGCAGCGAGACGACCAGGTGCCCGGAGAACGCGTCGACCTGCAGCAGCCGGGTGCCCGGCTCGTGCTCGATGAGCGTGATCCACTCGCCGGGGGCGTCCACCGACGTGTACGCCAGGGAGAAGTCCTCGGCACCGTCGTTGTGCAGGATCAGGAACCGGTGGCCGTGGTGCTCGACCGAGTACTCCAGGCCCTGCCGGCGCGGCGCGATCGGCACCGGCGCGGTGGCCGGCGCGTCGGCCGGGATGACCAGCACCTCGCTCGTGAGCTTGCTGCTGATGTCGATGAGCAGGAAGCGCTCGGAGCGGGTGAGCTCGACGCCGACCCAGAAGCGCTCGTCGGCCTCCTCGTGCACGATCACGTCGTCGGCGGCCGGCGTGCCGATCGCGTGGCGCCACACGCGGTAGGGGCGCCAGGCCTCGTCGATGGTGACGTAGAACAGCGTCGAGCCGTCGGCCGACCACGCCGAGCCGTAGAAGACGTCCTCGATGACGTCGGGCAGGTCCTCGCCCGTGCGCAGGTCCTTGATCCGCAGCGTGAAGCGCTCGTCGCCGGAGAAGTCCGTGCTGTACGCCAGCAGGTGCCCGTCGACGCTGAGGTCGAACGTGCCGAGGGCGAAGAACTCCGAGTCGCCCGCCAGCGCGTTGCCGTCGAGCAGGATCTCCTCGCCGGGCAGCTGGGTGCCGTCGCCGATCTCCGGGGGCGCCGCCTGGCCGGCGGCCGCCGCGACCCGGCAGTGGATGCCGTACTGCTTGCCGGCCTCGGTGCGGGTGTAGTACCAGTAGCCGCCCTTGCGGGTCGGCACCGAGAGGTCGGTCTCCTTGGTGCGGGCCTTGATCTCACCGAACAGTGTCTCGCGCAGCCCCTCGAGGTGGGCGGTGGCCGCGGTGGTGAACGCGTTCTCGGCCTCCAGGTAGGCAATCGTGTCCGGATCGTCCCTGTTCTGGAGCCAGAAATACTCGTCGGCCACGGTGTCGCCGTGGTGGACCCGCTCGTGCGGGACCCGCTTCGCGGTGGGCGGCTGTTCGGTTGTCACACGACAAAACGTTACCTGCTTCAAGACGCAACCACGCACGTCGTTCGGTGGTCTGTCCATCAGGAGAGAGCGACGCCGGTTACCGTCATGGTCTCGAAGTTCGGGCGAGACCACGGAGGGATGCCGGTGCGGCGTCGTGGGGTGTTGCACATCGGGGTGACCGGGCTGGCAGCAATGCTGGTCCAGGCGTGCTCCGAGGGGTCGACGACGACACCAGGGGCGGGGAGTGACCCGTCGGGGCGCGGTTCCGCGTCGTCGACGGGCGAGCCGGCCGGTTCGACGTTCGATCCCTCGGGGTACGTCCCGGCCCCCGTGCCGATCGCGGAGCTCAAGAAGCTCTACAACTACGACAAGAGCTCCACGCTGAACGCGCAGCTCACCGACAAGCGCAGCGGCGACGGGGTCATCCTCGAGGACATCACGTACTCGGACACTCGCGGCAACGACGAGATCCCGGCGTATGTGGTCAGCGCCGACATTCCGGGCGACACGCTGCGCATGCCCGCGATCGTCCTCGCCACCGGCCCCGACGGCAACCGCGACAAGCTGCTCGACGAGGCCACCGCGATCGCCCGGATGAAGGCGCTCGTCATGATCGCCTCCGTGCCGGTCAAGCCAACCGGCGACCCATCGGCCGACGCCAAGATGATGGCCGCGGCGGTGCTCGCCCAGCGGCGCGCCTTCGACCTGCTCATCCGGCGCACCGACTGCGACGGCTCGCGGGTCGGCTTCGTCGGGCACCACTCGGGCGCGGCCCTCGGCGCCGTGCTGCTCGGGCTCGAGACCCGCATCACCGGCGCGGTGCTGGCCAGCGGCACGAGCCGGTTCTCCCGCTGGATGGTCAAGCAGAAGGTGCCGCAGGACTGGCACGCGTACCTCGACTCGCTGAGCCGCTTCGACGCCGCGCCCTACGTCGCCGTCGGCGGCAAGCGCTCCGTCCTGCTGCAGTTCGGCAAGACCGACGCGGTCGTGCCCGAGGCCGAGCGCGCCGAGCTGGCCGCCGCCGTCGCCGGGTCGAAGCAGCGCAAGGACTACGACACGGGCCACGACCTGGCCGCCTTTCCCGCCGCGGCCGCCGACCGGTCCGCCTTCCTCAAGCAGGTCTTGCGGCTCTCGTAAGGAGCGAATAGGCTCTCGAACGTATGTTCGAAGTCCGATCGTAATCGAGCGCGTCTTTGGGAAAGCCGGGATCGTGTCGTCCTGCCCCCGGCTACCGCGATTCCCTTCGACCGATCTTCCCCACGGCAACGGTGTCCGCCGGTCCAACGTGCCGGCTGGTGATCAGGGAAGCGGGAGTTGCGGTGACGGTGATCGAGGCATTAGCCGAGACGTGCGGGCCGGAGAACGTGTGGGAGGCGGGCCCGGCCGACACGGTCGACGGGGTTCCGGTCGGTTGGGTGGCCGCGCCGGGCGGCGCGGCCGAGGTGGCCGAGGTGCTGCGGTTCGCCGCCGCCGAGGGCCTGTCCGTCGTCCCCTCGGGCGCCGGGACGAAGCTCGACTGGGGACCGCCGCCGACACACGCGGACCTGCTGCTCGACCTCGGCCGGATCGCCGGGGTGCTCGACTTCTCGCCCGCCGCGATGACCGCGACCGTGGCGGCCGGCACCTCGATGCGGGCCCTGCGGGCGCACCTGCTCAAGGAGAACTGCCGCCTGCCGCTGGACGTCGGCTCGCCGGCCGCGACGCTCGGCGGCGTGCTGGCCACCAACGAGGCCGGCCCGCTGCGCCACCGCTTCGGCGCGCCCCGCGACCTGGTCACCGGCGTGCAGGTCGCGCTGGACGAGGGCAGCCTGGAGCGCACCGTCGACGGCTTCGACCTGGCCCGGCACGCCTGCGGCTCCTACGGCACGCTCGGCGTGATCACCGAGGCGACCGTGCGGCTCGAGCCCCTGCCGGCGGCCCGGGCCTGGGTGATCCGGCCGGTGACCACCCCGCGCGAGGTGCAGCAGCTCACCGAGGCCCTCGTCGCCTCGCCGCTGGACCCGGTGGCGATCGAGGCCGACCTGCCCGGCGTGGCCGGCGGGCGCCCGGCCGAACTCGCCGCGCTCTTCGAGGGCGAGCGGGCTCTCGCGCTGCAGCGCGCCGAGACCGCCGCGAAGCTGCTCGGCGGCGGCGCCACGGTCGAGCAGCTGCCGCCCGCGTGGTGGGGGCGATACCCGTTCGACGCCGACGACGTGGCGCTGAAGGTCTGGGGCCGGCCCAGCGAACTGTTCGCGGTCGTCTACGCGCTGCGCGACGCCGCCGGCATCCCCGTGCCGGTGCGCGGCTCGGTCGGGCTCGGCGTGGCGCACGTGGCCCTGCCCGACACCGTCTCGCCCGAGCGGCTCGACGGCATGCTCACCGCCGCGCGCACGGTCCTGCTCGCCCGCGGCGGCGGTGGCTGCACCCTGCTGCGCGCACCGCTGGACCTGCGGGAACTGGTCGACACGCACGGCCCGGAGCCGATGTCGTCGGACGCGGCACGGCTCAAGCTCGCCCTCGACCCCGAGGACCGCCTGTCGCCGGGCCGCGTGCCCGACCCCTCCTAGTCGGGCTCGATGATCGCGCCGGCCAGGTGGGGCTTGCCCGTCCTTCGATCGTGTACCGCGAAACGCCAGATGTTCTGTGGTTGCGCCTCGAAACCGACGGTGGCCGGCAGGAGGATCGGCAGCTTGAAGGCGACGTCGACGCCGTAGGCGTCGGGGAGGCGGCCCTCGAGCGCGGCGAGGCAGCGGGCCATGGTCCACATGCCGTGCGCGATCGGCTTCGGGAAGCCGAACGCCCTCGCCAGGATGCGGCTGGTGTGGATGGGGTTGCGGTCGCCCGAGACGGCCGCGTAGTCCGTGCCGGTGCGCCTCGGAACGCTCCAGACCGCCGTCGCCGGCGGCGGCTCGCCTCTATCCGACTTGTCGGACTTCGCGGATTTTCCGGTCTTGCGCAGGTACGTCGAGCGGTCCTTCCACACCACCTCGCCGCCGGACTCTGCGGTCGCGACCACGTCGAGCTGGGTGCCGCGCTCGTGCGGGCGCAGCCCCTCGGCCCGCACCGAGAGCGCGAACGTCTCGCCCGAGTGCAGCGGCCGGCGCACGTCGATCCGGTTGGCCACGTGCACCAGCCCGAGCAGCGGAAACGGGAAGTCCTCGGCCGTCATCAGGGCCATGGCCAGCGGGAACGCGAGCACGTGCGGGTAGGTCGCGGGCAGCTCGTCGGACAGCCGGAAGCCGCACACCCGGTCGTACTCGGCCAGGTGCGCCAGGTCGACCCGCACGCCCTCCAGCCGCAGCTCGCGGTCCGGCAGCGTCGAGCCGGTGGAGCGGCGCAGCGCGGCCGCGCGGTAGAGCGGCCCGAGCCGCGGCGGCCGCTCGAGCACGGTGGTCGCCATTACGCCCCCAGCAGGCTCTGCCCGCAGACCCGGATGACGTTGCCGTTGACGCCGCCCGAGGCGGGGTGGGCCAGCCAGGCGATCGTCTCGGCCACGTCTACCGGCAGCCCGCCCTGCGACATGCTGTTGAGCCGCCGGCCTCCCTCGCGCACGAACATCGGCATCGCCGCGGTCATCGTCGTCTCGATGAACCCGGGCGCCACCGCGTTGATCGTGAGCCCGTGCTCGGCGACCGCGCCGGAGGTGGCCTGCACCAGGCCGATCACGCCCGCCTTGGAGGTGGCGTAGTTGGTCTGGCCGCGGTTGCCGGCGATGCCGGAGACCGAGGAGACCGACACGATCCGGCCGTTGCCGCCGAGCAGGTTCTCGGCGAGCAGCACGTCGTTGATCCGCTCCTGGCTGCACAGGTTCACGTCGAGCACCGAGCTCCACTGGCCCTCGTCCATGCGGCCGAGGGTCTTGTCCCGGGTGATGCCGGCGTTGTGCACGAACACGTCGGCGTGCACGTGCCGGGTCGCGATGAAGTCGGCGAGCCGGCGCGGCGCGTCCTCGGCGGTCAGGTCGAGCTGCAGCGCGGTGCCCTTGACCTCGTTGGCGACCTCGGCGAGCTCCTCGCCGGCGGCGGGGATGTCGAGGCAGACCACGTGCGCGCCCTCGCGGGCGAGCACGCGGGCGATCGCCGCACCGATGCCGCGGGCGGCGCCCGTGACGATCGCGGTCTTGCCGACCAGCGGCTGGTCCCAGTCGTCCGGGACGTCGACGGCGGCCGGGCCGATGCGCACGACCTGGCCCGACACGTACGCCGAGCGCCCCGACAGCAGGAACCGCAGCGTCGACTCGGTGGCCTCCTCGGCGCCCGGCGCGACGTAGACGAGCTGGGCGGTCGAGCCGCGGCCGACCTCCTTGCCCATGGAGCGCACGAACCCCTCGAGCGCGCGCTGCGCGGTCGCCTCGCGGGCGCTCGTGCACATCTCCGGCGGGCTGCCCAGCACCACGAGCCGGCCGGAGGGGAGCAGCGAGCGAACTATCGGGTGAAAGTACTCGTAGAGCGCGCCCAGCCCTTCGCTGCCGGTGATGCCGCTCGCGTCGAAGATCAGCGCCGCGCAGCGGTCCTCGGCGCCGGTGGACAGGCTGATCGGGAGCTTGTCGAGGATCTGGCGCGTCGGTTCGGCCAGCCGTCCCTGCCCACCCAGGGCGACCGGCCCGAACTCGGCGCCCTTCTCGTACCGTCGAAGCTTCGGCGGATCCGGCAGGCCAAGGCGTCTGACGAGGAATCTTCCCGCGCCCGAATGGGCGAAGGTGGCGTAGCGGTCGGTCATTGCGGTGCCTCCCCAGTCACTACAAACGCGCTAACCTACTCGCGAGTAGGGTAACGCCAGCACGCCCAGTCGCGTCGAGAAGGAGACTCCGATGGCCCCCTCGAAAGCCCGCTCGGAAACCCCCGTCCGGGTCGCAGTCGTCGGCGGAAACCGCATCCCCTTTGCGCGCTCGGGCAGCGCCTACGCCACTGCATCAAACCAGGACATGCTGACCGCCGCCATAGACGGACTCGTGGCGCGCTACGGCCTGGCGGGGGAGCGGCTCGGTGAGGTCGCCGCCGGTGCGGTGCTCAAACACAGCCGCGACTTCAACCTGACGCGTGAGTCCGTGCTCGGATCCCGCCTCGACCCGCGCACCCCCGCCTACGACGTGCAGCAGGCCTGCGGAACCGGCCTGGAGGCGGTGATTCTCGTTGCCAACAAGATCGCCCTCGGCCAGATCGAGGCGGGCATCGCGGGCGGCGTGGACACCACCTCCGATGCGCCCCTCGGGGTGAACGAGGACGCCCGGCGGATCATGATGGAGCTCAATCGGGCCCGCTCGCTCGGCGCTCGCCTCCGCGCGGTGAGCAAATTCCGGCCTACCCAGCTCAAGCCGGATATTCCCCGCAATTCGGAGCCGCGCACCGGCCTGTCCATGGGCGAGTCGGCCGCGATCACCGCCCTCGAGTTCGGCATCGGCCGCGAGGAGCAGGACGCGCTCGCCCTCGCCTCGCACCAGCGGCTGGCCGCCGCCTACGAGCGGGGCTTCTTCGACGATCTCGTCACGCCGTACCTCGGGCTGTCCCGCGACGAGAACCTCCGCCCGGACACATCGCTGCAGCGGCTCGCCAAGCTCCGGCCGGTCTACGGGCGCGGCCCCGAGGCGACGATGACCGCCGGCAACTCCACGCCCCTGACGGACGGCGCGGCCGTGGTGCTGCTCGCCTCCGAGGCGTGGGCCAAGGCGCGCAGCCTGCCGATTCTGGCGTACTTCGAGACGGGCGAGACGGCCGCGGTGGACTTCGTGCACGGCGCCGACGGGCTGCTCATGGCCCCGGCGTACGCCATGCCCCGCATGCTCGCCCGGCAGGGCCTCGCCCTGGGCGACTTCGACCTCTACGAGATCCACGAGGCGTTCGCCTCGCAGGTGCTCGCCACGCTCAAGGCCTGGCAGGACCCGGCGTTCTGCAAGGAGCGCCTCGGCCTGTCCGAGCCGCTCGGCGCCATCGACCGCGACCGGCTCAACGTCAACGGCTCGTCGCTGGCCGCCGGCCACCCGTTCGCCGCGACCGGCGGGCGGATCGTGGCGACGCTCGCGAAGCTGCTGGCCGAGCGCGGCTCCGGGCGCGGCCTGATCTCCATCTGCGCCGCGGGCGGCCAGGGGGTGACCGCCGTCTTGTCGCGCTGAGTGCGGCCCCGGCCAATATCTTGGGGACATGACCGTCCAGCCCACGATGCTGCGCCCGGCCTCGCCGCGCCCCGCCTGGCAGGTGGTCCTCGGCCTGCTGTTGCCCCTGCCCGCCCTGGTCGTGCTGGTCACCAGCTACGTCGAGCCGACGATGTGGACCATCCGCACGTCGTTCGAGCGCTTCTCCGGCATCCGCATGGTCACCGGCCAGGACTCCGCCGCCGGGTC
>Ga0310811_10008372_pt1 | contig 13288 bp, 12 predicted proteins | sample YCmetagenome_FD_207642 | JGI IMG/M metagenome (GOLD analysis project Ga0310811, IMG submission 207642) | Soil microbial communities from experimental microcosm in Duke University, North Carolina, United States - YC | ecosystem: Engineered > Artificial ecosystem > Soil microcosm > Unclassified ...
GCATTGGGCAAAAAGAAAGCTACCAAGCTGATTGCGAAAATGCACTTCAGCAGCAAGCTGTTCAGTTTGGTAATGGGCGCAAATGAAATTCGTGATTGTTGCCCGATGCGAACAGATAACGGTTCCCATTGTGATGATTTCTCATTTCGGAAAAGGGCATCACCAGTGATTTGCCCGCTATTCCATAACGAGCGTAGCTGATCAAATGTGTATGGACCATTTTCCCGGTCGGCAATTTTGTAATAAAATAATTCGACTTGGCTTGATGACGGCTTTGTGGCGGACGGGTTCGGAATTGTGTTAGCGATTGGTTTTGGGTCTTGCGATGCCGCAACTGGCACAAAAATTATCGTTTCCAAATTACAATGAGGACATTCTGCCGCGCGAGTTTCATCTTTGGCAAAACCGCTGGCGTCAAATTCAATGTGCCCACTGCAATGCTGGCATGGGCAGATGACGAAACGTGGTATTTTGTCGGGGGTAGTGTTCATGGCAACAGCAGTGCTTGGTAAAATTTATTTCCGGCAATGGGGTTTTGGTCAATCCACAGATACGGGCTTGATGTCAAAAGAATCGTTGCCCGCGTTGTCCAAGCGTTCAAGTCCGGTGACGATTGAACCTGATACGTTCGCCCGACCGTGCCGATGATTGTCACGCCCGCAAAAGTGCCGATGCCAAGATTTGCGCCCGTCACAACTTGCGGCTGTGGATTGAAACTGATTTGGCGGATGCGTTGGTTGCTGGTATCAGCAACGTAAATTGTTCCACTTGCGATGCAAACGCCACCTGCATTGTTAAAGCGTGCGAGATTGCCCGCTCCGTTGGTATAGCCGGTTTGCGTGAAACTGCCCGCCATTGTAACCACGTTTGATGAAGCATCCATTTTGCGGACTGAACTACCCGGAAAGCCACCAACAAAAATGACATTCCCAGAACCGTCAACGCTCATTTGAGAAATGGAACCGAACGCAGCGTTTGTGCCGACGCCATCCACATTTGAACTGTTTTGATATTTTCCCGCTAAAGTCGTGACGTTTTGGCTTTGGTCAATTCGGCGGATTAAATAATTTCCAGAATCCCAAACGTAAATGTTGTTGGCCGAGTCCGCAGCCAAAGATTTAGGGCTGTTGAATGAAGTAAAAATTCCATTACCGTCTGCATTACCACTGTTTCCAGAACCGGCAAAGACGCTCAAAACTCCATTTGTGCCGTATCGGTAAATTTGATTGCCGGCAGTGGAAAAATAAATGTTTCCGGCAGTATCGGCACATACGCCAATTGTGCCGTAACCTGAACCGGTAAAGCTGAAATTGGTAAAGGTGACAACCGCACCACTGGTAATCTTCCAAAGTCCTGCACTACTGCTGTGTGTCCCTGATGCCCACAAATTATCGTTACGATCTATTGTTAAACCGGCAATAACTGAAAGCAAAGCATTGGTTCCGGTGGCCGGAAGGCTAGAATTGCTACCGCCTCCCGCAAAAGTTGAGACCGTGCCATCTGGCGTAATTTTTCGGATTCTGGAATTGCTGGAATCCCAGACGAAAAGGTTGCTGTTTGAATCGGCGACAATTGCATTTGGATTGTTGAACATCGTCAACTGTCCAACGCCGTCCAAATAACCAGAAAAACCAGAACCGGCGAACGTCTGAACAACTTCGTTGTTCGTGTCGTAAGTTTGGGCGTCAACATTCCCGCCAAATGAAGCTAGGACTACCGCCAGCACCGCCATGATTTTTGTTTTCATAATTTCCTCCCGCGTTGCCTTTGCCGCTGCCAATGAAAAAGGCGTGCCATACTCACGCTCCTCCACAGGCACAGGAATGCCCTCAAAAGAACGCTTTCAGACACGCCCGATGGGGCGTGCCTTCAAACGCTGCCTTTTGAGTAGAAATTTCCTGTTTCGTGGAAGACAGCAGCCGAAGCTACGCAAATTGGATGTTTTGTGTTTTCTGGTCTGGTTTTTAACTGCCGGTGGCGATTCAAACACAAAATCCGGGCGGAGACAATACCACTTTGCCACACCTCCGCGCGCCCGCGTGCGCGAGTCATGTCGAGCGCGAGATTTGGCAAGATTTTAGCACGGGGCGAAAAACGGCAGAAATTTCATTTCATGTTGTCGCCGTAGATAAAACTGATTTTTGCCGCCATATCAGAAAGCAATGTTTGATGATATTCCGCGCGCGTGCGTGCGAGCCATGAAATGTAGCGGTCACATTGCCGCCACTGGACGTTGAATTTATCCCTGACGGCGCGGTGGATTTCCGTCTTGGTTGCACCAGCGTCCAGCATTCGCGCCACGAATCCGCGCCGCTGGTCAATTTCACCCTGACTGCCCTTGCAGTAATAGTGACGCTGGCCGGGGCGGATAAATCGTCGTTTTGGGATTTTCATATTTGGTCAAAATATATTTGGCTTGTGACGGACGTGACAGACGTGACACTCGCCCGCCGTTTGTCACGAGTGTCACAAGGTTGCCGGTCGTTTTTCATATTCGCGCCTTGGTGAATGTCCGCGTGATGTGGCCGCCGGTTTCGGGCTTGGAATCCTTGCCGGTCAATTCGCCGTCCGCCTCCATCCGGGCGAGCAATGCGCGGGCTTCGTCCGCGCTGCCCACGATCCGCGCCCGGTGAACATCCCGCGCTGTGACGCCCTTGGGATTGTCCGCCAGCAATGCCAAGACTTCATCCAACTTGGCGCGACGGGCCGCGTGGCGTCCACGGGCAAGGATGCGTAGCTGTTCGCCTGCAAACCAGTCCGCCAAGGCGATTGCGCTCGCCGCCGTATCCGTCGCCAGCATCCGACCACCGGCATCTTCACCATGCAGGCCAGCGTGAAGGCAGACAGCAATCCGCCATGCCTGTTCGTTCCACCGGGCCGCGTAGGTGGTCACGTCCCGCAATTCGCCGTTTCGCCGTTCCACAATCCGATTGTGATGCTCCTTCATCATCTGCCGGGCTTCTGGTGTGGGTTCAATCGTGATTGGCGCATCCACCATGCGGAAGGTTTGAATCAATTTGCCCACGAGCATGGCCCATGCGTTCGCCGTGTCCGCCGGGATGCCGTCCACGCCGTCCACGATTAGCCGGGGCATGGCGCGAGTGTGGCAGACCAACAGGCGGGGAATCATGCCGCCGTCCGTCAATTCCGTTTTGCCCAGCAGCGTCTCAATTTTATCCGGTTGCACCAGCCACAGGGCCGCCAGACAGGGCCGCTGAAGCAATACGGGTTCGCGCCCCAGCCGATCCACCCGGTAGTTGTCCCCGCTGAATGCTTTCAAATAAATGCCTTCATCCGTGCGGTCTAATTTTGAATACCGGCCCAAGAGGTTATTCACGATGTCGCCCGCGTCCGGGGACAGGCTGGCAATCTGTTCCTGATTATGGGCGAGCATCACGGCCAGTTTTTCCGAAGTCACGTTTTCGCAGCTCAACGCCGGGGCGAACAGTCCCGCCTCCACGTCCGCCAGTGCCTTTTTCTTTGCCTTTAATTCATCCCTGATTTCCTCGCGCCCCATGCCGGATTCACTTTTGAAGGCGTCTTTTTTCAGTTTGGCAATTTCGCTTTCCAGCATTTCCTTGTCCGCCTCAAGTCCGGGCAAATCTTCGTCTTTCCAGCGTTCAATCAAATCATGCTCGAAAGCGTAAAACGGTTTTGCCGCATGGCGATAGGTTTCACTTTTGCCGCTGCCGGATTCCGCGCTGGGCATGATGTATAGATTTGCCCGTGTCACCCGATTTGGGCCGCTCGTGACCTCAAGGCCCGCGCCGATGGACGCAGACAGGAAACCCAAGACGCAACACCCGGCCAAAGTTTCGGGCGTTCGTTCCGTGCGGGCGATGGCTTCCGCCATGTCCCGCGCTGCCGGTGGAAGATGCTGAAGCGGGAACGGTGATTTTTTTTCATCACCTTCATCAAGGCCAGGTTGTCCTGCACCATCCGCCGTAACCGCGCCGCCGGGCTGGTAAATTCGTTTTGGAATCATGGGATTACCCTCCAAAGAATCCGTTCGGCCTCAAAATCATCGGCGTGAACGGATGTGCAATCGTTCAAATCATTCACGGGCTTGGCGTCCGTCTGCCGAAGTCCCGCGAAGCTGAAGGCGTCCACGTCCGCGCCTACGGATGCCAGTTGCGCGGCCCAGCGTTCCACCGCGCACCGGCCCGCTTCATCATCATGGCCGAAGATGCGAACGCGCTTGCCAGTGAACATGGGCAGGGCGTCCGCGTGTATTTGATGTGATGCCCCCAGCATCGCCACGGGCGAGCAAGATATTTCACGGTCTTCACAAAAAATAAAATGAAATGCCGCCAGCAAATCCGGCCCGCCTTCGCATAGGGCGATGGCCGGGAAGTTTTTTGATTCCATGATGCCAATGGGCCACGATGCCCACGCACCCGGCAGCGTCCATGCCTTCGCGCCGATGTGTTCCCATGCCTGTCCGTCCATCCGGCGGGCTTGGGCGTTCACCCGTGCGGCATCGGTCACGATCCACGCGGGATAATTCTTCAGCGTGGCGAACCATAGCAGGCCGCGTTCACCGGCCCATTCCAATCCTTCACAGCCAATTTTCCGAAGGCTGGCAAGATGCTGAATTTCCGCCGCTGTTCCCGTGCGGAAGTCAGGGAAGACGGGCTTGGGTTTGACTTCCGACCGCCGGGGCCGGGCCGCTCGTAGCGCGTTCGTGATGCGTCCGCCAGCAAGTTCAATATATTTCCGGCAGGCGTCTTTTTGTGGCAGGCCGGATGCCCGCTGGAAAAAATCCACCGCGTCCCCGGCTTCACCCGTGGCAAAATCGTTCCACAAAGTCCCGTCCGCGTTCACGCTGAAGCTGGGCTTGGTATCGGCGCGAAATGGCGAATGGCAGGATGCCTTGGGTTCGCCATCAAATCCGAAGTGCCGCCACAGGCCCTGAATGTTAAGCCGCGTTTTTGCATCCGCCAAAGTTGACCGCCCGGAAGGGCAAGAGTATGATGTTCTCATGGTAGTTTTGCCGCGTTCGGATTGCAGTCCGGCGCGGCTTTTTAGTCCGCGCTGCGGCTAATTTCATTAGTTCACCGTCCCTTGCTGTTCACACTTGGCGATAAAATCCAAGACGCTGGAAAGCAGAAACAATCTTGTTCCTTTGATCGCACCCGGTTCGCGGATGGAACGGGTTACAATTCGCCCCTTGCCGCCCAACTCGTAAAGTTTGGCGCGTGAAAGCCCGCTGTAAAATTCCAAGCCGGATTTGGGCGGGCGAATCCAAACGGGCAGGCCGTTGGATTGGTCGTTGAGTAGTTCCCGCGCCTTCGCCGGCACGGGCCTTGTGGTTTGCTGGGCGGATGTTCCGCCGGTGGTTGTGTCAGTAGTATTAACTGTCATGCCACCACATTACGAAACGCCGGTATGTGGTTTTTTGACGAGTGGATTCAGCAGAACCGCGCTTGTAACGCTGGCGCAAAGCAGCAGAACCATGATTGAAACGCAACGCCGATTTAGCAGAACCGACTGAAAAGCCTGTCAAGCGGCCTTCGCCGATTTTTTCTTGTCCCGCGCCTTGGCGACTCTGGCATTTCCGGCGCGTCGTTTCGCTTCCACCTTTTCCACCGCCCACCATCTGTTAAAACGAAACGCATAATCTTCCCAAACGAATCGAGGCATGAAGGGCGCTGATTTCAAATTGGTAATTACTTCTTCGATTTCGTCAAGTTCCTCTTTCGATTCCGGGCCTTCGTTTGGAGTTTGGCAACCTGCCCGCATTGCTTTGTTTTCACGACTCAATGCCAACCAAAATCTGCGAAAACGATTCAATTGCTCGCCCTCGTCTTTTCCCTGAATTGCCACATGAAGAAATTCTTTGAACGTGGCAGATGACCAGTTTTTAGGAGGTTTAATTCTTTGCAACAATGCGTCTCTTCGGGAAATTGCCTCGGCCAGATTCCGCTCGTGGTCTAGCAGCCTTTTGGCTTCACGCCATAACGCAAGTGCGGCGCGAAGTGCGTTCGTGTCATTATTAGGATGGAAACGCGGCTGTGTTGCCAAAAATGAAAGCGTGTCTATGTCTGGCAACGTAACATCAGGAATATCGCTTGCGCCCGGAATTTCAGGTGTCGCCGCCGGGCGAGTGTCACGAGTGTCATCGGGGCGAATGGATTTTTTCATTTGAACCATGCGCGGAGATTTTTGACGGCATCACGCCTTTACCAGCGTCTTGGTGCAATAGCTATTAAGGCTTTCCCCGGCAGCAAGGGCTTTGGCGGCAAGACGGCGGTGCATGGCCGGTTCGAGGCGCAACACAAACTTGCCGCTGAATTTTTTCGCGGCCAGTGGTTCGGGCAGGGCATGACCATCCGCGTGAATCAGTTCCAGCATTTCCTCGACGGCCTGACACAATTCCGCATACACCCGCGCCTCGTCGCTGCCGTGAACACCGCCCGCCATGATTTCCGGGCAGCGGCCAATGAAGCATTGATCCTCGTCGCTCCACTCCACGAATTTCGCGTAGCGGGCGGCCTGTTCTTTGATTTGCTTGCGTGTCATACTCAATTCTCGTTGCTCGTTGCTCAATTCTATTTCACCGCGTCCAAAGCGCGGCGCACGTCGCGTTCCTGATAATGCTTGGCGTCATCACCCGCGCCGCCGCTGATTGTCACCCGCAACCCTTTTGGATGCGTGAAGTTCCGATGGCTGCCCTTGCCGCCCCGGTTCACAAACCCGACTTTTTCCAAGTCGGCAATCAGTTGTCGCACTTTGCGCGGCATTTCAGTATCAGAATAGTATCACAGAGGTTTGCCGATGTCAAACAAGTGAAAATCAGCCAAGGGACGGGATTTTTTTCACGGCGGCGCGGAGTGGTTCAAGTTCGTGGTGCGTGTAACCACGATTCACGGATTCCGTTTTGTGGCCTGTCAGCTTCATCCGCACTTCCTGCGAAACGCCCGCGTTTGCCATCGCGCTGTTAAACGAGTGCCGCAAGGCGTGGAACGTGCGTCGGGACAACTGGCGCACACCCGCCTTTTTCACCTTGCCCGCGTCCAAGCCCGCGTCCCGCATGATGCGTTTGAAAGTTTCGGAAAGCCCTTTCCGTCCGCCTGATTTGAGATTGGCCGTGTGCGGCATCAGGAAAACTTCCGGCTTGTCTGTCCCCGCCAGCTTGTTCAAATGCGCCAGCAAGTCCGTGTGAATCGGCATGGTCACTTTCTCGCCGGTTTTGGATTGCGTGTAGGTGAGCGTAGCCGCGCCCAAGTCCACGTCCGCCCATGCCATCCGGCAGCAATCGGAAAGCCGCGCGCCGGTGAAGTAGGCGAGCATAATCAGTGTCTTCCATTCCCCTTCCGCCGTGTCCACCAGCATCTTGACTTCCGCCGGGGTGAACGTGCCGCGTTCCATGCTTTTGCCTTTAGGCAGTTCCACCGCTTCCGCCGGATTCGTGGTGATGATGCCTTGCCGCCGCGCATGGTTCAAAGCCGCGCCGATGATCTTGATGTCCAAGACAAGGGTTTGCGGCGCGAGTCCCTTGTCCGTGCGATAATTCAAGAAACGCTCCACGTCGCCCGTTGTCAGGCTGGTGAGCGGCTTGGCAGTGCGATTGCCCAGCGAAGCCAGAAAGTCCGTCACGGCCACGCCGTAGCGCGTGGAAGTGCCTTTGGATTTACGCGCAACCTTGTTCGTTAGCCATTGATTCAAGAAATCATTCACGGACGGGGCGCGTAGCGTTTCTTCCCCGCCCGCCCGCGCCATGATGTCCGCCACGACTTTCCGCGCCTGTGCTTCCACCAGGTTGCCCGCCCGTCCAAGTTTCGCGGCCCGCTCAAATTCTAGGGCAACGGCCATCGCCTCGGTGCGGTCTTGGCATTTCGTTGAGCACAATTTCCAGCGGCCATCCGGGGCGAGAAACGAAGCGTGCCAGTAAGGTGAGCGGGGGCGTTTGTGTAAGCTTGCCATAACAGTGCTAAAATAGTGGTAAAGTCTGCCCATGTCAAGCGTGTTTGAATATGTCATGTTTGCAATGGTTTTAGCGTGTCCGCCTTGTGGAATGGTAGCCCGGGTTCGATTCCCGGTAGGGTCGCCAAACTTGCCTTTTCCACGCTAGACTCACCCAACTCTTGTCCACTAAATCGAGGCAAGGCCATTATTTCAACCATCTCAAAGCCCCTTCACTTCCCAACCTTTGCGATATTCGCGTCGGACGTATTGATTCGCCTCTGACAAATCAAACTTCATCTTCCGGCTGTGCCATTTCAGCGTCGTTTGCGGGAAACGCGCGGCGACGTCGCCTAACAAAATGGTTTCCGTGAGCGGGCCAGCGTAGGCGAAATCGGCGGTCGTTTTGTCATTGCCCCGGCAGGCTTCGACGAATTGTTCCCAATGTTTGAGACCTTTGACATGGGGCAGTTTGAAGTCCTTGAACTTCGCCTTGGGAAACAGCGTGGCCAGGCTGTAATGTGGGAGCAACATCGTTCCTTCCGTGCCGATGAAAATGGAACCAGCACCAGGAAATTCCTCGCCTTCCAACAGCGCAATGACTTCGGCGGGCGGCTGGGACGTGCCGTCATACCAGGTGACGGGCAAAGTTTTGGCGGCGGTGCGATGCGTGCCGGCGAAGGTGTAAATCACCTTGCCGTTGAGCGACCAGTTCCATTGGTTTGGCGGCGGGCCCTCGGAACGGACGGCAATGGGCGCGGTGAGGCCGATGGCTCCAAACACGGGGTCGAAGATATGGCAGCCCATGTCGCCCAAGGTGCCGGTGCCGAAGTCAAGCCGCTTGCGCCAGTTGGCGGGATGATAATATTCCCCGCCGATGAACGGGCGTTCGGCACACACGCCAAGCCAGAGATTCCAGTCAAAGCCTTCCGGCACCGGATCGCTCGTGTCCGGACGGGCGGACATGTCGCCCCAGGATTTATTGCACCAGGAATGGACTTCCTTGATCTTGCCGATGGTGCCGTCCTGCACGAGTTGAACCGCCATGCGGTAATACGCATCGGAATGAATCTGGATGCCCATCTGCGTGACGACTTTTTTCTGATGCGCGACCTCGGTCATCCGGCGCACTTCATAAATCTCGTGCGCGAGCGGTTTCTGGCCATAGACATTTTTTCCAAGTTGCATCGCACTCACGCCAACCGGTGCGTGCATGTGGTCGGGGATTGAGACGTTGACGGAGTCAATGTTCTTCGCCTCCTTGTCGAGCAGTTCGCGCCAGTCCTGATAATAGCGCGCGTTGGGAAACCGCTTCTTCGCTTCGCCCATGTGGTTCAAGTCCACATCGCACACGGCGACGATCTCGACGTTCGGGCAGTTGGCGATTTGTGTTAGATCAGACCACGCCATTCCCGCCGCGCCGAAGCTGGCGTGCCGCAATCGCATGCTCGGCGGCGCGGCAAAGAGGTTGCGCGTGATAAACGGCGCCGCGAGCGCGGCTGCGCCGACGGTTTTGAGGAATGAGCGGCGGGAGTAAGGATGATTGTGTCTCATGGCAGGAGAGAAGAGTTAATTGAGTTGCTTGATAGAAATATCGCGGAACATCACCGGGTCATTGTGGCCCGCGAAACCGAAGTGGCCGCTCGTGCGGTCCTTGCCGGGATGCGATTTGTTGTCCATGAACTCAGTGACTTTGCTCAAATCAGCGTCAAGAATCGGCGTGCCGTTCAACTCGACTTTGATCGTCGGGCCGATGACGGTGACTTCCTCGTAATTCCATTCGCCGATGGGATGTTGATAACCGCGTTGCGCGGCGACCATGCCGTAAGCCGAGCCGTGCGCTTGACGCGGATCAATCTGCTGGCCGGTGGCTTTTTCATAATTGTCATCCAGCACCTGACATTCGCACATGCCGACATACGCGGTATCGCCTTCGCCGGGATAGCGAATGGCCAACCCGTTGTTGCCGCCGGGCGGAACTTTGAATTCCAGCCGCGCGACAAAGTTGGTGAATTCCTGCGTCGTATAAATCGTGCCGCCCTTTTTCGGCAACCACTTGATGGCCGAGTTCGTTATCTGGCAGCAATCCAGCGGCCCGGCCCAGCCAGTGAAATCCTTGCCATTGAAAACCGATTTGAATCCTTTTGAGTCAGCCTTGCTCAAAAGCTTGTTCGCCTCGTCGCTGCCAATTTCGCGGATGAAAACATTGCGCCAGTCAATTTCGCCGCCATGCGTCTGCAACTGGATTGGCCCGCGCGGCGGCACCGGCAGTTTGCGATTGTAATAATTTTCCATCACCGCGCCATCCACCGTCTGCTGGCCGTTCAACCACACCCAGACCCGCGAGCCGACCATGACGATGCGAAAATGATTCCATTCGCCGAACGGCTTATCCGCTTTCACGAGTGGGTCTTTGCCCGGCGCACCAGGTGAGTTGTTCCATAATCCGCCCGAGCCTTTGTCCGCGCCTAAATCCCATTTGCCACCTTCCTTGGTATAATCCCAAATTTGCACCTGCGGACAACCGCGCAAATAAATTCCGCTGTCCGCGAGCGGCACGGTTTTGTAATCCACAAGCAGCTCGAAGTCGCCGTAGTTCTTGTCCGTCGTGAGATACAAACCTTTGCCGTCATTCACGAGCACTCCATTCTGCGCCGACCAATGTTGACGGATGTCCGCAAGGCTGGCTTCGTGTTTCTGCTGAAATTCAGCCGGCGGCAGGGCCAGATATTTGCGCGGGTCTTCCGTGTCAGCGCCCCACCAACCGGCAAGGTCGGCACCGTTGAACAAAGCGGTGAAGCCTGGCGGCGGGCTGTTTTTTGACGCGGCCGTTTCCGAGGTCCGGCAGCCGGTGAGAGCAGCGGCAGTGATGACGAGGGTGAATGAAAAGATACGATGATTCATGTGTGAGTAAGCGCGGGTCTTCGGGCCATATTTTTAGCTGAAGTTTGAAGCGTAAGCCAAGCGTATTTCTTTTGGCATCCCCCAATCGGGGGAGAAAGCATGCCCGCTACGATGCGGAGACCGACCAGATGCCATGTGAATCCATGCGAACATTTTCAGTCTAATTCAGAGCGAAAATCGGGAGGGCCACGCATTTCCACCTTGATACACCGGCACGAATGGGTTACGCGTGAGGCCAAATGACATTCGGCATCAACACATTTCTCTTTGCCTCGCCGTTCACCGACCGAAGCACACGGCTTTTTCGGCAGTTCAAGAAGTGGGGATTTGACGGCGTCGAAATCGCACTCGAAAACCCGGCAGACTTCAACCCGGCTTTTGTCCGGGCACAGCTTGATCGTCATGGGCTGACCTGCACTTCGATCTGCGGTTGCTTTCCGGCCAGCCGGGATTTGCGCGGCACCAAGGCACAGCAGCAAGCTTCCATCAAATATGCAAAACAGCTCGTGGACATTGCGGACATTCTCGGCACTAAAGTCATCATGGGGCCGGTCTATTCCGCCGTTGGCCGGGCCGATGCCGTTCCCCGCGCAGAATACCAGCGCCAATGGCGGACTGTCCGATCGCATCTCAAGTATATTTGTGACTATGCCGAGGCGCGCGGAAAAGTGATCTGCTTGGAACCGCTTAACCGGTTTGAGACGGATTTTATCAACACGGTCGAGCAAGGCTTGCAGATGATCGCGGAGGTGAAGAGTCCGGCGTTAAAACTGGCACCCGACACGTTTCACATGAACATCGAGGAAAAAAATCCGGCGGCGGCCATTCGGCGCGCGGGCCGGCACATCGGTCACTTCCACGCGAGCGGGAGCGACCGCGGCACACCGGGCAACGATCATCTGGACTGGGCTGGCACAGCCCGGGCATTGCGCGACATCCGCTATGATGGCGCAGTGGTCATCGAATCCTTCACGACGGACGTGAAAGTAATCGCCCGTGCCGCCGCGATCTGGCGAAAGATTGAACCCAACCGTGATGACATCGCGCGCAAAGGCGTAAAATTTCTCCAAAAAACCTTTAATCAACCTTTATGAAAAAACTATTCATCGCTCTCACGCTGCTGTCGCTGCTGGCCATCAACCGGAGTTTCGCAGATGATAAAAAAATCATTTTCGTCGCCGGCCCACCAAGCCACGGACCGGGCGAACATGAACACCGCGCCGGACTGCTGCTGTTCCAGAAGTGTCTCGCTGGCTTTCCCGGCGTCCAGATTGAGGTTTGCTCCAACGGCTGGCCGGCCGATTCCGCCGTGTTCAAAGACGCGGCAGCGGTGGTGATTTACAGCGATGGCGGCGGCGGCCATCCGGCTTTGCAGGATGATCATCTGGCGCAGCTAGGCGCTTTGATGAAACAAGGCGTCGGACTGGCGTGCATTCATTACGCGGTTGAACCGACACAGGCGAAGGGGCAAAAAGAATTTCTCAACTGGCTCGGCGGCTGTTTTGAAATCAATCGGTCCGTGAATCCGGTCTGGACAGCGGATTTCAAATCATTGCCGGAACATCCGATCACGCGCGGAGTAAAACCTTTCGAACTCAAGGACGAATGGTATTTCAACATGCGTTTTCCCGAAGGCATGAAGGGCGTGACGCCAATTTTGGTGGCGGTGCCGACGCCGGACACCATGAGCCGGCCCGACGGCGCGCATGAAGGAAATCCCGCCGTGCGCGAAGCGGTGAAACGCGGCGAACCTCAAACCATGGCGTGGGCTTTTGAACGGCCGGATGGCGGACGCGGCTTCGGTTTCACGGGCGGACATTACCATCACAATTGGAGCAACGAAAATTCCCGCAAGCTCGTGTTGAATGCGATTCTTTGGATCGCCAAGGTGGAAGTGCCCAAGGACGGCGTGACTTCCGAAGTCACCGCCGCTGATTTGAAGGCAAATCTCGACGCCAAATAATCTAAATTATTTAGCATAGCCCGGCATGGGCTTGCCGTCGGCGTCCAATTTGTCGCAGGCCCAGAGCAGCCCGCGCGTTACGAGATCGAGATAGCGGGCATCGGCCACCGTTTCGTTGTTATGGCCGATGGTCGTTGAAAACACCCTCGTCTTGCCTTTGTAGATGTTTTCCCAAGCGACCACGAAATCGTTGGTGCGCTGCGGTTCGCCGCTGCCGTTCTTGATGACCTGAATTCCGTGCGCCAGCGGGTGGGCCGTATCCCAAACTTTGATGTTGTTGTAATGCTCCTCGTGAATCGTCGTCCAATCCGCCAGCCCAGTCGTAACAGCATTAGTCTGGTCGGTAAAGTGGATGGCGATGGGTTCCTGCGGGCCGTGGCCGCTGGATTGCAGGCCGAGATATTCATACCAATGTGCGTTCGGCGCGTCGGCCGGCAGCGGCTTGCTGAAATCGCCGAAGCGGTAGCAGTGCATGGCGCAATGCAGATTCACGCCGGGAATGCCGTCCTGATGCGG
>Ga0310811_10008373_pt1 | contig 13288 bp, 7 predicted proteins | sample YCmetagenome_FD_207642 | JGI IMG/M metagenome (GOLD analysis project Ga0310811, IMG submission 207642) | Soil microbial communities from experimental microcosm in Duke University, North Carolina, United States - YC | ecosystem: Engineered > Artificial ecosystem > Soil microcosm > Unclassified ...
GGTCCCGGGCATGACGCTCGACCGGCAATGCTCGTCGGGCCTCATGACGATCGCGACCGCGGCAAAGCAGATCATCGTCGATCGCATGGACATCGTCGTCGCCGGCGGCATCGAGTCGATCTCCCTGGTCCAGACGCCCGAGCTGCGCATCGATTCCGACCCGGCGCTCGCGGCCATGCATCCCGATGCCTATATGCCCATGATCGAGACGGCCGAGGTCGTCGCGGCGCGCTACGGCGTCGACCGCGGGCAATGCGACCGCTATGCCCTTCGCTCCCAACAGCGCACCGCGGCCGCCCAGGCGGCGGGCCGCTTTGCCGATGAAATCGTGCCCTTCGCCGCGACGACGAAAATCGTCGACAAGGCGAGCGGCGACGTCAGCTTTCGCGAGGTGACGCTGGCGAAGGACGAGGGGCCGCGACCCGACACGACGCTCGAGGGACTCGCGGCGCTGAAGACCGTGATCCCCGGCGGCACGGTTACCGCCGGCAACGCGAGCCAGCTGTCCGACGGCGCCTCGGCCTGCGTCGTCATGGAGGCGCGGGTCGCCGAGCGGCGCGGGCTCGTGCCGTTGGGACGCTACCTGGGCATGGCGGTCGCCGGCACCAAGCCCGACGAGATGGGTATCGGGCCCGTCTTCGCGGTGCCGCGGCTGCTCCAGCGCTTCGATCTGGACCTCGGGGATATCGACCTGTGGGAGCTCAACGAGGCCTTTGCCGTGCAGGTCGTCTATTGCCGCGACCGGCTGGGCATTCCGGACGACCGACTGAATGTGAACGGCGGCGCGATCGCGATCGGGCATCCCTACGGCATGTCGGGCGCGCGCATGGTTGGACACATCCTGATCGAAGGCAAGCGTCGGGGCGCGCGTTTCGTCGTGGTCACGATGTGCGTGGGTGGCGGCATGGGAGCGGCGGGCCTGTTCGAAGTGCTGTGACGGTGACGGCCGCTGCGGCGGTCACAAGGCGATAACAACATGGGTGTCACCCGCCCGGTCGCGGGTAGACGCCCAGGAATGGCAGGGGAAACGGTGTTCGGACGGTTGAGGCGCATATCATTGACTCAAGAGAAGATCGTTTTCTTGATCGTGATCGCGCTTTTCTGCGTCTTCTCTCTCAGCCTCAAAGGATTCGTCAGCCCGGGCAATCTTCTGACGCTGGTCCGCAGCGTCGCTACCTTGGGCATTCTCGGCGTCGGGATGGCGGTGCTCGTGATCGGCCGCGGCATCGATCTGGCGATCGTCGCGATCTACGCGATGTCGGCGGCCTGGACGCTCCATCTGGCCGACGGCGGCGTCTCGATACCGCTGGCCATACTGATCGGGTATCTGTTCGCGCTTTCGGCCGGCGTCATCAATGGCGTGCTCATCGCCTATGTCGAGATTCCTGCCCTGTTCGCCACCCTGGGGATGGCCTCCCTGGTCTACGGCTTCGCGCGCTACGTCCTGGTCCCGCTCTATGTGGTCTATATGCCCGCCAGCGCATCGGGCATTTCCTGGATCGGAAGCGGGTTTCTGTTCGGCGTGCCGATGCCGATCCTGTTCTTCGCTTTGGTGAGCCTGCTCGGATTTCTGTTCCTGCGCTTCACCAAACCGGGGCGGCTCATCTATGCGCTCGGCGACAATTTTGCCGCCGCCCGCATTTCGGGTGCGCCGGTGCGCTCGATCGTGGTGCTGCAATACGCGATATCCGCGACCATCGCCTTTCTGGCGGGAATGATCACCGCGACCGCCGTCGCCAGCATGGACACCAATGTCGCGAATTCATCGCTGATCTACGACATCATCCTCGTTGTCGTGCTCGGGGGGATCGGGTTGTCGGGAGGGCGCGGCGGCATCCGCAATGTGATTGCCGGCACGCTGCTGATCGGCATCCTGCTGAACGGCATGACCATCATGAACGTCCAATATCAGCTGCAGAACGTGATCAGGAGTCTGATCCTGCTTATCGCGATCGTCATCGACAGCCTGCTCAACCCACGCGATGAACAAATCGATCAGCAGGGCGACATTTAGAACGCCGACAGCAAAATGGGAGGAAGTCACATGAGAACAAGGAATATCTTCGCGACGATCGCGACCGTGGCGTCGCTATCGGGAATGGCCGGGCTGGCCAGCGCTCAGGGGATAGACGACCCGAGACGAGCGGACTACTTCAAGGTCTACGAGGGCAAGACGATCGCCTTCGTGCCGGTCACGATGGGAATCGACCTCACCGAGGGATGGGCGTCGGTCCTGAAGAAGCAAGCCGACACCCTCGGGATGAAGCTCGAGATCCGCGATCCGCATTTCAGCGCCGACGCCGGTGCGCAGGCCATCACTTCGCTGATCTCGGAGAAGCCGGACGTTCTCATCGTCCACAATCCCGACGTCAATTCCTATGCGAAGCTGCTGAAGCGCGCCGAGGCGGCGGGCATTCACGTCATCCAGGTCAATATGCGGTCGAACTACAACTCCGACGTCTATGTCGGTGCCGATTGGATCGGCATCGGCGAGGCGGAGATGCAGGCCGTCGTCGACCGCTGCGGCGCGGGCACCAGCCAGAAGGTGGCCATTCTGCAGGGTCAGCCGACCTCGGGCTCGGATAGCGGCATGATGCGGGGGGCCCAGAACATCCTCGACAAGCATCCCGAGATCAAGCTCGTCGCCAACCAGGCCGGGCAATGGGATGCGACCAAGGCCCGGGCGATCATGGCCACCGTGATTCAGCAGAATCCGGATCTCTGCGGCATCGTCGGCTTCTGGGACGTGATGGATCTGGGGGCGGCGGCTGCGATCAAGGAGTCCGGCAAATCCATCGTGCTGGTCACCTCGGGCGGCGGCGAGCAGATGGCCTGCGACAATGTCGCCAACGGCGTGTTCCAGGAGGAGATCGCCTACCCCGTCCTGCAACAGGGACAGACCTTGACCGACATGGTTTCCACGGTGCTGCAATCCGGCCAGCCCGCGGGTAAGGAGAAGATCGTCATCTATACCCCACCCCTCAAGATCACCAAGGAAACCCTGCATCCCGGCATGTGCTGGAGCGCCAAGAGCCTGAAAAACTGACACCACCGGAAACGTGCCGAAGCGCCGAGCCGCCGACGCGGCTCGGCGCCTTTTTGCGACGACGGAACAGGTTGCGATGATCGTCGAGCTGCTCACCAGGCTGCGCTATCGATATGTGCCCGATCACATCATCGGCGAGGTGCTCGGCAGGCGGTGGATGGACAATGTCATCCCCGTTCTGCTTCTGCTGGCTCTGACGACCTATATGGCGGTCGCGGTGCCGAACTTCCTCTCGGCCGGGAACATGGCCGATACGTCGCGGCAGATCGGCGAGTTCGGGCTGATCGTGATCGGCATGTCCATCGTCATGATGGCGGGCGGGATCGATCTCAGCGTCGGTTCCACCTTTGCCTTCGCCAATTTCACCTCCCTCGTTCTGATCAACGTCGCGCGATGGCCGACCGAGGTCGCGATCGCGGCGACCATCGGCGCGGGCGCGCTGCTCGGGCTCATCAATGGCCTGCTGATCGGCTATCTGCGCCTGCGGGCCTTCCTGACCACGCTGGTCATGCTGACCTTCACCCGGGCCGTGGTCGACTATCTGCTGGCCATCTACCAGGTGCAGATCGCGTCGAGCGATGTCGAATCCGATCTCTGGGACTACATCGGCGCCGGATCGATCCTGGGCGTCCCGGTCAGTTTCGTCGTTCTCGTCGTCTTGGCGATAGCGGCCCATATCGTTCTGACCCGGCTTCGCATCGGCTGGCGAATCATGGCCGTCGGCGGATCGCGCCGCTCGTCCTACAACGCCGGCATTCCCGTGCGGCGCACGATCTGCATCACCTATGTCGTCTCCGGCATGCTCGCCGGGCTTGCCGGCGTCCTCTATGCGGCGCGGCTCTCCGGGGCTGGACCCGACACCGGCGTCGGTCTCGAGCTCACGGTCGTGACGGCGGCGCTGCTCGGCGGCAACAGCATCGGCGGCGGGCGCGGTTCCATCGCCAAGGCGCTGATGGGGGCGATCATCGTCTCGCTTCTTGTGAATGGGCTGGTCAGGCTCGGCCTCCAGACCGGCGCATCCTCGATGGTCGTCGGCCTCGTCCTGCTGCTGGCAATCGGAATCGATGTTCGCTGGGGAAAATGGCGGCATAAGCTCCAGTCCAAGGTCTATGTGTCGCCCACCCATCTGGCTTTGCCCCCCGTGCCCTCCATCGACTCTCGCTCGGCCTCGCCCTATGCGATGAACGACCGACTGTGCGATGTCGAGATCATCGGTCTCGACCAGGTCGATGGACCCGAGGACGTGATCCTGGACCGGGAGGACAATCTCTATTGCAGCGTGCGGCAGGGGGAGATCATCCGCTTTCTCGCACCCGACTATGTCCGGCGCGAAGTCTATGCCCATGTCGGCGGCCGGCCCCTCGGCCTGGCGTTCGACAAGGACGGCAGTCTCGTCATGTGCATCGCGGGCATGGGGCTGTATCGCGTCGATAAGCAGCGCAAGCTGCAAAAGATGACCGCGGAGACGAACCGCTCGCGGATGTCGGTCATCGACGATTCCCGCATGCGGCTGGCTGACGATCTCGACATCGCCCCCGACGGAAAGGTCTATTTCAGCGAAGCGACGATTCGCTACGGCTTCGAGGAGTGGGTCGTCGATGCGCTGGAGGGCCGGGGCAACGGCCGCATCATCCGCTATGATCCGGCGGCAGGGACCACGCGCACCGTGCTGCGCAATCTCCTGTTCGCCAACGGCATGTGCATGGCCCACGACAACAAGTCGGTGTTGTTCGCGGAGACCTGGGGCTGCCGGGTCAGCCGCTACTGGCTGGAGGGGCCGAAGCAGGGAACCACGGAAGTCGTGATCGCCGACCTCCCGGGCTACCCCGACAATATCAACCGGGGATCGCGGGGAAGCTATTGGGTCGCGCTTGCCGGTCTGCGGACCCCCTCCTACGACCTCGCGATGTCGATGCCGGCCTTCCGCCGGCGCATGGCGCGGCGGGTGGCGGGCGACGAATGGCTGTTTCCCAACGTCAATGTCGGCTGCGTGGTCCGTTTCGGCGCCGACGGGAAGATCCTTGAATCCTTGTGGGATCGGGACGGCGACAACCATCCGGCGATCACCTCGATGCGGGAGCATCGCGGCTATCTCTATCTCGGCGGCGTCACCAACAATCGAATTGGGCGGATCAAGCTTGCCGACGCCGATCCGGACTGGACGGGTCCGGCATCCTATTGGGGCGCGGGCTCATGAGGCCGCTCAGGCGGGTCATGGACCGCTGGCTGGGGCGCGGCAGCGCCTCGATCACCATGCCGCCGATGGATGGGGCTCTCCGTCCCAACGATCTCCTGGATTCGGCATCGCCGATCCTGGAAGCACCGGCGCCGGATTGCCTTGCCGTCACTTCGCGCGGCGTCGTCGTCTCGTCCGGACATGCGTTGGTCGCCCTCGGGCGATCGGACGGCGCGCCGGTCGCTTCCTTCGATGCGGAGATCAGCGCCTTGGCGGGGTTGCCCGATGGCGGCGCGGCGGTCGGGCTGGTCGACGGCAGGATCGCTTTCGTCGGCGGCGAGCGGGATGGCAAGGTCATCCCGGCCGGCAGGGAAACGAGATGCATCACCGCCCTCGCGCCGGGCAGGGACGGGGTGCTGCTCGTCGCCAATGGTTCAGCGGCGAACGCGCCGGCCGCCTGGAAGCGCGATCTGATGGAGAAGAATGCCTCCGGGTCGGTGTGGCGGATCGCGCTCTCCGACGGGGGGCGTCAACAAGTGGCGGGGGAGCTTGCCTATCCCTATGGCCTTATCGAAGAGGCCGATTCCGTCGTCGTCTCGGAGAGCTGGCGCAGCGCGCTGACGCGCCTGGTTCCCGGCGGGGGGCGCCGCGAGCCGGTGCTGGAAAACCTTCCCGCCTATCCCAGCCGCCTGTCGCGAGGCTCCGACAATGCGATCTGGCTCGCCTTGTTTGCGCCGCGAAGCCAGCTCATCGAGTTCGTGTTGAGCGAAGACCGCTATCGCCGGCGCATGATCGGCGAGATCGATCCCGATCTCTGGGTCGCACCCTGCCTTCGCTCCGGCCGGTCGCCGCTGGAGCCGACGCAACAGGGCGGGGTCAAGCAGCTCGGGGTGCTGAAGCCCTGGTCGCCCAACCGGTCCTATGGGCTGGTGGCGCGTCTCGACCATGGCTATCGTCCGACCGCCAGCTTCCACAGCCGCGCCCACGGGCGGCGCCATGGCGTCACCAGCTGCCTGGCCGTGGATGGACGACTTCTGTTCTGTGCCAAAGGCGATGGGGTGGTGGCCTCCTGCGGATATGAGGGAGTGGCATTGTGACGATCGCGCCGCCTTCGGACGTCCCGCTGCTCGAGATGCGGAACATCGTCAAGCTGTATGGCGGAGTCGCCGCCCTCCGGGATATCAACTTCGACCTGCGCCGGGGCGAAGTGCACGCGATACTGGGGGAGAACGGCGCCGGCAAGTCCACCTTGGTCAAGATCCTCTCCGGCGTGGTGACGCCTTCGAAGGGAGAAATCCGGCTCGACGGAAGACGAGTCCATATCGCGGGCCCCGCAGGGGCGCGGCGGCACGGCATTGCCATGGTCTATCAGGAAACCAGCCTGGTTCCGACGCTGACGGTCGCGCAAAACCTTTATCTGGGTGATGAAAAATTCTTCAACCGCCTGCGCGGCACCTATATCGAGGCGCAGCAGCTGCTCCAGTCGCTCAACTTTCCCGTCGATCCGACGGCGATCGTCCAATCCCTCGGCACCGCGAAGCGGCAGATGGTGGAAATCGCCCGCGCCGTCCGTCTCCAAGCAAAGATCATCATATTCGACGAGCCGACCGCCACCCTGACCCCGGAAGAGAAGCATCATCTCTTCGCCCTGATCGATCGGCTGCGCCAGGAGCAGGTCTCGGTCATCTTCATCAGCCATGCGCTGGAGGAAGCGCTCGAGATTTCCGATCGTATGACCATCCTGCGGGACGGCGCCCATATCGTCACCGATGACGCGAAGACCTTTACCCGCGAGACAGTCATCCGTCACATGGTGGGGAGGTCGCTGACCGACGAGCTCTATGGCCGCGCTGCCGCCGGCAAACTACGGCCGCCGGGCGAGAAGGTCCTCAGCGTGCAGAACCTGTCGATGCAGAATGTCGTGCGGAACACGTCCTTCTCGATCTTCGCGGGTCAAGTCACCGGCATCTTCGGATTGGTGGGGTCGGGCCGCACGGAAACGGCCAAGATCATTGCCGGTGTCGTCAAACGCGACTTCTTTCATGGCGGCGACGTGCAGTTCGACGGCGCCTCCGTGCGCTACCGTACGCCCTGCCAGGCCGTGCGCGACGGCGTCGTCTATGTCACCGAGGATCGCAAGGGCGAGGGCTTCTTCGAGACGATGTCGGTCGCCGAAAACATCTATGTCGGACAGATCTGCAGCAAGGAATCGCGCGGATTTGCCACCAGCATGCGCGAGATGCGCGAGCTCGCCGCCGTCTGGACGAAGAAGCTCAACGTCCGGGCGCTGAACAGCGATGCCAGGGTCATTCAGCTTTCCGGCGGCAATCAGCAGAAGGTGATGATCGCGAAGGCCCTGGTCCAGAAGCCCAAGCTAGTCATCTTCGACGAACCGACCCGAGGCGTGGACGTCGGTGCGATTGCCGAAATCCACCATCTGATCGCCACTCTCGCCGACGAGGGCCTCGCGGTGATCGTGATATCGTCTTACTTGCCGGAGATATTGAGCCTGTCCGACCGGATCCTGGTTTCCCGCCAGGGCCGAATCGTCGAGGAGCTCTCACCCGGCCTGGCCACCTCGGAGACCGTGATGTTTGCGGCGGTTCACTAAACCCTCGGCCGTCAGCTCCGGGGCTTCAGGTTCTCCGGATCGTAGAGCGGCTTGTAGCCGACGGACGCCACTTCGACGGGATAGGTCTCGCCGAAATATTCGACCTTCAGCTTGCGGCCCTCCTGGCAATAGGCCCAGGGCAGATAGGCGAGCGCGATGTTCTTGCCGATGGTCGGGCCATAGGCGATGGAGGTGGTGAAGGAACGCCGGCCGAGCGCGTCGACCAGGGTCTCGCCGGTCGCGGGGTCCATCACCGGCAGGGTGCCGACGGGATAGCGGGCCACGCCCTTGGAATCGGTGTTGCTGGTCATCACCAGGGTGCAGAGCATGGCCGGCTGATGCGCGCGGGCGCGGTATTCCTGGTGCTTGGCCTTGCCGCGGAAATCGGCCTCCTTGACCTTGGGGCGGGCGAGATCGGCTTCGAGCAGATTGTATTCGGTGAGGAGATCGGCGTTCTGCAGGCGCAGGCTCTTCTCCATGCGCCGGCTGTTGGCGTAGGTCTCCACCCCCACGGCCATCACCCCGGTCGCCCGCAGCGCGTCCCAGACGGCCAAGCCATCCTCGTAGCGCATATGCAATTCCCAGCCCTGTTCGCCGACATAGGAGATGCGGAAGGCATTCACCTCCTTGCCGGCGATCCGGATCGGCTTGATGCCGGCGAAGGGGAAGCTGGCCGGCGACAACCCGGCCGGATCTGCCACGACCTTCTGCAAGGTCTCGCGCGCGTTCGGCCCCCAGATCCCGACGGTGACGTATTTCTCCGTCACATCGGTGACGGTGGCGTCGAATCCTTTGTCCTGGGCGGTCCGCGCCATATAGCGGAAGTCGCGGGGGCCGGCATCGGCGCCGTCGATCACGCGGCAGCGGTCGGCCATCCGGATCACGGTCAGGTCGGCGCGGACCATGCCTTCGTCATCCAGGAAGTGCGTGTAGATGCCCTTGCCGATCATGGCATCGCCGCCGATCTTCGCGGCGCAGAGCCATTCCATCAGCGCGACATGGTCCGGACCTTCGACGTCGTAGATGGCGAAATGCGACAGGTTGATGATGCCGCAGTCCTCGCTCATCGCGAGCTGCTCGGCATTGGAGACGCGCCAGAAATGCCGGTTGTCCCACTCGTTCTCGCGCTGCGGCACGCGGTTGCCGTATTTGGCGAGCAGATGCTCGTTGGCGGCGTAGCCATGGGCGCGCTCCCAGCCGCCAAGCTCCATGAAATAGCCGCCTAACTCCTTTTCGCGCTCCCAGAAGGGCGAGCGGCGGATGTTGCGTCCGGTGGCATAGGGCTCGCGCGGATGGACGGCGGGGTTGTAGACCTTCTGGGCGGCCTCGCCGCAGCGGCCGGCGATGAACTTCTCCTGCAGTTGATGCGGATAGAAGCGGGCATAGTCGATGCGGGCATGGTCGATTTCGGTGCGCCCGTCCGTCATCCAGTCGGCCACGAGCTTGCCCATGCCGGGGGCGTCCTTCACCCAGATGGCGACGGCATACCAGAGGCCGCGGACCTTCTGGCTCTCGCCGATCGAGGGGCCGCCGTCGGCGGTCACCTGCAGGAGGCCGTTGAAGGAGCGCCGGTCGTCGAAGCCGAGCTCGCCCAGGATGGGCGTCAGCTCGATGGCCCGCTCCAGCGGGGCCATGATCTGCTCCATCTCGAGGTCGCGCTGGGAGGGCGACAGCCGCGCCTGTTCCTTTTCCAGTATGTCGCGGGGATGGCAGAGGCGGGGATTGGTCTCCTCGTAATAGCCCCACTCGATCTGGCCGCCCTCCACGGTGGTGGGGTCGCCGGTGTCGCGCATATATGCGGAATTGCCCTGGTCGCGCAGGAGCGGCCAGCCGATGTCCTTGCCGGTGCCCGCGAACTCGTTGTAGGGCCCGAAGAAGGTGAGGGGATGGTCGACCGGCATGACGGGCAGATCCTCCCCCGCCATCTCCGCGATCAGCCGCCCCCAGAGCCCGGCGCAGACGACGACGCGATCGGCCCGGATGGTGCCGCGGGGCGTGACCACGCCGACGATGCGTCCGTTTTCGATGAGAAGCGATTGGGCCGGGGTGTTCGGAAAGGCCTGGAGCTTGCCCGCGGCGACGGCCTGTTCCACCAGCTCGCCGGCGACGGTCTGCGAGCGCGGGACGACGAGCCCGGCATCGGGGTCCCAGAGGCCCCCCTGCACCAGATGCTCCTCGATCAGGGGAAACTTCTCTTTGATCTCGACCGGGCCGATCAGCCGCGCGCGGGTGCCGAAGGCCTTGGCGGACGCGACCTTGCGTTTGATCTCCTCCATGCGGGCATCGTCGCCGACCCGGGCGACCTCGAGGCCGCCGACCCGGGCGTAATGGCCCAGCTTCTCGTAGAAATCGATGGCGTAGAGGGTCGTCCAGCAGGAGAGGAAATCATGGCTGGTGGTGTAGCAGAAGTCGGAGGCATGGGCCGTCGAGCCGATATCGGTCGGGATGCCTGACTTGTCGATGCCGACGATATCGTCCCAGCCCCGGGCGACCAGATGATGGGCGACCGAGGCGCCCACGATGCCGCCGAGCCCGATGATGACGATCTTCGCCTTCTCCGGAAATCCGGCCATGGTCACGACTCCCTGGGGTAATGCCGCCAGACAATAGGACGGCGCCGCGGGGTGGTTGAAGCCTGTTTGCGACATCCCCGAGATACCGAGCGACAGGCAGGCGCCACAGGGAAGGCGACGTGCTCAATCGCAGCGCCATGGGCGCGGGTCGTTCAGAAATCCTTGCACAGCCGCAAGGAGTCGTAGATCGCCGCATGGATGTTGCGGCTGGCGACGGCATCGCCGACGCGGAAGAGCTGGAAGATTCCCCCGGGGTTGGTGCGGATGGTCTGGGGCTTGCCTTCGACCAGGGCCCGGAGATCGGTCTGGCCGCGGTTGCTGGCCAGAGGCTTGAGGGCGAAATAAAGCTCGTCGGCGGGCAGGGTGCCATGCTCGATGACGAGCTGGTCGATGACCCGCTCCTCCTCCTGGTCGGTGTATTCGTTCTTCAGCACCGCCACGAGCTTGTTGCCTTCGCGATAGACCTGGCTCACCTGGTGGTTGGGGGTGATCACCACCCCGGACTTGTAGAGTTCGCGCAGATGGATCGCCCAATTGTTGGAGCCCATCTCGGCGCCCAGGGACGGGTCGTAAGTCACGATTTCCACCAGGCTGCCGCGCTTGGCGAGGAATTCGGCGGTGGAGGGGCCGCCATGGCCGCTCTGGGCATCATAGACCAGGACATTCTCGCCGGGGGCCGCCTTGCCGGTCAGGATGTCCCAGCTCGAGACGGCGAACTCCGGCCCGCCCTTGACCACCCCGAGGTTGGGCCGGCCCCCAGTGGCCACGATCACGATATCCGGGGCCTCGGCCGTCACCGCCGCGGCGGTGGCCTCGGCGCCGAGGCGGTAGTCGACGCCCAGCTTCTTCACCTGGCCGTCGAGCCAGCGCGGAATGCCCGAGAGGGCCTCGCGCCAGCCGGCCTTGGCGGCGATGCGGATCTGGCCACCGGCCTCGGTCTCCTTCTCGAAGAGCACGACCTTATGGCCGCGCTCCGCCGCGACCCGGGCGGCTTCCAGCCCCGCGGGACCGGCGCCGGCGACGACGACCTTACGGATCGGTCCGGTCGTGCGGCTGACGAGATGCGGCATGGTCGCCTCGCGCCCCGTGGCGGCGTTCTGGATGCAGAGCGCATCGGCGCCGAGCCAGACCCGGTCGAGGCAATAGCTGGCGCCGACGCATTGCCGGATGTCGTCGAGGCGGCCCTCCATCAGCTTGCTGACGATATAGGGATCGGCGATATGGCCGCGGGTCATGCCCAGCATGTCGCAATGGCCCTCCTCGACGGCGCGCGATGCCGTGGCAAGGTCCTTCACATTATTGGCGTAGAAGACCGGCATCCCCGTCATCTGCCGCGCCGCGCTGGCGAGATAGAGGAACTGGGCCGGCGGGAAGGCCATGTTGGGCACGTTCACCGCGAGGGTGGCATGGGTGAAGACATTGCCCCCGACCACGTTCAGGAAATCCAGATGCCCGGAGCTCCCGAAGCGCTTCAGGATCTCCAGGCAATCCTGCATGGAATTGCCGCCTTCCAGCAGATCGTCGCCGGTGATGCGGATGCCCAGGAGGAAATCATCGCCCACCTGGGCGCGGGCCTTGGCCAGCATCTCCAGGGGAAAGCGCATCCGGTTCTCGAGGCTGCCGCCATATTGGTCCGTCCGCTGGTTGGTCGCGGGGCAGAGGAACTGGTCGTTGATATGGCCGGTGAAGACGAATTCGCAGCCGTCGAGATCGCCCTCGCGGCAGCGCCGGGCGGCCTGGGCGAAATCCTCCTGCACCCGCTCGATATCGAAATCCTCCATCTCCTTGGGGAAGGAGCGGTGGGCGGGCTCGCGCAAGGGCGAGGGGGAGATGGTGGGCAGCCAGTTCTCGGAATCCCAGCGGGCGCGCCGGCCCATATGCGTGAGCTGGCACATGAGCTTGGCGCCATGGCGATGGATGCGGGCCGAGAACTGCTTGAAATAGGGGATGACGGAATCGTCGCCGACGGCGATCTGGTTCCACAGCGCCGCCGGTGAATCGATGGAGACGGAGGAGGAGCCGCCGAACATGGCGAGGCCGATGCCGCCCTTGGCCTTCTCCTCGTGATAGAGCTGATAGCGCTCCTGGGGTTTGCCGTCCTTGCCATAGGCCGGGGCATGGCTCGACCCCATGATCCGGTTGCGGAAGGTGACATGCTTGATGGTGAGCGGCTTCAGCAGCGCGTCGTAAGAGCCCATGCGGGCGTGATCCTCTCCAGGAGTTTGGCGCGCGCGATTATGCCGCCGTGCTCAAGGAGGGGAAAGGGCTGGGCGGGGAACTCTCAGGAACCGCCGAGGGAGTTCCAGAAATCGATGTTCACATGGGTCGAGAGGATGTCATGGCTGCCTTCCAGGCAGCTGCGCATGCTGTCGACCTGATGCGTGACATCGGTCTTGGCGACGCAGTTGCGATGGATGGTCGCCGCGAGGCTGGCGCCGTCCTGGGCGATGGGGGCACCCTGATACTGGGCGAGGGCGCCCTGGATCAGATGGCCGTCGGTATCGTCCCGTCCGCGGGCGCCGGGCGGCAGCTCATTGATCATGGCATTGGTCAGCCGGATCGCATCGGCGTCCCGGCCGGGCTTGTCGTAGAAGGTCTCGGCCTGGCGCCGATTGGCGCCGGTGGCGAGCGCCAGCTCGTCCGCAGCCTGCGGATTGGAATCGCCCGGCGTCGTCTCGGCCAGCAGGGCGGCATCCGCGCCCACCTCGATCGCGACCGAGGCGACATCCAGCCCGGCGAGGGCTTCGGGCTTCAATCGGGCGGTGATGGAGACGAAGCCGCGATCGTCGATGAAAGAGAGGATACGTGCCCCGTCGAGACGGCTCTGCCGCCCGTCATGGCCGGTGACCAGGAGGGTGACCCGTGTGCCCGGCGCCGGTTGA
>Ga0310811_10008374_pt1 | contig 13285 bp, 9 predicted proteins | sample YCmetagenome_FD_207642 | JGI IMG/M metagenome (GOLD analysis project Ga0310811, IMG submission 207642) | Soil microbial communities from experimental microcosm in Duke University, North Carolina, United States - YC | ecosystem: Engineered > Artificial ecosystem > Soil microcosm > Unclassified ...
CAGGCGCCGCTTGCCGAGACCGCGGCGGCGTCGAGTGCGATCGCGACTGCCTCGTCCGGCGTCAGCTTCCGTCCCCGCGCAAGGGCCGCCTCGAGCGTGCGCGCGTCGAGCTGCGTCCGAAGCTTGGCCAGCGTCTCGTTGTTGGTCTCCGCCACCCACGCAAAGCCGCCGCCCAGCTCTTCGCGCAGCTGCTGGTCGGCGGCGAGGAGCAATGCGGCGGCCTCCGCTCGGCCCCCGATCGCCAACATGTAGGCGAAGCGGCAGAGGCTCTCGACGATCAGTTCAGGCATGTCGAGCCCGCACTTGATGCGAAGCGCCTCCGCGAGCATCGAAAGCGCGTCGTCGATCTGTCTTCCGTCGTGCGCGAATTCCGCGAGTTGCTCCAGCTGCGAGGCGGCGATCGCCCAGTCGCCCACCGAGCGCGCCTCGCGAAGAACCTCCTCGTGCCCCCTGCGGCGTCGTTCCGGATCGCCGACCTCGCCGGCCGTCCACGCAAGGCCGTCGGCGGCGATGAGGGCGTAATGGCCGTCTCCGAGCTCGCGGAACCGGGCGACGCTCTCCTCGAAGAGCGGGAGCGCCCTCGCCCAGTCGGCCTCCTCCGTCGCGATGAGCGCGAGTGAGAACACCGAGTAGGCAGCGCCCCAGTCGTCGCCCAGGCGGCGATGGAGCGCGAGCGCGTTCTCGCTCCGCTTCTTCGCGGCGAGAGGATCTCCCCGGCTGATTGCCATCACGGCGGCTCCGTTGAGCGCCCTCGCGCGGGCGGCCGTCGGTACCTCGTCGGCCGCGAGCAGGCGCTCGAATCGAGCTTGCCCCTCCGCGAAGTGACCGCGCATGTTCCAAAAGCGGTAGAGCGCACCGGCGAGCTTCAGCGCGAGCTGCGTGTCGCCGTTCGCTTCGAGCCAGTCGAGGGCCGCGCGGAGGTTGTCGTGTTCCGCCTCGAGCCGGTCGAGCCATGGTTTCGGATCGCCGCGCAGGTTCGGATATGCCTCCTCGGCGAGAGCGACATAGTGCTCGGCGAAAGCTCGGCCGAGCTCCTCTGATTCGCCGGATTCCTCGAGCTGCTCGGAGGCGTACTCACGGATCGTCTCGAGCATCCAGAAGCGCTCGTCACCGTGGCGGAGCATGCTCTTGTCGCGGAGCGCCCCGAGGACGTCGAGATCGGCGCCGGCAACCTGCTCGGCGGCGTCGAGCGTGCAGCCGCCGCGAAAGACCGCGAGCCGCGCGAACAACCGTCGCTCTTCCTCGTCGAGGAGGTCATGGCTCCACTCGATCGTGGCGCGCAGTGTCTGCTGGCGCCGGTCGGCATCCCTTCCGCCCTTGAGCAGGTCGAGGCGCTGCGCGAGGCGCTCGAGGACCTGGGACGGCGACAGGACGCTCGTTCGCGCCGCGGCCAGCTCCACGGCGAGCGGCAGGTTGTCCAGGCGGCGGCAGAGCCGGGCGATCGTCTCGTCGCGCTCGAGTCGCGAGCGGCCGCAGAAGAGCTCGACCGCGTCAGCCTCGGCGAGCGGAAGGACCGGGTATTCGACTTCTCCCCTGACGCGCAGCAGCTCACGGCTGGTGACGATCAGCCTGAGATTCGGACAGGCCTCGACGAGCGCGGCGAGCTCCGGTGCCGCCTCGACCACCTGCTCGAGGTTGTCCAGCAACAGTAGAAGGTCGCGCTCGCCGATGTGCTCCGCGAGGACGCCGTTCGCACCGAGCGTCTGTGCGATCGTCTCGCCGACGCGCGCGGATTCGCGGAGCGTTGCGAGGCCGACCCAGAAGACGCCTGCTTTGAACTCCGGGACGAGCTCGGCCGCCGCTTCGATCGCAAGCCGCGTCTTGCCCGAGCCGCCCGGGCCGGTCAGCGTGAGCAATCGCACACCGTTCCGAAGCAGCGCCGCGACTTCTCCGACTTCTCGCTGCCGGCCGACGAACGAGCTTGCCGGCCGGGGCAAGTTGGTGTTGGAGATCGTCTTCAGAGGTGGAAAGCGCTCCGAGCCGAGCTGGAACAGGCAGACCGGCCGGGCGAAATCCTTCAGGCGATGCTCGCCCAGATCGCTCACCTCGATCTCGACCTGCTCGCGCGTCGCCTCCGACAGGAGAACCTGGCCGCCGTGTCCCGCCGCTGCGATTCGCGCGCCCAGGTGCACGTCGTGGCCGACGTACCCCTCCTCGCTCAGGTGCGGGGTGCCGGTGTGGAGCCCGATCCGCACCTGGATCGGCCCGGCGGCGAGCGCTTCCTGCGCGGCGTACGCGGCCGCGGCCGCCTCAGGCGCCCTCGGGAAGACGAAGAAGAAGGCGTCGCCCTGCGTGTCGACCTCGACGCCTCCGTGCGCCGCGAAGGCGTCGCGCAGGACACGGCGGTGCTCTGCCAGGGCCTCGCCGTACGCCTCGGCGCCGAGCGCGTGCAGCAGCCTGGTCGACCCCTCGACGTCGCTGAAGAGGAAGGTGACTGTTCCCGTGGGAAGATCTCGCTGCACGCGACGACATCATGCGCCAGCGCAGGCGGACGTGTGAATCACGTGACGGTGCTCCTCGCCGGCAAGGGCGTCGCGCCGTCGGGATAGTCAGTTCAGGTGCGCGAAGACGCGAGCGACCGCGGCAGTCCTCGTGTTGACCCGCAACTTGTGGTAGGCATGCTCGAGGTGCTTTCGAACGGTGTGCGGCGATACGACGAGGAGCGCCGCTATCTCCTGGTTCGTCTTGCCGCGAGCGACCCAGCCGAGAATCTCCGCTTCTCGATCCGTGAGGCCCTCCGTGTTCATATGGTCGACGGCGTGTACGTCAAAACGCTCATGAAGCGCGACGAGGAACGGCCTCAAAAGCCCAAGGAGCTCTCGATCGCGCTCGGCGAAATCTCCGTCTGCCCGCCGCCGGCTGATGTAGAAGTAGCGCGCGACTCCGGGCGGCGCCGAAAGCCAGACGCGTATCTGGTGCTCGATCCCGAGGGGTCGTAGCGCGTGGTTGTAGTAGTCGAGCCGGTAGAGCTGGCCGGTCGACACGAAGTCGGAGAGCTTGAGCGCACGTGTCTCGGAGCGATGCCGCAGCATGCTCAGCGGGTACTCGTTGCAAAACGCGGTGACGGCGTCGGCGACCCCCGGAGGTGAAGCCGCGGACGGCGCCTCGGCCGAGACGAGCAGGCGATGGCTGAGGAGCTCGCGCTCGTTGTAGCCGACGATCTCGCCGGGAACCAGTCGGGCAAGCGATTGAACGACTGGTTCCGCGAACTGCTGTGGGTCCCTGGCGGAATGAGCAGCGTCGACCACCGCCAGCGCGTCCCCCACGTCCTGGGAGTTGAAGCGCGCCACGGCTGAAAGATACGACGAACGTCTTATTGCAGCAAATGTGACGACCGCCGATCCTGGTTGCGCGCGCGGACCGCGCGACATCCGACCAGGGGGAGAACGATGACCAAGCACCCACGAATCGTCCGACTCGCGGGCGCTGTCGCTGCGCTCGTCGTGCTCGGATCGCCCGCTGTCGCGCGCGCCGACGCCGTGACCGATTGGAACGGCTATGCGACAACAGCGATCGTCACGACCGCTCGACAGGCGCCTCAGGTCTCGCCGCTGAGCTATGCGATGGTGCAGGGCGCCGTCTACGACGCCGTGAACGCGATCGACCGGAGCCACCGGCCGTATCTCGTGCTGCCGGCGGCCAACCCGTGGGACTCGAAGGACGCCGCGGCGGCAACCGCAGCGTTCTTGGTCCTCGTGGCGCTCTTCCCGGACCAGCAGCCGGCGCTGCAGCAGCTCTACGATGCGTCACTGGCGGCGGTGCCCGACGGGCCCGCGAAGGCGGGCGGGATCGCCGCCGGCGAGGCGGCGGCCGCGGCGATGCTCGCGGCCCGAGCGAACGACGGGCGCGGTGGCCCATTCGACGTCGTGATCGGCTCCCTGCCCGGCGAGTGGCGGCCGACGCCGCCGGCATTCGTCGTCGATCCCACCGCCTGGCTTGCGAACGTGCTGCCGTTCCTCGTCCCGAGCGTGGACATGCTTCGCTCCGACGGCCCCAATCCGCTCACGAGCGCCGCTTATGCGGACGACTTCAACGAGGTCAAGGAGGTCGGGTCGCTCACGAGCACGACTCGCACGCCGGACCAGACCGACGCCGCCCTCTTCTGGCAGACCAACGGGCCGGGGCTCTGGAACGGCGTCATGAACACGCTCGCCGTCGATCGCGGCTTGTCGAGCGCCGAAAGCGCGCGTTTGTTCGCGACGGCGAACATGGCCATGGCCGACGGCGTCATCGGCTGCTGGAACGACAAGTACCACTGGCGCTTCTGGCGGCCGGTAACCGCGATCCACGAAGCCGCGGGCGACGGCAACCCCGCGACCGAGCCCGACCCAGGCTGGCTGCCGCTCTTCGCAACGCCGCCGTTCCCGGACCATCCGTCGGCGCACGCCTGCCTGAGCAGCGCACTGGTGCACACACTTCAAGACTTCTTCGGTACCGACAAGATCGCTTTCAGCGCCTACAGCAGCAACTCCCGCACGACGAGGAGCTTCGACCGGCTCTCCGACGCGATCAAAGAAGTCAACCACGCGCGGGTCTGGGCGGGCATCCACTTCCGCACGGCGGACATGCAGGGTGCGGTGCTCGGCAAGAAGGTCGCGCAGTACATGCGCGCGCACTACTTCCAGCCGATCGGCTGAAGCGAAGGTTCCGGCGGTGGGGTTCAGCCTCCCGGGAGGCGAGCCCACCGCCGGCGCTGTCGCGTCGGGCTCAGTCTCGGCGCAGGTAGGCGAGGACGGCGTGGACACGCCGGTTGTCGGCGGGGCCGGCGGGGAGGCCGAGCTTGGCGAGGATGTGACGGATGTGCGTCTCGACCGTGTTCGGGGTGAGATAGAGCCGTTCGGCGATGCCGCGGTCGGTGAGGCCCTCGGCCATGAGCGCGAGGACCTCGCGCTCGCGGGGGGTGAGCTCGTCGAGCGGGCTCGCCTCTCGCACACGATCGAGGAGCTGTGAGGCGAGGGCCGGGTCGACGACCGTTTCGCCGAAGGCGACGCGCTCGAGGGCCTTGACGAGCTGATCGACGTCGAGCACGCGCTCCTTGAGTAGGTAGCCGATCCGGCCGCTGCCGCGTTCGAGCAGCCTCAGCGCGTACTCGGGCTCGACGTACTGCGAGAGCAATAACACCCCGACGTCGGCGAAACGCGCTCGGATCTCCTCGGCCGCGACCAGCCCCTCAGTGCTCCAGGTCGGGGGCATGCGGATGTCGATGACGGCGACGTCGGGGTGCAGCTCGTCCACTGCCGCGAGGAGTTCGTCCGCGTTGCCGACCTGCGCCGCAACCTCGATTCCGCTGTCGGCGAGCACGCGTGCGAGCCCTTCGCGGAGCACGGCGGCGTCGTCAGCGAGGGCTACGCGCACGGGATCTCGGCGTGGAGATGGGTGCCGCTTCCGGGCGAGCTTTGGAGCTGAAGCCGGCCGTCGAGCGCGTACACGCGATCGGCGAGGCCCCGAAGTCCGGAGCCGTGCGATGGGTCGGCGCCGCCGACGCCGTCGTCGTCGACGTCGACGAGCAGGCTTCGGTCGGCGCGGGCGACGCTGATTCTCACTCGCGTCGCGCGTGCGTGCTTCGCGACGTTGGCGAGCGCCTCAGAGACGAGGAAGTACGCGGCGGCCTCCGCGGGCGCGGGAACACGCTCCGCCGGGACGGCGGCAATCGTCACCGGCACGGGCGAGTGGTGTGCGAGTGATCGAAGGGCGGCGGCGAGTCCTTGCTCGGTCAGGACGGCGGGATGGATGCCACGGGCGAGCTCGCGCAGCTCGTCGAGCGCGCCGCGGAGCTCGGCGTCCGCCTCGCTGAGGAGCTCTGCAGCGCCGTTCACGTCCGGGTCGAGCTTCGCGCGGGCGAGCTGGAGCGCGAGCCCGAGCGAGAGCAGCCGCTGCTGGGCGCCGTCGTGAAGGTCGCGCTCGAGCCGGCGCCGCTCTTCGTCGCCGGCGCTCACGATCCGCGCCCGCGACGCACGCAGTTCTGCAAGCTGCGCCCGGAGCTCGGCCTGGAGCCGCTCGTTCTCCAGCGCGAGCCCCGCGGCGGCCCCTGCGGCCGCGAGGAGGCCGCGGCGCTCGAGCAGGACGGGGTCGTGGATGAGCGCCGCGACCGGTGCGTCTGCCGGCCCGAGTGTGGTGACCGCGCGGCCCGAGGCGGGCGAGGGCAACGTGATCGGCGCGCCCGTCGCGTCGACATAGCTCGTCCGTTCGGGTAGCCACAACGCCAGCTCGAGCGACGGATCGCCGAGAGTGCGTGCGAGCGCGTCCCGTACGGCGCCGGGCGGCGTGCGCTCGAGCGCGACGACGAGCCCGGCGAGCGCGCCGCGGCCGCCGCCCTCCCAGATCAGGCCGACGGCGAGCGCGGCCGGAACCGAGAGCATCGCGACCTGGACGATCCAGAACCACGTCGGATGCGTCCACGAGTTGACCGCGTGACCGTAGAGGATCATCTGCACGGTGAACTCGACGACGATGAATGACCCGGCGACAGCGAGCGGGAGGACGACGCGCCGGCCGCCGGGAGAAGCCCGCAGGAGCTTCCGGACGAGGAGCCCGAGGAGGACAAGCGCGACGACGAGCACGACCCGGTTGAAGTCTCGGTCGAAGCCGATCAGGTTGAGCCAGGCGACGTGGGTGTACGGGATCGCGCACCGGGGGCAGCTCCAGATCTCCTCGTCGACCGGCGACCGCGGGCTATAGAAGAGCGCGAAGACGAGGCCGTAGGCGGCAGCGAGGAGCCAGGCCGTGGCGACCGCGACGCGGTCGAGACGCGTGGACAGGCGGCCGCTCGGGTAGGAGAGGACGACCTGGGCAATCAGCGGCGCCGCGAGCCAGCTCGTCGCCAAGCCGATCGTCACTGCGAGCCGGGAGGTCTGGAAGACATGGCTCAGGTCGCTGAGCATGCCCGCGAACGGAATCGCCGCGAGCAGGAGCCCGGCGCGGCTCTCCGGACGGACCCGCCAGGCGACGACTCCGATCGTGACCGCGACGAACGCGGCAACGTAGCCGGCCGCAGCCTGATCGGCGGGCAGCACCTGGTTGTGGATTGCCCCGAAGATCATCGCTGCGGCGAGGACGCCCCCGGCGAGCCAGACGAGCAGCCGGGCCGTGCTCATGCCCTCGCACCGTTCACGAGTGCGGCGAACGCCGCCGCGGTCAGGTCGCGCTTCGCGATGAACCCGCACGCGCCGGAGCGCGCGAGCGCGGTGCCGAGGTCGACCTCGCTGCGACTCGACGTCAGCACGACGACAGGGCCCTGCGGGTCGGCCGACCAGGCTTCGGCGAGCTCGAAGCCCGTCGTATCGGGCAGCAGGACGTCGAGCAAGACGACGTCCGGGCGCAGCGCCCGCACCGCCGCCAGCGCCGACGCCCCGTCACTCGCCTCGTGCACGACCGCGAAGCTGGCCGACTCGAGCAGCCGTCGCGCGAAGCTTCGGAAGCTCGGGTGATCGTCGACAACCAGCACCGTCGCAGTCACCCCTCGATGGTGGCACAGCGCAGAAGCGATCACACTCCCGGATTCCCGTGATCTTGCACCGGTTTCAGGGAACGCCGTGACGACAGCGCCGCGGCCGCCTCCTACCGTCGCCTGAACCACAAGCGAGAGGAGTCGGCATGCTGCCTACCAGGACATTCCTCGCCACGGCCGCCATCGCGGGCGGGCTGCTCGCCTCGCCGCCCGCCGCCGCCGGGCCGCCGCAGCGGATTTCCGAACCACCCCCGCCCGTTCCGCGGGCTCAGCGCAGTGAGTGCCTCTTCGCCGATCGTGTCGGCTTCACGTCGCGCGGTCGGACGGCGGTGCTTGCTGTCCGCCGACGATCGCTCCATTCGTGCATCGACCTTCTCCCCGTTCCGTCGTACGCTTCGAGGCATGAGCGCGTTCGTCGGTCGCCGTGGCGAGCTGGTAGCGCTCGCTGAAATCGGCGGGGCGTCTCTGCGAGGCGGAGTCAGCGCCGCCGTCGTCGTCGGCGATCCCGGCAGCGGCAAGAGCCGCCTGTTGGGCGAAGCGGCAGGGCGGACGGGCCTGGCGACTCAGTTTCGCGTCGTCGGCTTCGAGCCCGAGTCGGAAGTGCCGCTTGCGGCCGCGTCCCAGTTTCTGCGGGCGCTGGCGGGTGCGACGCCTCGGGGGCGTCAGCTCGAGGAGCTTGTGTTCGGTGCCGCCGCGGAGGACGCCTCACCGCTGGAACCGATCCGCGTTTTCGAGTCTGCGCATCGTGCGTTCCGAGCGGTCGGGCCGGCCCTCGTCCTCGTCGATGACCTTCAGTGGCTCGACGACCTCTCGCTCGCACTCTGTCACTACCTCGTGCGCGCAGCCGAAGCGATCGGCGATCCGCTCGCGCTGATCGCAGTCGCGCGCCCGTCGCCGGCCGCAGCATCGTTCGCCGAGTCGCTTCGACACCTGTTGCCGCCGCAGCGCATCAGGGAGATCGAGCTGGGGCCCCTGGACGAGGCGGAGGCGCTCGAGCTCGTGAAGGAGCTCGCACCGACACTTGGCGAGGATGCGGCGCGGGCGCTCGCCGCCAGGTCGGCAGGGTCACCGTTTTGGCTCGAGGCCCTCGTGCGAAGCGACGGCGCCGAGACTGACGCAGGGCGACTGGTCACTGCGCGCCTCCGAAGCGCGAGCGCCGATGCCGCCGCGCTGCTCGCACTCCTTGCGATCGCCGCGCGGCCACTCGCGCTCGCGGACGCGGCCGAGCTCTGCGGCTGGGACGAACGACGTACTCAGCGGGCGGCGCGTGAGCTCAGCGGGCGTGGTGTCGCCGTCGAATCTGCGGGGGCGCTTCGCCTTGCGCATGACCTGATACGGGCTGCTGCCGCCCGCGAGATTCCGGACGAGCAGCGTGCGCGCATTCATTGCTGCGTCGGCGAGTGGCTCGTTCAGACCGCGGGCGACGACATCGGACGGCTGCGAGAAGCGCTCGGACACAGGCACGCTGTCGGGCTCGAGAGCCTCGACCTGGCGAACCGACTCGTGCGCGCCCCGCAGCGCACGCTGCTCGGGGAGGAGGGGCTCGCGTTGCTCGTGACCATTGCCGACCAGGCAGATCCTTACGACGAAGCGACGCTCGAGCTGAACGAGGAGAGCGCCGCCCTCGCATCGGCGCTCGGGCGGCACGACGTCGCGCTCGATCGCAATCTCTTGCTTGCCGATCGTCGTTCCGACCCACCTGGTCGAGCGCGCGCCCTGCTCGAGGCGGCGAAATCGGCATTCGCACTGCACCAGTCCGATCGAGCACGGGCGTACGTCGCTCGCGCTCGCGAGCTCGATCCAGGTGACGACCTTCTCGGGCTGGAGCTCGATATCCAGCAAGCCGCAGTCGATCTGTGGACCGACGGGGACAAGGCGGACGCACGTGCACTTGCACATGAAACGGCAGGCCGTGCGCAACGGAAGTTCGAGGTGGACGAGGGCGCGCGAGGCGTGTATATCGAAGCGCTCCGCGTCGAATACGAGGCGGCCTATCAAGAAGACGATCCGCAGGCGATGGAGCGCGCCGCGGAACGGCGCGCCGCTGCTGCTCGGAGCTTCGACGAGCGAGAGCACCTGACGGCGCTGCTCGCGACCGCGCGGGCATTGCGGCGAATGGGCCGTGTCCCGGAGGCGCTGGAGCGGAGTGAGCGTGTCTATCGCGAAGCCGGCCGGCGCGTGCTTCCCAGCCTGACGCTGGACGGCGGATACTGGTTCGCAGCGTTCCTCCTCCAGCGTGGGCGGGTCGCGGACGCAGACGACGTGGTGGCTGCGACGGTGGAGCTCGCTGCGCGGATCGGTGACGAGGCACGGGGGCGCCACTCGATCGAGCGCCTTGCAGCCGAGGTCGACTTCTACCGCCGCGACTGGCGCGGCGGCGTCGACAGGCTGCTTGCGTACAGGCGCGGAGCGAGCGAGCACGGGCGCGTGGAGCCTCACCAGCTCGCGGCGCTTTGGATCGCATTCGTAGGCGGTCCCGAGCTCGCGGACGAGGTAATCGCTCAACTCGCGGCGGCACGTGCGTGTGCCGAGGCGGCGGGCTGTCCACGTTGCGCGAAGGAGCTCCGTCTCGTCACTGCCGACGCGCTCGCGCGTGTCGGTCATCGGAGGGAAGCGGCTGAGTCGCTCGCAGATTGGGTCAGCATCGAGCCGCAGGTGCAACCGCGCGATCGATACCTGCAACGGCGTGTCGAGGCGCTTCTGCAGGATCCGCCCGCCGTCGACGAACTGGACGCCGCGGCGCGCGACGCGGACGAACTAGGCTTCGCTCTCGACGCGCTATGGACGCGCCTCGATCTCGGAAGCACGCTCGTCGCCGGTGATCCGGCGCGCGCCAAGGACGTCCTCGGCGAGGTCGTAGAGCGTGCACACCGATGCGGCGCGCAGACCGTCGCCGAGGTCGCTGCGAAGAGGCTCCGGTCGCTGGGTGTTCGTACCTGGCAGCGTGGCGCCGTCGGCGTCGCGGCACTGAGCGGCCGGGAGCGCACGATTGCACAACTGATCGCGGAAGGCGCCAGCAATCCCGAGATCGCGCGGCAGCTTTTCCTCTCTCGGAAGACGGTCGAGCGCCACGTCTCGAACATGCTGAAGAAGGTCGGCGTCCGCAACCGCGCCGAGCTCGCGGCGAGGGTGTCGGAGCTCGAACTGGAGGGAGCTCACCGATGATCGCAGGGGTACGCCCGACCTAGCTTCGACTCCACTGACCCGCAAGGAGAGGAGCGGAAGGTGGCGATGGTCGCGGTGCTGTTTCCGATCTCGGGCTCGGAGCCGAAGCTCGAAGCCTCGGCGCTCGAGGAGCTCGCCAGCTTGGGCGTCACCAGCGTCGCACTGCTCCGCGACTCCTCGATCGCGGGTCTCGTGCTCGAGGGCTGGGCGTTCGACGCCCGCGACGTGGAACGCGCTGCGCGTGCCGTCACCGGCCCGTGCGACGGCGCCCGGATGCTCCGGCCGATTGCACAGATGTCCGTCTCGACCGCCGTTGCTCACGGCGGGCGGACGGACGCGAAAGGAGACGAAGCGAAAGGAGCCAGAGATGAATAGGGGAGTGATTACGGGCAGGCAGACGAAGGTGTTGGCCGGCCTCGGTGCGGCTGCGTGTTTCGCGCTCGTGGCGGCCACAGGCCCGGCGGGGGCCGACCGGCAGTCGTTCGACAACTGGCACGTGCACGACGGGGGGACCGGAACGACCGACGCGACCGGTCTCACGCACAGGGGCGTCGCGTTCTTCCCGGCGATCTTTACGGGCGGCGACGTCGCCGCGTACAAGAGCAGCCCTTCGCTGCTCGTCTACTGCCCGAACTCGACCGACAAGACGCTGCTTCACGACGGAGCACTCCCCGGTGAGAACCTGCGCGACGGGGTGTGTGTGAACGACCTCTACATCATCCACCTGAAATCGGTGCCCGATGCGGACGTTGGGCAGGTCCCGGCCGGGTGGACGCAGGTCTTCCACGAGACCCTTGCCGGCGCGGGCTATACGACCTTCTACCTGCTCACGCCGCACTAGCTGCACGTTCCGCGACCGCGCGAGGCACATTTGCGCCTCGCGCGGTCGTCGTCACCCCCGTGGGAGCTGGGCCGTCGACCTTTCTTGTTGCCCTCCGTAGCGGAGAACGGTCGAGCGCGCCTGGACGGCAATTTCGGTTCAGCGGTCTTCCAGTGCGTTCAAGCATTCGTCCAGAGCGAACTGCGACAACCCGTAGGTATCCGAGCCGGAATCGTCAGGAGGTGTCGACATGCAGTGGCCAAGCTCTCCACCTATCCGGATCGCCGTGCTCCTCGTCGCGGGATGCGCGGTCCTTGCCGCCGGCTCGAAGGCGCTTGCCCGCGAGCCGACCGTCTCCGCAGCCACGAACCTGCGGATCGCGTTCGCGAGCAATCGCAACGGCGACAGCGAGATCTACACGATGAAGCCGGACGGCACTGCCGTTACGCGCTTGACGCGTAGCCCGAAGATCGATCTGCCGTGCCAGTGGTCGCGCGACGGCAGTCACCTGCTTTTCTACAGCCAGCGGTCGCCGGGCGGCGATGTATGGGTGATGGCCTCCGACGGGAGCGGCCAACGGAACCTGACGAGAAGCCCCGCGCACGACAGCTGCGGTACCTCATCGCCCGACGGCACGCAGATCGTCTTCGACAGCACTCGCAAAGGCGCAGGCGGCATCTACGTGATGAACGCCGACGGGAGCGGCGTGCGGATGCTCACGGACGGCTCGGCCAACGACCATGGCCCGGCCTGGTCACCCGATGGCAACACGATCGCCTTCGTCAGCGATCGCGACGGCGGCAGGTCGAAGATCTTCGTCATGGCGGCCAACGGCAGTGACCAGCGGAGCCTGACGCAGGGGCCGAACGACGCGACGCCGGAGTGGTCTCCCGACGGGACGCGCATCGCCTACGTCGGCGGAACGCATCGAGCGCCGGCGATCGAGGTGATGACCGCCGACGGATCGAGCTTGCGGACAGTCGTTCGGGACACGACGTATATCGGTGGCCTGTCTTGGTCGCCGGACGGCCACAGGCTCCTCTTCTCGAGCGGCCGTGATCAGAGAGCCGGCGAGCTCTACGCCGTGAACGCCGATGGGAGCGGGCTGAAGCGGCTGACCAGGAACAGGTTCGGCGACAGCGCGCCGGTGTGGTCGCGATGAGGCGTGCGCGGTTCGCCGCCGTCGCTCTTCTTTCACTGCTCGGCGCCGGCGGTGCACTGGCCACACCACCGGGGACGAACGGCAAGCTGGCCTTTCGTCGACTGTTCAATGCACAGCACACGTGGGGCGCGCTCTTCACGGCGAACCCGGATGGAACGGCCCTCCATCAGATCACGCGGCCTCGGAAGCTCGTCGCCGACATCGAGCCGGATTGGTCGCCGGACGGTCGCCTGCTCGTGTTCCAGCGGATCGACGTGAACGGCTGCGGGGCCGGCTGCGAGACGGACGAGATCGACGCCGTGTCGAAAGACGGGTCGAAGCTGAGCCGGCTCGCCTACGACCCACCCGGCAAGGGGTGCATCAGGGGCGGTCGGCCCGCGGGCGGCGTCTGCCGGGCTGTACCCACCTGGTCGCCGGACGGTCAGCGGATCGCATTCCAGTGCGAGGTCCAGCCGTCGACGCTCGATCCCGGGTACAGCCGCATCTGCGTGATGGACGCGGAAGGCTCGCACGTCCGGGAGCTGCCACAGGAACCGGCGAGCGGGCTGAGCGACTCGGCGCCGAACTGGTCGCCCGACGGGAAGCAGATCGCGTTCGGACGGGGAGTGCGCGACCAGCAGGCGGTCTTCGTCATGAAGGCCGACGGCAGCGATGCCCGCCAGGTAACGCCCTGGTCGCTGCGGGCCGGGCA